>Ga0111538_10011682_pt1 | contig 11628 bp, 7 predicted proteins | sample SoiMethybrSBSTD1_FD_79669 | JGI IMG/M metagenome (GOLD analysis project Ga0111538, IMG submission 79669) | Bulk soil microbial communities from a Populus tree surrounding site in Tennessee, USA - Soil MetaG P. TD hybrid SBSTD1 (version 2)... | ecosystem: Environmental > Terrestrial > Soil > Tree...
GCGAGACCGATGACCGCGCCGCCACAACCGCGTCGGTCGCCGCCCCGGCGGTCGATCCGCGCTTCGTCTCCGCGGAAACCCTGGTCGCGGAATTCAACCGCCTGACGACGACCGACCCCATCGATCCGGTCGCGACCCTTGCCCTGTACTACGCCGAGACTCCGCTGCAGACGGAACTGCTCAGCGTCAGCCGGACGATGACTCCGATGTACGCCCTGAACGATGCGTTCCAGCAGCGGTACAAGCAGCCGATCGATCCGGCCATGCCCAAGGCATTTGTCGCGAAGGTCAACGGCCCCGCTCGAATCACCCAGAACCAGGGCGATCGCGCCACCGCGACATACAAGGACTGGGATGGCACATCCGAGACGCTGCAACTGGTGAAGTACAACGGCCGGTGGTGGGTATCGGGATACACCGTCGAGCAGCATCCCAACATCAAGGCCCTGCAAGAGGATGAACGGACCTTCATCATGATCACGATGCGCGCGATGGGCGCGGTGGCGCCTGATCTGACCGCGCGCATCAACGCCGGCGAGTTTGCCAGCGTCACCTCGGCTCGTACGGCGCTTCAGATGGCTGCTGCCGCCGAGATTCAGAAGAATCCGGCCGATGCGCAGCGCATCCGCGAGATCGTGCAGCGCAATCCGAAACTCACGGAGGCGGCTCGCAGAGCTGCCGGACAGTGAGGCGGTCACGCCCAGAGCACATCAGCCGGTGGGCTCAAGCCGCCGCAAGACCATTTGCGCGCTGTCGCATACGGTGGCTGGCTCGTCCTGCGATGCCGCAATCTCCCTGATTCTTCCGGCCAGAGCTGGATTGCGGTGCGTCCTTAGGGTATTTCCGGCGGCGATGATCGCGTTGCGCCTGAACATGTCGAGCCGGGCGCGCTTGAGGGCCGAGTTGATCGATGCCTGCTCGCGATCCGTCTCTGACCAGTTCAGCATCTCGAGCAAGTCGAATCCATCCTGTCGAGGCGCGTAGGCGGCATGCACGGGCGCGTCGCGGTTCTGCGACTTCGGCTCGTTGTGCGGACACACCTCCTGGCAGATGTCGCAGCCGAATATCCAGTCGCCAATCGCCTCGTGAAACCGCTCGTCGATGACCGAATGATGCTCGATCGTCAGGTAACTGATGCAACGGGTGGCGTCGATGCTCCAGCCTTCCACTGCGATCGCCTTCGTGGGGCAGGCGTCGATGCAGCGCGTGCAGCCCCCGCAGGGATCCGGATCGCTTGCGCGAGAAACCGCGAGCGGCAAGGTCGTGATGATCTCGCCCAGCAGCAGCCAGCTGCCGACGCTGCGTTCGATGAGCATCGTGTTCTTGCCGATCGCGCCCAGACCGGCCCGCTGTGCGTATTCACGCTCCAGCACCGGCGCAGTATCGACGCACGCGCGGAATCGCTCGTGGGGATACAGCTGAGACAGGTCACGCGACAGCTTCCCCAGTCGATCGCGCATGATGCGGTGATAATCCTTGCCACGCGCATACCGCGCAATGCGTCCGAACGAGCCACCCCTGCCCGTGTGAGCGGGTGGAAGAGGGGATGGCGACGAATACCGGTCTGCCACGCAGATGATGGTCTTCGCGCCAGGCACGAACGTGGCCGGATCCAGGCGCATGTCCAAGTGCCGCGCGAGGTAACCCATCTCGCCGTGCCGCCCGGCCCGCAGCCACTGCAGCAGCTCGCGCTCGCGCTCGGTCGGCTTTGCATCGCACACGCCCGCGAGCGCGAAACCCAGTTCGCGGCATCGCGCCAGAATTCGCTGCGTGATGTCGGCGCTCGACGTCATCGCAAGGCTCACTCCACTCGCTGCAGTTTCGCGAACTCGACGATCAGCGTCTTGCGGCCGACGTTCCTGAACTCGACCTGCACGCTTGAACCTCGCGCACGCGGCGTGACGATCTCCACGCGACCGATGCCGAATGTCGGATGTCGGACCATGCAGCCGATCGGAAACTGCTGCTCGACAACGGACCGGCCGACTCCGGCCAGGTGCTGTGTCGCCGGCGCGCCGCGGGATGAAGATCGCGATTCGCGCCAGTCGCGGCCGGCATCATATGAACTTCGTCCCCATGCCCCCCCACCACCCCCTCCGCCTCCTCCGCTGCCGTTGCCCGAGCCGCGCGAGCGCTCGCCGAACGGCCGATCAAAATCGTTCTCTTCATCCTCCATGCCGACCATGCCCGCATGATCAATCGACTCGATGTGCTCGGTCGGCAGTTCGTGCAGGAACTGGCTGGGGATCGTCCGCTCCGGCAGGCCGCGCTGCGTGCGCACCGCCGCCCGCGTAATCAGCAGGTGCTTGCGTGCCCGCGTGATGCCCACGAACGCCAGACGACGCTCCTCCTCCAGTTCCGTATCAGTCGGACTTTGCAACGCCCGCGAATGCGGCAGGATGCCTTCCTCCAGGCCGGCGATCGCAACGCAATCGAACTCCAGGCCTTTCGCAGCGTGCAGCGTCATCAGCGTCACCGCGCCGCTCGCCGGATCGATCGCGTCGGCATCGCTCACGAGCGTCACCGCCTCCAGCCAGGCGTTCAGCGCCTCGAGCAGCGTTGCCGGTGGCCGCACGCCAGGCTGCTCGCCCAGTTCGGGCGGCGGCGCCGCAAAATCGGCCGCGGCGTTGATCAGTTCGTTGAGGTTCTCCAGCCGCTCCAGATCTTCCTCGTTCCGGGCGCCGCGGTACATCGCCTCCATCCCCGATTCCTTGATGATGCGCTCTACGAGTTCGGCCAGCGCGGCCTTTTCCGTCGCAGGCTTGGGTGCGATCGCTTCGTGCAGCGACGGCTGACCCATGAACATGTCGAACGAAGCGCCCGCCGCGGCCGCCCGCCAACCCTCCACGTGCTGCACGAACCTGCTCACCGCATTCGCGGTGCGCGCCTGCAGTTCAGGACCGCCGCCACGACCGCCAGACACCTCGCGCAAGGCATCGAACAGCCCAAGTTGCCGTTGCAGGGCCCACATCTCGATCTTTTCGATTGTGGTGGCCCCGATGCCGCGCGCAGGCACGTTGACCACTCGCCGCAGGCTCACTTCATCGCTTGGGTTGGCGACCAGGCGCAGATACGCCAGCGCATCCTTGATCTCCTTGCGCTCGTAGAACGCCGTGCCGCGCGCGATGACGTACGGGATGCCCGCGTTGCGGAAGTACTCCTCCAGAACGCGGCTGAGGGCGTTCATGCGATAGAGAATCGCCATCTCCTTCCATGGAATCGGCTGCTCCGCAATGTCATGCAGCGCGCGGAATCGCTCGACGATCAGTTGCGCCTCGTGGTGCTCATCGAAGCAGGTGATGACCGAAGGCTTCGCGCCATCGCCCAGTTCGGTGTACAGCCGCTTGTGCTTGCGGCGCTTGTTGTTCTGAATCAGCGCGGCGGCCGTCTCGACGATGTGCGACGTCGAGCGGAAGTTCTGGCCAAGCGGCACGATCTTCGGATTCGGATAATGCTCCTCGAACTCGAGAATGTTGCGGATGTCGGCTCCGCGCCAGGCGTAGATCGACTGGTCCGGATCGCCCACCACGCAGATGTTCCGGTGAGCGGACGCCAGCGCGTGTGCGATCACGAACTGGGCGTAGTTGGTGTCCTGGTACTCATCGATCATCAGGTACTGGAAGCGCCGCTGCAATTCAGTGCGCACCGCCTCGTTGTTGCGCAGCAGTTTCGCCGTCGCCAGCAGAAGATCGTCGAAGTCCAGGGCGTCGTTGCGCCGCAGCGTCTTCTGGTAGGCCTCGAATGCCTTGGCAATCGTGCGGGCGTGAAAATCACCGGCCTGGGCCTTGAACATCGCCGCGTCGATCAGCATGTTCTTGGCCTTGGAAATCGCGCCGGCGATGGAGGCAGGTGTGAAGTTCTTGGCATCGATGCCCGCCTCCTTCATCGCGATCTTCAGCGCCTCCTTCTGATCGGCGGCGTCGTAGATCGTGAAACGCGATGACAGCCCCGCCGCTTCGGAGTAGCGACGCAGCAGGCGCACGCAGAAGGAGTGGAACGTCGCGATCGTCAGGCCACGACGACCGGGAAGGTCGGCAGCCACAAGCCGATCGATGCGCTCGCGCATCTCGCCCGCGGCCTTGTTGGTGAACGTGAGCGCGAGAATCTGCCACGGCGGAATGCCGGTCGAAATCAGATGCGCGACGCGGCGCGTGACGACGGTCGTCTTGCCCGAACCGGGACCGGCAAGCACCAGAAGCGGGCCATCGACATGCGCCACAGCCTCGCGCTGCGCCGCTGTCAGACCGCTGAAGAGTTCAGCTTCGATCGCGCCGCCGTCCCCGCTGCTGGTCGCATCCTGCTGCATCCGCTCCATGAGTGCAGTGTAGGGAGCGCGCCGAGCATGGAATGACCAAGCAGATTCCACATGACACAGGTGAGATGGATCGACTGAGGGATAGAGACGTGAGCTGGCGCACTGTTCTGCGACGCATCAGTTCTTCTCTGCGTGCATCTGGCCATCGGCGCGATGTGTGGCCTAGCTCGCGATGAAAACGGTCACCCTGAGTTGCGCCACCCCGCCACTCTCCGTGGCACGGTGGAGCTGTTCAGCCCGCGCTGCAATCGTGTTCGAACGCTGTTTTTGAGCGGTTCAGGGCCCGTTGCCATGCGATGCGGAAGACATCCACAAGATGTTGGCGAATTGTCAGGCTCGGGAAGGTTGTCCACACAAGATGTCGTGGTTTGCCTCGGCGCAAGTTCATGACTATGCTGGACTTACGGGAATGTGATCGTACCACAACATTCTGGGTGTTTCCCTATTGCACCCACAATCTCTAGTGGTAACATCCCCAGCGCGTCGATGCTCTGGATGAGACCAGAGGATTCGGCCATACCGGTTCGGCGAGCGATGGGACGGATACCTATCGTAACCCGAACATACGGGTGGTCGAAAGCGTCTCGTCCACCGCCGCCCAATGCCGCGGTCACCACGCACTCGACGCACACGGTTGGGACTCGTCGTATTTCGCTCGCGCATCTGCGCACTGGTTCAGGAGGCTGCGCTCGCTCGACATTCTGTTCGCTGACCAGGTTCCGCACCTCCCGCGACAAGGGTGGCCGGGACAACGGTCAACACCGCCTCTCTTTCGACTCTTTCCTTTCGACGTTTCAACGCTTCCGCCATGGCCGTTCTCTGCGACACCCAGATCCGTGAACTCATCGGCATCGAGCCGTTTGAGGACAACGTCAAGCGCCCCGGGCGCGTCTCCTACGGCGTCTCGTCCTACGGCTACGACGTGCGCGTGGGCACGCTGTTCAAGATCTTCACCAACGTCGCCCGCGATGGCGGCCAGGCGATCGTCGATCCCAAACGCTTCGACCCCAATCTCTTCGTGACCGTCGACACCGCCGAAACCGGCCGCGATCACGTGATCATTCCGCCGAACTCATTCGCGCTGTGCGAGACGATCGAGGTCTTCGACATTCCGCGCGATGTGCTGGCGATCTGCGTGGGCAAGAGCACGTACGCCCGCTGCGGCATCATCGTCAACGTCACGCCGCTCGAACCCGAATGGCGCGGCAAGGTCACGATCGAAATCTCCAACACCACGCCGCTGCCGGCCAAAATCTACGCCAACGAGGGCATTGCCCAGATGGTGTTCATCAAGGCCGACCGCGTGTGCGCGGTGAGTTACAAGGACAAGAAGGGCAAGTACCAGGATCAAGGCGGCTTGACTCTGCCGCGAGTCGATTGAGCGAAGCGTTCGGTCGTGACGTCATAGTCAGGAGATCAAGCATGCCACAAGGCGACAAGAACTCCGGACAGCCCAAGCGGCCGACTCAGCCTGGATCAGGCCAGAAGCCGGGCCAGCCGCCGCGGCCCCCGCCGCCGGCCAAGTTGCAGGGCTTCGCCGAGGAGAAGCGCCGCGACGCGAGTTGGACCAACAACGAGATCCAGATGCTCAAGCAACTCGCCAGCGAGAACGCCCCGGTCAGCACGATGAGCAGCAAACTCCGCAAATCCGAGGACGCCATCCGAGCCAAGGCCAAGGAACTCGAAATCAAGGTCACTTCATGGTGATGACGACGGAGCGCGGCTTGACGATGCAGTCACAGACAGTCTGAGTTCACGAGAACGGACAGCACGGACGCTTGAGGCAGCCATGAAGATCACCCGACGATTCACGCAACCCGGCGCCGACGCCTACGCAAGCGTCGAGTGGGCGCAGCGCACCAGCCGCATTTCCAACGCCGACGGCTCGACCGTCTTCGAAATGAAAGACGCCGAGGTTCCCAAGCAGTGGAGCCAACTCGCCACCGACATCTGTGTGAGCAAGTACTTCCGCAAGGCGGGCGTGCCGCAGCCCGATGGCAAGACCGGCCCGGAGCGCTCCGTGCGCCAGGTCGTGCATCGCCTTGCGGGATGCTGGAAGCACTGGGGCCAGACGAATGGCTACTTCGACAGTGCCGATGACGCCCAGGCGTTCTATGACGAACTGGCGTACATGATGCTGCACCAGATGGCGGCGCCCAATTCGCCGCAGTGGTTCAACACGGGCCTGAACTGGGCCTACGGCATCAGCGGCCCGGCCCAGGGCCACTTCATCGCGCATCCCGAGACGGGCGAGGTCACGCTCGCATCCGACGCCTACACGCATCCCCAGCCGCACGCGTGCTTCATTCAGTCGGTGCGCGATGATCTGGTCGGCGCCGGCGGCATCATGGACCTGTGGACACGCGAGGCACGCCTGTTCAAGTATGGTTCGGGCACGGGCACGAACTTCTCGAATCTGCGCGGCGAAGGCGAGCCGCTTTCAGGTGGAGGCACGTCCTCGGGCTTGATGAGTTTCCTCAAGATCGGCGACCGGGCCGCGGGCGCGATCAAGTCCGGCGGCACGACGCGCCGGGCCGCGAAGATGGTCTGCCTCGACGCCGATCACCCCGACATCGAGCAGTTCGTGAACTGGAAAGTGCGCGAGGAATTGAAGGTCGCCGCGATGGTCGAGGGCCTCAAGCGCCTGGATGACGACCAGCAGTCGCTGGCGGCGTCGCTCGGCCTGAAACTCTCCTATGACTTCAATGGCGAGGCGTACTACACCGTTTCCGGCCAGAACTCCAACAACTCGGTGCGATTGACCGATGAGTTCTTTCGCGCCGTCGAGCGTGATGGCGAATGGACGCTCAAGCGACGCACCGATGGCTCGCCGCACAAGACCGTCAAGGCCCGCGATTTGTGGGACCAGATCTGCCGGGCCGCTTGGCGCTGCGCCGATCCGGGCCTGCAGTACGACACGACGATCAACGACTGGCACACATGCCCGAACTCCGGCCGCATCAACGCCAGCAACCCGTGCTCGGAGTACATGTTCCTCGACGACACGGCGTGCAACCTGGCGTCGATCAACCTGCTGCAGTTCTTCGACGCCGATCGCCGCGCGTTCGATCTTGAAGGCTACGAACACGCGATCAACATCTGGACGATCGTCCTCGAGATCAGCGTGCTGATGGCGTCGTTTCCCTCGGCCGAGGTCGCGCGACAGTCGTGGCGCTTCCGGACGCTTGGCCTGGGCTACGCGAACCTCGGTGCAATGCTCATGCAGGCGGGCATTCCCTACGACAGCGAGGACGCCCGCGCGATCTGCGGCGCGCTCACCGCGATCCTCACCGGCCGCTCGTACGCGATGAGCGCGGCGATGGCCGCTGAACTCAAGCCCTTCCCCGGCTATCGCGACAATCGCGAGGCGATGATGCGCGTGATTCGCAATCATCGCCGGGCAGCGTACGGCGTGCCTCGCGATTCCGACGCGTACGAGAGCCTGTCGATCAAGCCTGTGCCGATCGAGCACGACCGCTTCAAGGATGGCCACATCAGCATCGCCAACGCCGACGACATCCGCACTCGGGCCCTGCGCTGCTGGGATGAGGCGCTGGAACTGGGCGAACGCCACGGCTATCGCAACGCGCAGGTCACGGTCATCGCCCCGACCGGCACCATCGGCCTGCTGATGGATTGCGACACGACAGGCGTCGAACCGGATTTCGCTCTGGTGAAGTTCAAGAAACTGGCTGGTGGCGGCTACTTCAAGATCGCCAACGCGTCGCTGCGGCCGGCGCTCAAGTCGCTGGGCTACGACGCGCGGCAGATCGATGACATCCTCAGTCACGTGATGGGGACGCTGAGCGTCGATACTCCGCTGCCCGAGAGCATGAAGGGCATGGCGTCGAAGACGGGCAAGTCCTTCCGCGAATTCCTCGCGAGCAAGGGGTACGCCTCGGCCGAACTGGTCGACGTCGATGCCTCGCTGCCGACGGTCTTCGAACTTGGATTCGCGTTCAGCGCGTGGTCGATGCCCGAGCACGTGCTCATGTCGCTGGGACTGGATTCCGAGAAGGCACGCAACGATGCGACGTTCAACGGCCTCAAGGCCCTCGGCCTCACCGCTCGGCAGATCGACGAGTTGAACCGCGTCATCTGCGGCACACAGACCATCGAGGGCGCTCCGCACATCAAGCCCGAGCATCTTGCGGTGTTCGATTGTGCCAATAAGTGCGGCGCCACCGGCCAGCGATTCATCGCACCGCAGGGTCACATCCGCATGATGGCCGCAGCCCAGCCGTTCGTCACCGGCGCCATCAGCAAGACCATCAACCTGCCCAACGAGGCCAGCGTCGAGGACATTGGCAGCGCGTACTGGCTGAGCTGGGAACTGGGCCTCAAGGCCAATGCCCTGTATCGCGACGGCTGCAAGTTGAGTCAGCCGCTCAACACCAAGGTCGAGAAGGATGACGAGGGCGAGGAAGACGAAGATGGCATCGAGGCCGCGCTGGGGGAAGTATCCAGCGAAGTTGCGGAACTGGCGTCTGTGATCTCGACATCATCGACGTCATCCGGATGCGAAGGCGCAAGCGTCGCGGCGGCATCGATGAACATGCCTGAGCCCGCGTACGTCGAACGGATCGTCGAGCGCATCATCGAGCGGCCGATGCGCCGGCGCCTGAACGACACCCGGCGCTCCATCACGCATCACTTCAACGTCGCCGGCCACGAGGGCTATCTCACCGTCGGCATGTACGACGATGGCTGCCCGGGCGAACTGTTCATCACGATGAGCAAGGAAGGCTCGACCATCGGCGGCCTGATGGATTCGCTGGGCACCGCGATTTCGGTCGCGCTGCAGTATGGCGTGCCCATCGAGAGCCTGGTGACCAAGTTCGCGCACCAGCGCTTCGAGCCGATGGGTATGACCACCAATCGCGACATTCCCTTCGCCAAGAGCCTGGTGGACTACATCTTCCGATGGATGGGAATGGAGTTCATCCCGGGCTATCGCGAAGCCAACGCACCGGCGCGTTCGCAGCCGGCAGGCCCCGCAGCCGGGGCTTCATACGCAGCGGCAGGATTCGCCGCTGCACCCACTTCCACCACTGTCAAGGAGGACACTGCATGGTCGGAGATAGAGCGGCGCGCCACGGGCGCGCCCAGCGATGGGCCAGGGGCGAGCAGGCTCAAGCCGGCTTCAAGACTGATCGAACCGGGACCGGCCCCTCGGACCGATGGCCCGGCGAGGACCGGCGCGGTGGCGATGACTTCGATCCAAGCGGCGGCCCCTGTGCTCTCTTCGGCCGAGACGACGCTGGTCATCGAGACACAGTCATCGCGGATCATCGCGACCGAGTCGAGTTCGCTTGCCGTGAACCCGCTTGATCAGTCGAACGCAGCCCTCATGGGTGATGCGCCGGCGTGCGATGTGTGCGGCTCGATCACGGTGCGCAACGGCACGTGCTACAAGTGCATGAATTGCGGGCAATCGATGGGGTGTGGTTGAGATTCACATGCAGGCAGACCGGCTGACGCCGGCCTGCCTGATTCGACTCGATCGGCTTCAACGCTCCGAGGCCGTTCGATCGCTCCAGGCGACGGGTCTGCGGACCGGAAAAGGAGAGCAACAGTCGGCAGGTGGATGGATACCTTGCACGGTCGGGTGAACAGGGAACACGTGATACCCACCCCCCTTCCCCGGATGATCTGCACACGTGGCGCGCCGCGAGTGCCGTCGCCGGACCAGTCGGGAGGACTCGCACCTACCTCCGCCGCAGCCCGTCGCCATTTTGAAGTGTTCGCAACGCTCGCAGCTTCGTTGGCCCGGTCCCCCGGGGTAAGCATGAAGTCCAGGTTCCGTTCCGCCGGTCTCAAGGATGACGCTGGCGGAACATGAGGAATCACCAGGAGTCACATCGCCGTCCCCTCCAACCCTCTTCCCTCCCAACGCGCTGGACTCCGATTCCTCTTCCCTCATCCCCCGAGGCAGCCCCCACCGCTGTCTCGGGGGTTTCTCGATTGAACGAGTGACGATTTGCGATCGAACCTGCCTCGCGCGCGCATCGCCAACGGCCAGCCCTCCAATCGTCAAACTCGAATCGTCAATCGTCGATGCCTAGTCCCACCGGAACACGCCCTTGCGCCACGCATAGATGTACGCGACGATGGACGTGGCGATGAAGAACATGATCCGGGCCAGGAACAGTTGCGCCTCGGCGCTGCGCGGCTCGAGTTTGGCGAAGGTCACCGCCCACGGGTAGAGGAAGATGATCTCGACGTCGAACACCAGGAACGTCATCGCCAGGATGTAGAAGCGCACGTTGAAGCGCTTGCGGGCGGTGCCGACCGGATTCATGCCGCTTTCGTACGCCAGGTCCTTGGCCAGGCCGCGCTTTTTCGGGCCCAGGATGTGGGTGCCCAGAAGGTTCACAACGACGAAACCGACCGCCATCGCGAGCAGCAGCAGGATCGGCAGGTACGCGGAAATATCGAAGGCGAGGGTCAGCAAGGCGTCAGCTGTCAAGTGTCAGGATGGAGGATACGTCGGTCTTCGAATTGCCACAACTCCAGCGGCGCGGCACAATCCCTGCATGCCCTGCCTGCTCGGATGCCTCGCCCTGCTGTTCCCACGAGTGGTCATCGTGCTGGTGGTGATCTTCAGCGACTACATCGGCCAGGCCTATCAGACGATTCTTTGGCCGCTGCTGGGCTTCTTCTTCGCGCCGCTGACCACGCTCGCCTACGCGTGGGCGTGGCACGAAACCGGCGGCCACATTCACGGAATCTACGTCGCGGTGATGGTCATCGCGGTGCTGATCGACCTCGGCATCATCGGCGGCGCTTCGCGTGCCCGGCGCGTGCGGCGAACGACGATTGTCGCCACGCAGCGATGACTGGCCGGCGCGGCCTCGCTGCGACATGCCCGCTATCATGCACGCACGCAACGGGGCGTAGCTCAGCTTGGTAGAGCGCTTGGTTTGGGACCAAGAGGCCGCTGGTTCGAATCCAGTCGCCCCGATTTGCTCTCAGTTCAGAAAGAACAGCCGCCAGGCCCGAAAGCCCGGCGGCGTGAGTCTCCTGCAACGTGCCGGCCGGAGCGCGACAACCGCGTCTTGGCGGTCGGGCGCTGCAGACTCAGTTCGTGTTCGTCTTCACCTCGATGCGGCGCGGCTGAGCCTCCGGAGTCAGGGGCAGCGTCACGCGCAGCACCCCGTCGTTGAGCGTCGCCTCAACCTTGTCGCTGGCGAGCGCCTTGGGCAGCGTGAAGGTGCGCTCAAACTCGCCGTCGCGGCGCTCTCGCCGCAGCAACGTCGCATTCTCGGGCGTTGCCCCCGTGCGAGCGCCCTTGATGGTCACCTCGTCGCCCA
>Ga0111538_10011683_pt1 | contig 11628 bp, 9 predicted proteins | sample SoiMethybrSBSTD1_FD_79669 | JGI IMG/M metagenome (GOLD analysis project Ga0111538, IMG submission 79669) | Bulk soil microbial communities from a Populus tree surrounding site in Tennessee, USA - Soil MetaG P. TD hybrid SBSTD1 (version 2)... | ecosystem: Environmental > Terrestrial > Soil > Tree...
AAGCGGCCGAACGCCGCGCCGAAATTATCGGGAACGTAGTGGGGGCGCTGCGTGCCCGGTATCGCGACCGTCACGGCCGGGTGCGAGATGATGTACTTCAAGCAGAACTGCGGCCACGTCGTCGCATCGAACTCGGCGGCGAAATCCGGCAGCTCTTTGCCCTGTAGCGAATCCAAAATCGAGCCGCCGCGGCCGCCGAACGGCACGTTGATCATGACGGCGATGCCGCGATCCGCGGCCGTCGGCAACAGCCGCTCCGCCGCGAGCCGATCGCCGAGCGAGTAGTTGAACTGCACGATCTCGACGTCGTTGTTCCTCATGAACTGCTCCATCTGATCGAACTGGTCGGGCGTCGAGATCGAGGCGCCGATGTAGCGGAACTTGCCCTGCTGCTGCCAGTCGCGCATGAGCGGCAGCTCCGTGCTCGCGTTGACGAGGTTGTGCACGAGCATCGCGTCGATCACGTCCGTCTTCATGCGCGTGAATGCCTGCTGCAAGCCCGCTTCGCCGCGCAGTTGCCCGCGGATGTCCGTCTTCGTCGAAAGGAAGAGTCGATCGCGAATGTTGAGCTGCTGCGCGAGATCGCCGATCACGGCCTCCGACGTGCCGTAGATCATCGCGGTGTCCATGACCTTGCCGCCAAGCTCGACGAACCGCGCCATCGTGTCGCGCAGCGGCGCGCGCTCCGCCTCGCTCGTGCCGACGCCGTAGCGGTTCGTGCCGATGCCGATCGGCGGCAGCATCTCGCCGGTCTTCGGAATGGGTTTATGGATGAGCGGCCCCGTTTGAGCCGCAGCGCTTCCGGCACCAAGGGCGACCATCGCTCCGCAGAGCGCGCCGGCCTCGAGCGCCTGCCGTCTCGTGATCGTCGTCATTGCTGCAAGCTCCCGTTTTCGGATGGATTGCTGGTCAGACTAAAAGGCCGCGGTTGAACGTGGCAAGGCTAGCGGCTTTGTTTTTTCGCCAAGATTTATCGACCTGCGCCTGCGCTTGACGCTGCGCTGCAATGCGCCGCCGCGGCGCGCCGCCCGCAAGCGCAGCATTTGCGCCATTCTGCGGCGTTTGCCCTCACTGGCACGCTAGCTGCAGTACCCGGACGTCTTTGGGGGACTACGGGGGAATATGAGCTACATGAGCATCGAACGATCGAGCGTCGAAAGCGACCGAACGCTGGCCGTCGTCGCCTACGCGTTGCATCTCTTCGGCGCGATCGCGGGCCTCCCCAGCATCGTCGGCCTGATCATCAACTACGTGAAGCGCGACGGCTACGACGAGCTATTCGATAGCCATCACGCGTGGATGATCCGCTCGTTCTGGTGGGCGGTGCTGTGGTGCGTCCTCGGCCTCGTTTTGCTGGTGATCGGTGTCGGCGTCGTGATCTTGGTGCTCGCGTGGCTCTGGTACATCTACCGCCACGTGCGCGGCTTGATCGCGCTGATCAACGGCGAGCCGATGCTGCGCTGACGAGCGCGCGCTTGGCGGCTCTTAGGTCGGTCTCGTAACGCTCGAGCCGTTGGCGGATGACGTGCAGCACGTGACGCGTGGTGCGCATCGGCGACGGCTCGAGCCCGTTCAACAGCGTGAAGATCCAGGCGATCCGAGGTTTTCGTTGCTGCTCAAGCGCGCTGCGACCGCTCGGCGTCAACGCGACCTGCCAGGCGCGGCGGTCGTCGGGCGCTTGGAACAGCTCGACGACACCCGCTTCCGCGGCAGCTAGGGCGTGGGTGCGTGCCGCTTGTCGAGAGATATCGAGCAGGCGCCCGAGATCGGTAAACGTCGGCGCCCCGCCGCATCGCTCGATGGCGCGCAGCAACCGCGAGCGAGTGTCGAAATGCATCGCCGGCTCGCCGTCGAATGCTCGTGCCATTCTTAGCGCGTCGGCGGTCATGACGATTTCATGAACGAACGCTGTTGCCTCGACGTGGTCGCGAAGCAATGGCGGCGCTTGGCCCGGGCGATCGGAGTCCATGCGTGTAATGTCCTCCGCCGCGACTGACAAGACACTTGTCGAACCTGGGCAAACCGACAAGTAACTTTACGGTCCGGCGGAGGGTGCCTCACACAGGTGGGTCGACCCTCACGACAAGCCACGAATTGCACGACGCCTGAGTGCGTGCATGCACTCCCCCGCCGCGGCTGACAACCCGCTTGTCATTACTTCGTAGACTGACAAGTAACTTCACAATGCGGCGCGCGGGACGTCACACAGGTGTGGCGCTGTAAGCCGCGCGAACGCGCGCAGGCGGGAGGAGAAAATCCGACCGCACGTCGACTGACGTGCGGCCGGAATGAGACAACTACCGCCCAGGCCTATAGGCCGCGGGCGAAGGACGACTACTGTTTGGCCGGGCAGGGCTCGGGCGAGGGCGGCGGAGCGATCGTCGCCGGATCCCAATGCTCGTCGGCCTTGCCGTTCACGAAGCGCCACGTGTCGAACCACGTCGTCGAGTAGCACTTCGACGGATCGCGCGGATCCTTGTAGTTGCGCGGCACGAGCACCGTCACGAGATCCCCCTGCGCCGTCACGGCCACGATCTGGCCGGTCAGCTTGTCGCAGCTCGCGGTGCGAGGCTGCTTCATCACTTGCGTGAAGAAGTACACGACGGCTTCACGTCCAGTGGCCGCATTCGGGTTGTGCTGATGGTAAGCGTCGGTCAGCCACTCTCCGGAGCGCTCCCACTGACCGCACTGCAGCAGCTCTTTCATGATGTGCAGCGTCGCCTGCTTGTTGCGATGCAGGGTGGGGTCCTTATCGGTGAACAACGACTCGTCGGGCTTGCCGACGACGGGTTCCTGCGCAAACACCGCCGCGCTCGATACGACCGCCGCAAACGCAAACAGACACGTTCGTAGTTTCATCAGGGGCTCCCCCGGTTGTTATCAGTGGGAGGAAATGATCGGCGGTTAATGACTCGAGAGTCAACAATCGCCAGTCAACGATCGCCGGCGCTACTGCACCGGGAAGTCGAACTGCACGTCCTCGGGGATCGTGAAGTCGTAGCCCTTCGTGAAGCCGATCCAGCGCCCGAAAACAATCACTGCCACCCAAAGGACGATCGACAAAGCTCCGGCCAAGCGCGCCGAGCTAGGCGGGATCGCGTTCTTGTCCCAGCTCGGCGCGGACTTCATCGTGCCGAGCTCGAACACGACCATGTTGAGACCCGCAAGGACCATCGCGCCCATCTTGAGCCAGAACGCCGTGTTGCGGTGATAAGTGACGGCGTTGACCATGAACATCAGCACGCCGGTGACGGCCGCGATGCCGAACGCGCCCCAGGTCCAGCGCAGCAGCTCGTGATGCATTTGCATGAACGAGCGCTTCACATTCGGAAAACCGAGCAACCGCAGGTCGACGATGAAGATCGTGCCGAACACGGTCACGATCGACATGATGTGGAGCGCGTTGATGATCGCGACGGCCTTCAGCGACGTCCGCATCCACTCGCTCAATGCCGAGTTTTGCGCAACCTCGACAAGGGGGGTCAGATCCACGTTGTTCCCTTACGTTGCGTCAGGCGAGATGCCACGATTCCCAGATCTCGACGTCGTACGCAATCGAGCGGCCGAGGAAGATGATCACGAGCCACAGCACGATCGTCGCGACGGCAACGACGCGTGCTCGGCTCGAGTAGACGGAGCCCGCGGCCGCGCCCGCTGCCGCAGCGACGGTGCGGCCGAAATACAAAGCGCTGATCACACCGATGACGATCAACGACATTTTGAGCCAGAACGACAGCGCGGACACCTCGCGCACCGGCTCGCCGATCGTGAGGATCACGCCCGTGCCGAGCATGACGCCGAGCGCCGTCCAGAACCATGGCGCGAATCGGTGCCAGACGTCGGCCAGCGGCTCATCGGCGCGAACCTGACCGAGCACGCGCAGCGCCACCATCAGCATCGACACGAACACGATGCCGATCATCGTGATGTGGATCGTCTGCAATAGCGGTGTGAGCCAGAGCCGCGACTGAATCGCGATGCTCAGTGGAGTGGAACCTAACCACTCCGCGAACGCGTGCACGTGACGTTACCGCTTAGTTCGAGCCGCCGGCGGGCCGTGCTGTCTGAGACTGCTGCGCTTGCTGAGCCGGATCGAAACCGGCACCGATCGCCGTGCTGCCTTGGACGGCGTCGCAGTTCTTGCCGGCCGGAGGCGGCTGCCACTGAATGCGGCCACCCGCTTGCGCCGGCGCCTTCTGCGGACACTTGTACAACGCACCTTCGCGAGCGCCGGCGGGGTCGCCGCTGCGCAGCGGATGCAGCGACACGGTGAAGACCGTGCCCGCGGGGAACTCACTGACGGAGATGCCCTGTTGCGCCGACGCGGCGGAGCCCGCCATTTCGACGGCCCAAATGATCGGCTTGCCGTCCGCGCCGCGCTCGACGTTCGTGCGCTCGGCGTTCATCGGAGCGAAGAAAATCTGCAAATGGTTCGCATCCGGGTTCACGCGCGTGACGACGCCCGTGAAGGTCTTCGTCTGACTCGCATCGAAGATCGAAAACGAGTGGTGCGCATACGCGGGCACCGCAGCGATCGCGGCGGCCGTGAGAGTAGCGGCCACGAGGCCGCGGGCTGTGCGCTTCATGTTCATAATCGCGAGACTCCTCTGTCTCTATGGCGAGCACTTTATACCGAATTGGCTTAATCGAAGCTGAAGATATCCTCGCCCTTAGGCTTCTCCATCCCTTCCTCGAAATACTTCTCCCATATATGGGCCCAAGGGCGGCCGTATATATCGGGAACTTCGTATTCAATTACCGTCCCGGGTGAGACAGGCGTCGACCGGCCCTCGATCGGGAAAATGGTCTGGACGCAATCGATGAAGACGTAGGGATCTCCCTGATCGAACCCGCTCGTCTTTACATAGTTGCGAATGATTCTGATCGGCTCCACGAGGGCCTCGGGATCGTAAAAAATCGCCTCGTGATTTAGACCGAGAAACCTGCCGGACCGGTCGCGGTTCGGCGTGTAGATTTCGATCGTCTGCATCTTGTTCGAGTATTCGAATGCGCTGTGCACCTTCCAGCCCTGGATGTTCGACGTCCACGTGATCAACGTGTCGCCGTCCCAGAAGCCGACCGTCTCTCCGTACCAGCGCGGCACGTCTTGTCCCAAGCGCGGTACGGAGCCGTCCGTCTTCATCTCGCGATCGACGTGAATCGTCGTGATGAAGTTGCGCGCGACACCGGTGACGATCTGCACGACGGACGGCGCCGCGATGATGTGCCACTCCCAGACGGCGAACTCGTGCCAGCGGCGCATGAAGCCTTCGGGCCAACAGTACTGCGACGGCCACTGCGGCGCGTTCGTGTTACCTGCGTGGTAGGCCTCTTGCACCATGCGCTGCTGATACTCCGGCGTCAGCAACGACAGGATCGTCGGGATCTGATTGTGACGGCCGCGGTACCAGTACGACTGCGGGCTGTTGCTCTTGTTGCGCCCCGTCCAGTCCGCTTGTGCATCGGTCGTGTTGCCGGGATGCGCGTAACGACCCGTCCAGTCCTCGAGCTGCTCGGCGGTCGGCCGATGGTGCGCGCCGCCGCGCTTCGTCGTCTCGGCGAGCAGCGCCTCGTAGTGCTCCTGCGCCGTCTTGAACGGATACGGGCTCACGATGCCTTCGCGCGGATAGTCGCGGTCGCAATATCCCCACGCAGCCGACGCCGGCGGGTTGTCGCCGATCGTGGCCGTCGTGTTCGCGCCCCAGGCCTCTTCGATGCCGGCCGGGCTGTTGCAGCGGAAATAGCGCGGGTCCTTCCAGAGCTCGCGATCCTTGTAGAAATCCTTCGTCGTGAAAAGATCGACCGGCAACGGCTCGACGCCCTTCGGCGCTGCACCGTGATGCGCGGACCCGACGAACTGGTCCCACGAGCCGCGCACGACGGCGCCGTTCGCGAAGCCGACGGGAATCGTCGGGCCCGTGAGTTGGTAATCGCGCAGGTCCGCGGCGAGCGGCCAGCCTCGGCCGACGCTCTTGAAGCCGGTGTTGGCGATCTGCTGGCCGGCCGCAACGCTCGTGAGCAGCGTCGCAGCAGCGAAAATCGCCGTATTTTTAAGGACCTGACGCACCTGATCCCCCAGTCACTTATCCAAATATTAAGGGGAAAGGCCCTGCGCGCGCGAGTTACGAGGACTTAAGAATCCCCTCTGAAACCCACGCCAATAGCGCCGGATGTACCTCGAAGAGGTGTAGCCGCCGCGGGGGGAGGGTCAGTTCTCTCGCAGGGCGGCGGTGACGTCGATGCGCGACGCCCGACGCGCGGGCACGTACGACGCGAGCAGCGTCACGGCGAGCATCGCGAGCGGCACAATTGCGAGCACCCACGGATCGAGCGCACTCGTCTCGTAGAGCTGGCTCGCGACGATCCGACGCACCGCGACCGCGCCAGCTACGCCCAAGACGATGCCGATGCCCGCGAGTTGCGCCGCGCGCGTGACGAACATCTTCAGCAGCCTGTCGCGCTCGGCGCCGAATGCCGACCGAACCGCGATCTCGTTGAACCGCTGATTGACCGAGAACGACATCAAGCCATAGGTCCCAACGGCGGCCAACGTCAGCGACACGAAGCCGAACAGGACGAGGACGAGAGCACCGAGTCGCTGCCGCGCCAACGACGCGGCGACGACATCCGAGTAAACGGCGAACACGCCCGGAATCGTAGAGTCCAGCGCCTCGAGCTCGCGGCGAATGGCCGGAATCAGCGCGGCGGGATCATCGTTCTCCGCGCGGATCACGACGGCCATCTTGCGCATCGTCAGTTGCTCGTGCGGTAGGTAGATCGCCGGTTGCACGCCGTCCTGGAGCGTCGCCTGCTTGAGATTCGGAATGACGCCGACGATCTCGGCCTCGCCGACCGTTTGCTCGCCAACTTGATTGAACCCAGCCTGGCCAGGACGCCAGTTTCCGCCGCTGAGCGTGATGCGGCGGCCGACCGGATTCTGCCCATCGAGATACGCGCGCGCGTACGCTTCGTTGACGACGGTTGCGCCCGGTGCGCCGCGCCGATCAGTCGCCTCGAGCAGCCGGCCCGCAAGCGGCCGGATGCCGAACGTGGTGAAGAACTCGGGCGAAACTGGGTAGACGTACGCGAGTTGATCGGTGGCGGCTGCCGTGCTGCCCACGACGGGGTACGGCCAGAGAACGACGGGGAACAACCCGTGGTTCAGCGGCGCTGCGAACGTTGCACCTGCAGACTCGACGCCCGGCAACGCGTCGATGCGGCGTATGAGCTCCTGATAGAACTGCGCTACCCCCAGCATGCCCGTTCCGTCGTACACGACGGCCTGCCGTTCCTGATCGACTCTCATGTTGCGGACTTCGATACGCCCCGGAACGTTGAGCACGAGCGACACCATGCGCCGCGGATCGAAGCCGGGATCGGCGGACGCGAGCTGCGAGTAGCTGCGCACGAGCAATCCCGCGCCGATCACGAGCACGACAGCCAACGCGATCTCGGCGACCACCAACGCACCGAAGACGCCGTTCCGCCCCCGCGCCAGAGCGGCCGATCGTCCGCCGCTGTTGATCATTGCGCTCAAGTCGCCGCGCGCCACGCGCACCGCGGGCGCGAACCCCACGAGAAATGCCACGAGCAACACGCAGGCGGCCGCAAATAGGAACACGTTCGCATCGATGGAAACGGAGCTCAGTCGCGGCAGGTCGGCCGGCTCGGCCGCGCGCAGCAGCTGGATCACGCCCATGGCCACGCCGAGGCCGAGCACTCCGCCGATGCTGCACAAGGTGAAACTCTCGGTCATGAGCTGGCGGAACACACGCCAACGGCGCGCGCCCAGTGCCTCGCGCAGCGCGAACTCACTCTGCCGAACCACGCCACGCGCAAGCAGCAAGTTCGCCACGTTGATGCAAGCGATCAGGAGTAGGACCGCCGTCGCCCCGGACACGATCAGCAATGTGGGCCGCAAGTCGCCGACGAACTCCTCGAGCAACGGGCGCGCAACGAACTCGAGCGGCCGGCCGTCTTGCCAGGGACCGAGCCGGCCCGCGAAGACGTCGAGCTCCGCTTGCACTTGCGCGGCCGACACGCCGGGGCTTGCGCGCACGTAACCCGACATGTTGAAGAGCTGAAGTCGGCCTTGCTGCGGCGTGAAGATCCTCGTCCACATCGCCGTGCCAACGGGAAACTCGAAGCCCTCCGCTGCCACGCCGACGACAGTCAGCGGACCGCTGCCGACGTTGATCGGCCGCCCGAGGATGTTGGGATCGGAGCCGAACACGTCTCGCCACGTCTGATAGCTCAAGACCGTATTCCGAAAGTCGTCGGCCGCCGCCAACGGGCGGCCGAGAAGCAACGGCTCCTTGAAGACCCGGAAAAAACCTTCCGAAGTCCGGAATTCGTTGACCGCGAACGCCGTACCCTGATCGTTGACGATCGATTGCTCGTTGGAAAAGCCGAAGAACGCGGCCTGAATCGCCTGGCCCTCCTCGGCGATCGGACCGATCTGAGGCGGGCCCGTCGAGCCGCGCGGCAGACCGACCGCGTCGACCGTGTAGACGCGATAGATATCGTCGGGCTCTTCGTACGCGAGAGGCTGCAGCAAGACTGCGTCGACGACGCTGTAGATGACGGTGCTCGCTGCTAACCCAAGCGCCAACGTCACGACTGCAGCGGTGGTGAACGCGAGGTTCTTGGTCAACACTCGCCGCGTGAATTTGAGATCGCGGCGGAGCACATCGAGCCAGGAAGACGTCAGCATCGTCTTGCAGCCTCCCCCGTAGCCAGTTTTCGAAGAGGTGCCGGTGTTACGGTTTCGGTTCGCGCCGTGTGCGGGCAAAACTCCCACCGCAGCCGCGCGCGAACCGAAACCGTAACACCGGCACCTCAGTTCTCCCGCAGCGCGGCGGTAACGTCGATGCGCGACGCACGGCGCGCGGGCACGTACGACGCGAGCAGCGTCACGGCGAGCATTGTCAGCGGCACGAGCACGAGCACCCACGGGTCGAGCGCGCTGGTTTCGTAGAGCTGGCTCGCGACGATGCGGCGCATCGCCACGGCACCCACGATGCCCAGCACGATCCCGATGGCGGCGAGCTGCAGCGCGCGCACGACGAACATCTTCAGCAAACTGTCGCGCTGCGCGCCGAACGCGGAGCGCACGGCGATCTCGTTGAACCTCTGATTGACCGAGAACGCCATCAGGCCATAGGTTCCGACCGCCGCCAACGTCAGCGATACGACACCGAACACGACGAGCACGAGCGCTCCGAGCCGGTGGCGGGACAACCCCGCGGCGACGACGTCCGAGTAGACGGCGAACACGCCGGGGAGCGTGGAGTCCATCTCCGCGAGCTCGCGGCGAATCGCCGGAATCAGCGTTGCGGGATCGTCCTTCTCCGCTCGGATCACGACGGCCATCTTGCGCGTCGTCCATTGCTGCTGGGGGATGTAGACGGCCGGCTGCACGGCGTCCTCGACGTTGCCCTGTTTGATGTCCGGGATCACGCCGACGATCTCGGCCTCGTGCACGGTGGTCTCGCCGAGCTGATTCCACGCAAGACCACCCGGCTGAAAGCCGCCGCCAAACGGCCCGATGCGCTGGCCGATGGGGTTCTTACCGTCGAGCCACGTGCGCGCGTACGTTTGATTGATGACGGCGACACCCGCGTTACCGCGCCGATCCGTCGGCTCGAGCAGGCGGCCCGCGAGCGGGCGAATGCCGAGCGCGGTGAAGTAATCGGGCGAGACTTGGCTGCCGTACGCGAGCTGATCGTTACGTTCTAGGCTGCTGCCGACGACCGGATACGGGCTCAGAGTCACCGGGAACAGCCCCTGGTTCAGCGGCGCGGCGGACGTTACGCCCGCGGCGGCGACGCCGGGCAGCGCGTCGATGCGGCGCACGAGCTCCTCGTAGAACTGCGCCACGCCCAACATACCCGTCCCGTCGTAAATGGCGGCCGTCCGGTCCGCATTGGGCCGCAAGTTTTGGACATCCGTGCGGCCCGTGACGTTGAGCACGAGCGTCAGCATGCGCCGCGGATCGAAGCCGGGATCGGAGGACGCGAGCTGAGAATAGCTGCGCACGAGCAAGCCGGCGCCGATCACGAGCACGACGGCCAAGGCGATCTCGGCGATGACGAGAACGCCGAAGATGCTGTTGCGGCCGCGCGCCATGGCCGCCGATCGCCCGCCGCTGTTGAGCAGAGCAGCCAAATCGCCGCGCGCGACGCGCAACGCCGGCGCAAACCCCACGAGCACGGCAACGAGCACCACGCAGCCGGCGGCGAACAGGAAGACGTTCGCGTCGATGGAAACCGTGGAGAGGCGCGGCAGATCCGCGGGACCGATGGCCTTCAACAGCTGGATCGCGCCGAGAGCGAGACCGAGGCCGAGAATTCCACCCAAGCTGCACAGCACGAAGCTCTCGGTCATGAGCTGGCGAAAGACGCGCCAGCGGCGCGCGCCGATCGCCTCGCGCAGCGCGAACTCGCTCGTGCGCGCCACGCCGCGCGCGAGCAGCAGGTTCGCCACGTTGATGCAGGCGATCAACAGAAGCACGGCCGTCGCTCCGGACACGATCAGCAACGTGGATCGTAAGTCGCCGACGACTTCCTGGAGCAACGGTTGCGAGACGAACTCGAGCTTCCGACCGTCCGGCCACGTGCCGATCCGGCCCGCGAAGACGTCGAGCTCCGCTTGCACTTGCGCCGCGGTCACGCCGGGGTTCGCACGCACGTAGCCCGGCATGTTGAAGAGCGGCAGCCGTTGCCCTTGCGGCAGCGTGAAGATCTTCGTCCACATCGCCGTGCCGACGGGAAACTCGAAGCCCTGCGCCGCCACGCCGATGACCTTCAGCGGACCGCTGCCGACGTTGATCGACTTGCCGAGGATGTCGGGATCGGAGCCGAACACGTCGCGCCACGTCTGATAGCTCAGGATCGTGTTGCGGAAATCGTCGCCGATCTCGAAGGCACGGCCCATGAGCAGCGGCTCGGTAAAGACGTTGAAAAACTCCGTCGAGGTTCGGAATTCGTTGACGGCGAACGCCGTGCCTTCCGAGTTGACCACGGAGTTCTCGAACGAGTAGCCGTAGAACGCGGACTGAATCGACTCGCCCTCCTCGGCCATCGGGTCGATGTGCGGCGGACCCGTCGTCCCGCGCGGCAGACCGGCGGGGTCGACCGTGTATACGCGGTAGAGGTCCCCGGAGTCCTTGTAGTCGAGTGGTTTTAGAAGAACCGCGTCGACAACGCTGTAGATGACGGTGCTCGCGGCAATGCCGAGCGCCAACGTGACGATCGCGGTCGCCGTGAACGCGAGGTTTTTCGTCAGCACGCGCCGCGTGAACTTGAGGTCGTGGCCGAGCGCGTCGGCCCATCCGGACGTCGACATCGTCTTTTACTCCCCCGCGCGCGATATCGGCCGCTACGATACGACCGTTACCCCTCTAAGACGATAGCTCGTGGCGTTCGTAACGGCCGAGCGCCGAAAGTTCCAAGCAGCTGCCGCGAAATGGTCAGGACGGTTGGCGGAGGGCGATCCTCGTTTCCACCCGTTGCGCTCACCGTTTTTTGCCTCCTTTTCTGCGGCTAACCGGCGTATCGTCGGGTCATGCCCGCATCCTTCCGAGAATCCACTCGGAGTTGCGGCAGTGGAGCTCGTAACAATGAACAA
>Ga0111538_10011684_pt1 | contig 11627 bp, 8 predicted proteins | sample SoiMethybrSBSTD1_FD_79669 | JGI IMG/M metagenome (GOLD analysis project Ga0111538, IMG submission 79669) | Bulk soil microbial communities from a Populus tree surrounding site in Tennessee, USA - Soil MetaG P. TD hybrid SBSTD1 (version 2)... | ecosystem: Environmental > Terrestrial > Soil > Tree...
CTAGGCGGCAGCGCCGCGAGGCCCCCGCCGGCCTTGATGTCGAGTCCGGCGCCCACGTGGCCACTCCGACTCTTGAGCGGTCGCCACGCGAAATGCAAATGCCAGCCGCCGCTCGGGGTCCACTGCTTACCCGGGCGCTCGCAATCCATCGCACGGCATCCGCACCGCCCGTCGGCCACATGCCACGTGCTGACGATCGGCAGGCCGCGCTCCGCCCACTCGAGCGCCGCGAGCATCATCGGCGCGGTCGTCGTGAGCGTCACACCGATACCCGCACGATCGGCCCGATCAGCTCAATCCAGGCCATCGGGCCGACGAGCTCGAGATACTCGCGTACGCGGCGGCGGATCTTTGGCCGGATCGTCTCGGCGTAGTGCGTCGCATCGGCCAGCGTCCAGTGCGGCGGCTCGACGGCCCACGCACAGGTGACCGCCTGCTCGGGATACACCGCGCGCGGATCGAGATAGACGTCGCAGCCATTGCTGCTCGGGCACCGCCACGAGCCGATGAGCATGTGCGTCACGTGACCGGCTCGAGCGCCGGCAGCTCACGAGCGCGACCCGGCGACTTGACGTTGTAGCGTCCGCGCTGCGCCATGGCGCCCTTGAGTGGCGCGATGCCGCGTTCGATGCGCCGGCGGATCGCGAGCGTCTTCGCGATCTCGGCATGGTCGCGGCGCGCGCGCAGATCCGCGAGCAGCGCGTCGATCGCCACGAGCCGCCGCTCCCGACTCGTCATCATCGCGTCGCGCCACCCCCGGTCGACAGAGAAACGTCGAGGTCGGGGTCGCGGAGACGATCGAGGAACAGACGCAGATCGGCCTCGGCGGGCGCAGTCGTGTTTCGAAGAATGATCCGGTCGTGGAGGAGCCCGTCAGGGGTCTCGACGAAAAAGATTTCAACGCTCGGTCCAGCCGTGCGTCGACGAGCCATCGTGCCCGCAGTAGGCCATCTGGGGCCGCCTGCGGACAACCGTTACAAACTACGAAAAGCTGGCGGGTTGCGCTGGCGCTTCAGTCAGGGCGTGCGTGGGGGCGGCGCGTTTCGTGCGGCCCGCGGTCGTGAAACCGACGACGGCAGGGTGTCCCGGGACAGAACATTCGAGGGCGCCCAGGTGAGGGCTGGCTGACGAAGAACCCCCCGCACCAGCCGAGACGGGAAGCGGCCGGCCAGTGATGCTCGAGCAGATTGAGCACCTCGGCCCAGGCGATGCCGGGCATGGTTGCCGCGGCATACTCGCTGATTCGCCCGGGGCTCGGGGTGATCCAGAGCTGCCCAGCGTTGTCGCAGATCAGCCTGAACAGGCCCTCGTGAGTGTCTCTCCACTCCGACTCTGCGGGACAGTCTGCCCACTCGGCCTCAGGAAACTCGGCCACTCCAGGTCGCCCAAACGACGACTGTCCGATGGCGTGCACCGCCGTAACGAGCAGCCTCCCCCAGGCGGTCGGGGAGTGTCCGGTGCGTACGTACCAGACACAGCCGAGCAGCACCCGGACAACATTCTGGATCTTCGCGAAGCGGTCCTGGATATCGTCGGGGACTGGGCGTTCCCATGTGAGATGGTCCACCGCCATGATCGCCCGGGGGCGCGGGGTAAGATCTTCGAAGACCGCGCCAGGGATCTCGGCGGTGACTCTGACCGGCGGGGTGGTCGGAAGTCCCGGGGCCGGATGCAACTCCGCTCCTTTCCTGTACCAGTGCAGCGTGTTGCGGCCCCGCCGCTGCGTGATTGAGTCGCGGCCCGGCGCCGTGGCGAGCTCGACATCGTAGGGAGCGGCCGGGTCGAGTGCATACCCCTGTCGCTCCGACGGATCGTCGCCGAGGGCCAGGGTGCGGGCGCTGAGCAGCACGTCGATACGCCCCCGCGCTTGTCGGCGGTCGATTCCAAGGTTGGCGAACGCGACCAGCCACGGCAGGGGCCGAGGTCCGGGGAAGCCGCCGGCTTCGTGCGTCTGCTCATCGGGCCTCCGCAATGCTACCGCACTACGCTGACACGGCGACGGCGCCAGCAAACGGGGCGATGTACTGTCGGTCCGATCCGGCCGGGGGCACCACCGAAGTTGACCAGCGGTCGTTCCGCTGAGCAGTCGCCCGAACGAGGCCGTGCCGGTGAACTCGTAGTAGCCGCCGGCCTCGTCTCGGTGCGGCGTGTAGATCAGCCGCCCCACGAGGAGCTTTCGCAGGAGCTGCCGCGCCTGGATCGGCTGCCGCTCGAGCAGGCCTTGCCAGTCGGTGAGTTTCGCGCCCAACCCGGAGCCCTCGACAAGCCGCGCCATGCCCTCCAGTTCCTGGATCTGCGCCTGCAGCTCCCGCCGGCGCCGCTCACGAGCGCGCAGGGCCTCCAGGAGCGAGGGCAGGGGCTCGTCCCGACCGACGGCGTCGGTGTAGCGCGCGATCTCTACGTCGAGCTGGCGCAGCTCCTCCTGGATCGGCTGCCGCCGACTCTCCGGGTCCTCGGACACCGCCGTCGCGAGCTCCAAAGCCCGACCCACGACACGCCGGACCACCCGCGGCGTCAGCACGGACTCGCGGAGCGTCTCCAGGAAGGCGCCGTTCGCCCGATCCATGGTCAGGGTGAGTCGGCCGTCTCCGTGGCCGTGCTTCCCCCGGTTCCGACCTCGATCACCGAGCCGGCCGTCCGAAACTGAAGCGACTGGTCCTATTCGACGACCCACAGCGTGGCCGTGCTCATGCTCCCGAGGGCCAGGCCGTTCGTCGGTGCGGACAGGGTCAGCCGGACCGATTCGGTCCCCTCGGTAAGCGCGTCTGCTGCCGTTGTCACGGTGAACGTCTTCGTGGTCTCGCCGGCCTGGAACGTGAGTGTGCCGGCGGTGCCGGTGTAGTCGGGGTGTGTCGTCGCGGTGCCGTTGCTCGTCACGAAGCTCACGGCCACGGGTCCGGCTGTCCCGGTCCGGGTGACGGTGATGGCGACCGTGCCCCCCTCGGCCACCGTGTAGTCGAGCTGGCTGAACTGCACGACGCCAGCCGGGTCGTCGTCGCTGATCGTCACCGTGGCCACGCTCGGCGTGCCCAGAATGGCGCCGCCCGTCGGGTTCGAGAGCGTCACCGTGAACGTCTCGGGACCCTCGTTGAGCGTGTCGCCGACGACCGGCACCACGATGGTCCGGCTGGCGACGCCGGCCGCGAAGGTCAGCACCCCGCGCGTGCCGACGAAGTCGTCGCCGCCGGTCGCGGTGAGGCCGGCCAGCGCGTACTGCACGGTGTTCTGGGTGGTCGTCGACCCGAGCCGCCGCACGGTCAGCGTAACCGAGCCGGCCGACTCGGCGACCATGGAGGACGCCGTGGTGAACTGAAGGCTGGGTGTCTCATCGTCCACGATCGTCACCACCGCCGCCGCCGGCGTGCCCAGCGTTGCTCCTCCGCCCGGGTTCGAGAGCGTCACCGTGAACGTCTCGGACCCTTCGAGCAAGGTATCGGCCTTCGTCGGCACGCTGATGATCTGGCTCGTCACCCCGTTGAGGAAGGTGAGTGTCCGCGCCACCGTCGCGTAGTCCGTCTCGACGACGGTGGGCGCGCCCGCGCTGCCGTTGCTGGTCGCGTACTGGACGGTGACAGCACCAGCGCTTCCGCCCGTCCGCGTGACGATCAGCGAGGCGACGGCCCCCTCTGCCACCGAGTAGGTGGTGCTCGCGAGTTGCAGCGAGCCGAACGCGTCGTTGTCGTTGATGGTCACCGTCGCCACGGCGGGCGACCCCAGGCTGATCGACGTCGCCGGGCTCGGGCCCGAGAGCGTCACCGTGAAGGTCTCCGGGCCCTCGACCAGGAGGTCGTTGATGGTCGGCACGGCGATGGTCTGGCTGGTCACGCCGGGGCCGAAGATCAGCGTGCCGGTCTGGGCCGTGTAGTCGGTGCCGCTGGTCGCGGTGACGGGGCTCGTCGCGTAGCTCACCATCGCGGTGCCGAGGGTGGCGCCTGTTCGCGTCACCGTCAGCGTGGCGGCGACGCCCTCGGTCACCGCGTAGCTCGCGGACGCGAACTGGACGGTCGCGTCGTCTTCGAGAATCGTCAGCGTCGCGGCCCGCGGCACGCCCAGGCTCAACCCGGCGCTCGCACTCGACAGCGTCAGGTTCACCACCCGGCTTCCGGCGATGGTGGTGTTGTTGAGGATCGTGATCGGTACGATCACGCTGGCCTGGCTCCCGCTGAACGTCACGAGCTGATTGCTGATCGGCACGAAATCGACGCCGCCGACAGCCGTCTCCGGACTGGCGCTGAAGAGCACGGTCTGGCCGGGGACCGTGCTGCCGGTGCGCGTGATCGTGACCTTGACCACACCGCCCACGACGTTCTCGGCGACCGTGTAGGTCGCCGCTCCGAACTGGACGGTGGCGCCGATCTCGTTGTCGGTGATCGTCAGCACCGCCTGGGGGTACGCCCCGAGCGCAGCGCCACCGGTCGGATTCGTCAGGAGCAGGCGCACCGTCTCGTCGCCCTCGCGCAGGCCGTCGTCCACGATCGGGATCGCCAGGATCTTCCTCGTCTCCCCCGGACCGAAGGACAGAGTCTGCGATAGCGCGGTGTAGTCCGCGGGGGCGGTGGCGCTCCCGTCGGCCGTCGTGAACTGCACGGTGACGCCGCTGGCCCCGCCCGTACGGCTCACCGCGATCAGCACGACGCCGGCGGCCTCCGCCACCGTGTAGGTGGGCGCTCCGAACGTGATGGCTCCCGGCACGTCGTTGTCGGTGATCGTCAGGATCGCGGTGCTTGGCGTCCCGAGGGTCGCGCCGCCGGTCGGGTTTGACAGCGCCAGGTTTAGCGTCTCCCCCGGCTCGTCATGGGTGTCGTTGAGGACTGGGATCGTGAAGGTCTTGCTCGTCTCGCCGGCGTTGAAGGTCAGCGTACCCGACGTCATGAGATAGTCCGCGCCGGCCGTGGCGGTGCCGCCGGGGACGGTTGCGTAGTCGACGGTCACGGCGCTCGCCGTGGCTCCCGCCGTCCGCTGGACGGTGATGGTCGCCGCGGCCATCCCTTCGGCGATGGTGAACGTCGCGGCGCTGAAACGCACGGCGCCCGGTGGGTCGTTATCCGCGATCCTGATTATGGCGGTATCGAGCGGGCCGAGCCGCGCCCCTCCGCCGGCATTGCTCAGCCGGACCGCCACCGACTCCGCCGCCTCGAACACCGTGTCGTTGATGATCGGCACCGTGAAGGTCCGGCTGGTGATGCCGGGGCCGAAGGTGAGGGTACCGCTGACGTTGATGTAGTCGGCGCCGAGGGTGGCCGAGGCCGGGGCACTGGCGTAGTCCACCGTCACCGTGCCGACCGCGGGGCCGGTCCGTACAACGGGGATGGTCACCGTCGGCGTGGCCTCGTTCGCGACGTACACGGGCGCGCTGAACTGCAGCCCCTGCTCGTCGTCCCGGATGGTCAGCACGGCCGTCCGGATAGCCCCCAGCGTGGCCCGCGGCGATGGATTGGACAGCGTCAGGACGACCGTCTCGTTCCCTTCGGCCACGGCGTCGTCGACGATCGTGATGGGCACGTCCTTGAACGCCTCGCCCGCCGCGAACGTGAGGATCCGCGTCGCGTCGGCGTAGTCGGCGGCCGTCCCCGTGCCGTTCGTCGTCGCGAACTGCACGGTGACGTTGCTGGCGAGGTTGGCGCCGGCGCGCGTGACGCGGACGGTCGCCGGCCCGGCATTCTCGTTCACGCCGTAGGTCGCCGCGCTGAACTGCATCGTGCCGGGCGTGTCGTTGTCTGTCATCGTGACCGTCGCGGTGTCGGGCACGCCGACCGCGCCGTGGCTCGGGTTGACGAGCTTGAGGACGATCTTCTCGCTGCCCTCGGCCAGCGTGTCCTGGAGCGTCGGGATCGCAATGGACTGGCTGGTGATCCCGACGCCGAAGGTCACGGTCCCGTCGGCCAGCGTGTAGTCTTGACCGCCGGTGGCAGTGCTGCTGCCCTGCACCGCGTAGTCGACGCTCACCGAGCTGCCGAGGCCGTTGGCGCGGAGCACCGTCACCGTGAGGGCGGTACCCTCCGCTACGGTGTAGGTCGCCGAGCCGAACCTGAACGTCGGCGCGTCGTTGTCATGGATGGTCAGGACGGCGGTGCTCTGCGCACCGAGCGTCAGCCCACCGGTGGGGTTGATCAGCTCGAGGTTCACGGTCTCATCGTCGTCAACGATTGTGTCGTTCACGATGGCGACCGTGAATGTCTTGCTGATCTCGTTGACGCCGAAGCTCAGCGTCCCTGGCGCCAGGGTGTAGTCCACGCCACCGCCGGTGGCACTGCCGGGATCGCCGTCCTTCACGCGGTACTGGACACTCACGCCGCTGGCGGTGCCCCCGGTACGGGTGACGGTGATCGTCGCGCTGGCGGTGCCCTCGGTGATCTCGTAGGTCGGGGCGCTGAATTGCGCGGTGCCCGGGGCGTCGTCATTGACGATCGTTAGCGTCGCCGCACTGGGGCTGCCGATCACGGTGCCGGCCCCGACGTCGGTGATGTGCAGGCCCACCGTCTTGTTGGGGGCGGCCAGCGTGTCGTTGACGATCGCGATCGGGAAGGTGGCCGTAGCGGCGCCGGCGGCGAAGGTCACCGCCTTGTTCGTCAGCGGCGTGTAGTCGGTACCGGGGAAGGCGGTGCCGCCCCCGGTCGACACCAGGGCGGTGGCGCTGGCCGTGAGGCTGCCGATTCTCCGGAGCGCGATCGTCGCGGAACCAGCGGCCTCGTTGACGCTGAAGGTGTGACCGTCGAAGGCAAGGGTGGGTAGCACCTTGAAGCCGCCCACCGGGGTGACGGTGATGACGTCAACGCTTGGCCCATCCCGGATGTCCATGGCGAGCGGCGCCGAGATGAAATCTCCATCGGCATCCAGGCGAAACACCATGCTGTAGCCTTCGTCACTGACGATGATGCTGTAGCCCGATGGATCCGACGCCGTGGGCGCGGGTTCCACGGCCACGCCAAATGGAATCAACCAGTTCGCGCCGAGGCCGATGTTCTGCCACACCACGGAACCGTCGGCGGTGGTACCTCCCGGCGTGTCGCTCCAGGCCGGCGTGGAGATCTGTGAGATACCAGCGGTCACGACCCTGTGCACGTAGTTCAGCCCCTGGTCGTGGATGACGCTACCGACGGCGTAGGTGTGATCGGGCACCCACCGTGGCGCATTGATGTTGACGACCGTCTGAACGTTGCTCGTCAGATCGAGTCGAAAGATTCCGGGCGGTGCGCAGCCATAGTACGTCCCGGCGGGCGGGGGAACAGTGGGCGTCGACGGGACCGGATACGTGAAGGCGGTCGTCAGGATGTTGCCGTTGGGCTCGACGGCGACGCCCATGGGACATGCCAGGCGCGACGACTGCGCGACTTGTGGGGGCGGCGACGCCGACGCCGGACCCCACACGAGCTCCTGGGCGCCGCCGGGTACAGGCTGGATCCGGATGATCGCGCCTTGGCCGTTGAACGAGCCCATATCCGCCACGACGAGCGTAGCGGGAACGCTCGTGTAGTCGATCGCGATGCCATACGGATGGGCCAGGTACGATCCGGCCGCGGTCGTGTTCTGGCAGGCGACGCCGGCCGGGAAGAGGTGGCACGGGCTTCCCGACGCGATGATCTCCTGGCCACCGGAGGCGGGATCCACTCGGATGATCTTGCCGGCTTCGTTGATCTGGGGCCGGTCATTGTCGTAGCCGCTGTCGGCGACATAGATGTAGCCGGTGTTGCGGTCGATCGTGATCGCCCAGGGATCGCGGAAGTGCCCGCCTTGGGACTGGACACTCTGTACTCCCGTGGCTGGATTCACCCGGATCAGCCCGCCCGTCCGATGAACGACGATGACGTCGCCATCCGGGGAAAACGCCACGCCGACGGTCTTGTGCTCGAAGGGCAGCAGGCCACCCTGCGAGATGACGGTCTTCACGCCCGTGGCGGGATCGATAACGCTGATACTGGCCGTATCAGGCTCCGCAACCAGTATGTCGCCCAGCTTGAGGACTACGCCAGCGGCTTCTCCGGTCGGCACGCCCGTCAGGATCACGATCATCGTGATGAGCAGGCGTGAGAGGCGTCTCGTCGTCATTTTCGTCCTCGCGAAGTGCATGCACTACCTATCCCCGCCCGTTGGAGGGCATCGATCGACTCTGGTCGACTTTCAGGGGCGAGGCGCTCACGAGTGAGGACGCGGATCTCTCGGCCGATCTCCGAAGTTGCAGAAACTCACGGACAGGCACGAGATTGCCCTCATCGACCAGTTCCTTTCCGGTAGCACGACACATGCCGCAACGAGCACCCGACATTTCAGGCAGTTACGACGGAGAGCTGGAATGGCCGTCAGGCGGAGAGGCGAGTCCTGCGCGCACAATCTTCGTGGTTCGTGTCATTGGCGAAGGTCCAGCACGCCCCGCTCTCCGCAGTCGCGCGACGCCGCTGTCTCCCTTCAGACCTGCTGCCGGTGAGGGTGCGCGCAGCGCCAATGCCTCCGGCACCGCTTGCCCTTGGTTTCCTGCCGCAGAGCGTCTCCATCTGCTCGTCGGGCCAGGGGCCGCTCGCGCCACCGCTGCCGCGCCGACAGGATCTCCCATACGGCGCTCAAGACGCCGGTGACGAACGAGGAGGAGGCCGGCGATCGGTGAGCTAAACTTCGGAGGGCGACACGAGGCTGCCTTATTACGACAGGCTTCTGCGAAATCGGCGTGACCACGAAAACCTGGTCTGCACTATGTCAAAAGAAAACGCGCCGGAGAAGGCCTGTAAGCCGGGGTTCCGTACCGCTGGGGTAGCACATAACCCGCGGCATCGCCTTGGGGCTCTGCGCACCGCCGTAGGCCGTTCAGGAACGAACCGCGATGCTGCCCTGAGTCGACTCGCCGACGTAGCACTTGAGTTCGCAACGGAAGGGCAGGCGAGGCCGTGAGCGACCTACGAGTCGCCATGACAGCCCGCCCCCCTCCGAAACCGCGTGCCAGCGGCCCACCTCTGGGCTGGCACACCGGGTGCTCAAGAGCGGGGTCGTCACGCCGCCGACCCAGGCCTATGAGATCGTGCAACTCGTCAACAGCCGGAGGCGATGAGGGCCTGATTGGTTGCCTCAGCGAGTGGCATCTGCGCCATGCTCGGGTCGAGCGAGGCGAGGTACAGCGTCGCCACTAGGACCGCTCGATTCGTAGCCGTGGCCGGACACCACACCTCGGCCGTCTTGTTCAGCGCGGCTCGGCGAACAGTCCCTGCATGCCATTGGACCAATCGCGGACCTTGGCCAACGCGGTCCCTGGGCCGATGCGGAGCTTGGAAGGATCGCCATGGATGCAGCGAGCACGGTGGTGACCAAGAATTTCCGCATAGGGATTCCACCTCTTCCCTGGCACCTAGCGCTTGCAGAAAATCTTCACGGCGACGCTGGCAACGTCGACCGCGCGGACCGCCTTGGGGTTCTTCTCAACTGCCCTGGCGCCACCCCGACTCGCATCCGATGTCGCGATCTTCGCCAGCTCCGAGGAGTGAGCGGCCGAGTCCGTCAATGCCCGGGAACAGCGAGCTGGCGGTGATGTTCATCTGGTGGAGCCGACGCAGGAAGGGCAGCTTCGACTGTCTGGGGATCACGACCTTGCAGAAGTGAATCGGCTTCCCAGGGTCCTGTTGTTGGTCGGTGGCGTTGTCGATGATCACGCCGATCCGCCAGCACGCCACGGGACACGCTGACCAGCGTCTGCTGCGCGGTCATTCGGTCAGTCTCGCGAGTAGGTCCGACGAACTGCAGCAGATCAGGTCGCGCATCCGCCGTCCACTGCATCCGGAGATCATCGAGCGGCAGCGTGTCCTTGAGGAGCGGCAGCATCGCATCCTCGACCGTTCGCCGATGTACCACCCAGACGGCCCCGTCGTGATCCGGCTCGGCCTCGACTGCGAAGTACGCAGCGACGTACATCGACTGCGTCCAGTCCAGGAGTCGCGTCGGGACGCCGTAGTGCTGCATGCGAAACCACCAGTCGAGCGAGGTCGTCAGGAGTCGGTCTGATGCGGCTCCGCTTGGTAGATGAGTGAACGCCTGCGCCCGAAACCGTTGCAGAAGTAGCCGCTCAACCTCGAAGGCCGCATCGGGCTGAAGTTCACCAACAAGTCGCACCAACGACGGTCGCAAGGTCTCCCAGCAGGCTCGGGGCTGGCCCCGGAAGGCGTACGCGGCCTAGAACGCGGTCCCGACATCGAGGCGCTCGGCGAATGCGACGAACTCGCCCCACGTCTTCGCTTCCTTGAGGACCGGGCCGCTCACGCAGCCGATCTCGGGCGCCGGATCGTGACGCGCTCGTGCGCCGGCCATGTCACCTCGCGCTCGGTCTCTGGCACCCCGGGGCGGACCACGCTCGCGCGCAACCGCTTCGCGCCGTGCATGGCAGTGGGGTGGGTCAGCACCTCCCACTCGAAGCCCTCCGCCGTGAAGCGGTCCCCGACCTGGAGGTCCATCGGCAAGACCGACGCCGAGCTGGCGTCTGGCTTCTCGGACGCCGGGGCCGTGGCTGGGGACTGCTCCCGCTTCGCCGCCTTGCGCTTCACTCTATGACCTGATCCGCACGAGCCAGCACAGACGGCGGGATCGTGAGCCCAAGCGCCTTGGCGGTCTTGAGGTTGATGACGAGGTTGAACTTGGTGGCCTGCTCGACCGGGATGTCGCCTGGCCTTGCCCCCTTGAGGATCTTGTCGACGAATACGGCGCTGCGCCGGTAGAGGTCGAAAAAGTCCGTGTTATAAAAGAGCAGCCCGCCTGCTTCGACGATCGGCCGGGATATGGAGATGAGGGGCAGTCGGTGCTTGAGCGCGAACCCGGCGATCTCACGACGGGCGCCGTGATTGGGGGCCGTGCCATCGGGGAAGAGCGCGTCAACGCGCTGCCCGATGAGTCTCGCCAAGGCAGTTGGAGCTTGATCCGGCGCGTCCAACGCCTCTGGGATCAGGCTGAGGCCGAGCACCTTCGCCGTCTCGAGCGCAGAGCGATGCCATCGGAGCGGTGGTCCCACTACTGAGGACATCGTGAGGACGCCAACGCGCGAGGCCGTTGGCACCATCTCACGGAGAAGTTGCAGTGGCTTGACGGCGGGGCCGATGTCGAAGGTCCCGGCCATCCCCGTGATGTTCCCAGCCGGTCGCGAGACGCTCGCGATGAGACCGCGCTCGACCGGGTAAGAGGTTCCCATCATGACGATCGGGATCGTCGTTGTCGCGTCCTTGGCCACGATCGCGGCTTGCGGCGACGCCATGATGACGTCCACCGGGATCCGCGTCAGATCGGCCGCTAACTGGGGCACGCGTTCGGCAACGTCTTCAGCCGATCGGAACTCGATCACAAGGTTCTGGCCTTCGACATAGCCGCGCTCGCGCAAGCCTTGGAGGATCGCCTCGAGACTAGGCCCACCTCGGGTACCTGTGTCCAACAGGATCCCGACTCGCCACGGGCGACCACCAGGCGCCTTCCCCGCCTGCTGACCCTCGGCGGCAAGCGGCGCGGCGAGGACACCGACCAGCGAGGTCAGCAGGAAGCGGCGGCGGTCGGTCACTGATGTCATGAGAACAGCCAGACGCCGCTGGTAGCCTCGGTCGAAGGGAGTACCACGACGTCACACCAAGGGAGGGCTGACTCATGATCCTGGTGGGATGTGACTTGCACAC
>Ga0111538_10011685_pt1 | contig 11627 bp, 10 predicted proteins | sample SoiMethybrSBSTD1_FD_79669 | JGI IMG/M metagenome (GOLD analysis project Ga0111538, IMG submission 79669) | Bulk soil microbial communities from a Populus tree surrounding site in Tennessee, USA - Soil MetaG P. TD hybrid SBSTD1 (version 2)... | ecosystem: Environmental > Terrestrial > Soil >...
TACCGACGGATCGCCGAGAGCGCGAAGCATCCCGTCCCGTCCCTGCCATCCGTCGCCTCCACCGCCGACGGATACTACGACATCCTCGAGCCGCGCTTCGCCCGTTTTCACGAACCGCAGTCGCGGGTGGGATGGCCGAGCACGCGGAGCCGGCGAGCGACAGCGCGGACACCGCGGCTGCCGTCACCCAAAAGTGTGCGCCGAGCGATCTCGTCATGCCGCAGGAGTCGTGCGGCAGCCCCGCGACCAGGCAAGAACGTGCTCTCGACTGCGAGAAAAGACTGACCGAGCTTGCCAGCCAGCCGCCGACAGTTATTCGAAAACGTTGTCGCGGATCTCGATCTGCTGCTCGGGATCGGAAGGCGGGAGCGAACCCCGGACCCGGTTCCTGATCACGTGAACATCGGAGCCGCCAAAGAGGCCGATATCGAGCACGCCGTTCTCGCCGCCGATCAGGCGGCCGTCCAAGAGGTGCACGTTGGAGGCTCCGGCCAACACCACGGTGGCGAAGCCGCCTTGCAGCTCAGAATCCCGTACCACAGCGTCCGACGAACTCCCGCCCAGGTCCAGAGCCGAGTAGCCGCCCCGGACCACCGCGTCTCTCATCGTCACGCCCGAGCTACTCCATCCGAGCCCAACTCCGGCGTAGCCCGCGTCGATGGTCACGTTCTTGAGGACGACATCGTGCGACTCCCAGCTGAGGCCGACCCCCTCGTACTCGGCGCGAATCGTGACGTCTTCCAATACGACGTCGTAACTGCTCCAGCTGACGTCGACGCCGCTGTACCCGGAGACCATGTCGGTGTTGCAAACGCGTACGCCGTGCGCCTCGTTCGCGATCGCGATTCCGTTGTATTCGGTCGAGAAGACCGAGTCTCTCACCACGGTGAGATCCGAACCGTCGACGAACACGGCCGCGTAGCCGCCCCGGACATCCAGGCGTTCGACGAGGACCTTGCCGCCGGCCGATGCTCCCGCGACGGCGCCGTTGTCGAAGAAGGGCTGCATGATCACTGTCGGCGTTTCACCCCGGAGCAAGTCGCCCTCCGGGGACTCGACCAATCCCCCTTCGATGTGGACACAGGGTCCAGCGATGGCCTCGCCCGAATCGTAGTCATAGACGCCTCCGGCGAGATGCACCCGGCACCCCTGCTGCGCGCAGATCGCCCGCACCAGCGCGAAGCTCGACGTGGGATCGTACGGCAGCCCCGACCCACCCGGGCTTCCCGCCGGAGACATGTAGACATCCCGCAGATCAGGGCATGCGGCCGCGAAGGTTGCGGCCGCGACGGTGCACCGGGTTTCGAGCTGGGGCGGATTGCCGGCGGAGTTAGTCGGAGGCGTCGTCTCCCCGGGACCATCGTCCGGCGACGCGGTTTGATTGGCACCGCGACTCCCCACGGCTACGCCGTCCGAGCAAGCAGGCAACGAAGCGATCAGGCATGCAGTGAGCCAGGTATTTCGTCCGTGCATTTTCATCACCCAAAGAGGAATGCCCACGACGATTACAACCGATCGATCAATCAGCGATTCGGCGACGCTACGAGGGCGCGAACCCTTGCACCGAGCGGACTGTTCGGATGCGCCGTCAAAAATTCACCGGCGCGCCGTTGCGCATCCGCGGTCGCCCCCGCCTTCACGAGCGCGTCGATCCGGATCGCGGCGGCTTCGCCCTCGAGCGTGCCGGACGAAAACGCCGCCGCATGCCGATCCAGATGCGCGAGCGCCTCGGCGACTCGACCCGCGGCGAGCGCGCTTCGCGCAGCGTCCAGGATGCGGACCTCGGCGGCGAGCTGACTCGGCGGCGTATCCTCGAAAACCGCGCGCGAGGCTGTCGCCGGCGCCGGCGTGATCGGCGCTTTTTCGCGCGGCGAAGGTTTCCCTGGTACCGGCCGCGCTTCCCGCTCGGGCTCGGCCGGCGGGACCGGCACGGGGGCCAGCTCGAAGCGCGGGCCTCGAGCCGCGCCACTCGACGTCCCGATCGACGTCGCCTGCGTCGCCGGCAGTTTTGCCTCTGGCGCTGGTTCCACCAGAGCGCTCACGCCGTCGACTGCTCCGAAGAGTGCCGTCGCCGAGAGCGCACCGATCGCGCCCCATTTGGTCACCACGAGGAACGAGCCCGCAGTCGCGGATGTCGCCGATGTCGCCGATGTCGCCGTACTCGCCGCGGCACTCGCAGCGAGGGCGGCGCTCTGCGCGGGCACACCGAGCACCGCGCCGACGGCAATCGCGCGAAACGCTCGCTGGCGAGCGCCCACCGGCGGGCGGTCACTGCGGCCAAGGCTCACGAGCGCCTCGACCGCCTCGTCGATGCCGCCGCTTTCCGACTGGTCGTGGTCGTCGTTCACCGTCACGGTGGCCTCCTCTTGCTGCGCGCCGCCAGGACGACGCGCACCGCATCGCGAAACGCCTCCCGAGCGCGCCGCAGCCGCGACGCCACGGTGCCGACCGGCACACCGAGCAGGCGCGCTATTTCCGGATCGCTGAGCTCCTCGAGCTCCGACAAAACGAAAACGACGCGCAGCGCTTCGGGAACCTTCGCAATCGCGGCGTCGAGCATCGCCAGACCTTGCCGCCTCGCCGCGGCTTCGTCCGGAGCCAAGGTCGGCGCAACGCGATCGTCGATCTCGGCGCCGAAATCCTCGCGCCGCCTGCCCGCGTCACGCCGGCTCGCCGACGCCACCCGCAGCGCCGTCGAGAAGAGAAACGTCCGCTCGGAGCCGGCCTCGATCTTGTCGAGCTTCTGCGAAGCCACGATGAACACGCGCTGTGCCGCATCGTCCACGTCGGCTTCGTCCACGCCGAGCCGGCGCAGCAGTCTCCAGACGAAGTCGAATTCCCCCTGCAACATCTCGCGCACGCGGACCGCACGATCGCGGTCCTCTCCGCAGCTCGCCACGACGAGCTCGGGAGCGCTCAGCGTGGCGCTCGTCTGCCGCATCAAGAAGGGATGTCCATGCTCGGTCGAACCGATCAATGAAATCGAAGCGCCGCGCCCACGCCCACGGCGGCCGCAACAGGAGGCATGGAATACTCCACCGTCGTAGGATCGACGAGCTGTAGGTCGTAGTGCGTGAGCGGCACCAGCAAGGCGGCCCGAACCTCGAGCACCAGGGCTTCGACCGGTAGATATTCGGCTCGGACGGAGACTGGCACGTCGACCCAGAGCTTGCGGGCGGACCGCGAGGTGCCACCGGGCTCGGTGACTTCTCCTTCGATCCGCAAGCGCCCGACGTCGATGCCGGCGCACGGGAGCACCGCGAGCGGCTGCGAGCGCGGCAGCCGAACCGGGCAACCTTCGAGGCCCGCGTAAACGAGCTCCGTACGCAGCGTTCCCCAAATCGCGGACCGCTCCGCTTCCGCCGTGCGACCCGCCGCGACCCGAACCGACGCGAGCCAGGGCGCGACGTCATTCACTCCCAGAAAGACGGCGCCCGCGAACACGCTCTCGACGCCCAGACCGGTCGTCAACATCGCGACCGCCCCCGCGTCCCACTTCGGTCGCGGCCCATGCTCGCGCGAGCCGCTGGGAACGGACCGGTCGGAAACTACCGGGGCCGGACGCGCGTCGGCGGTCGGGGGAGGCGGGGAAACCGGTGACCCCCGAGGACTCGCGTTCGAGCCCGGAGGACTCGCGCTCGACGGCGGAACGATCGCGTCCGAGCGCGGCGCACCCGCCGTTCTGGGCTCGATCGACAAGACCGTGACCAGCGCGAGCGCCCCGACCACTTCTTGACACGAGCTACCGCTGACTTCTCGCGTGGTCTCGCGGCCATCGGCGCCGCGCGCCCGCAGCCATCCCTGCGCGCCGCCCGCCACCTCCCTGGCCTCCGCCGTGAAATCGGTCGCGTCTCGGTTTGCGGCGACGAAGACCGCGTCGACCGAGCGCTTGTGAAGCTCCCGAAGAAACACCTCGGGACTCGGGCAACCGGGCCCGCCGGCGTAGGCGACGCGGAACAACGGCCCTCTCCGCTCCGTACCGCTCTCGGCGCCCGCCACGCGAGCGGCGAATCCGCTCGCGACGACGACGAACGTCAGAACGGCCAACAACGATCTCGAGGAGCCCTGCCGCAACCGGCTCGTCTTGTATTCCGTTCTCGACCGCGTCGGAAGACGGGCTCGCGGAGAGTTTCAACAGACGAAAAATTCACCCACGATTCAGCCCGCGCTCCTCGACGATGGCGGCGTTGCGCGCTTCGGCGCGCTGCAGCGCGGGGCGGGCGGCCAATCGCTCGGCGTACGCGGTGAAAACCGGCCGAGGCTCGAGCATCTTGAAGCGGAGCATGTACCGCACCAGGCCGCCGAAGATGCAGTCGGCCATCGAAAACGTATCCCCGAGCACGAAGGCGCGATCGGCGATCGCGCTCTCCATCGCGGACAGCATCGCCGCGTGCGAGCCCCAGCCGGCGTTGCTCTCCTTGAACGACCAGCCCTGCATTTTCGCCATCGCTCCGGGCTCGATCACACTCGGCGCGAACAGCGACCAGCGCAGGTACGTCCCGCGCGCGGGATCCTCGGGCCGCGGAGCCAGCCGGCCGCTCGCGTGCCGGTCGGCCAGGTAAAGCCCGATCGCGGCCGACTCGGTCACGACCACGCCGTCTTCCACGAGGATCGGCAGCTTGCCCATCGGGTTCAGCGCGACGATCTCGGGCGACTTGTGGGCGGCCGTCGCGATGTCGACGTACCGGAGCTCGTACGGCGCGCCGACCTCTTCGAGCATCCAGACGACGTTGGCCGCGCGAGTGTACGGGTGATGGTAGAGCACGAGGGACATCAGGGGACCTCCGATGAGGACTGAGTAGGGCTGTCCCATCGGCAACGCCAGCCGTCCAGAGCGAAACCGCCTGCGACTCCGGCGCGTCGGACCGCAGCTCCGGCGCGTCTGCCCGCAGGCGGGCGAGCAGTTCGGACCGAAAGTCTTCACGTCTCGAGCCGAGGGCATGGGTGTTAGACCCCAAGGGGAACTTCGGGATCGGTGTGAGCGTCGACGACGCACGGTTTGAGACCCGGACGAATCTGTTCCGGGCGCTCGAGCGTCACGGCCTCGAGCCCGACCAGCTTGGCGTAGCTCGCGTAGTCGAAGTCGGGCAGCTCCTGAGGCGACGTCGCGAACTCTTCTGATAGACAAGGGCACGAATCGTGCTTCGCAGTCCACATGACCTGGGTTCCCACCTCGGAAGCGGTCAAGCAGCCAGACAGCGCCGGCCGGCTCAAGCGGACCCTGGCCGAGAACGGCTTGTCCCTCACGCTGTTTGCTCTCTTCCTGGCGTTTACCGGCGGGCAGATACTCAGCGGTCACCGCGCATACAACGAAGAGCTCGCGGAGCACGGCCACGCGGCAGTCGGCCTCGCGCGCTATCTGACCAGCGGCCATTTCCTCGAAGCGCTCTTCGAGAACTGGGAAAGCGAGTTCCTGCAAATGGCGGCTTTCGTGGTGCTGACCGTCAAGCTCGTCCAGAAGGGTTCTTCCGAGTCGAAGAGCCTGCGCGAGCCCCAACCGCAGGATGAAGATCCGCGCCGCCACGGCACGCGCTCCGATGCCCCGTGGCCGGTCCGCCGCGGTGGCGTCTGGCTCAAGCTCTACGAACATTCGCTGTCGATCGCGCTGTTCGCGCTCTTTCTGGCGTCGTTCGCGATGCACGCCGTCGGCGGCCACTGGCAAGAGAACGAGGAACACCTGCTCCACGGGCAAGCGCCGGAGAGCCTCGCGCAGTACATCACATCGTCGCAGTTCTGGTTCGAGTCGTTCCAGAACTGGCAGAGCGAGTTCTTCGCGGTACTCGCGATCGTGATCCTGTCGATCTTTCTCCGCCAGCGCGGCTCACCTCAATCGAAACCGGTCGCGGCGCCCCACCGCGAAACCGGGGGCTGATTCGGCGGACGTCGCGTTCCAAGTAGCTGCATCTTGGGACACCGGGGCCGAACGCGACAAGGCGATCCGCCGCGTGCCGATCACGCTCACATCTCATTCGCCCGTAGAAATTCCGCGATCAGCGGGCGGACGAGCTCGTGCTTGCTCAGCAGCACGAAATGGCCACCCGGAATCTCGTGGTAGCGCACGTGGCGGCTCCGATCGGCATACGCGCGGGCAAGCGTCGCGGGCATCATCCGATCGCGAGCGCCCTGGATCACCAGGGTGGGCAATGCGGGCGGCGTTTGCTCGCGCGTCCCCGAGATCAAGATCAAGCCTTTTAGCTCGCGCTCGTGCTGCAACGCGAACACGCTCGCCGCGGCGGCGCCGTTCGAGAGTCCGGCCAGGTAGATGCGCTTCATGCCCCGAGCCCGCAAGTAGCTCAGCGTTTCGAGCAGCGTTTGCTCGCCGCGCGGCGTCCACCACGCTCCGCTCGCGTCGAAGGAGGGACAGATCGTGAGCAGGTTGGCTTCTCGGGCCGCCTGAGCGAGTTCCCAGCAATAGACGTAGAAGCCTCCGGCGAAGCCGTGCAGAAACAGGAGCGCACCACTCGGGGCCCTACTGCCTTCGCCGGCGCGGGGTGAGATCACGACCACGTCGAACGCGTTCGGCGACTCGAGGCCGAGGTACGTCGCGATCGCCGGCGTCGGGAGCCGGAGCGCCGGCACGTCGATGCGATCGTAGGCCCGCGCGAGGATCGGCCGGAGATCGCCGATCTCGTCGTCGTCCAGGCCGCGCACCCATCCCATCATCCCGGCCGCCGCGAGCACGCCGTCGCGTTCCGGAACGAGCCGGTCGATCAGCCGCGTGCCGCGCGCGCCCGGCAACGTGATGAGACCGTGCCCTTCGGTTCCGCGGGCCGTGACCGCCCGCAGGACGAAGGGGCCCGCGAGCACGACCGCGCCTGCGAGCAGAATTGGCTTCGCCCGGCGTGGAGCCAGTACCCGCGCGAACAGCCCTGCCGTCACCAGCAGAGCTCCCACACCGACGAGCAGGCTCCACCACGAAAGCTGCCAGACGAGCGCGAGCAACATGCCGCCTGTGGAAACCGAAAGCAGCACGAACGCCGCAGCCAGACGCCAACGCATCAGCCAGTCAATTTAGCGGACGCTCGTGCAGATTCCGGTCAGGACGGGTGAAGAAACGGGCTCGAGCGCTAGGGCGCGTAGACGAACTTCGCCACGAGACCCAAGAAGGCGAGGCCTGCCCGGTCACTGAGATAGAACCCTCGGATATCGCCCCGATCCTTGCCGTCGCCGAAGATGAGGGCGGGGCCGAGATTGATGGCGATCTTGGGACTCAGCCAGTAACGAACGTCGGGAGAGATCGCTGCGTGGATTCCAGACCATACATGGGTGTGGCGACTGTTGATGTCGTTGTCGTCGGGAACGTCCGTCATCACCTCCCATAGGAGCCCACCGCGCAACGACAGGCCGAGCTCGGTCCGTGAGGACACGCCCAGGTGCGGTCTCACCCCGATGTATGGCAAGTAGATCTTGCGGCGGGCATCAGGAACCGTGAAGAAATCGAAGCCGACTCCGAACTCGGCGCCGGCATCGTAGGCGTATCCGACGCCGATGCCTCCCGCGAGGCCGGATTCCGCCCAATGGCCGTCTTCGTCACCGCCGACGAACGCGGGCCCGCCACTTATCGCCGCGCTGAGGTGGTGTGGTGAGGGCTTCACACCATCCGGGGCGATGGGCGTTGCTCCCGCGCGCCAAGTGGTGAGCAGGCCGAAGGCGAAACCCGCCGCCGATGCAGCAACGACGCACCATTTCCGGGCGTCCGTGATTTTCGTGAAAAGGGGATGAGGCATAAGGAGCATTCGGTCGCTCCCAATGCACGCGCTGTTCCAAAAGCCCACCGCCGTAGAAGACCTAGTCGCGCAGCAGGCGCTTCAAGAGGCCAACCCTCTCCTCCGGAGCGCCATACTTCTCGCGGTAGTCGAGCACGCTCTGTTCGATCGTCGCGAGGGCCTCCGCGCGATCGTACTGCTCCGCGATCTCGATCGGCCTCGACACCGACGCCGGTCCGGCGGCGAGCGTGGGCGGACTCGGCCGCAGCTTGTAGGTCAAAAAGTAATGGCGCAACCGGTCGAGCAGCGGCTTCGGACAGTCACCGATGCTGCGATACTCGCCGTAGGCGAGATCCGAGGTGAGCACGGCGATGATCTTGTCGTCGGCTTGATCGCCGTCGATCAACCTGAGCCCGCCGATCGGCTCGACGCGTGCCAGAAAATTGCCGTGACTGACCGTCTTTTCGGTGAGCACGCAGATGTCGATCGGATCGCCGTCCCCGATCGTCACCGGCTGGCCGGTGCGCTCGCGACAGCGCGCGCCGACGCGAGTTCCGCAAAACGTCTGAGGCACGAAGCCGTAGAGGGCCGGCGGCAAGCTCGAGAAGCGCTGCGGACGATCGATCCAGAGATGGCCGCTCGCCTTGTCGAGCTCGTACTTGACCGGATCCGAAGGCACGATTTCGATGAAGGCGTGCACCGCCCCGGCATCCGACGCGTACGCGTTTATGCCGTGCCACGGATGGGCTTGAAACATCAGCTTCAGGAGCTCGTCGAGCGTCGGATCGCGGGTTGACATCGAAGTCAGCTCCTCTGCAGCTGAAACGCCTTCTGGAACGTGAACAGGAGCCCGATGTTGTTGCTCTTCACCGTCCCGGCCACGAACTCGGCCGGCGACGGCGTATACGCCTCGCGCACGATGCGCGTGAAGATCGCCGGTGACGTCTTCAGCACGCAGTCGGCGGCGTTCAACAGCTTGCCCGGCGCGACCTCGCACTTGTCGCTCGTGATCTGGATCGTCCAGCGCTCGTCCTTTCCGAGCGAAAAGTAGAAGCTCACCGGCTGCTCGACGCTCCCCGCCAAAAACCGGTTCTCGAGCTCCCTGAACACGTCCGCCAGGCTGCTCTTCGGGGTCGCGCTTTCGCTCAGATCCTCCGGCTTCAGCGCCCGCGTATCGATCACCTGCCCCTTGCTCAAGGCGACGACCGCGCGCTGCAGCAGCCGCGCGACTGCTCGCGATGCATCGGCCATGTTGAGGCCCGCGGTCAGGCGCTTGAGCTCGGCGATCTCGAGCGGCGGGCCGATCCGCGCCTGCACGTCCCGGCGCCGGAGCACGGTCGCCCCCTTGGGCAGCGCCGCGTGCGTCCCGCCCAGCCAAACCGGCAGGACGTCGACGCCCTGGTGGAGCGCGAGGTGCCCGGCGACCGCCTTGAACTCCTGGATCTCGCCGTCCGGGGAGCGCGTGCCTTCGGGGAAGATCAGCACGGTCTTGCCGCTTTCGAGCAGCTCGCCCGCGACGCGCAGGCTCTGGCGCAGCGAGCCCTGGCGCGAGAGCGGCACGAGATTGGTGAAGTTCTCGAAGTAGGCCTTCCGCCATTTGTTGCCTTCGAAGAAGTAGTCCTGGGCGGCGAGCGAGACGATGTCCTTGCCGTAGCTGCCGAGGGCGTACTTCACGAGGCCCATGTCGAGGTGGCTCGCGTGGTTGGCGGCGACCAGGACGTTGCGGTTGTACGGGATGAAAGCGCGGCCCGTGACGCGCGTATGCAGCACGTTCGCGTAGAAGCTCATCTGCGCGCGGCCCATCCAGAGCATCGCGGCGTCGCGCAGCAGCGGCGGCACGTCGAGCGGGCGCTCTTCTTCGCGCTCGATGCTCGCGCTGTCGCGCGCGAGGCGGCGGCCCGCGCGGGTCTCGCGCAGCAGCGCCTCGACCTCGCCGACCGTGTTGCACTCGCTCAACATCTCCGCGTCGACCGCGGAGTCGACCTGCGACTCCAGAGCAACCAAGAGCTCCAGCAGCATCAGCGAGTCGAAGCCGAGGTCTCCGCGCAGGCTCAGCTCGCCGGTCAGCGTCGCCGGGTCCTTGCGCGCGATCACCGCGATCGCGGCGTGGACGGCGCGCGCCGCACCGTCGAGTTTTTCGGAAATCGGACCCTCGAGCTTCGGGGGGCGCTCCGAGAGCGGCCCGACGCGCTCCATCAGCCGGACCAGCTCGTTGCGTTTCACCTTGCGCGTTGCAGTGCGCGGCAAGGGCGTGTCGAACAGCGTCACCAGCGCCGGGCGGTTCGTCGCCGGGAGCTTGCCGAACGCCCGCTCCAGCGCCTTCTTGGCGAGCGCGTGGCGCTCGGCGCGGCTCTTCTCCGCATCTTCCTCCGGCACCGCGACGCACGCGACGCGCTCGCCGCCGCGGTTGTCGCTCACGCCCAGGATGGCGAGCTCCGCCACGTGCTCGACCTTGCCGAGTCGCGCCTCGACGTCGTCGGGGTACACGTTCTCGCCGTTGGCCGCGACGATCACGTCTTTCGCGCGCCCGACGATGATCAGCTGGCCGCGCCGATCGAGCTTGCCGAGGTCGCCCGTGTGCAGCCACCCGTGCTCGTCGATCGTGAGCTTGGTCGCCTCCTCGTCGTCGGAGTAGCCGAGCATCACGTTCGGGCCGCGCGCCAGCACTTCGCCCACACCTTGCGCGTTCGGCTGGTCGATGCGGATCTCGACGCCGGGGATCGCCTTGCCGACGTGCCCGCTGCGCGAGCGTGGACCGCCGTCGGCCACGGTCAGCACGGGCGAGGCCTCGGTAAGCCCGTAACCCTCGGCCAGGTGCAACCCGACACCCGCAAACAGGTGATGCGTCCGCTCCGGCAGCGCGGCGCCGCCGCTGACCAAGAACTTCAGGTGCCCGCCCAGCCCCTCGTGCACCGGCCCGAACAAGAGCCTCCCTGCGTCGACACCCAGCGATTTGCCCAGCGAGCGATTGAGCTCGACCGCAAAATCGAAGATCTGCGACGCGAACGCGCCGCGCTCGGCGACCTTGGCGTAGATCCGCCGCTCCAGCATTTCCCACAACGCCGGCACGCCGATCACCCCGGTCGCGCGCCCGCTCTTCAAGCCGAGCTCGAGCCGGTCCGCGGTGAGCTCGTCCAGGTAGATCACGCGTGAACCGCGCGAGAGCGGCAAAAGCAGGCCGCACGCGAGCTCGAAGGTGTGATGCAGCGGAAGCACGCTGAGGATCCGGTCGCCCTTGGTGAGCGGGAACAGCGGGGCGAGCGACGCGACCAGCGACGTCAGGTTCCCGTGCGAGAGCATCACGCCCTTGGGGTTGCCCGTGGTGCCGCTGGTGTAGATCAACGCCGCGACGTCGTCCGAAACGACGGCGTGGCGCTCGCCCGCGGGACCCGACTCCGCCGCGTCCTCCAGATCGAGCCACGCTAGCTCCCCGGTGACTTCCGGCCGGCAGCGCTCGCGCACGGCCGTATCCGCGAGGAACACCTTCGCCCCCGACACGCGCGCGAGGTTCTGGACGACTTCCGGCTCGACGTTGGCGTCGAGCGGCACCGCCGTCGCGCCGGCCAGCTGGATGCCGAAAAACGCGATCGGCCACGCGGGATGATTCGCGCCCGCGAGCATCACACGATCCTTCGGCTTCACGCCCAGCGCTTGCAGGCGCGCCGCGCACGCGAGGCTCTGCTCGCGCCAGTCGCGGAAGCTGATGCGCGACAGGCCGTCGGCTTCGGTGCGCTGCAGCGCGACCGCCAGATCGTAGCGATCGGCGATCTCGTCGAGCATCTGCGGCAAGGTCTCGTGCCGCTGCGGCGCCTTGCGCGGGCGGCGCAAGCGCTCCTCGAGCTCCGGGAACACCCACTTCTCGAGGCCCGGGACGTGGACCTCGAGGAACCAGTGGCGCCAGTCGATCGACTCGGGGCGCCA
>Ga0111538_10011686_pt1 | contig 11626 bp, 9 predicted proteins | sample SoiMethybrSBSTD1_FD_79669 | JGI IMG/M metagenome (GOLD analysis project Ga0111538, IMG submission 79669) | Bulk soil microbial communities from a Populus tree surrounding site in Tennessee, USA - Soil MetaG P. TD hybrid SBSTD1 (version 2)... | ecosystem: Environmental > Terrestrial > Soil > Tree...
AACGCGCGGTTCCTCAACCTGCCCTTCTATCAGACGGGCAAGGTGCGCAAGGATCCGATCGGTCCCGCCGACGTGAAGATCGTTGCGCAGTTGCTGCGCGAACTCAAACCGGAAATCGTATTCGTCGCGGGCGATCTTTCCGATCCGCACGGCACGCACCGCATGTGCAAGGAAGCGATCGATCGCGCGCTCGCAGGCCTGACGCCGCGGCCGGAGACATGGCTCTATCGCGGCGCGTGGCAGGAATGGCCGGTCACGGAAGCCACGTGGCTCGTGCCACTCTCGCAGGATGAACTGCGGCTGAAGATCCAGGCCATCTTCAAGCACCAGTCGCAGAAGGACTCAGCGCCCTTCCCCGGGCTCGACGACCGCGAATTCTGGCAGCGCGTCGAGGCCCGCAACATGGAGACCGCGGCCGTGCTCGACCGGCTCGGACTCGCCGAATACTTCGCCATGGAGGCGTATGTCGTCGCCTGACGCCGAGTGAGCCGGGGATTCACGGTCCTCGATGCGCTGGTCATCGTCGCGTATCTCGCCGGCACGACCGCGCTGGGCATCTGGGTAGGGCGGCGGCAAACGGGATCCAAAGACTACTTCGTCGCGGGACGACAGATCCCGTGGTGGGCCGTGCTGTTCTCGATCGTCGCCACCGAAACCAGCGCGCTCACCTTCATCAGCATTCCGGGTCTCGCGTACACCGGAAACCTCGGGTTCCTGCAGGTGGTGGCCGGCTACATTCTTGGCCGCATCGGCGTCGCGTTCCTCCTGCTCCCGCGGTACTACGAAGGGGAAATCGTCACCGCATACACGCTGCTCGAGAAGCGCTTTGGCCTCGCGACGAGGCGCATGACGTCGATCGTGTTCATGGTGACGCGAGGCATGGCGGACGCGGTACGCGTGTTCGCCACCGCGATACCGGTGTCGCTCATCCTTGGCGACCGGGTGCCGCAGGCGTGGGCGATGCCAATCGCCATCATGGTCCTGGGCGGCCTGACGATCCTCTATACCTATCGCGGCGGCATGCGGGCCGTGGTGTGGACCGAAATCCTCCAGGCCTCGGTCTACTTGTTAGGCGGCATCTCGGCCATCGTGCTTCTCGGCAAGGTGGTGCCGGGCGGGTGGAGCGCGATCCTCGAACAAGCCGGCGGCGCCGGCAAGCTCACCGCCATCGACTTCTCGTTCGACCTCAGCAAGCCGCACACGGTGTGGGCAGGCCTGATCGGCGGTGGATTCCTGTCGATGGCCTCACACGGCGCGGATCAGCTGATCGTGCAGCGGCTCCTCTCGTCGCGGAACCTGCGTGAGGCGCAGCGCGCGATCATCGGCAGCGGGATCGTCGTGTTCGCGCAGATGGCGCTGTTCCTGTTCGTTGGCATCGGGCTCTGGGCGCACTTCGGCGGGCAGTCGTTCGCCACAACCGACAGCATCTTCCCGAAGTTCATCGTCGAGGAGATGCCTGCCGGGCTCGTCGGGCTCCTCCTTGCCGCGATCATAGCCGCCACGATGAGCACGCACTCAGGCGCGATCAACTCACTTGCCGCCGCGACCACGCACGACATCTACATGCCGCTGACCGGCCGTACGGCGGAAGATCCGGCGACCTTCCGTGCCGGCCGGCGCTTCGCGCTGTTCTGGGGCGTCGTGCTCACCGGCGGCGCGATGCTGTTCAAGGCACAGGGCACGCCCGTTGTGGTGGTCGCGCTTGGCATCGCCAGCTTTACCTATGGCGGGCTGCTTGGCGTCTTCTTCCTCGGAAACTTCTGGCCACGTGTCGCGCAGTGGCACGCGATCCTGGGGCTTTCGGTCGGGATCTTCGTCATGGCGTTCGTCGTGTTCGCAGGCCGGCTCATCACCGCGTTTCCGGTAATGGCGAACGCGCTGGGGCCGTTCGCGCGCATCGCCTGGCCCTGGTACGTTCTCATCGGCACATCGATTACGATGATCGTCGGAGTGGGCGCCTCGCTTCTCTTTCCCCGTCCTCAGCGCGCTGGTGTGAGCACATGAATGGTCTCTTTGTTGGAGTCGACGGCGGCGGCACGAACACGCGCGTCCTCGTTGTCGATGAAAGCGGCGCCGAGCTGACGACCGCGGAAGGCGCTGGTAGCGCGATCCGCCCTGGAGCCACCTCCCAATCCGCGTCGGTCATTCGCGAGACGGTGCAGCGCGCGTGCGCGGACTTGGGCGACCGACCCGTTCGCGCTCTGTGCGTTGGCGTCGCCGGCGCGGGCCGCGATGAGGAGCGCGACACCCTGCAGGCGGCGCTCGACGCAGACCGCATCGCCGCCACCGTCGTGGTGGTGACGGACGCCGAGATTGCGATCGAGGATGCGTTCGGCGCCGGCCCGGGCATCCTGCTGACGGCAGGTACGGGATCGATCGCCTACGGGAAAGGCCCCACCGGCGTGATGGCGCGCTGTGGAGGATGGGGACCGATCATCGGAGATGAAGGCGGCGGCTCGTGGATCGGGCGTCGCGCCCTTGGCGTCGCGGCGGCTAGCTACGACGGACGCGAGCCCGAGAGCGCCCTGGGCGACGCGATCTGCAGCGCGATCGGCGCTGAATCGATCGAACGATTGATTCCGTGGGCAGCCGCGGCGACGCCGGCCGATTTCGCGAGAATCGCGCCCGTCGTTCTTGAAGTGGCGGCGACCGGCGACCTGCGCGCCAACTCGCTCGTGACGCTCGCGGTCGAGGAACTCGCGCTCCACGTGCGCACGCTCGCGCGGAAGTTGTTCAGCGACGAGCGCGCTGCGTTCAGGCTCGCCATGCACGGCGGCCTGATTGCGCCCAAGTCGCTGCTTCGCCGTCGACTCGAACAACGCCTGAAGTCGATCGCGCCGGGCGCCACCCTGCTCGCCGAACGAGTCGTACCCGAGCGCGGCGCGGTGCGACTGGCCATGCGCGAAGCGGGAGTCCGCGCCTGACGCCAGGCGTCAGGTGGCGATGATCGCGGTTTTCTTCAGCGCTGCCTCACGATCCTTCCAGTCGGGAAATACACCGGCGAGGAGCTCATAGAATCGCGGCGTGTGGCCGAGCTCGAGCCGGTGCACAAGCTCGTGGGCCAGCACGTAATCGACGCACGCCGGCGACGCCTGGATCAGTAGCGGATTCATCGTGATCACGCCTCGCGAGGTGCAGCTCCCCCATCGGCTCGTCATGCGCCTCACCCGAAGAACAAATGACAACCTTGCAAAGAGGGGAACCTCGCGCTGCAGCCGTGCCAGGCGCGCCTCGAACTCGGCGCGTGCCTGACGAGAGTACCACCGTCGCAATGCCATTCGCACGGCGCGCGGCCCCGTCGCAGGCCTGACACGCACGAGCAGTCGTCCGCTCTCCAGTGCGACGCCGCGCTGTTTCGAGCGCTCGACGTGCAGCGGGTACGTCTCGCCAAGATACAGGTGGCTTTCGCCTGACTCATATCGCGGTGTGTCAGCCGGCGGCAGCGCCTGGAATCGCGAGAGGTGTTTGGCGATCCAGGCGCGTTTGCGCTGGACATAATCGACGACGGACTCGAGGCTTTGCGTCGCAGGTGCCCGGACGACCACCCGCACGTCCGTGTAGACAGTGATCGTGAGGTATTTCCGTGCCTCGCGAATCACCAAATACCTGATGATTCGGTCGCCCCAGTCAGTTTCCAGTTCGACTGGATGTGAGCAGGTCACCGGCACTCGACTGAGGTTGTCGCTCTGGAAAGTCTCTTAACAGCTTTGACACAGAGGCGCACAGCGGACTCACAGAGGCGGGCAGAGGACTCTTTGTGGGTTTGATCGCCCGGGCTTCGATTGCGTCGGAAGGGACCTGGCTATCCCCACACATTCCGTTTTCGGTTTCCTCTGTGCGCCTCCGTGTGCCTCTGTGACCCTTTGTGTTAAATGCCTTTGCGGAACCCTGCGGACGCTGTGGACCAACCACTTGCTGAGGCGACTCGCTAGGCAGCGACGCGCTCCGTTTCGGTGGCCGGCACCTGCAACTCGCCCTCCCAGCGTGCCATCGCCGCCGATGCCAGGCAGTTGCCCACGAGGTTCACCGACGTCCGCGCCATGTCCATGATCGCGTCGACGCCAAGGATGATCGCCACGGCCTCGAGTCTCAGGCCGAACGTCGCGATCGCACCGGCGAGGATCACGAGGGACGCACGCGGCACGGCCGCCACGCCTTTGCTCGTCAGCATCAGCATCAGCATCATGACCAACTGCTGCGAGAGCGGCATGTCGATGCCCGACGCCTGGGCCGCGAACACTGAGGCCATGGCCAGGTACAGCGTGCTGCCGTCGAGGTTGAAGGAGTAGCCGGTCGGCAGCACGAACGAGACGATACGGCGCGGCACGCCGAACTGCTCCATCTTCTGCATCGCCAGCGGCAGCGCCGCCTCCGACGATGCCGTCGAGAATGCGATCAGCCACGGTTCCTTGACCGTGCGGATGAATCGCTTGATCGGGATATGGAACAGCAGCATGACCGGGATGAATACCCCGACGACCAGCACAATCAGCGCCGCATAGAGCGTGAGCACCAGCGAGCCAAGGTTCTTCAGCACTCCCAGGCCGCTCGTGCCGATCGTTACGGCGATCGCCGCGCCGATACCAAAGGGTGCAAATGCCATCACGATGGCGGTGAACTTGAACATCACGTCCGACAGGCTCTCCAGGACGGACAGCATCGTCACCTTGTTCTGCCCCTGTACCCGGGCCAGCGCCACCGCGAAAATGATGGCGAAGAAGACGATCTGGAGCACTTCGTTCGCCGCGGCCGCCTCGAAAAAGCTCTGCGGCACGGTGTGTTCGAGCACACCCGATAACGTGGTCTTGCGAGCCGCGAATTGCGCGCCGGCCTCCGCCGAAGCGGCACCGAGGTCGACACCGATGCCGGGCTTCGTCAGGTTCACCGCGACCAGCCCGATCACCAGCGCAAGCGTCGTCACGATCTCGAAGTAGACGATCGAGCGGAAGGCAAGCCGTCCCACCTTCTTCATGTCGTCGCCGTGCCCCGCGATTCCCACCACCAGCGTGGAGAAGATGAGCGGCACGATCAACGATTTGATCATCCGCAGGAAGATCGTCGACAGGATCTTGAGGTCCGTCGCCGCCCACCCGCCGTGCTGCGCGCGCTCCGCCTCGGGAAAGAAATATCCGATGGCGATGCCAAGCACCATCGAGATCAGGATCCACTGCGTCGCCGTGATGCGGCGCAATCCGGTGCGGGGAGCCTGCGGTGCCGTGGTCGCGGTTGCGGTGCTCACCATTCCACTCGCTTGTGAAAGACGAATCAGGTTGCGCGAACGAGGGGCCGACGATCAGCGCGCGTCGGCGCCCGGCTTGTTCCGGAGCACGGAGTGCTTGTAGCCGTACAGGAAATAGAGCACCAACCCGATCGCCAGCCAGACGCCGAACCGGATCCACGTGATCACCGGGAGCTGGAACATCAGGAAGGCGCACGCCAGGATCGAGATGATCGGCGTGAACGGGACGCCCGGCACGCGGAAGGGACGCGGCCGGTCTGGATCGGTCCTGCGGAGGAAGATCACGCCGGCTGACACGAGCACAAACGCGAAGAGCGTCCCGATGTTCGTGAGGTCCACCACTTCAGCGATGTTCGCGAAGGCGGCGAATGTCGCCACGAACGTGCCGGTGATGATCGTGCCGATGTACGGCGTGCGGAACTTCGGGTGCACCTTCGAGAAGAACTTCGGCAGGAGGCCGTCGCGCGACATCGAGAAGAAGATTCGCGGCTGGCCAAGCTGGAACACCATCAGGACGCTGCCCATCGCGACGACGGCGCCCAGGGCGATGATGAATCGCGAGAAGGTCAGCAGCGCCGGCGGGCCCTCGGCCTGCTGGAGCGCGGTGATCATCGGCTCCGGCGTACCTAACGTCTGCCAGGGCGCCATGCCCGTCATCACGGTCGACAACGCAATGTACAGGACCGTGCAGATCACCAGGCTCATGATGATGCCGAACGGCATGTCCTTCGCCGGGTTCTTCGTTTCCTCGGCGGCGGTGGACACGGCGTCGAACCCGATGTAGGCGAAGAAGATTATCGCCGCGGCCGCGCTGATCCCCTTGAACCCGTTAGGCGCGAAGCCACCGGTGGCGGGGTTGTTCCAGTTCGTTGGGTTGATCAGGAACACGCCAATGGCCAGGAAGAACACGATAATGCCCACCTTGAGCACCACCATCGCGCTGGTGGTGTTGGCCGACTCCTTGATCCCGATGACGAGGATGATCGTGACGACGAAAACAACCAACGCTGCCGGCAGGTTGATGATGAGCGGCAACCCGCCCAGGTGCGGCGCGGTCTGCCAGGCCGACGCCAGGAACTGCGTGGTGGCGTCGACCGCTCCGCCGGCGTTCAGGGCGTTGAACGCGTCGTGGGCCGACCGGTAATCGGTGCTGAGCCACGCCGGGACGCTGACCCCGAAGTGGCTCATCAACTCACGGAAGTGTCCAGACCACCCGATGGCCACGCCGATGTTGCCGACAGCGTATTCGACGATCAGGTCCCACCCGATGATCCAGGCGACGAATTCGCCGAGCGCGGCGTACGAATAGGTGTACGCCGAACCGGCGATCGGCACCATCGCCGCGAACTCGGCGTAGCATAACGCGGCGAACCCGCAGGCGATCGCGGTGAGGACGAATGAAAAGATGATCGCCGGCCCCGCTCCCGGACGGAGCGGGTCGCCGACGATGGCGGTGCCGGTGGTGGCAAAGATCCCGGCACCGATGGTGGCACCGACGCCAAGGGCCGTCAGGTGCCATTTTCCGAGCGTTCGTTTCAGCCCGCCGCCGTACGAAACATCTGCTTCAAAATCGGCGACGGATTTGCGGGCAAAAATCCCCTTGGCCACAGACCTCCCCGGTCAGGCGGTGACGGGCTGCTTCGACTCGATGCGCATCCCGTAGAACGAGCGCCACACGAAGTACATCGACAGCACGAAGAAGACCACCGCCAGGCCGTGGCTCAGTCCCGAGCCGCGTTCGGCCGCGAGATACACACCCAGCTCCACAGCGAGCAGGCCGAACAGCGTGGTGAACTTGATCACTGGGTTCATCGCCACCGAGGACGTGTCCTTGAACGGATCGCCGACCGTGTCACCAACCACTGACGCGGCGTGGAGCTCGGTACCCTTCATCTTGAGCTCGGTTTCCACAATTTTTTTCGCGTTGTCCCAGGCGCCGCCGGCGTTGGCCATGAAGATCGCCTGGAAGAGACCGAAGAGCGCGATCGAGATCAGGTAGCCGATGAAGAAGAACGGCTCCACGAACGCGAAGGCCAGCGTCGAGAAGAGGACGGCGAGGAAGATGTTGAACATCCCCTTCTGCGCGTATTCGGTGCAGATCTCGACGACCTTGCGCGAGTCCTCGACGGATGCCTTGGTGACACCTTCCAACCGGATGTTGCGCTTGATGAACTCCACGGCGCGGTACGCGCCGGTGGTGACCGCCTGCATCGAGGCGCCGGTGAACCAGTAGATCACCGCACCACCCGTGAGCAATCCGAGCAGGAACGGCGGGTGCAGGATCGACAACTTCTCGATGCCCGTGGCCAGTCCGCCGGTCAGCGCCATGATGATCGAGAAAATCATCGTCGTGGCGCCAACGACTGCCGTGCCGATGAGCACCGGTTTCGCGGTTGCCTTGAACGTGTTGCCGGCGCCGTCGTTCTCCTCGAGCAATTCCTTGGCAACGGTGAAATTCGGCGCAAACCCGAACTGCTTCTTCACCTGGTCCGCGACCCCGGGGATCTCCTCGATCTGCGACAGCTCATAGACCGACTGCGCGTTGTCCGTGACCGGCCCGTAGGAGTCGACCGCGATCGTCACCGGACCCATGCCGAGGAACCCGAACGCCACGAGGCCGAAGGCGAAGATCGCCGGGGCCTTCATCAGCGCGTCCAGCCCGCCCATCGTGGCTACCCACGACGCGATCGCCATCAGGCCCATGATCGCGATGCCGAGCCAGTACGCCGAGAAATTTCCGGCGACGAGGCCGGAGAGGATGTTGAGCGACGCGCCACCTTCACGCGAGGACGTGACCACCTCTCGCACGTGTCTCGAATGCACCGACGTGAAGACCTTCACGAGCTCGGGGATGATCGCGCCGGCGAGTGTGCCGCAGGTGATGACCGTCGACAGCTGCCACCAGAGGTCGGGGTTGCCGCCGAGGTTCGGGATGGTGAGCCACGAGAGCAGGTAGGTGAGCGCCACCGACACGATCGACGTCACCCACACCAGCTGCGTCAGCGGGATCTCGAAGTTCATCTTGGTGGCGGACGCGAACTGGCGGCGCGACACCGCGTTGCTGGCCAGGTACGACAGCCCCGAGGCCAGCACCATCATGATGCGCATCAGGAAGATCCAGACGAGCAGCGTGGACTGGATCGCCGGGTCGGCGACGGCCAGCACGATGAACGAGATGAGCGCGACACCGGTGACGCCGTAGGTCTCGAATCCGTCGGCGGTGGGACCGACCGAGTCGCCGGCATTGTCGCCCACGCAGTCGGCGATGACGCCAGGGTTGCGGGCGTCATCTTCCTTGATCTTGAAGACGACCTTCATCAGGTCAGATCCGATGTCGGCGATCTTCGTGAAAATGCCCCCGGCAATCCTCAAGGCTGCGGCACCTAACGACTCACCGATGGCGAAGCCCAGGAAGCAGGCACCGGCAACGTCCGCCGGGATGAACAGCAGGATGCTGAGCATGAACAGCAGCTCGACCGAGATCAGCATCATGCCCACGCTCATGCCGGCGCGGAGCGGGATCTCGCAGACCGGATACGCCTTGCCAGCCAGGCTCGCGAACGCCGTGCGGGAATTCGCCAGCGTGTTGATGCGGATGCCGAACGCCGCGACGCCGAAGCTGCCGCCCATTCCGATCAGCCCGAACAGCAGGATGATGGCGATCTTCGGGATCGAGAGCCCGGTCAGGACAAAGTAGAAGACGATGATGATCCCGATGAACGCGAACAGGATCAGCAGGAAGCGGCCCTGCTTGGCGAGATACGCCTTGCAAGTCTCGTAGATCAGTTCCGAGACCTCGGCCATCGACTGGTGCACCGGCAGCTTCCTCACCGCGATGTAGCTGGTCATGCCGAAGAGCAGACCCAGCACGCACACGCCGAGGCCGAACATCAGGATCTGATGCCCGGTCATGCCGAAAAAGTCACCCTGATTGAGGTCGGGGAGGTGAAGGTTGACCTCGCCGCCGGGACGGTGCTCGACTTGCGCCGGAGCGGCCGTCTCTTGTACAGCCGCAACGGCAGCGGCGCCCTGCGCATCGGCGCGAGACGCGAGCAGCGACGCAGCGGCGCCGCCGAAAGCGAGCGCGAGGACCAGGAACAACGTGCGGTGGACCAACCGTTTCATCGTTTTGACTCTCTTGAAGGGAAAACCGCTCGACGGGATAGCCATCCGCCAACATCTATTTGGCCTGCGCCGGAGACGTACCTGCGCGGTGCCAGAACTTCCTGAAGCGAATGACTTGGGGGGTCGCCGACGGATGGGTGTGTCGGGACGGGCTGTTAAAACCGGCGACAAGATATGCACGCTGGCCGTCAATGGCCAGACCCTTGCCGCTCCTTGGTTTACAGCGCTTCGGCGGTCACGATTGCAATGGCCTTTACGGGCCGGCCATTCATCGTAACGGCGGGGCGGAAACGGATCTCGAGCAGCATTTCGCGAATCCGCCGGTTGTAGCCGTTGTCGCGCGAGGGATTGAAGCCGATGAGGCGCGCGTTCCCGGTGCTGTCGACCTCGAACTGCGCGATCATCTTGTACGGGCGCACTTTCGAGGGAATCGGCAGCGGCAGGATCGGGAGCGCGACGACTGTCGGCGGATAGATCGTCCCCTCACCGCCGCCTGTGCCCGGTCCTGTTCCTGACCCCCGGCCTGTTCCGATGCCCGATCCCTCTCCGCCTCCTCGCCCGGGTCCGTTGCCGGTCGTACCGTCGTTTCCCGTTCCGCGACCTGCGCCGACAATGGCGGCTGTTGAGTCGGCGCGCGCGGCCGCTGCGGAATCGATCGCCGCCGCTGCAGGAGGCGGATCAGGTACCGGCGGTGGTGGCGGCGGCTTCGTTTCTTCGGGCGGTTTTGGCTTTGGTTCTTCCTTCGGGACCGTTTTTTCCGGCTCGATTCTCACGAATCCAACGCGCTCCGGGACGTACTTGATCCGCCCAGGGAACGAGAGGTTTCCACCTCCGCCACCACCCGCTGGCCCCGGTCCTCCGGCTCCCTGCTGCGCGTAATCGATCAGCCGCGCGCTCACGAAAATGGTGGGCCCCAGCAGGAGAATCACTATCAGCAGGTGAAACGCGACCGACGCGGCCGTAGCCTGAGCCCGCGGCTCACCCGAGGTGGGGATACCGATCGGCGGCCGATAAGGGCGCCGGCGAGTGGGAGGGGGAGTGGATTCCGCGTCAGTCATCTGCTTGTCACGACCCGCGTTTCAGGTCGCATGGTCGAAAAATACTACGGCGGGTGACCTGATCAGGTTCACCCGCCGCATACACCTTGCTCGTCCGTATGGATCAGGGCGTCGTGGGCGCCTTTGGTGGAATACCAATGACCTTGACGCCTCCACCCCGTGCCACGTCCATCGACCAGATGATCTCCTGGTACTTCACCGCCGGGTCACCCTTCACGAAAAGGATCTTCTCCGGGCGTGGATCGTAGATCTGCTTGAACTGCGCTGGCAGCTGTTCCTTCGGGTACGCCGTCTTGTTGATCAGGAACTGCGGACCGGGCAACACCTCGAGCACGATCTGGTCGGGCTTCTGGTTCTTGTCCTGGTTTTCGGGCGGCTTGGGATCCGGGAGCTGCAGGTCGATCGCGACCCGGGACATCGGGATCGTGATCATGAAGATGATCAGCAGCACGAGCAGCACGTCGATCATGGGAACGACGTTAGGCTCGTTCCGTAGCCCGCCAGCCTTGCCTTCCATTCCTGCCATATCAGTCGCTCTCCAGGCTACGGTTTCTTTTTCGACGGGTCGGTCAGCAGGTCACCCTCGACCGAGGACTTGGTCCCGGGCATCTGGTCCGACACTGCGCCGACCACGCGCACGCCGTTCTTGGACGCGATGTCCATGGCATCGAGGACCTTGGCATACGGCAGGTCCTTGTCGGCCTTCACGTACAGCACGAAGTCATCGCGCTTCGAGTAGATGTCCTTCAGGATCGGACCCACGGAGTCGAGCGGGATCGGCCGCTTGTTGATGTAATAGTTCCCATCGCGGTCGATGCCGAGGACCTGGTCCGTATCCTCTTCAGGATGCGACTTGAGGTTGATGCCCTGCGGCGGGTTGGCGGTGAACCCTGACGTCAGCGCCGGGAGCACCACCATGAAGATGATGAGGAGCACGAGCATGACGTCGATCATCGGAACGACGTTAGGCTCACTCTTCACATTGGAAGCGCCGGTACCTACTTGCATGAGGTCTCCTCCTCGTGGGATGCCGGTGGCTTACTGGCTGACCGGGCCACCCGAGGACACCTGCGTGTTGAACTCACGCGTGAACCGCGACCGGCCGAACTCGCCCGACACGCCCTTGATGAGGTAGTCGATCATTTCCTTCGACGTATACGTCATCTCGGCCGTCAGGTTGTCGATCTTGGTCGTGAAGTAGTTG
>Ga0111538_10011688_pt1 | contig 11626 bp, 7 predicted proteins | sample SoiMethybrSBSTD1_FD_79669 | JGI IMG/M metagenome (GOLD analysis project Ga0111538, IMG submission 79669) | Bulk soil microbial communities from a Populus tree surrounding site in Tennessee, USA - Soil MetaG P. TD hybrid SBSTD1 (version 2)... | ecosystem: Environmental > Terrestrial > Soil > Tree...
GGTTGCGCAGCCGCACGTTCGCGAACGTGCCGCGCATCATCACCTCGTGGTTGCCGCGACGCGAGCCGTAGGAGTTGAAGTCGCGCCGCTCCACGCCGTGCTCGGACAGATAGCGCCCCGCCGGCGAGTCGCGCGCGATCGCGCCCGCGGGGGAGATGTGGTCGGTCGTGACGCTGTCGCCGAGCAGCGCCAGCGCCCGCGCCCCCTCGATGTCCGCCAGGGGCGGCGGCTCGTCCGGCATCCCGTCGAAGTAGGGCGGCCGGCGCACGTAGGTGGACGTGTCCGACCACTCGTAGGCCCCGCTGTCGGGGACCGGCAGGCCGCGCCACAGCTCGTCGCCGTCGAACACCTGGCCGTAGGCGGCGCGGAACATGTCCGACGCCAGTGCCTGCTCCACCACTGCGTTGACCTCGGCCGAGCTGGGCCAGATGTCCCGCAGGTACACGGGCCGGCCGTCCTCGGCGGTGCCCAGCGGCTCGGTGGTGAGGTCGCGGTCCATCGTCCCGGCCAGGGCGTAAGCCACCACCAGCGGCGGTGAGGCCAGGTAGTTCATGCGCACGTCGGGGTTGATCCGGCCCTCGAAGTTGCGGTTGCCGGACAGCACCGACACCAGCGCGAGCCCGTGGTCCTCGGCGGCCTGCGCGATGGGCGGCGGGAGCGGGCCCGAGTTGCCGATGCAGGTGGTGCAGCCGAAGCCGACGACGTCGAAGCCCAGCTTGGCCAGGTCGGAGAGCAGCCCGGCCCGGTCGAGGTAGTCGACCACCACCTTGGACCCGGGGGCCAGCGACGTCTTGACCCACGGCCGCCGGGTGAGCCCCCGCTCCACCGCGTTGCGGGCGACCAGGCCTGCGCCCACCATCACCTGCGGGTTCGAGGTGTTGGTGCAGCTGGTGATGGCGGCGATGGCGACGTGGCCGTGGTCGAGGGTGACCTCCTCCTCCTGGTCCAGGCCGGAGGTGGCGTCGAGCCGGACCGGGACCTGCTGGTGGGGCCGGGCCGCGGCGGCCGGGGCGATGGGATCGGCGGCCGGCACCGGGGAGGTGTGGTCGGCGCCGTTGCGGATGGCCGACGGCGGGTCGCTGGCCGGGAAGGACTGCGCGTCGGCCTCGTCGTAGGCGTGGCCGATCACCACCGGCGTGGCCGAGGCGGGCGGCGCGTTGCCCGCGCCCTCGGGCAGCGAGTCGGCCAGGGCGACGGCGAAGCGCTCCTTGGCCTCTCGCAGCAGCACCCGGTCCTGGGGACGGGCGGGCCCGGCGATGGCGGGCTCGACGGTGGACAGGTCCAGCTCCAGCGTCTCGGTGAAGCTGGGCTCGCCCGCGGGTTCGTGCCACAGGCCCTGCTCCTTGGCGTAGGCCTCGACCAGCGCCACGAGGGAGTCGGGCCGGCCGGTGAAGCGCAGGTACCGCAGGGTCTCGCCGTCGATGGGGAAGATCGTGATGGTCGAGCCGTACTCCGGCGACATGTTGCCGATGGTGGCCCGATTCTCCAAGGGCACGTTGGCCACGCCCGGCCCGTAGAACTCGACGAACCGGCCCACCACCCCGTGCGCCCGCAGCATGTTGGTCACGGTCAGGACCAGATCGGTGGCGGTAGTGCCCTCGGGCAGCTCGCCCCCGAGCTTGATCCCCACCACCTCGGGGATCAGCATCGAGATGGGCTGGCCCAGCAGCGCGGCCTCGGCCTCGATGCCGCCCACGCCCCAGCCCACCACCCCGAGCCCGTTGACCATGGGCGTGTGGGAATCGGTGCCCACCAGCGTGTCCGGGAAGGCCACGCCGTCGCGGCTGGCGATCACGGTGGCCAGGTACTCGAGGTTGACCTGGTGGCAGATGCCGGTGGCCGGGGGCACCACCCGGAACTGCCCGAAGGCCTGCTGGCCCCAGCGGAGGAACTGGTAGCGCTCGACGTTGCGCTGGTACTCCAGCTCGGCGTTCCGGGCCAGCGCCTCGGGCCGGCCGAACACGTCGACCTGCACCGAGTGGTCGATGACGAGATCGGCGGGGATGAGCGGGTCGAGCTCCTGGGGGTCGCGGCCGCGCCCGGCCACCGCGTCCCGGAGGGCCGCGAGGTCGACCACCGCGGGCACGCCGGTGAAGTCCTGCATCAGCACCCGGACCGGGGAGAAGCTGATCTCCCGGTCGCCCGCCGCGTCGTCGTGATCGTGCCCGCCCGACCAGCGGGCCAGCGCGGCGACGTCGTCCTCGCCGACCGAGGTCCCGTCCTGGTGGCGGAGCAGGTTCTCCAGCAGCACCTTGAGCGAGTAGGGCAGCCGGGAGACGCCGAAGTCGTCCTCCAGGGCGCTGAGCCGGTGGACCTCGTAGCGGTCGTCACCGACCTCGAGCGTGCCGCGGGCGTCGAACGTGGCCATGTCGTGACCTCCGGAGAGACGACTTCCCGCACCGTAGCGAGCTAGTCGGTGTTTCCGGGGACCAGCGAGCTGGTCCGGTGTTCCTGCGGCTGTGCTTGCCCCACGGGCCCCGGTTCGGTAGGCCTGGCGGCGTGACCGAGCTCACGGGTACGGCCAGGCTCGTACGGGCGATCCTCCGGCGCGACCGAGTGCGGATCGCGGTGTGGACGCTGTCGATCGCGGGGCTGGTGGCCGTGACCGCCGCCAGCGTCAAGGGCCTGTTCCCGACCCAGGCCGACCTCGACAGGGCGGCGGCCGCCGAGACCAGCGCGGCGGCCATCGTGCTGAACGGCCCTCCCTACGGGCTCGACACCGTCGGCGGCCAGGTCGCGTACCAGGTCGGGGTGTGGGGCATGGTGGCCGTCGCCCTGATGACCATGTTCATGTACACGCGGAACACCCGCGCCGAGGAGGAGAGCGGGCGCCTCGAGCTGGTGCGGGCCACGGTGGTCGGGCGGCACGCGCAGTCGACCGCGGCGCTGATCGTCGTCGGGGGGATCAACCTGCTCGTCGGGATGGCGGTGGCCCTGGCCAACATCGCCTACGGCCTCCCGGTCGGCGGCTCGGTGGTGTTCGGCGCGGGCTTCACGGTGTTGGGCCTGATCTTCTGCGGCGTCACCGCCATCACGACCCAGGTGAGCGACAACACGAGGGTGGCCAACGGGCTCGCCGGCATCGTCCTGGGCCTGGCTTTCGCATTCCGGGCCATCGGCGACGTGAACGACGGCACCTTGTCCTGGCTGTCGCCCATCGGGCTGGTGCAGAAGTCCCGGCCCTACGCCGGCGACGTCTGGTGGCCGCTCGCCATCGGGCTCGTCCTCGCGGGGGTGCTGACCGTGGTGGGCGGGATCCTGGCCTCCCACCGGGACGTGGGCGCGGGCCTGACGCAGCCGCGGCCGGGCCCCGCCACCGCCGGCCGCGCCCTGGCCACCCCGTTCGGCCTCGCGCTGCGGCTGCAGCGCGGCAGCCTGATCTCGTGGGCCATCGGCCTGTTCGCCACCGGCGTGGCGTACGGCTCGATCATCGACCAGCTCGACAGCCTGCTCGCGGACAACGACACCGCCAAGGAGCTGATCGCCCAGGCGGGCGGGGTCAGCATCACCGACTCGTACCTGTCGACCACGCTGCAGGTCGTCGCCCTCATCGCCACCGGTTACGCCGTGCAGTCGGCGCTTCGGTTGCGCACCGAGGAGAACGCCGGGCGGGTGGAGTCACTGCTGGCCACCCCGACTTCGCGCGAGCGCTGGGTCACGAGCCACACGGCCATGTCGTTCGTGGGCGCGGCGCTCGTACTGCTGGCCGGGGGCCTGGGCACGGGCCTGACCGTCGCCCTCATCACCGGCGACTGGGGCGAGCTGCCGCGCCTAGTGGGTGCCTCGCTGGTGTACGTGCCGGCGGTGTGGCTGCTGGCGGGGCTCGCGGTCGCACTGTTCGGACTGGCCCCCCGGGCCGCGCTGGCGGCGTGGGCCGGCATGGCCTTCTGCTTCGTGATCGGCATGTTCGGCGAGCTGCTCGACCTGCCGCGCTGGCTGACCGACCTCTCACCCTTCCAGCGCACCCCTCGCGTCCCCGCCGACAGCCTGACCCTCCTGCCGATGGTCGCCATCGCCGCCGTGGCCGCCGCCCTGACCGCGGCGGGCATCGCCGGCTTCCGCCACCGAGACGTCGCGTGAGCGGCTAGACGGTCGGGTGGAGGCGGGCCCGGGCGCGGTTGAGGGCGGGGGCGAGGGTGGCGACCAGGGTGGCGGCGGCGAGGGCTTCGACCACCCAGCCGACGGGACGCTCGGTCTGGATGCGGTGGAACTCGTCCACGCGGGCCGGGAACACCGACCGCCCGAAGAAGTGGAGCGCCGGCTTGTCCATGTCGATGAGGCAGGCACCGGCGATCCCGGCCGCCATCGGCACCCGGGCGGCCCGGGGCGAGGCGGCCAGTGCCGCGGCGCAGACCGCCAGCCCGATCGTCCCGTCGACCTTGGCGACCTCCAGGAACTGCTCCCAGTCGAGGCGATCGTCGCCCCAGTGCAGGGCCACGTCCATCACCAGGTGCGACCCGACGCCGGCCACGAAGGCCGGGACCGGACGGCGCGCCACCAACCCGATCGCCGCCCCCGCGAGGGCGTGGTTGGTGATGAACACGCCCTAAGAGCCGGGCTCGCGCGCGCGGCTGGGCGCCACCCGCGGCGGTTCGTTGGGCATCTTCGGATACACCGGAGGCCAGGGAGCGTCCATGAGCCCGGCCGCCATGTCCCGCTCCGACATGGCCAGCAACGGCTCCAGCGAGTGGGGCGCATCGGCGATGCCGGCCCAGGGGTCGCCGTCGCGCTCGACCCGGCCGGGGACGCTGGCGACGGTCAGGTCGTCCGGGTGGACGTCGGCCAGCTCGTCCCAGGACAGCGGCGTCGACACCGGCGCCCCCACCCGCGCTCGCACCGACCAGGCGCCGAACACGGTCTTGTGCGGAGCGTTCTGGTTGTAGTCCACGAAGATGCGGGTGCCCCGCTCCTCCTTCCACCAGGCGGCGGTGATGAGGTCGGGGCGCCGCCGCTCCAGCTCCCGGGCCACCGCCACGGCCGCCGCCCGCACCTGGTACGCGTCCCAGCGCGGCTCGACCCGGACGTAGACGTGCAGGCCCCGGTTGCCGGTGGTCTTGGGGTAGCCGGTGATCCCGTGCTCGGCCAGCAGCTCGCGCAGCACGAAGGCGGCCTGCACGGCCTCGGCGAAGCCGGTGCCGGGCTGGGGATCGAGGTCCAGGCGCAGCTCGTCGCAATGGTCCTCGTCGGCGATGTCGGCCCGGAACGGCCACACGTGGAAGCCCAGGCAGCCGAGGTTGACGGCCCAGACCACATGGGCGATGTCGGCCGCCACCATGGCCCGGGACGGCGTGCCGTTGACCGTGCGCACCACGGTGGTGGCCAGCCAGTCCGGGGCGTTGTCCGGCACCCGCTTCTGGAAGAAGTTGGTGCCCTTGACCCCCGACGGGAAGCGCTGCATGAGCGTGGCCCGCCCGCCCATGGCCGCCATCACCGGGCCCTCGAGGGCCAGGTAGTACTGCACGAGGTCGAGCTTGGTCTCGCCTCGCTGGGGGAAGAACACCTTGCCGGGGCTGGTGATCTCCACTTCGCGGCCCGCGGCCTCGACCGTGGTGGCGTCACGCCGGGAAGGCATGGCGCCCACGGTACTCACGGTTCGCACCGGATCTACCTCCGGTAGATCACCAGCCGCGCAGGTCCACGTCCCACTCGTCGACGACCTCGTCTCCCTCGACGACCAGCATGCGCTCGTGCAGCGCCACCGTCGGATCGACGTGGGCGGGCAGGACGCGCACACGGTCGCCGACCGCCACCGGACGTTCGGCCTTGGTGCCGAAGGTGATGTGCTCGTCGGACACGAACCAGCAGTCGCCCGCGTCGACCACGGTGGGGTCGCCATGGTCCATGCCCAGGGCCTTGAGCCCGGCGTCGAGCACCGCCCAGCCCTGGGGGTGGACCGAGATGACGCTGGTCCACAGGAACAGGGCCGAGCGGAACGCGGGGGCGTGGGGCAGGTACTCGGTGTCCATCAGGCAGTAGGACCCGGCCTGGATCTCGGTGGCCCACGGGTTGCAGTCGTAGGTGCCGGTCCCGCCGGCGGAGATCACGTCGCCCCCCACGGCCTCGTGGGCGGCGAGCAGCGTGGCCATCGACGCCTCCACCAGTCCCGCCTTGGTCTCGCCCGGCTCGCGCATGAGGTGGCCCTCGTAGCCCATCACGCCCCGCACCGCCATCCCCCGGGAGCGGGCCCGGTCCGCCAGCCGAGCGGCATCGGCCGGGTCGCAGCCGCACCGGGGCAGGCCCACGTTGACGTCGATCAGCACCTCACGCACGCCGCCGGCCGCGGCGGCGTCGACGGTCTGGTCCGAGTCGACGGCCACCGTCACCCGGGCGGAATCGGCCAGCGCCCCGAGGCGGGTGCAGTCGAGGACCTCGTTGGCCAGCAGCAGGTCTTCGCCCAGGCCGGCCGCCGCCATGCCCTCCATCTCCCGGACGGTGGCGCAGCAGAAGCCGCGATGGCCGGCCTCGGCCAGCCGCCGGGCGAGGGCCGTCGACTTGAACGCCTTGACGTGGGGCCGCAGCCGGGGCCCGGGCAGGGCCGCGGCCATCGTGGCCACGTTTTCGTCGAAGATGGGGAGATCGACCACCAGGGCCGGGGTGGGTACGTCGTCGAGTTTCACGCCCGGCGCACGTTACAGACCCATCCGGAATGGAGCCCGCTGCGAACACACTTACGTAACCCTTGCGTGCACCCCGGCCCGTCGGCTGTGCTGTCGGGGCGACCTGTGGAGGACGAAGCGTGCCATCAGGAGACCAGCAGTCCGGGCGGCTGCCACGCATAGTGGCAGTGCTGGTAGCGACGACAGTGATCCTGAGCGGCGCGTCCGCCTCGGCGGCCGGGGCCCAGACGCCCCCGCAGACGCCCACCACGTCTGCCCAGCCGCAGGTCCAGCCGCCGGACACCAACACCTTCCCGATCCCCGCGCCCGTCGAGGTGTCCTTCACCGACAGCTGGCACGCCTGCCGCGACGGCTGCTCGCGCCAGCACAAGGGCAACGATCTGCTGGCCGACGAGGGTTCCCCGGTGGTGGCGGTCGAGTCGGGCACGATCGTCAAGGCCAGCAACGTGGACGAGGGCCTGGGCGGCATCACCGTGTGGCTCCGGGGCGACTCGGGCGTCAGCTACTACTACGCCCACAACTCCGAGAACCTGGTGGCCGTAGGTGACGTGGTCGACCGTGGCCAGGTGATCGCCCGGGTGGGCCGCACCGGCAACGCCCGCGACACGGCGGCGCACGTCCACTTCCAGATCAACCTGTGCGGCACGCTGTCGAGCGACGAGCCCTGCACGGTCGATCCCTACCCCTACCTGCAGCGCTGGTCCCAGGGCCTGGTGGGCGGGGGCGCCGACGGCGTGGCCTGGTACCAGCCGGGCACGGCCGACTGGGGCCGGCGAAGCGACTCGGGCTCCGAGCTCACCCCGGTCGCGTTCGGTCCCGCGGGCGCGCCCGACGTCCTGCCCCTGGCCGGCGACTGGAACGGCGACGGCCGCGACTCCGTGGGCCTGTACCAGCGGTCCGACGCCACCTTCCACCTGCTGGACGACCAGGGCGTCGAGATGGCGCCCGTCGCCTTCGGCACCCCCGGTCGCAGCGACGCGTGGCCCATCGCCGGCGACTTCGACGGCGACGGCCTCGACACCATCGGCCTCTACCAGCAGTCCGAAGCCACCTTCCAGGTCCTGGTGGACGGGGGCGTCCGCTCGGCCCCGTTCGCGCTGGGCACCGCCGGGCGGGCGGACGCGCTGCCGGTCGTGGGTGACTGGGACGGCGACGGCCTCGACTCCGTGGGCGTCTACCAGCAGGCCGACACCACGCTCCAGCTGGTCGACGACGAGGGCCAGCCCATCGACCCCGCCACGGTCGCCATGCCGGTCGAGCGCCCCGAGGGCGCCACCGCCTACGACGCCTTCCCGGCGGCGGGCGACTGGGACGGCGACGGCCGCGACACCATCGGCATCCTCTGGCGCGAGGCCGACACCATGGAGCTGCCGGTGCCCAGCCTGGACGACCCGGCCGCCAGCCTGGCCGTGCCCACCGACGACGTCCCCGACATGCTGCCGGTCGCCGGGGACTGGAACGGCAACGACCTGGTCACCATCGAGGACCTGCGCCAGATCTTCGGTCCGCTGCCCGACGAGGCCAAGGTGATCGAGGGCCTGCCCGCCATCAACGCCGCCATGCTGCGGGCCGGCATCTTCACCCCCGCCCGCAAGGCCGCCTTCCTGGCGACGCTGCGCAACGAGAGCGGCTTCCGCTACGACGCCGTCGAGGTCGGCAACGAGCGCCCCTACCGGGGCCGGGGCCTGATCCAGCTGACCGGTGAGGGCAACTACCGGAACGCGGGGCAGTTCCTGCAGGTCGACCTGGTCGGCAACCCCGACCTGGCGGTCAACGGCCTGGTCAGCCCGGCCGTCGCCGCCTGGTACTGGACCGTGGCCCGCAACATCAACATGGCCGCCGACCAGCTCGACATGGCCGCGGTCAACATCGCCATCGGCTACGCCCCCAGCATGCGCCGGGACATGACCCGGTGCGGCGACTTCGTCGCCGGGCTCCGCTACTTCAGCGGCGGGACCATCCCCGAGGGCGTCAACTGCGCCCGTACCGACGCCTCCCGCCGCCTGGCGTTCTCGGCCATCGTGGCGCCGGCCACCGGAGGCCGGGTGCTGCCCGGCCTGCCCCAGGCGCCGTCGGCTCCGGCCGCCGGCACGGCGCCCGACCTGTCCTCGGTGCCGCCGGAGTGGACGCCACCGACCACGAGCCCGGCCCCGGCGCCGGTCACGCCGACCACGCCGCCGCCGACCGCGCCAGGGACGACGCAGCCGCCCGGCACGACGCCGCCGCCCACGGATCCGGGCTCGACCACGCCGCCGACCGACGGCAGCACGTCGAGCACCACCGAACCGTCGACCACGTCCTCGACCCCGGAGCCGTCGGCCACGGAGCCGTCGACCACCGTGTCCTCGGACACGTCGAGCACGACGTCCACCAGCTCGACCACCTCGACCGTGGTGCCCGACTCGACGTCGTCCACCACCCTGTTCGAGAGCCAGTACGACTGAGCGTGCCGGCGGTGGGACTCGAACCCACACTGGACAGGACCTAAACCTGTTCTCTCTGCCAATTGGAGTACGCCGGCCGGCGGGTGAGCATAGGGGTGCGGCACCGGGGCCTGACGCCGCTACCCTCTGCGGCCGTGAGCCTGATTCTCCCGACCGCCCAGAGCACCTCGATCGTCAGCCCGACGCACGAGATCTTCAACCGGCTCCTTCGCGAGCGCATCATCTTCCTTGGCACCGAGGTGGACGACGACATCGCCAACGTGGTCTGCGCCCAGATGCTGCACCTGGCGGGCGACGAGTCCGATCAGGACGTGTGGCTCTACATCAACAGCCCGGGCGGGTCGGTGACGGCGGGCATGGCCATCTACGACACCATGCAGTTCATCGAGCCCGACGTGGCGACGGTGTGCATGGGCCTCGGCGCCTCGATGGGCCAGTTCCTGCTGTGCGCCGGAGCGAAGGGCAAGCGCTACGCCCTGCCCCACGCCCGCATCATGATGCACCAGCCCTCGGGCGGCATCCGGGGCCAGGCGGCGGACATCGCCATCCAGGCCGAGCAACTGCTGTACGTCAAGGAGCTGATGGCCGAGCGCATCGCCTTCCACACGGGCCAGGACGTCGAGCAGATCCGGGCCGACTCGGAGCGCGACCGCTGGTTCACGGCTGAGCAGGCCAAGGACTACGGCATCATCGACAACGTGATCGTCAAGCGCGGCGAGATGCTGTAGCGCGCTCGCGCAGCTCGCTGACCGCGTGCTCCAGGCCCTGAGGGTCGCGGAACAGCGCGGACCCGGCCACCAGCACATTCGCCCCGGCCCGGGCCGCACCGGCCACGGTGGCCGGGCCGATGCCGCCGTCGACCTCGACGTCACAGTGGTAGCCGCCCTCGTCGATCATGCGACGGACGCGGGCGATCTTGGGCTCCATGGTGGCGATGTAGTCCTGGCCGCCGAAGCCGGGGTTGACGGTCATGACCAGCACCATGGCGCACAGGTCGAGCACGTCCTCCACCGCGACGGCCGGGGTGGCGGGGTTGAGCGCCACCGCGGCCTTGGCGCCCGCTTCCCGGATGCGGCCCAGCGTGCGGTGCAGGTGGCGGGTGGCCTCGGCGTGCACGATCACCAGCTCGCAGCCCGCCTCCACGTAGCGGTCCAGCGAGGCGTCGGGGTCGTCGATCATGAGGTGGGCCTCGAACGGCACCGACACGTGGGGCCGGCAAGCGGCGATGACGTCGGGCCCGAACGTGAGGTTGGGCACGAAGCGGCCGTCCATCACGTCCCACTGGATGCGATCGACGCCCGCCTTCTCCAGCGCCACCACCTCGTCGCCCAGGCGGGAGAAGTCGGCGGGCAGGACGGAGGGTGCGATCTCGACGCCGGTCGTGCTCACCCCGTCATCCTAGGGTGGGCGGGTGCCGAGCCCCGACGACCTGCTGGCGGTCACCGCGCTGGCGGTGGGCGGGGAGGGCGTGGCCCGCGAGCCCTCGGGCCGGGTGGTCTTTGTCGAGGGCGCCCTGCCCGGTGAGCGGGTCCGGGTGGCGGTGACGGACGAGCGGCGCCACCACGCTCGGGCGGTGGTGCTCGAGGTGATCGAGCCGGCCCCGACCCGGGTGACCCCGCCCTGCCCCTTCGTGGCCGCGGGCTGCGGAGGCTGCGGCTGGCAACACGTCGACCCGGAGGCCCAGCGGGCCCTCAAGGGGTCCATGGTGGCTGAAGCCCTGGCCCGCCTCGGCGGCGTGCCCGACCCGGAGGTGGCGCCCGGCCCGGTCCTGCCGGCCACCGGCTACCGGACCACGCTGCGCGGCGTGGCGGACGCCACAGGCCGCTTCGCCCTGCGGCGCCACCACAGCCACGACCTCGTCCCGGTGCCCGCCTGCCTGGTGGCCCATCCCCGCCTGGCGGCGGTGGCGGCCGAGGGCCGCTTCCCCGCGGGAAGCGAGATCACCATCCGCGTCGGCGCCCGCACCGGCGATCGCATGGTGATCGTCGACGGCCCCGCCGGCGCGGTCGAGGTGCCGGACGGGGTGCGGGTGGTGACCGGGGACGAGCTGGCCGGGGGGCGCCGGGCGTGGTTGTTCGAGGTGGTGGCCGGGGTGCGGTTGCGGGTCTCGGCCCGGTCGTTCTTCCAGGCCGGCCCCGACGCGGCCGAAGCGCTGGTGGCGGCGGTGGGGCAGGCCCTCGGGCCGTCCGGGACACTGGCCGACCTCTACGCGGGCGTCGGCCTGTTCGCGGCCACCGTGGGGCGCGGGGCTCGGGTCGTGGCGGTCGAGGCGTCGGCCTCCGCCGCGGCCGACGCCCGGGTCAACCTCGCGGGTGGGGACGCCAAGGTCGTGCGCCGCGACGTGGCTGGCTGGCGCCCCCGGGCGGTCGAGGCCGCGGTGGCCGATCCACCCCGGGCCGGCCTGGGGCGCGGGGGCGTGCGAGCGGTGGCGGCCACGCGAGCCTCCCGGGTCGTGCTGGTCAGCTGCGACGCCGGGGCCTTGGGCCGGGACGCCCGGTTGCTGGCCGAGGCGGGCTACGCCTGGACGGGGTCGACGCTGGTCGACGCCTTCCCGCACACGCCGCA
>Ga0111538_10011689_pt1 | contig 11625 bp, 6 predicted proteins | sample SoiMethybrSBSTD1_FD_79669 | JGI IMG/M metagenome (GOLD analysis project Ga0111538, IMG submission 79669) | Bulk soil microbial communities from a Populus tree surrounding site in Tennessee, USA - Soil MetaG P. TD hybrid SBSTD1 (version 2)... | ecosystem: Environmental > Terrestrial > Soil > Tree...
AGAAGCGGAAGATCATCGGCGCCACCTTCATCGACGTGTTCGAAGCCGAGGCGGCGAAGCTGGGGCAGGTCGACTTCCTGGCGCAGGGCACGCTGTATCCGGACGTGATCGAGTCGATCGCCATCGTCGGGCAGTCGTCGGTGATCAAGAGCCACCACAACGTCGGCGGGCTGCCCGCGCGGATGCGGATGACGCTGGTCGAGCCGCTGCGCGAGCTGTTCAAGGACGAAGTGCGCGAGGTCGGACGCAAGATGGGGCTGGAGGAAGAGTTCGTCGTCCGGCAGCCGTTCCCCGGCCCCGGCCTGGCGGTGCGCATTCTCGGCGAGGTCACACCCGAGCGGCTGGCGCTGCTGCGGCGCGCCGACGCCGTCGTCACCGAGGAAGTGCGGCGCGAGGGCTGGTACACGCGGCTGTGGCAAAGCTTCGCCGTGCTGCTGCCGGTGCAGAGCGTCGGCGTGATGGGCGATGAGCGCACCTACGAATACACGATCGCCATCCGCGCGGTGGAGAGCCGGGACGGCATGACCGCCGACTGGGCGCGGCTGCCGCACGAGCTGCTCGCCCGCATCTCCTCACGGATCGTCAACGACGTGAAGGGGATCAATCGCGTGGTCTACGACATCTCGTCGAAACCGCCGTCGACGATCGAGTGGGAATGAGCGAATTCGTCCACCTTCACCTTCATACCGAATTCTCGCTGCTCGACGGCGCGTGCCGGATCGACGAGGTCCTCGACCAGGCGGTCAAGCTGAAGATGCCGGCGATTGCGGTGACCGAGCACGGCAACATGTTCTCGTCGGTCATCTTTCACGATCATGCGCGCAAGCGCGGGTTGAACCCGATTCTCGGCTGCGAGGTGTATGTCGCGCCGGGCAGCCGGCTCGACAAGAGCGGCAACCCGGGTGCGACGCAGAACCACCTGGTGCTGCTGGCGGAGAACCTCGAGGGCTACCACAACCTGATCAAGCTGGTGTCGATCGGCTACACCGACGGCTTCTATTACAAGCCGCGCATCGACAAGGAGCTGCTGGCGAAGCATTCGAAGGGGCTGATCGGCCTGAGCAGCTGCCTCAAAGGCGAGGTCGCCGAGGGGTTGTCGCACGCGCAGGATCGGAAGGCGATCGAGGCAGCGGCGGCCTACCGCGACATCCTCGGTGCGGGCAATTTCTTCCTCGAGATGCAGTGGCACGGTATCGAGGAGCAGCGGCTGGTCAACGGCGGCATCCCGGCGATCGCGCGCGACCTCGGCCTCGGCGTGGTCTGCACCAACGACGTCCACTACCTCCGCGACAGCGACGCGCACCCCCACGACATCCTGCTCTGCATCGGCACCGGCAAAGGGGTCAACGATTCGAAGCGCCTGCGCTACGACGCCAAGCAGTTCTTCCTGAAGAGCGCGGAAGAGATGGCGGAGGTGTTCAAGGATCACCCCGACGCCCTCTCGAACACGATGCGGATCGCCGAGCGGTGCGACGTCCGGATCGCGGAGGGGCAGAATTTCCTCCCCGCCTTCGACGTGCCGCCGGGCTACACCGTCGACAACTACTTCGAGAAGATCGCCCGCGACGGCTTCGCGCAGCGGCTGCCGCGGCTGCAGCAGCTGGCGGCGGCCGGCGCCCTGCGGCACACCATCGACGAGTACGAGCGGCGGCTGGCGTACGAGCTCGAGATGATCAAGCAGATGAAGTACCCGGGGTACTTCCTGATCGTCTGGGACTTCATCCGCTATGCCCGCGAGCTCGGCATCCCGGTCGGACCGGGGCGCGGCTCCGCCGCCGGCAGCCTGGTGGCCTACTGCATGCGGATCACCGACGTCGATCCGATCGACTTCGATCTGATCTTCGAGCGCTTCCTCAACCCCGAGCGCGTGTCGCTGCCCGACATCGACATCGATTTCTGCGAGCGGCGACGGGGCGAAGTGATCGAATACGTCACGCGCAAGTACGGCCGCGAGAACGTCGCCCAGATCATCACCTTCGGGACGATGAAGGCGAAGGCGGTCGTTCGCGACGTCGGCCGCGTGCTGGAGATGCCGTTCGCCGACGTCGACAAGGTGGCGAAGCAGATTCCGGCGGCGCTCGACATGACGCTGGAGAAGGCGCTCGAAGAGAGCGAGCCGCTGCGGCAGATGGAGCAGAGCGACCCCAAGGTCAAGGAGCTCCTCTCGGTGGCGCGGCGCCTCGAGGGGATGACGCGTCATGCCTCGGTGCACGCCGCGGGGGTGGTGATCGCGCCGACGGCGATCACCGAGTACGCGCCGCTCTACAAGGGGGCCCGCGACGAGATCGTCACCCAGTGGTCGATGAAGGAGATCGAGCGCGTCGGCCTGCTGAAGATGGACTTTCTCGGGCTCAGCACGCTGACGCTGATCTTCGACGCCATCGCCGAGATCAAGCGGACCGAGGGGATCGACCTCGACATCGACAACATCCCGCTCGACGATGCGAAGACCTACCAGGTGTTCCAGGAAGGGCAGACCTACGGCATCTTCCAGTTCGAGTCGAGCGGCATGCGCGACATCCTGCGCAAGTCGAAGCCGCAGCGGCTCGACGACCTGATCGCCCTCAACGCGCTCTACCGTCCGGGGCCGCTGCGCAGCGGGATGGTCGACGACTACATCTCGCGCAAGCAGGGGAAGACCGAAATCAAGTACGAGCTGGCGGCGCTCGAGCCGATTCTCGCCGACACCTACGGGGTGATTGCTTATCAGGAACAGGTGATGCGCATCTCGAACGTCGTCGCCGGCTTCACGCTCGGCGAGGCGGACGTGCTGCGCAAGGCGATGGGCAAGAAGAACCCGGAAGTGATGGCGAAGATGCGCGGCGCCTTCGTCGAGGGCTCGAAGAAGCTCGGCACCAGCGAGAAGAAGGCGGCGCACCTCTTCGAGCTGATGGAGCACTTCGCCGGCTATGGGTTCAACAAGTCGCACTCGACCGCCTACGCGTTCCTCGCCTACCAGACGGCGTATCTCAAGGCGAACTACCCATGGCACTTCGCCGCGGCGCTGCTGACGATCGAGGCGGCGAACACCAGCAAGCTGGCGCTCTATCTGGGCGAATGCCGCGACCGCGGGATCCCGGTGCTGCCGCCCGACATCAACGAAAGCCAGCTCGCCTTCACCGTGACCCCGCACGGCGTCCGGTTCGGCCTGACCGCGATCAAGAACGTCGGCGAGGGCGCGATAGCCTCGCTGCTCGAGGTGCGGAAGAAACAGGGACGCATCCGCTCGCTCGACGCGCTGTGCGAGGATCTCGACCTGCGGCTGGTCAACAAGCGGGTGTTCGAAAGCCTGATCAAGGCGGGCGCGTTCGATTCGCTGGCGCAGGACACGCCCTACGCGTCGCTGCCGTCCGCGGCGCTCCGGCCGCGCCTCGTCGCCGTCGTCGATGCCGCCTGCGAGTACGGGCTGCGAATCCAGCGCGATCGCGACGACGGGCAGGCGCAGCTGTTCGGCGTGTTCGACGATCACGAGCCGGGCGCGACGGCGCGTGCGGCTGGCGGCACGCTGCCGGCGGCCACTCCGTGGACCGAGATGGAGCAGCTCGCCTACGAGAAGGAAACGATCGGCCTCTACTGGAGCGGCCATCCGGTCGACCGCTACGCCGACGCGCTGCGCAGCTTCGGCGCGAAGAACGTCGCCGAGCTCGCCGAAGCGCCGGTGCCGTTCGAGGCGGTCGAGTCGTGGGGGCCGGGTGGCCGCAAGCCGCTCGAGGCCGACACGGCCGTCGGCGGCATTGTCGCCGCGTGCCGGCAGCTGAAGACGCGCAAGGGCGACCGGATGGCGGTGATCACGTTGGAGGACGCGATCGGCAGCGTCGAGATCGTGGTCTTCCCGGAGGCCTATCAACGCGCCGCCGGGTTGCTCGAGCCAGGGACGCTGGTGCTGGTCCGGGGCAAGCTGGAGCGCGACGACGAGACGGCGCGGATCATCGCCACCGAGATTGCGCCGCTCGAGAGCGTCCGCGAGCGCCTGGCGCGCGAGATCGCGATCCACTTGAAGGCGCCGGCCGACCGCAACACGCTCGAGACCCTCGGCCAGATCTTCGCCCGCCACCGCGGCGACCGGAAGATCCTGTTCGAGGTCGAAACCGGCGAGCCGCCGAACCGGCTGCGGGTGCGGGTCGACGTCAGCTCGCAGATCCGGGTGCGACCATCGTCGGCGCTGATTTCGGAGGTCGAGGAACTCGTCGGGGCAGGGGCGGTCGAGCTTCGATGAACACTATTTATTACCTGTCTTTCGTGTTTTCGTGCGTTTCGTGGCAGATGGCCGGCGTGATCGATGCCTGAGCCGCTCGACTTCGAGGAGCCGATCGCCGCGCTGTTGAAGGAGATCGAGGTGCTCGAGGCGCAGCCCCACACCGACGCCCGCGACCGCGAGATCGCGCAGCTGCGGCGGCGGGTCGAGACGGTTCGCAGCGAGCTGTATCGTTCCCTCACGCCCTGGCAGCGCGTGCTGGTCGCCCGCCACCCCGACCGCCCCGGCCTCGAAGACTTCATCCAGCGGCTGTTCACGAACTTCACCGAGATCCACGGCGATCGCCGCTTCGCCGACGACCACGCGCTGATGACCGGCTTCGCAGACTACAAGGGGCAGCCGGTGCTGGTGGTCGGCCACGTCAAGGGCAAGGACACCAAGGAGAAGATCTTCCGGAACTTCGGCTACGCGAGGCCCGAGGGGTATCGCAAGGCGCTGCGGGCGATGCGGCTGGCGGAGAAGTTCAAGCGCGCGATTGTCGTCTTCGTCGACACGCCGGCGGCGTATCCCGGCATGGAGTCGGAGGAGCGGGGCGTCGCCGAGGCGATTGCCGTCAACCTGCGCGACATGATCACCCTCGAGACGCCGATCGTCGTCATCGTCAGCGGCGAAGGGGGCAGCGGCGGCGCGCTCGGCATCGCGATCGGCGACCGGATCTTGATGCAGGAGCACGCGATCTACAGCGTCATCCCACCGGAAGGGTGCGCCGCGATCCTCTGGCGCGATCCGGCGAAGAAAGTCGAGGCGGCGGAAGCGCTGAAGCTCACGGCCCCCGATTTGCTGAAGGCCGGCATCATCGACGAGATCATCCCCGAACCCATCGGCGGCGCGCACACCGATCACGCCGCGGCGGCGGTGAAGGTCGACGAGGTGCTGACGCGCACGCTGGCCGACATGAGTGAGTGGACAACCAGCGCGATGCTCGACGCGCGCTACCAGAAGTTTCGCAACATGGGGCGGCTCGGTATCGATTTCACAGACGGGTAATTGCTACTCGCTGGGGTAGCTCTTCGCGGGGGCTGGCTGATTAGCAGCGTGTACTCAGCACAGAGGACACAAAGGACACAAAGGAACGGTTTTCACAGGCTAGCTTGCGGCGCGTTTATCACGCGGTGGATCCCATGACGCAGGTGAGCGACGTTGAAATTCAGGAGCAGACCGAGGGGAAGACCGGTCAGTCTCAGATAGGTGAGCACCTGAGCGCGATGCACCGGCAGAACGCGCTCAACGCATTTGACTTCGACAATCAGGCACTTTTCGACGATGTAGTCGACTCTGAAAGCCGTCGAGAGTTCGACGCCGTTGTAAACGATCGGCAGGTGCTTTTCGTGTTCGAAGCTCAGGCCCGCCCGTGTCAGCTCATAGTTGAGGCAGGCGTGGCAGGCGCTTTCGAAGACTCCCGCACCGAGCGCCGTATGGACTTTCAGTGCCGCCTCGACGACCAGAGTACTGACCTGGTTTGGCTTCATTGAAGACAAATCCTTTGTGTCCTTTGTGTCCTCTGTGTCGAGTACACGTTCAGTAAGCAAGGGGGGATCCAAGCTCGAATGAGTACTGTGAGCCCGCGGTGGGAGGTTGAACCCTGCGACGACGCGGCGAGCGCCACGCTGGCGGCCGCGCTCAAGATCGATCCGGCGATCGCGCGGCTGCTTTGTCAGCGCGGTTTCAGCGATCCGGAGCGCGCCGGGCGCTTCCTCAACCCGAGCCTCGATCACCTGCACGATCCGCTGCTGCTCGCCGGCATGGACGTGGCGGTCGAACGCATCCTCGGTGCGATCGCGCGCAAGGAGCGCATCGGCATCCACGGCGACTACGACGTCGACGGCATCACCTCCACGGTGATCCTGCGGCGCGCGCTGGAGATGCTGGGGGCGGAAGTCGTCCACTTCATCCCCGAGCGCCTTCGCGACGGCTACGGCCTGCAGCCGGCGGCGATCGAGCGGCTGCACGGCGACGGCGTCGCGCTGGTGATCTCGGTCGACTGCGGCATCCGCGGCGCCGACGCCGGCCGCCGCGCGCGCGAGCTCGGCGTCGATCTCGTGATCACGGATCACCACGAGCCGGACGCCGAGCTGCCGCCGGCGCTGGCGGTGATCAACCCGAAGCGCGCCGACTGCAGCTACCCGGACAAAAACCTCGCCGGCGTCGGCGTCGCGTTCAAGCTGGTGCAGGCGCTCTGCCGCCGCGCCGGCCGCGAGCAGCTGCTGCCCGGCTTCATCAAGGTCGCCGCCATCGGCACGCTCGCCGACGTCGTGCCGCTGGTCGGCGAGAACCGCGTCATCGCCAAGCTCGGGCTCGAGCTGCTCTCGCGCGGGCCGCACAAGATCGGGCTGCGCTCGCTGATCGACGTCTGCGGGCTGAGCGGCAAGACCATCGACAGCTATCACATCGGCTTCATGCTCGCGCCGCGCGTCAACGCCGCCGGGCGCATGAGCACGCCCGACATCGCGACGCGGCTGCTGCTGGCGCAGGACGAATCGCTCGCCGAGGAGGTGCGGCAGCTCGCGCTGCAGCTGGACAGCGAGAACGTACGGCGCCAGGAGGAGGAAGCGGAGATTCTGGCGGCGGCGAAGAAGATCGTGCAGACCGATCCAGATATCGGCGCGCGGTCGGTGCTGGTCGTCGCCGGCGACGGCTGGCACCGCGGCGTGATCGGCATCGTCGCCTCGAAGCTGGTGGATGCGTTTCATCGGCCGGCAATCGTGCTGTCGGTGGAAGACGGCGTCGCCCATGGCTCCTGCCGCAGCATCCCGAAGTTCGACATGCTGGGCGCGCTCGAACGGTGCGCGCATCTCTTGACGCGCTTCGGCGGCCACAAGCAGGCGGCCGGGCTGGCGCTGGAGGCCGGCCGCATCAAGGAACTGCGCCTGGCGGTCAATGCCGTCGCCGACGAGGTCCTCGAGCCAGACGACCTGATGCCGCGCCTGCGCATCGACGGCGGGCTGACCTTCCGCGGCATCACCGGCGGCGTCGCGGCCGGGGTGGCGGCGCTGGCCCCCTTCGGCGCCGGCAACCCGCGGCCGGTGTTCGCGGCACGAGGCGTCGAGATCATCGACGGCCCCCGCAAGATCAAGGAGCGCCATCTCAAGATGGCGCTGAAGCAGGACGGACGGATCTTTCGTGCTATCGCCTGGCGCGCGGCCGAGCGCCACGATTACCTCGCCGAACACAAGGGCGCGCTCGACGTCGCCTTCTCGCTCGAACAGAACCAGTACAATGGCGAGACGTACGTGGAGCTGACGCTCGCCGATCTGCGAAGCTCGACGGCGGTCGACGAGAAACTCCAGGGCTGAACACTTTGACCCGGTGGCAGCGTAGAGCGCGGCTCGGCCTCGCCATCTTCGGCGTGGTGTTCGCCGTGTTCGTCGCGCGGCAGCTCAAGCGCCGTGAGGTTCCGCCGCAGCCCCCCGCCGTCGCCCGCACCGATCCCATCGCCATCTCCGAGACCACCGGCGGCCAGTTGCTGCGCTTCAAGGGGTCGCGCGAAGACGTCAGCGTCGCCTACGAGAAGCAGCTGACCTACGCCAACGGCAACAACAAGCTCCTCGGCGTCACCGTGGTGACCACGGAAAAAGACGGCAAGCGGACCTTCACGATTACGGCGAAGGAAGGGCAGGTGGGGCGCGACGAGTCGACGCTGGCGCTGGACCGCGAGGTGCGTCTCGCCTCGTCGGACGGCACCACTGCGGCCACCGAGCACGCCGTTTACACCACTCACGACTCCGTCGTCCGCGCTCCGGGCCCGGTGGAGTTCGCCCGCGGCCGCACGACCGGCAACGGCATCGGGATGATCTGGAGCAAGACGGAAGATACGCTCACGATCATCGATCACGCGGTGGTGCACATCGGCCCCGACGAGCGCGGCGCCGGCGCCGCCGATGTCACCTCCTCCTCGGCGACCTTCGCGCGGCGCGAGAAAATCATCCGCTTCGTGCGTGCGGTGCGCATCCAGCGCGGGACGCAGCTGATCGAGGCCGAGACCGCGGTGGCGCACCTCGCCGCAGACGAGAACAGCATCGAGGCGCTCGACCTGAGCGAGAACGCGCACATCACCAGCCAGCAGGCCGGTCCGGGCGCGCTGCAGGCGATGAGCGGCCGCGAGATGAACCTGAAATACGCCGCCGGCGGCGAGACGCTCGAGCACGTGCTGGTCACCAGCGAGGCGCTGATTCAGGTGGCCGGTCAAACCGGGCAGCAGGGGCGGCAGATTACGGCCAACGTCCTCGACATCACCCTCGCTCCCGACGGGATGACGCCGCTCGCGCTCACCGGCCGCGACAACGTGCAGCTCATCGTGCCCCCGGATGCCGCCGCACCCGGGCGGACGATCCGCTCGACCGCCCTCGACGCCACGGGCGAGGCCGGCCGCGGCCTGACGCGCGCCATGTTCAGTGGCAACGCGCAGTTCCGCGAGCGGGGCGGTACGACCGATCGCACCGCAACGTCGGCCACGCTCGAGGTGACGCTCAAGCCGGGGTTGAGCGCCATCGAGCAGGCGAAGTTCGCGCGCAACGTGCGCTTCGAGGACGGCAGGATGACGGCGACCGCCGCCGCCGGCACCTACGACCTCGAACAGGGCACGCTCGCCCTCAGCGGCAGCGAGCCGGCCGCGCCGGTGCCGCACGTGGTGAACGATCAGATCGCGGTCGACGCCGCGACGATCCACCTGACGCTGGAGGGCCCGAAGATGAAGGCGGCAGGCAGCGTGAAGAGCGAGCTGCGGCCGGCATCGAAGAGCGAAAACGGCAAGGCGGGAAACGACGTCAAGATGCCCTCGCTGTTCAAGCAGGACAAGCCGGTCATCGTGCTGGCCAACGGCCTCGACTACGACGGCAGCGCGTCGACCGGCGTGTATACCGGCGCGGCGCAGCTCTTTCAGGGCGACACGTCGATCAAGGGCGAGACCATCTCGATCGACAACAAGAGCGGCAACCTCTCAGCCTCAGGCGGGGTGACGACGACGACGGTGCTCGAGCAGGTAGGGAAGGACAAGAAGAAGCAGCGCGTGCACTCGGTGGCGACGTCGAAGGAGATCAAGTACGAGGATGCCGATCGCCGGCTGACTTACCAGACCGACGCCCACATGAGCGGCCCCGACGGCGACATGAACGCCGCCCGCATCGATCTCTATCTGAAGCCGTCGGGCGACGAGCTGGAACGCGCCGAGGCGTTCGAGAACGTGACGCTGAGGGAGCAGAACCGCGAAACCACCGGCAGCAAGATGATCTACACCACCGCCGACGAAACCTACGTCGTCACCGGCGCCCCGGTGAAGATCGTCGACGAGTGCCGCCGCGAGACGATCGGCAAAACGTTGACCTTCAACAAGGGCACCGATAGGATCGTCGTCGACGGCGGCGCACAAATCCGGACGCAGACCCGCGGCGGAAACTGCACCAGCTGATGACGCGGCGGGATGTCCACGCTTCGCACGCACGACCTCACCAAATCGTACGGCGGCCGCACGGTCGTCCGGGGCGTGAATGTCGAGGTCGCGTCGGGTGAAATCGTCGGCCTGCTCGGGCCGAACGGCGCCGGCAAGACCACCACCTTCTACATGACCGTCGGCCTGACCGCGCCCGATTCGGGCACGGTGGAGCTCGACGGCCACGACGTCACCGACGACCCGATGTACGTGCGGGCGCGCAAGGGGATCGGCTACCTGCCGCAGGAGCCGTCGATCTTCCGCGGCCTGACGGTGGAGCAGAACCTGCTCGCGATCCTCGAGACCATGAATCTCGATGCGGCGACGCGCCGGGCGCGGCTGCGCGAGCTGCTCGCGGAATTGAACCTGACGCCGCTCGCCCAGGCGCCGGCGCATACCTTGTCGGGCGGCGAACGGCGGCGCGCCGAGATCACGCGCGCGCTGGTGATCTCGCCCAAGTTCATCCTGCTCGACGAGCCGTTTGCCGGCATCGATCCGATCGCGGTCGCCGACATCCAGAAGATCATCTTTCACCTCAAGGCGCGCGGCATCGGCGTGCTGATCACCGATCACAACGTGCGCGAGACGCTGCGGATCACCGATCGCGCCTACATCGTGCACGGCGGCGTGATCTTCAAGAGCGGCACGCCCGACACGCTCGCTGCCGACGATGAGGTGCGCCGGATTTACTTGGGGACGGAGTTCCGATTGGACTAGAATGGACCCAGAATTGCATCCGATGTGGTCGAGCCGGCTGCGACGGCCTGCGTAGGACCTCGCAACTAGCAACAGGACAACGACTTAGTTAACGCGCCTCTTCATGGGCATCCAGCAGAAACTTCACACCAAGCTCGTTCAGAAGTTAATCCTGACGCCGTCGCTGCAGCAGGCGATCAAGCTGCTGCCGATGTCGACGTTGGAGCTGTCGGATCTGCTCAATCAGGAAATGGTCGAGAACCCGATGCTCGAAGAGGTGCCGACCGAAGAACTGCAGCCCGCCGAAGCCGCCCAGACCCCCGAAAAATCCGAGCCCGAACAGCAGCCGAACAAGACCGATACCTGGGACGATCAGGACTACGAGTACTTCTTCGGCGATTATCTCGACGACGGCTACCGGCCGAAGGCGCCACAGGAGGTCAAGGAGCTGCCGCCGATCGAGAACACGCTCTCGACCGCCAGCTCGCTGTCGGATCACCTGATGTGGCAGCTGTCGATGCAGACCGAAGACTCGGTGCAGCGCGAGATCGGCGGGGCGATCATCGGCAACCTCGACGACGACGGCTATCTGGTGGCGTCGTTCGAGGAGCTGGCGGCGATGGGCCCGTGGCCGGTCAGCGAGGTCGAGCGGGCGCTGAAGCTGGTGCAGGGGTTCGATCCGACCGGCGTCGCGGCGCGAGACCTGCAGGAATGCCTGCTGCTGCAGCTGCGCCATCTCGGCCTCGAAGGCACCCCGACCGAGCGCGTGGTCACCGATCATCTCCGCCTGCTGCAGAACCACCAGGTCCCCGAGATCGCCCGCAAGCTCGGGATGAGCATCGAGGACCTGAAAGAGCACATCGAGATCATCCGGCACCTCGATCCCAAGCCGGGCAGCCGCTACAACCCCACGCAATCGCAGTACGTCATCCCCGACGTCTACGTGATGAAGGTCGAGGACGAGTACGTGGTGGTGCTCAACGAGGACGGCCTGCCGCAGATGCGGATCAGCCCGGTCTACCGCCGGCTGCTCGACAAGAGCGCCTCCGACAACACCGACGAGACCCGCGCCTACGTCAAGGACAAGTTCCGTTCGGCGCTGTGGCTGATCAAGTCGGTCGAGCAGCGGCAGAAAACCATCTTCAAGGTCGCCAAGAGCATCATCAACTTCCAGAAAGACTTCCTCGACCACGGAATCGAGCACCTGCGGCCGCTGGTCCTGCGCGACGTCGCCAACGACATCGGCATG
>Ga0111538_10011690_pt1 | contig 11621 bp, 12 predicted proteins | sample SoiMethybrSBSTD1_FD_79669 | JGI IMG/M metagenome (GOLD analysis project Ga0111538, IMG submission 79669) | Bulk soil microbial communities from a Populus tree surrounding site in Tennessee, USA - Soil MetaG P. TD hybrid SBSTD1 (version 2)... | ecosystem: Environmental > Terrestrial > Soil >...
CGCGGGACAGCGCGCGGCCCCGGTGTTCGCACAGGTGAGCAAGCAGCGCGAATTCCTTGGCGGTGAGCCCGATCGCCCGGCCCGACACGCGCACCTCGTGAGCCGCGAGGTCGACCACGAGCGCGCCGACCTTGTAGCGTTCTTCGGTGCTGAACTCGCTGCGCTGCCACTCGAGCGCGCGGATTCGCGCGTAGAGCTCGCCGGCCAGATACGGGTAGAGCAGGAAGTCGTCGAAACCGTTCCACGGCTCGAGGCTCGCGGCGTGCCGCGGATTGGTCGCGAGCAGGGTTCCTACGGCGTCGAACGCGCGCACCCGCCGCAGCGAGCGCAGCGACGCAACCGCGAGGTCCGGGCGCTCGAGCGACTCGAACACGACGGCGCGGGGCTGGATCCCGTGAAGATCGTCCTCGTCCTCGAGGAGGTCGCGCGGGTCGTCACGGAGCCCGATCGTGCGGACGTCCGCTCCCAGCTCCCGCAGCAGCATCGCCGCCCCCGTTTCCCTGCCAATCGCTCCGTCCTCGATCACTCCGATAAAAGCCGTCGGCGCGCCAATTCGGGCCTCGCTGATCCGGGATTTTTTCACGAGACGAGCATGGCTCGTCCAATGTTTCGTCCAGGTTTTGGCTTTGATCGTGTCTGTTTTCGTGCGCGTTTGGCAGCAACTTTACGCACAAGCGTCGCACAAGCCCCGGAGCTGGACCGCCAGGCCCTTCCGGCGCAGGGCGCGTGGAGCGCGGGCCCCCGGCCGGACGCTCACTACGGTCTCCGGGAGGCAAGCGACCACGCCGCAGCCGCTGCAGATGAAATGGGGGTGCTCCTCGTCCCGATGGCGTGGGCCGCTCGGAATCAGCTCGAAGCGCCAAACGTGATCCCCCACGTCGGTGCGCCGCACCAGGCCGACCTCGGTCAAATCCAGCAGATTGCGGTAGACGGTGGCCCGGTCGAAGCCGCGCCCGACCAGGCGATCGGCGAGCTCGCCATGACTCAGCGCGCTACGAGCCTGGATCAGCTGGCGGAGCACTTCGACTCGCGGGAGCGTGGCTCTCAGGCCGGCGCCGCGGAGCACGTCGCGCAGCTCATCGGTGTCCACCGGCTTCATCTTCCCCACATTTACGCGTATCGCGCCCGTCGTGCAACGCTCCCTTCCCAAAAGGCCGACTTTGCCGCTCGCGGCTGCCTTGAGCGCCCGCTCGGCGGCGCTAGCTTGTCCTCGTGAGTTTCGCGCAGCTCGGGCTGCTCGGCGACGAAGAGCCGACCTTCGAATCCGGATTCTCGGGCGTGCGGCGGATCGCGCTCGGCGCGGACGCCTGGCTCGATCACCTGCCGGGTTGGGTACGCGGGCACGAGCGCTTGTTCGAGGTGCTTCGAGCGTCGACGCGCTGGCGCGACGAGCAGCGCCCGATGTACGGGCGCGTGATCGACGTGCCGCGCTTGACCGCAAACGTTCCCGAGGATGGTCCGGGACATCCGGTGATCGATGCAATGCGCGGTGCGCTCTCGTTACGCTACGGCGAGGCGTTCGAGCGCATCGGGCTGTCGCTCTACCGCGACGGCAACGATAGCGTCGCCTGGCACGGCGATCGGATCGCACGCAAGATGCCGGAGGCCATGGTCGCCACGATTTCGCTCGGAGCGCCGCGGCGCTTCATGCTCCGGCCTGCGGCGGGTGGGCAATCGCTGTCAATGGCCTTGGGGTGGGGCGACCTTTTGGTCATGGGCGGAAGCTGCCAGCGCACCTGGCAGCACTGCGTCCCCAAGGTGCCGAAAGCGAGCCCCCGCATCGCGATCATGTTGCGGCCGCGCTGGAACGACCAGGCGTATTACTGAAAGGCGAAAATTCGTTGACGGCCGCACGGCTTCGGTCAAAAGAGCTCCCATGCCGGTCTGCAAGTCCTGTGGCGACGAAGTCGACGAGCTCGTGACCGTGAAGGTCGGCGGCAAGAGCAAGAAGCTCTGCGAATCCTGTGCCGAAGAGGCGGCCGAGCAGGATGCGGTGGCCGAGGCGAGCGAAGCCGTGGTTCAGAACATGATGGGCTTCAAGGGCCGTCGCTGAAATCGCGCGCCGTCACGGCGTGTAGAGAAACGCGAACAGGTCCGGTTTCGCCCGCGCGCTCAGCTCGAGTTCGAGTACGAGATTGAAGAGCTCGATCGCGTCTTCGAGCGTGAGCAGCCGACCGTCGTGGAAATAGGGCGGGGAATCCTCGAGATCTCCCGAGCGAAAGCGCTGCGCGCTGATCTCAAGCTTCCGAATCCGATCGACGGAGCAGGCGGCAGCGCCGTGACCGCGACCCTGCGTGCGGTGGCGCGTGCTGGCAGCGCTCACCCCGCATCCGTGATGGCGAATGGATAGAGCTCTGCTTTAGCGGAACCGGAGGTTGGTGGGCCAATTTCTGCAAAAAGTGCCGGTGATTCCCCTCCGGCATACCTGCTGGTGCTTCCGTTTTAGTAGAAGAGGGCTTGACGCCCGGCGCCTCATCCGTCATAACGGACGCCGGGTCGCAATCTTGTGGATGAGTCGCGCGGCGCGTGCCGTCGCGAGCGTGATTCGTGCGGCCAAAATTCGCGATTGGGAGGTGCAGAGAATGCTGAGCTTACGGCCATCACAATTACTCGCAGGGTCGGCCGCGGTGTTGTGCACCGTGGTGGCCGCGAGCGCCGGCGCGGTGCCGTGCGCGGATCTGAATTTGCCCAACCCCATTTACGGCGTCGGTGGCAGTGCGGTGACCGCGACCTTGCGCGCCGTCGCCCGGGTCTTTGCCGGTCTGAACCCTGTTCCGGTCACCATCCTTTACAGCGATCCCAACGCCTGCACCGGTTTCCGGCAGTTCGTCGACAACAAGATCGTCGGAAACTTCCGCTACTGGGACGCGGCCGGCGTCGAGAGCCAATGCGAGCCGCCGGCCGCCGGTCAGCCCGCCGACTTTTCGCACATGGGCAATCCCGCCGCGGATTGCGTCGGGGTCACGGTGCCGGCGAACGTGAAGGATTTCCTGGCGCCGGTGCAGACGCTCAACATCATCGCCAACACCGCGTCGAGCGAGACCTCGATCAGCGCCGAGGCGCTCAAGGTGATCTACGGCCGTGGCGCGACGCGCGGCGTGACGCCGTGGGTGAACGAAGCCGTGCTCGCGCGGCGCCAGCCGACCTCCTTCGTCCAGCTCTTTCTCGGCAGCGCGATCGGGCTATCCGCCGAGTCGTTTCTCGGCGTCGAGTACACGACGAACGGCCAGGTAGCCACGGCCGTGCACAACGCCACCAGCCCGCTGGCCGCGATCGGCTTCGTCTCCGGCAGCACCGCCGACGCCAACCGCACCGGCACCAACGCGGTGCGCACGCTGGCGTACCAGCACACCGGACAAACCTGCGGTTTCTGGCCGGATTCGAAGGACAACACGCTCGACAAGATCAACGTGCGCACGGGCCAGTACTACCTTTGGGCGTCGGGACACTTCTTCGCGCGCGTCGACGGCTCCGGCAACGCGGTCAACCCCAACGTTCGCAATCTGATCGGCTGGTTCGAGGGCACGATCGACTCGCCGGCGGGTTCCAACGTGCTGCGCACGGTGAGCCTCGCGGGCGACATTCCGCAATGCGCGATGCAGGTCAAGCGCGAGGGGCTGCTCGGCGCGATCCGCTCCGAGCCGGTGTCGGCGCCGCTCGTGCCCTGCGGATGCTTCTTCGAATCGGTGGTCGGAACGACCTCGTGCACCGCGTGCACGAGTGACGCTCAATGCAGCGGGGCCACCCCCAAGTGCCGCTACAACTTCTGCGAGGCTTACTGATGGCACGCTTCGAAAACAAGCGCGCGCTCGCGTCAGCACTATTCGTCGGCAGCGTCCTTTGCGCGGCCGTCGCTTGCTCGGACGATGAGAACCCGCAGCCGAGCACGCCGAACCTCACCGGAGGAGCCGGCGGTGCGGGAGCGGTTGGCGGAACCGGCGGTGCGTCCGGCAGTTCCGGGACGGGAGGCAGCGCGGGAGCCGGTGCGACCGGCGGCAGCGCCGGCACCGGCGGCAGCGCCGGCACGACCGACGGCGGCGGAACCGGCGGGACCGGCGGAACCGTCGACGCTGGGCCCTGCACGCTGCCGCCCGGTCCGCACAACTGCTTCCCCTGCGAGCCGGTCACGACGCTCGAACACCTGAACCACTGCCCCAAAGACCCCAACGTGCAATGCGCTCCTTTCGACAACGGGCGCGTGCCGCAATGACGGTTCGAGGACTAGTCGCTTGTTTAGATCGAGGCTTGCTTCAGCCGCGTGGATCCTCGCTTTCTGGCCTGCCACGGCGCTCGGCCAGCCAGCACCGCCTTCCGTCCCCGCGGAAGAGGAGGAGCTAGAGGTTCCGGCCAAACCCGCTGCACCCGCTGCGGCTCCGGCCAAGCCCGCCGAACCACCCGCAGCTCAGCCGGCACCGGTCAAACCCGCGCCGCCAGCAGCTGCTGCTCGTCCGGCTTCCCCCGAAACGTCGCAGGAGCTCGACGCTTTGAAGCGGCGGCTCGCGGCGCTCGAGGCCAAGCGCGAGCCGAAACGCGTTTCTCCCTCAACCAGGGAGACCAGGCAGGTCGCCGCCAACCTCGAGCGCACCGCGCATTCGCGCCCAGTGCCCAAGGGCCTTTTGATCGGCGGCTACCTGCAGGGGCAGTTCGAGCTCAACCAGCTCTCGGAGGATCAGCAACTCCAGGGCGGCGAACCGCTGAACCAGGATCGTTTTTCGCTGCGGCGCGGCCGGCTCCGGCTCGACAGGGGCTGGGATTACGCGGCCGGCACGCTCGAGCTCGACGCCAGCACGACCGCGGGGCCGCGCGTCGGGATCCGGCGCGCCGAGGCTTCGCTCCTGTACCGCGGCACCAATCCGGACAATTTGCCGCCGCTCTTGATGGTGACGATCGGCGTCACCGATCTGCCTTTCGGCTACGAGCTCATGGAATCGGCGCGAGTGCGCGCGTTCATGGAGCGCAGCCTGGCGTCGCTCTCGCTCTTCCCCACGGAGATGGACGCCGGGCTCAAGGTCTCCGGGGCCGCCGGCTTCTTGCGCTACGCGGTCGCGATCACGAACGGCGAGCCGCTCACCCCGGACGCTTTGCCGCGCGATCCGAACGCATCGAAGGACTTCAGCGGCCGCTTCGGCTTCGACGTGGATCCGAGCGAGCGCTTCGGTCTCTCAGGTGGCGCGTCGTTCGCGACCGGCAAGGGTTTTCACCCCGGGCGCCAGGCGACGAAAGACCAGGTCGGGTGGCGCGACTTGAACGAAGACGGTATCGCGACCTCGGACGAATTTTACGGAATTCCACGGCAGGACGCGAGCCCGTCGGTCAACTTCGGGCGCTGGGTGCTCGGGGTCGACCTCCAGCTCGACCTCGATGTGGTGCCGGGCCTCGGCAAGACCAAGCTCTACGCCGAAGGCTACGTCGCCAAGAACTACGATCGCGGGCTGTTCGGCGCCGACCCGCTCGCCTCGGGCAGCGACCAGCGCGAGGTCGGTTACTACGCCGCGTTGCTGCAGCGGATCACCGACTACGGCCTGATCGGCTTTCGCGCCGCCTACTACGATCCGAACTCGGATTTCCTCGAGCAGCGTCAGGACCAGCAGCTGCCGCGCAGCCAGGGCATCCTCACGCTCTCGCCGCTGATCGGCGCGGAGCTGCCCGATCGCGCGCGGCTCTTGTTCCAGTACGACCTCGTTCGCGACAAGCTCGCGCGCGACGACCGCGGCGTGCCGGCGGACGCGAAGAACAATCAGTTTACCGCGCGCCTGCAGGTGGACCTGTGAAGCCGCGCAGTTGCTTTCTCGTGTTGCCGGCGCTGCTCACGCTCGCCTGCGAGGGCGAAGAGGTGACCGCGGGTCTCGGCGAACCGATCCGCGTCGAGGACAATCTGCGCAATCAGCCCGCGCAGTTCCGGCCAGAGCCGCTGCCCGGCTTACCGCCGCTCACCGCCCAGGAAATCAATGACGGGGTGCTTCCGATCTCGCCCAACATCACCGCTTCTGACACGACCGGACGCTCGATCCATCCCGGACAGACCGGCAAGAAGATCAGCGGCCGCGCCTCGCAGGACGCGCTCTCGGTCGGGATTGCGCTCGAGGGGCTCGGGAGCGGTTACTGGCTGTTTCCGGTGGGAGCCTCGGACGCGCAGTACGACGGAGAATTCTTCTGGGACAGCCTGATCTCGTTCGCCGACGACATTCCGCCCGGCAATCACCGGCTGCTGTTCGCCGCGATCGATCCGAGCGGGGCCTCGGGCAACCAGCTCGGGCTGAGCCTGTGCCTCTTGCCAAAGGTTCCCGACAACGCCAACGCCTGTGATCCGAAGGCTGCGCCGCCCTCGGTCGTGGTCAGTCTCGATTGGGATCGCAACCTCGACCTCGATCTGCAGGTGCGCGCACCGAACGGCAAATTGATCGACGCCAAGACGCCGTCGAGTGCAATCGGCGTCGACGGGGCGAAGCCCGATCCGAAGGCGCCGGGCGTGGGCGTGCTCGAGAACGACTCGAATTCGCAGTGCTTGCGCGACGGACCGCGTCGCGAAAACGCGGTCTGGCAGACCAAACCGTTCCCCGGCACCTACGCGCTGTACGTCAATCTGTTCGACGCCTGCGGCGAGCCCTCGGTGCGCTTCAACGTCGCGATCTATCAGTCCGTGCCGGGCGACGCGCCCGACACGTTCCGTCAGGTGGAGTCATTTCGGCAGTCCGGGACCGTGATCGCACCGCAGGCCAACGGCGGTTCGAAGACTGGGCTGTTCGTCACGGAGTTCAACATCAATTAGCGCATCGGGCGCGAAGGTGAAGGAAAGGCGAAACGTCATGCTGATCGAAAAGTTGTTGAAGGTCGCCCTGCTCGGGAGCGAGTGGGTCTTGTACCTGTTGATCGCGCTCTCGATCCTGAGCTTTTCGACGATGCTCGAGCGCTTCTTGTTCTTCAAGAAGCGCAAGGTGGACGTCGACGGTCTGCGCTCGGATCTCGCGAAGAAGCTCGACGCCGACGACATCGAGGGCGTGACCAAGTTGCTCGACCAGAGCCGCTCGTTCGAGGCGCGCGTGGTGCGCGCCGCGCTGCGCTTCGCTCCTGGAGGCACGCAGGCGATGAACGACGCGGCCGACTCGGAGCTGGCGCGGGTCAAAAAGGAGCTCGAGCGCGGCCTCAACCTGCTCGGCACGCTCGGCAACAACGCCCCCTTCGTCGGCCTCCTCGGCACGGTGCTCGGCGTGATCATCGCCTTCCACGCGCTCGGCAGTGCCGGCCAGAACCAGGGCCAGATGGGCAACGTGATGGCAGGCATCGCCGAAGCGCTGGTCGCCACCGGCGTCGGCCTGTTCGTCGCGCTGCCGGCGGTCGTGGCTTACAACGTGATCCAGAAACGGATCGCGGACATCGAGACCGACACCGCGGGCCTGCTCAAGCTCTTGACCGCTTACGTGCGCACGAGCGAGGTCTTCGCGGGCCCCGCGGCCGCGACGGCCTCGACGTCCAGCGAAACCATCGAAGAGGGCGGCGACGAGATCTCGCACGTGCGCGGCAACGGCGCCGCCAACGGCCACGAGCGCGTGGCGCTGGGGAGCTGAGCATGGCCTCCATACAAATGGGTGGACGCGGCGGACGCGGCGGGATCGTCGGGATCAACGTCACGCCGATGGTCGACGTCGTGCTCGTGCTCCTGATCATCATGATGGTGTCGGCGACCTACATCGTGTCGCAGGCGCTCAAGGTCGAGCTGCCGAAGACCGCGAGCTCCGACGAGACGGTGTCGCGCACGTACGTCGTCATGATCACCAAGGAGGGGAACCTGCAGTTCAACGACAAGCCGGTCGATCGCGCCGGGCTCGATCGCGAGCTCAAGGCCGCCAAGGCCGAGACCAAGGAAGTGAACCTGGTGATCACCGCCGATCAAGCGGCCCAGCACGGACAGGTCGTCAACGTGATCGACGCCGCCAAGCTGGTCGGAATCACCAAGTTCGCCATCAACGTCGAACGTTCCAAGTAAGGGATCGCGCCGTGTCACGCCGCACAGTATTCGTCGGTTTCAGCTTGCTCGCACACGCCGCACTCGCGGTCGGCGTGGGCGAGATCGAGATCCACGAATCGCACGCGGCGACGGCGATCGAGATCGCCGAGGCTCAGAAAAAGCCGCCCCCTCCCGAGCCGGCCAAGATCGACCCGAAGCCCGAAAAACGCGAGCGCACGCGGCGTGCGACCCAGAATCGCCCCGCGCCGCTGCCCGAAGCGAAGCCCGCGCCCGAGCTCAAGAGCGCGCCGCTCGAAGCGCTGCCGGACTTCGGTCTGTCGTTGAGCGGCAGCACGGGTGGCACAGGGATCGCGGTGCCTGCCGCGCGCGCGGCGGCTCAACCAACTCGTTCTGCGGGCCCCGTGGTGCGCCGTCCCGTCGCTGCAGCGGCGCCGGCCGCGGCCGAAGACGAGGGATGCGGAGACGCGACCCGTCCGAAACCGAAGTCCGTGCCGCAGCCCGCGTATTCGGAGGCCGCCCGCGCCGCCGGCGTGGAAGGCAAGGTGCGCGTCCAGCTCACCGTCGACGAGACCGGCAAAGTCGTGTCGGTGCGCGTGCTGCAGGGGCTGGGCTACGGCCTCGACGAAGCCGCGGTCGCGGCGGCGCAGCGCGCCCAGTTCGATCCCGCGACGCGCTGCGGGAAGCCGATCAGCGCGACCTTCACGATTTCCATGCGCTTCACCGCGAGTTGATCGGCCGTGAAATGTCGCCTGGCACTGCTACTGGCGCTGCTTCTGCTCGCTCCGAGCGGTTCCGTGCACGCCCAGCCGCGCGCCGCACCGCGCGCGGAAACGCGCGGCAAGCTCACCAAGCCGCCGCGCCTCGTCGAGTTCGTCGAGGCGCCGTACCCGGAGAGTCAAAAGAAACTCGGGCGCACGGCGGCCGTCGTGCTCCAGATCGCGATCGCCGCCGACGGTTCGGTGAGCGAGGTCGCGGTCTCGGAATCCGCCGGCCTGGAGTTCGATGCCGCCGCGCTCGAGGCCGCCCGCAAGTTCAAGTTCGAGCCGGCCGAGATCGACGGCGCCCCGGCGCCCGTGAAGATCACGTACCGCTACGAGTTCGTGCTCAAGGAGGAGGCGCCGACCGATGCGGTGTTCGAGGGCACGGTGCGCGTGCGCGGCACGGGCGAGCCCCTGACCGGCGTGCGCGTCGAGCTCGACGACGGTCAATCCGCTATTACCGACGAAAAAGGCCGCTTCAAATTCGAGAAAGTCGCGCCCGGCGAGCGCAAGGTGATGCTCTCGCGGGCCGACCTGAAGCCGTTGCAGAGCGTGGAGACCGCGACTGCCGGTCAGAAGCTCGAGGCCATCTACGAGATCGAGCAGGTGCCGGTGCCCGGGGAAGCGGCGGCGCCGGACGCGGAACAGGACGACATGGAGATCGTCGTCGTGGCGCCGAAGCTGACCAAGCAGGTCGTTTCGACACAGGTCCAGGCCGACGAGGCGCGGCGCGTGGCCGGCACCCAGGGCGACGTGCTGAAGGTCGTGGAGAACTTGCCGGGCGTCGCGCGCGCGAGCGCCGGCTCCGGGCAGATCGTGGTGTGGGGCGCCGCGCCGCAGGACACGCGCGTCTACGTCGACGGCATCCGGGTGCCGCTGCTCTATCACTTCGGCGGGCTGCGCTCGATCATGCACACCGACCTGGTGCGCTCGGTCGAGCTGATCCCGGGCGGGTACGGCGCCGCCTACGGGCGCGGCCTCGGGGGCCTGGTAGTCGTCGCGACCCGCGATCCGGCGAAGGATCGACTCCACGGCTCGGTGCAGGTCGACGTGCTCGACGCGTCCGCGGCGATCCAGGGGCCGCTCTCCGACAAGCTGCAGCTTGTGATCGCCGGACGGCAAAGCTACTTCGACACGCTGCTCGACGCCGTTTCCGACGAGGACGTCGGCGAGTTCTTCCCGATCGCGAGGTATCGCGACCTTCAGGCGCGCGCCCGCTACGAGATCAGCGATCGTTCGACGCTCGAGCTGACGGGTCTGCTCGCCTCCGATCACCTGAAGCGCGCGGTCACGAGCCCGGATCCCTCCGAGCGCAGCTCGGAAACGCGCGAGCTCTACTTCGACCGGATCGGGCTGCGCTATACACACCGGAACACCGACGGCTCCGAGGTGATCGTAGTGCCATGGATCGGGCGCGATCACTCCACGCTTTCGACTCTGTTCGCCAACACCCTCACCGAGCTCGAAGTGCGCTCGATGAATTATGGTTTGCGCGCCTTCCACCGCGGCAAGCTCGCCAGTTTCTTGACCACCACCACGGGGTTCGACTTCGAGCTCACCACCTCCGAGGCTACGCGCCGCGGCTCGATCACGTCGCCGGCGCGCGAGGGCGATCCACGGGTGTTCGGCCAAGCGCCCGCGTCCGGCGTGAACGCCGACACCTGGAAGTCGACCGTCGGTAGCGTCGCACCGTACGTCGAGGGCGACTTCGGGCTCGCGGACGACAAGCTGCACGTCGTGCCCGGGCTGCGCATCGACCCGCTGTTCACCAGCGTGAACCGCCGCATCCCGACCGAGAACGACACACCTGATCAGGGCGCTCACGAGGCCGACGTGGCAGTCGAGCCGCGTCTTTCGGTGCGCTACAGCCCGATCGGGCGCGTCACGTTCAAAGCCGCGTACGGCCGTTACCGGCAACCGCCGCTGCCCGATGATCTCTCCTCGGTTTTCGGCAATCCCGCGCTGACCCGGTCGGCGGCGACGCACTGGCTCGCCGGCGCCTCGGTCAAGATCGGCGAGACGCTCACGCTCGAGAACACGGTCTTTTACACGCGCTCCGAGGATCTCGCGGTTCGTAATCCGAGCCCGGCGCCCGCGCTCGCGCAGGCGCTGGTCAACGCGGGCGAGGGCCGCACCTTCGGCGCGCAGTTTTTGATCCGGCGCGAGCTCGCGGACGGCTTTTTCGGCTGGATCGCCGCCACGATCTTGCGCAGCGAGCGCCTCGACGCTCCCGGCGGCGATTGGCGCTTGTTCGACTTCGATCAGACCCACGTGCTCACGGCGCTGGCGTCGTACGAGCTCGGAGCGGGCTTCGACGTCGGTGCCCGCTTCCGCTACGCGACCGGATTTCCGCGCACGCCGGTGATCGGTCGCTTCTACGATACCCACCGTTCGCGCTTCGAGTCGATCAGCGGTACGCACAATACCGAGCGGATCCCCGACTTTTACCAGCTCGATCTCCGCGCCAGCAAACGCTTCCGGCTCGGGGGCACGCGGCTCGAGATCTATCTCGACGTGCAGAACGTGACCAACCGCGAGAACGCCGAGGAGATCGCGTACAGCGCTGATTTCTCGCAGAAGCGCTTCATCCACGGGCTGCCCACCGTACCGGTGCTCGGCGCAAACTGGGAGTTTTGATCATGCGGAAAGCGCTCGCGGCAGGTCTTTTGCTCCTCGTGACGGGGTGCGTGCCGGACTTCGATCTCGATCTTTCGGTGGTCACCGCGCCGCGCGTCGTGGCCGTCCAGTCCCGCCCGGGCGAAGGCGACGAGCGCGAGGCGATCGAGCTGTCGGCGCTCGTCGTGGCACCCGACGCCGCGCCCGTGCCCGAATGGGCGCTGTGTCTCGAGCGCAAGCCGCTGGTGGAGCTCGGGCCGATCAGCCCGCTGTGTCTCGAC
>Ga0111538_10011691_pt1 | contig 11621 bp, 9 predicted proteins | sample SoiMethybrSBSTD1_FD_79669 | JGI IMG/M metagenome (GOLD analysis project Ga0111538, IMG submission 79669) | Bulk soil microbial communities from a Populus tree surrounding site in Tennessee, USA - Soil MetaG P. TD hybrid SBSTD1 (version 2)... | ecosystem: Environmental > Terrestrial > Soil > Tree...
AGCCCTACCTGCCCGCCCACCTGCCCTACCTGCCCACCCACGTGCCCCACCTGTCCCACCCGCCCCACCCGCCTACACGCGGAATCCGCCCACCGCCAGCGGCAGCCTCCTCACGCGGATTCCGCTCACCGCGAATATCGCGTTCGCGACTGCAGGCGCCAGCGGCGGCAGCGCGATCTCCCCAAAGCCGGTCGGATGCTCGACGCCCGGCACGATATGCACCTCGATCTCCGGCGCATCGCGATTGCGCAGCAGCCGGTAATCCTCGAACGTGCTCTGCACCGTCCGCCCGCGCTCGATCGTGATCTCACCGAACATCGCCGCGCTGAGGCCATCGATGATCCCACCCTCGGTCTGCGCCTCGAGATTCAACGGGTTCACCGGCCGGCCGACGTCGATGGCGGCGACCACGCGGTGGACGCGCAGGCGCTTCTGCGCATCGACCGAGACCTCGGCCACTTCCGCGGCGTAGGACCCGAAGGTGAAATGCGCGGCGATGCCGCGGCCGCGTCCCTTCGGCAACGGCGTTCCCCATCCCGCTTTTTCCGCGGCCAGCGTCAGCACGCGTTTGAGCCGCTCCGGCCGGTACGGTGCCGGGTTGTCGCCTTCGTACGGAAAGTCCGCCGCCGAGCCCAGGTACGAGAGCCGCAGCGCCACCGGATCGACCCGACCCGCATGCGCGAGCTCGTCGAGGATGCTTTCGATCACGAACGCGTTGAAGTTGTGGGACGGCGCCCGCAGCGCGCCGGTCGGCACCATCGTCGAGGCTTCCGTGTATTCGAGCCGGCAGTGTGGAATCAGCGTCGGTTGAAAGTCGTTGTCGAACTGCTTCCTGGGATCCGCAAACGGCGGCGCCATCAGGCCGTAGATCTCCGTCGACTCCGGCGGCGTGTCGCCGAGGCGGTACCGGTTGCGCGAGACGTTGACCAGATGGTGATGCCAGACGCTCAAGTGGCCGGCGGCGTCGAGCCCGGCGCGCACGTGATGCAGCCCGGCGGGACGGTAGTAGTCGTGGCGCAGATCGTCTTCGCGCGACCACACCACCTGCACCGGCGCGGCGGCTGCGCGAGAGACGAACGCCGCTTCGGCGGCGTAGTCCGACGTGAGACGGCGGCCGAAGCCGCCGCCGATGCGGGTCATCCGCACCGACACTGACTCGCGCGGGAGGTCGAGAACTGCGGCGACCACCTGCGCGCCCGAGGTCGGCATCTGCAGCGGCCCGAGAATCTCGCAGCGGCCGTCGTGGACGTGCGCGACGCAGTTCTGCGGCTCGAGCGTCGCGTGCGCGAGAAACGGCGCCTCGTAGACGACGTCGACCTTCGTCGCCGCCGCGTCGAACGCGCGCGCCGCGTCGCCCTGATCGCCAAGCAGCTTGCCGGGCCGCGCCGCCAGCTCGCGAAACTGCGCCGAGAGCGACGCGCTCGACTCATCGCGTCCCGCGCCCTCGTCCCAGGTGACGCGCAGCGCCTCGCGTCCCTTGAGCGCCGCCCACGTCGACTCGGCGACGACGGCGACCCCTGGCTTCAGCCAGGTCGGGTTCTTGTGGCCGTCGATGGTGACGACCCGCTTCACCCCCGGAACCGCCAGCGCGGCCGCGGCATCCACGCTCACCGGCCGTCCGCCGTGCACCGGGCATTTCTCGATCACGGCGTACAGCATCCCCGGCATCCGCGCATCGAGGCCGAAGATCGGTTCGCCGACGACGATCTTCGGCACGTCCACGCCGCCAACCCGCGTGCCGAGAATGTTGTGGCGGCGGGGCTCCTTCAACGGCGGCGCGTCTTTCGGCACCGGCAGCGCGGCGGCGTCGGCGGCGAGCTCGCCGTATCGCGCCGAGCGGCCGCTGCCGCGATGGTGAACCACGCCGCGCCCGGTCTCGCAGGTCGAGGCCTCGACGTTCCACCGCTTCGCCGCCGCCGCAATCAACAGCGCGCGCGCGATCGCCCCGGCGCGCTGGCCGAGCGGACCGTCCGATGGCGTGCCGTCGCTGCCGCCGGCGCCCTGGCCGCCGTACCACTCCCGGTTCAGCTCCGCCTGCTCGACGCGCACCGATCGCCAGTCGACGTCGAGCTCCTCGGCAATCATCATCGCCAGGCTGGTCTTGATGCCCTGGCCCATGTCCGGATTCTTCGACCACACCGTCACCGTGCCGTCCGCGTCGATGCGAACGTAGCCGTTCGGCCGGAACACGGCCGCAGCGTCGCCGCGCACACCGGGCTGAACGTAGAAGCCGACCAGCAGTCCGCCGGCGGCGCTGGCGCTCACCTTGAAAAACGCGCGCCGATCGATGCGCACCGTCGTCGTCATTGCGCACCTCCGATTCGCGACGCTGCCACGCCGCCATGCGCCGCCCGCCGGACCGCGCGTCGAATCCGCAGATACGTGCCGCAACGGCACAGGTTGTTCGACATCGTCTCGCGGATCTCCTCGTCGGACGGCTGCGGGTTCGCCGCGAGGAGTGCGACCGCGGTCAGAATCTGCCCGGCCTGGCAATAGCCGCATTGCGGCACGTCTTCCTCGATCCATGCCGCCTGCACCGGATGCAGCGTTCCTCCCCGGGCGAGGCCCTCGATGGTCGTGATGCGCTTCGCGCCGACGTCGCTGACCGGCGTCATGCACGAGCGGGTCGCGGTGCCGTCGACGAGCACGGTGCACGCGCCGCAGACGCCGCGGCCGCAGCCGAATTTGGTGCCGCGCAGCTCGAGCGTGTCGCGCAGCACCCAGAGGAGCGGCATTTCCTCGGCGGCCGCAATCGAACGTGATTGACCGTTTACGGACAGTTGATATGTAGGCATGCGGATCGATCAGACGTGATCGCCGGCGAAAAGACCCGCGGGCAAGGTGATGTTTCGCCGAGGTCGCGATGATGACGGCCGGCTGGTGCGGCGCCCGGGTCTATACTCGAAAAAATGTTCCGCCTCCGCGGGCGCATCGTCGATCCGTCGCTGAACCGAGTCACCTCGGCCGGACACGAGGTGCAGGTCGAACCGAAAATCATGCAGGTGCTGGTCGCGCTCGCCGAGCGGCCTGGCGAGGTCGTCACGCGCGAAGAGCTGATGGCGCGTGTGTGGCCCGACGTCTTCGTGACCGACGACGTGCTCAACCGCGCGGTGCGGGAGCTGCGGCGCCTGTTCGACGACGGGACGGAACCGCCCGGTGTGATCGAAACGATCCGCAAGCGCGGCTACCGGCTGACGGCGCCCGTGGAGCCGATCGAGAACGGCGATCGGCTTGGGACATCGCACGGGCGCCAGCCGCCAGACGCGCACGCCGGCACGCCGCCTCGAGCCCGCCGGATGCCCGCGATGGCAACCGCTGCGATCGTCATGATCGCGGTCGCCGCCGCCGTGGTCCTCGTGGTGCGCTACGGGGGAGGCCGTTCGGCCTCGGTCGAGACCGAAGCGCGGGTGCGCTTCACGCCGTTCACGAGCGATCCCGGCAACGAAGTCGACCCGGCACTCTCTGCATCGGGCCGGCTGGCCTACGTCGCGCGCGGGACCGACGGGCGCGCGCACCTCTTCACGAAGCTGTCCGCGGAAGCACGAGCCGCGCAGGCAACCGATGGACCCAGCCGGCAGTACGGGCCGGCCTGGTCTCCGGACGAAACGCAGCTGGCGTTTGTCGAGATCGGCGACCGCGGCTGCACGATTCGCATCGCCTCGGCCGATCTCAGCCGCGTGCGAGATCTCTCGCCGTGCCTGTCACCCGGCGAGCATCGCAGGTCGTGGTCGCCGGACGGCGCATTGCTCGCCGTCACGGCCGGCTCTGGAAGTTTCGCCTCGCCGGCGCACATCGCGATCGTGACGATCGCCGGCGGCGCGAGGCGTGCGCTCACCACTCCGCCGGCCGCGCATATCGGCGACATCACGCCGGCCTTTTCGCCCGACGGCCGTCAGGTGGCGTTCGTGCGCAGCATCAGCGGCGGCCTCGGCGACATCTTCGTCGTCTCGATCGAGGGCGGCGCGCCGGCGCGCGTCACCGCCGACAACGCCGACGTGCTGGGCGTCGATTGGGAGCCCGATGGCCGGCACCTCATCTTCTCCTCCGATCGCAGCGGCGGCATCAACCTGTGGCGCGTGCCGGTGGAGGGTGGCGAGCCGACCCTCGTCGCCGGAGGCGGCGCCAAGATCAAGCATCCGAGCGTCGCGAGGCGCACCGGCGCGATCGCGTACGAAGACTGGCACTATGAAATCAATTTGACCGAGCGCGGCGTCGAGGGCGACCTTGCGCCGGCGCATGTCAGTCCAACCAGCGATCGCTGGAACTTCCACCCGCAGATCTCGCCCGACGGCACCCGGCTGGCGTTCCAGTCGACGCGTTCGGGCGAGTACGAGATCTGGATCGCCGATCGGCGCGGCGCCGACGCGCGCCAGCTCACCACGTCGCGCACCTACAAGTCGCTGCCGCGGTGGTCGGCCGACAGCCGCCGGCTGGTGTTCGCGTCGCGCACGGCGGGTCGATCCGAGATTGTCGCGCTCGACGTCGCGGCGGGCGCGACGCACACAGTCCTCGTCGAGGCGACCACGATGTCGGCGCCCAGCTGGTCGCACGACGGGCGCTTCGTCTACTTCGGATCGGCGCGCGGCGGCACGTGGCAGCTGTGGCGTGTCGCGGCGGAAGGCGGCGCGCCGGACGCGATGACCACCGACGGCGGCTACGCCGCGCTGGAATCGCTCGACGGGCAGTGGCTCTACTACACCCGGCTTGATCGTCCCGGCCTGCTGCGGCGGCCGGCAGGTGGCGAGGGCGATGAAGTCGTCGCCAGAGACGTCCGCGCCGAGGACTGGCCGAACTGGGGCGTCCTCGACCGGGGCATCTTCTATCTCACGCGGCCAGACGAAGGCGACCCGCAGCTGGTCGTCGCCGGCCCGCGCGCCGACGCGCCGCGCGCGCTGACCCGGCTGCCCGAGTTCGCCTGGAACGGCATCGCCGTGTCGCGCGACGGTGGTCGCGTCCTCTACGCGCGCTACGACCGCCGCGACGCCAACATCGGTGGACTGCTCCCCGCGCGTTAATCACATGCATCAGTCGTCAGTAGCCAGTCTTCGAGTCAGTTGCAAACGCGTCAGTCGCAGTCGCCAGTAGTCAGTCGTCGAGTCAGTTGCAGGAATCGGTCGCAGTCCGCAGTCGTCAGTCGTGAGGTCGATCGCGCCGAGATGCGCCGACTGATGCTCGCCACTGGCCAATGACGACTGCGCCTGCGACTGACGCTATCGACTGGCCACTGGCGACTGCGACTGCCTCCGTGCTACATTCAACCGCATGGTTGAAAATAGAGCCGCCCGCCTGGACGGCGTGTTCGGCGCCGTGGCCGACCCGACCCGCCGCGCGATTCTCGCGGCGCTGGCGCGCGGCGAGGCGACGGTCGGCGAGCTGGCCGACCGCTTCCCGATTTCGTTGAACGGCGTCTCGAAGCACATTCGCGTGCTCGAGCGCGCCGGCCTGGTGACGCGCGACATCCGGGGGCGCGAACACCGCCTGGCCTTCGACGCGCGGCCGCTGCAGGATGCGGCCGAGTGGATGGATCGCTACCGTGTGTTCTGGGAAGCGCGGCTCGACGCGCTGGAGACGCTGCTCGAGTCGCGCCGCCGCTCGCGGAGAAGGCGATGAGCGCCGCCGCCGGCGGCGCCGATGCGCTCGTCGTTCGTCGCCTGATTCGCGCCTCGCGCGAAGAGATCTTCGACATGTGGACGCGGGCCGAGAACCTGCGCCGCTGGATGCGGCCGCCGCGCGCCACCGGCGCCAGCGCCGAGTCCGACCCCCGGGTCGGCGGCCGCTACCGCATCGTCATGCACGGTGACCGCGACTACGACCACCACGGCGAATACCTGGTCGTCGACCGGCCGTCGAAGCTGTCGTTCACGTGGATTTCCGAGGGCAGTCACTACCAGACGTCGATCGTCACCGTGGAGCTGTTCGACCGCGGCGGCGGTACGACCGAGCTGGTGCTCACGCACCAGCGCCTGCCGCCTGACATGGTGTCGAGACACGAGGAAGGCTGGACCGAGATTCTGGGCGAGCTGGCATCGCAATGGCCATCGACATAACCGCGACCACCGAGATCGACGCGCCGGCCGCTGCCGTCGCCGAGTACGCGTTCGAGCCGGGCAACGATCCCACCTGGATCGGCGGCATCTCGAGCGCCAAGCTGCTGACCGGGCGCCCGATCGGCCGCGGCACCCGCGTGCAGCGGCTGGCGAGGTTCCTCGGGAAGACCATCGACTACGTCCTCGAGGTCGTCACGTTCGAACCGGGCCGGCTGATGGAGATGAAATCGGTGAAGGGGCCGTTTCCGATGATCGTGACCTATCGCTTCGAGCCGGACGGCGACGCCCGGACGCGGGCGTCGGTGCGCGTCCAGGGAACCGCCAGCGGCCACTACCGGATCGCCGATTTCCTGATGGCGCCGATGGTCAGGCGAAACGTCGGAGGCGATCTGAAGCGATTGAAGAAGATTATTGAAGAGCGGCCCTACTCGTAGCGCAACGCGACCATCGGATCGATGCGCGTGGCGCGCAGCGCCGGCAGATAGCTGGCCAACAGCGCCGCGCCCGCGAGCAGCACCGGCACGACGGTGAAGGTGACGAGGTCGGTCGGGCTGACGCTGTACAGCAGGCTGACGACCAGGCGGGTGATCGCGAACGATACCGCCATGCCGAAGATCACGCCCATCGCCGTCAGGCGCAGCCCCTGCATCACCACCAGCCGCAGGACGTCGCCGCGGCTGGCGCCGAGCGCCATGCGGATGCCGAGCTCGCGCGTCCGCTGGCTCACGGCGTACGCCATCACCCCGTAGATGCCGATCACCGACAGCACCAGCGACAGCCCGGCGAAAATCGCGAGCAGCCACGCCGCCATGCGCGGCGCCCAGAGCGCCTGATCGAAGATCTCGTTCAGCGTGAACACGCCGGTCAACGGCAGGTTGCGATCGAGCTGCTGCACTTCGCCGCGCACGGTGCCGAGCACCGCCGGCGGCTGCGCCGCCTTGACGAACAGCGAGAGCTGCGGCTGATACACCTGCGTGGTCGCCTGGTAGATGAACGGCGTCTCGTCCTCGCCGATGAAGTTGTACTTGCTGTTCCTGGCGATGCCCACCACTTCGTTGAAGAAGTCCTGGCCGAAGAACTTGAACCGCTTGCCGATCGCCTCCTGATCGGGCCAGAACCGCTTCGCCATCGCCTCGTTGATCACGACCGCCATCGGCGTGTTCGGCTGATCGCGCTCCGAGAGCGTTCGCCCGCGCAAGAGCGGGATGCCGAGCGTTTCGAGATACTGCGACCCGACGACGCTGATCTGCACGAGCCGGCCGGCGCGGCGATCGGTCGCGTCCTGCCCCTCGAGGAACACCGTCCGGGCGAAGCCGCCGGCGAAGAGCGGCACCGTGCTCGCCAATGTCGCCGACTGGACGCCGGGCACCACGGCGACGCGCTCGAGCACCCGCTGCTGGAACTGACGCCCGCGCTCCTCGGTGTATCCCTGCGCCCCGAGGTCGAACGAAAGCACCGACAGGTGCGGCGCATCGAAGCCCGGGCTGATCTGCTGCGCGTTCTGCAGGCTGCGCAGGAAGAGGCCGGCGCCAATCAGCGCCACCAGCGACAGCGCGACCTGCGCCGACACGAGGAGGTTGCGCAGGCTGAAGAGGCGCGTGGTCCCGGCCGGCGCGCTGGTTTTCTCCTTCAGCTCGACGACCAGATCGGGCCGCGATGCCTGGATTGCCGGCGCCAGGCCGAAGATGATGCCGGTCGCCACCGACACCAGCAGCGTAAAGAGCAGCACCCGCATGTCCGGCTGCAGGTCGATGGAGTCGGCGGCGAGGAACGGCGGCCGGAACGACCAGAGCAGTCCCTGTGCCCAGTAGGCCAGGAGGAGTCCCGCGGCGCCGCCGATGAAAGCGAGCAGCGTGCCTTCCGTCAGCAGCTGCATGATCAGCCGCCCGCGGCCCGCACCCAGCGAGAGGCGCACCGCGATTTCCTTCTGCCGCGCCGCCGCGCGCGCCAGCAGGAGGTTGGCCACGTTCGCGCACGCGATCAGCAGCACCAGCCCGACAATCGTCATCAGCAGCCCGCCGGCCTTGACGATGTTGTCGCGGAAGCCCGGGTTGATCGTCGCCTGCGCCAGCGGGATCAACGTGACGCTGCGTCCCTGGTTCTCGTTCGGATATTCCTGTTCGAGCTGGCGCGCGATCGTCTTGAGGTTGGCTTCGGCCTGCTGCACCGACACGCCCGGCTTCAGCCGGCCGGTCATGTTGAACACCAGCCCGCGACGGCTCGTCGGCTCGGACAGCTCGCGAAAGAATCCGGTCGTCGTCTGCTGATAAGTCATGTACGGCACCCACAGCGCCGGCGCGCCGATCGCGTTGGTGCCCTTGAACCCCTTCGGCATGATGCCGACGACGGTGAACGCGTTGCCGTTGAGATTGATGGTTCGGCCGACGATCGACGGATCGCCGCCGTAGCGCTTCTGCCACTCGCCGTAGCCGAGCACGGCGACGAGCTTCGCGCCGGGCGTTTGATCTTCGTCGGCCAGGAAGCCGCGGCCGGCGAGCGGCCGCGCGCCCAGCACCGAGAAGTAGTTGCCGGTCACCATCTCGCCGAAGACCTGCTCGGGCTGCCCCGTGCCGCCGGTGATGTTCAGCGGGAGGCCGACATGCGCCGACAGGCCGGAGAACACTTCGTTCTTGTCGCGCAGATCCTTGAAGTTCATCGGCGAGGTCTGCAGGAACCCGAAGCCCGCCTGCGCCGCCTGATTGCGCTCGTCCGTCGTCCACACCGAGACCAGCTGCGAGGGATCTTCAACCGGCAGCGGGTTGAGGAGGACGGCGTTGACCAGCGTGAAAATCGTCGTGTTGGCGCCGATGCCGAGCGCCAGCGACAAGGCCGCGACCGCCGTGAAGGCTGGCGTCTTCGCGAGCAGGCGGGCGCCGAACTTCAGGTCGTGAAGAAATGTCGACATAACCTGATCTTAGACGACCAACCCATTTGCGGGGTTCGGCGCCATTTCCTCCCGGCGTATCATGAGTCGTGCGTACTCCCGGCCGCCATGCCGAACGAACGCCCCGCGCCGGCGCGATCGCCCGCGCCGTGGGCGACGATCCGTCAAAAAGCTCGAAGAACGCCTTCACTGCCGGCGCCTGGGAAGAAGCGCGCGGCATCGTCTGGACCCACCGCAAGCGGCTCGCCCTCGGCCTCGGGCTGATGCTGATCAACCGGCTGGCCGGATTCGTCCTGCCGACGACGACCAAGTTCCTGATGGACGACGTCATCAGCCAGGGGCACTGGGAGCTGCTGCCGACGCTGGCATTGGCCGCCGGCGGCGCGACCGTCGTCGACGCGGCCACCGCCTTCGCCAACTCCCAGGTGCTCGGCGTCGCCGCGCAGCGGGCGATTACCGAGATGCGCAAGGACGTCGAGGCGCACGTGATGCGCCTGCCGATCCGCTACTTCGACTCGACCAAGACCGGCATCCTGATCTCGCGCATCATGAACGACGCCGACGGCATTCGAAACCTGGTCGGCACCGGCCTGGTGCAGCTCACCGGATCGATACTGACCGCGGTGATCGCGATGGGCGTGCTGCTCTACCTGAACTGGAAGCTGACGCTGGTCACGATCGCGATCCTCGGAGCCTTCGGCGGCGGCATGGCCACCGCGTTCAAGCGCCTGCGGCCGCTGTTCCGCGAGCGCGGCAAGATCACCGGCGAGGTGACCGGCCGGCTCGCCGAATCGCTCGGCGGCGTCCGCATCGTCAAGGCGTATACCGCGGAGAAGCGCGAAGAACTGGTGTACGCCAAGGGCGCCCACCGGCTGTTCCGCAACGTCGCCAAGTCGCTGACCGGCGTGTCGGCGATCACCGCCTTCTCGTCGGTCGTCATCGGCACGACCGGCGTGGCGATGATGCTGATTGGCGGCAACTCGATCCGCAGTGGATCGATGACCATCGGCGACCTGGTGATGTACCTCTCGTTCACCGCGCTGATGACCATGCCGGTGATCCAGCTGGCCTCGATCGGCACGCAGTTGAGCGAGGCGTTCGCCGGGCTCGATCGCATCCGCGAAATCCGCCGCATGGCGACCGAAGATCAGGAGGATGCCGGCCGCGCCGCGCTGGAGGACATCCGCGGCGAGGTGGAGTTCGACGACGTCAGCTTCGAGTACAACGCCGGGACGCCGGTGCTGAAGCACGTCTCGTTTCGTGCGCCGGCCGGATCGACCACCGCGCTGGTCGGATCGAGCGGCTCCGGCAAGAGCACGCTCATCAGCCTGGTGATGACCTTCAACCGGCCGCTGAGCGGCCGCGTGCTGGTCGACGGCCACGACCTCACGGCGGTCAAGCTGCGCGACTACCGGTCCCACCTCGGCGTGGTGCTGCAGGACAACTTCCTGTTCGACGGGACGATCGCCGAGAACATCGCCTACGCGCGGCCGCACGCCTCGCGCGAGGAGATCAAGGCGGTCAGCCGCATCGCGCACTGCGACGAGTTCATCGAGGGGTTCGAGCAGGGCTACGACACGATTGTCGGCGAGCGCGGGGTGCGGTTATCAGGCGGGCAGCGCCAGCGGGTGGCGATCGCGCGCGCGATCCTCGCCGATCCGAAGATCCTGATCCTCGACGAGGCGACCTCGAGCCTCGACAGCGAAAGCGAGGCGATGATCCAGGATGGCCTCAAGGCACTTCGCAAGGGGCGCACGACCTTCGTCATCGCCCATCGCCTGTCGACGATTCAGAGCGCGGACCAGATTCTGGTCCTCGAGCACGGCGAGATCGTCGAGCGCGGCACGCACGACGAGCTGATTCTCAAGGGCGGCCGCTACCGGCAGCTGTACGACAAGCAGTATCGCTTCGAGAAGGACCGGTTCATCAATCCAGGCGAAGACTTTACGCCGGAACCGGAGAAGGTGGCGGCTGCTGCGCGCGTCAGCAACACGTTGTAACGAGATGTGAACGCCCGTCAAACGCCAAGGGATTGACGGACGATCACGGTTTTGATTAGTGGCCGGCGCCGCTGGCGATCACGTTGATGGTCTGGCGGGCGAACGCACGCTGCGCGCCGCCGGAGCCGAGCAGAAGCGCGCGCACCTCGTAGGTGCCGGGCGGCAGGCTGCGGAACTCGAAGGTGCTGACCCGAGGCGCGTTCTCGCCTTCGAGCTGAATCTGACTGCTGCGATAGAAATCGGCCGATTCCGCAATGATCTCGACCGCGCGGTTTTCCTGGTCGGCCTCGATCAACGCCCTTACCACGAGATTCGCCGGGGCAAACGCCACCGCCGGGGATACTTTCACCGAGATTCGCTCGCCGGCGCCGATGGGCAGCGTGGCGATCAGGATCAGGATTCCGAAAAGGGTCGCTCGCAACTTCATTCGCATCACCGTCGCAACTGCCACGCGTCGCCTGCTTGCCGGACCCCAACCCCGGCTGGGTGCCGCCGCCTCGCGCGGCGACGCGACCCTCTTGTGCAAGTAAAGGTCCAGCGACTTCCCGCCGCAGAATTGCCCCGGCCTTGAGGTACGCTGACACGTCTCCGGAGGATTCGCGAATGCGACGTCGCGCCCGATTTGCCAGCGCTCTACCGTTTCTGGTGTTTGCCTTTACCACCTTGGATGCGCAATCGACACACCCCGAG
>Ga0111538_10011697_pt1 | contig 11618 bp, 10 predicted proteins | sample SoiMethybrSBSTD1_FD_79669 | JGI IMG/M metagenome (GOLD analysis project Ga0111538, IMG submission 79669) | Bulk soil microbial communities from a Populus tree surrounding site in Tennessee, USA - Soil MetaG P. TD hybrid SBSTD1 (version 2)... | ecosystem: Environmental > Terrestrial > Soil >...
GCAGACTGGGGCCCGTGGATGCGATGACGTGTCTTGCTGAGCGGTACCGGCTTGCCGACCGTCTGGGTGAGGGCGGCATGGCGGTGGTGTGGCGGGCCCACGACGACGTGCTGGACCGGTGGGTGGCGGTCAAGGTTCTCGCGCCAGGTCAGGCGGTGGATGCGGCGGCGCGGGCCCGGGTGCAGTCGGAGGCACGGGCCGCCGCGGCGTTGTCGCACCCGAACATCGCGGCCGTGCACGACTACGGTGAGGCACCCGGCCCGTACGCGGAGCCGGTTCCGTACGTGGTGATGGAACTGGTCGACGGTGTGTCGTTGACGGAGGTGCTGGCCGACGGCCCGGTCGCGCCCGCCGACGCGATCCGGATCTGCGCCGATGTGGCGGCCGGCTTGGCGGCGGCGCATGCCCGGGGGCTGGTGCACCGTGATGTGAAGCCGGGCAACGTGATCGTCGCGGCCGGTGGGGCGAAGCTGGTCGACTTCGGGATCGCCGCGGCGATCGGGTCGCCGGACGAGGCCGACGAGGACGGGATCATGCTGGGCACGCCGGCGTACCTGGCGCCGGAGCGGTTGGAAGACGGCGTGGTGGTGCCCGGCTCGGACGTGTACGCCCTGGGTCTGCTGTTGTACCGGATGCTGGCCGGCTCGACACCGTGGTCGGTGCACACCACCACCCAGATGCTCAAGGCGCACGCCTACCTGCCGCCCAACCCGTTGCCGCCGGTCGACGCTGTGCCGGCGGAGGTGGCCGAGCTGTGTGAGCGGTGTCTGGCGAAGGACCCGGCCGACCGGCCGTCGGCCGCCGAGGTGGCCGCCGTGCTGGCCGCTGCGGCCGGCGCCGGCACGGCGTCGGTGCCGCGGCCGGCCGCACCGGACCGGGCCGCGCGCGTCACCGATCCGAAAGCCGCGACCGGCGCCGACGGCGCGGCTGCCGGGGTCGGCCCGGTTGGCTCTGCAGTGACGGCCGGCCGTGCCGGCCCGGCGCGCCGGCGGCGCCTGGCCGTGCTCGCCGCGCTGGTCGCGGTGCTGGTGGCCGCCCTGTTCCTGACGTTGCCACGGCTGCTCGGGTCGCCGGACCGACCCGGGTCGGCGAACCGGCAGCCCGGCGTCGGGGGTGGACCCGTCCTGGAACCGCCCTCGTTCCCGGCCCGCACCGACGGGTCGGGCGGCCCGGGCACCGGACCGGGCGCCGGCCCCGGCGCCGGCCCGGGTGCTCTGGACGCCAGCGGAACCGGCGCCGGTGGCGGTGCGCCCGGTGGTCCACCGGAGGGCACGGCAGCCGGCCCGGGCGACGGCACCGCCGCTCCGCCCGACCGGCCGCCAGCCACCACCGGCGCCCCCGACCCGGCTCGCCGTAGCGTCGGCACCACGGGGGGCAGTGCGGTCGTCGAGTGCACGGGCACCCTCGCCCGCCTGGTCAGCTGGACCCCAGCCGCCGGTTACGAGACCCAGTCCGTCCAACCCGGCCCCAAGCCCGCGGTGCAGGTGACGTTCCGGGCCGGCAACACCCGTGTCGGCATCCAGGCGAGGTGCGTCAACGGCGCGCCGGACGTCAGTGTCCACTGACTGAAGGGTCGGCGTCCCGGACCGACGAGACGACAACGTCCGTAGCCGGCGACCACGAAGGAGATCCCCATGAGCGAGCCCCTCAAGCCCGTCGAGCTGACCGTCGTCGACACGAACAACGCCGAATGGCAACTGTTTCCCGTCGAGTACATCGGGGCCAACCTGGAGCACGTTCCCCTCGTCAGCGACGAGGAGACCGGCATGATGGTCCTGAAGATGGTATACCGCGCGGGCTTCACCAACCCGTGGCACAGTCACCCGTGCGCCCATGGCGTCTATGTGCTCGAGGGCACCCTCAACACACACCAGGGCGACTACCCGGCCGGTAGCTTCGTCTGGTTCCCGGAGGGTGGCGTCATGCAGCACGGCGCGACCCAGGACGAGGACTGCACGTTCCTGTTCATCACCAACAAGGCGTTCGACATCCACTTCGTCGGAGACACCAGCGACCCGCACGCACCGACCATGTGATTGGCCCAGTGGCCGCGCCATCTTCTCGGTGACCTGCCGCTTCTTTCCCGCCTCCCTTCCTGAATCGTCAGGATTGGAGGAGAATCCACTTGTTCCTATGGATCGAGGCGCCAGCGGGTGACTCGCTCCGACGTCGCGGCACTGTCGTCGCCGGCGGGTGCCGCTCTTTCGGGAGGGCGGGGATGAGAAGGCGCCTAATTTCCGTTGTTGCGGCTGCCGCTGGATCTGTCCTGCTCGGCGGCTGCATTTCAGACGGCGGCGGACCACCGGAGTCCGCGAACACCTCGCGCGGTGCGATCGAGGTCTGGCTCTCGACGAACCCCGAGGAGGTGGCGTGGGGCGAGGAAGTCGTCGCCTCGTGGAACAGTAAGCACCCGAGCGAGAAGGTCACCGCCCAGCAGATCCCCGCCGGAAAGACGTCGGAGGAGGTGATCTACGCGTCGATCGTGGCGGGCAACGCCCCATGCGTGGTGATGAACACCGCGCCCTCGGCGGTGCCGCAGTTCCAGAAGGCGGGCGGCCTGGTGCCCCTCGACAACTTCCCCGACGGCAACTCCTACGTCGAGGGCCGGACCGGGACCGCGGTGGCCGACCAGTACAAGTCGCCGGACGGGCGCTTCTACCAGATCCCGTGGAAGGTCAACCCGGTGATGATCTTCTACAACAAGAAGCTCTTCGCGCAGGCCGGCCTCGACCCGGTGAACCCGCCGTTGAAGACGTGGGCCGAGTTCCTCCAGACGTCCCGGACTCTCGTACAGAAGAAGGTCGCGCACGCCGCGATCTGGCCGGCGCCGTCGAGCGAGTTCTTCCAGTCCTGGTTCGACTTCTATCCGCTGTTCGGCGCGCGGACCCAGCAGCAGCTCGTCGAAGACGGGAAGGCCACGTTCGACACTCCCGACGGAGTGGCGGTCGGACAGTTCTGGCGGACCATGTATGCGGAAAAGCTCGCCCCGCAGGAGAAGTACAACGGCGACTCGTTCAAGGACGGCGAGGCCGCGATGGCGATCGTCGGGCCATGGGCGATTTCCGTCTACAAGGACGCCATCGAGTGGGGCGCCGTCCCCATTCCGACCGAGGACGGGAAGCCCGCCAACCAGGTCTACACGTTCAGCGACGAGAAGTCGTTGGCCATCTACTTCGCCTGCGAGCACCGCCTCACCGCCTGGGACTTCGTGAAGTTCGCGACCGCCCAGGATTCGGACGGCCGGCTCCTGGAGCTGACCGGCCAGATGCCCATGCGGGAGAACCTGCCGGGGGTCTACGCCGGGTATTTCGCCAAGAACCCGGCATACACGCAATTCGCCGACCAGGCGGGTCGCATTGTCGAGGTTCCGAACGTTCCCAACTCCACCGAGATCTGGCAGACGTTCCGAAACGCCTGGACCGCGGCGGTGGTGTTCGACAACGAGCCGATCGACAAGGAATTCGCCGACGCGGCCGCACGAGCCAACGAGCTCTTGGCGAAGGGCTAATGCCATGGCAACAGTACGCAGTGCAGAGACCGAACGTACGACCGAGCGCGACCGGGAGTCAGCGGTCCAACCGGTGGAGAAGGAGAGATGGCTGGGCGCGCAGCCCATCGGCCTGCTCTTCATCACGCCATACGTGCTCTTCCTGGCAGCCATCTTCGTCTATCCACTTATCGTGCAGTTCTTCATCTCCTTCAAGGACTACTTCTTCGCGGCGCCCGGGGCCACCGTCGACAGGCCGTGGGTGGGCTTCCAGAACTATGTCGACGTCATCCAGGATCCGACGTTCCAGCGCTCGCTGTTCAACGTTTTTGAGTTCATGATCATCAATGTGCCGGCAACGGTTTTCCTCTCGCTCGTGCTGGCCTACGCATTGAATTCGAAAATGCGCGGACTGTCGTTCTTCCGTGGGGCCTACTATGCGCCGTACGTCACGGCCAGCGTAGCGATCGTGACGGTCTGGCTGTTCATGTTCGGCGAGACGGGCCTGGTCAACACCGTCCTCGGCTCGCTCGCCCCCGACCCGTCGTGGCTGATCAACAGGTACTGGGCCATGCCCATGATCGCGGTATTCGTGACCTGGAAGCAGCTCGGCTTCTTCATCCTGCTCTATCTCGCGGCGCTGCAGAACGTACCGAAGGAGCGCTACGAGGCCGCCGATGTCGACGGGGCGAGTACGGTCCAGAAATTCTGGTCGGTCACCGTTCCGGGCGTTCGGCCGGCCACGACGCTGGTCATCATCCTCGCGACCATCACCGGGATGAACCTGTTCACGGAGCCGTACCTGCTCACCAACGGGGGCGGCCCCAACGGTGCGTCGGTCACTCCGGTCTTCTACATGTATCAGAAGGGCGTCGAGCAGGGGCAGGCCGGATATGCGGCGGCCATCGGCATGATTCTGCTGGTGATCACGCTGGGAATCGCCCTCGTCCAGCGGCGAGTGCTCGAGCGGGACTGACGGAGGACACGATGAGCAAACCGACGACGATCCCGCCCAAGGCCAAGCCGACCGAGCAGCAGAAGCTCACCGTCGAGCCCGCGCCGCGCAACCGGCTGAGAGTGCTCATCCTGAGCATCGGCGCGATCATGTTCATCTTTCCGTTCTACTACATGGTGATCGGCTCCCTGCAGAAGGAGGCCGACAAGTCGTTCTCCGGTGTGTTCCCCCATCCGGACAACATGACGGTCACGAACTACCAGGAGATCAATGAGGCGATCGACGCACCACGGTCCCTGTTGAACTCGACCGTCTTCACGATCGGCGTGCTGTTGTGCACGGTCCTGTTCGGAATTCTGGCCGGCTACGCGCTCGCGGTCATGCATTTCCGCGGACGGACGACAGTGCTCTCCGCCGTGCTCCTGGTCCTGGTCGTCCCGTTCCAGTTGCTGCAGATCCCGCTGTACGTCCTGATCGTCCGCGCCTACGGCCTGGGCGACACGTATCTCGGGATGATCATTCCATTCGCCATCAATTCGACGGCCGTGTTCATCTTCCGCCAGTTCTTCCTTCAGTCACCCAGGGAACTGTTCGAGGCCGCCCATATCGACGGAGCGAGCGAACTGAAGACGATGCTGCGGGTCGCCATCCCGTTGGCCCGACCGGCCATCCTCAACGCCGTCCTGCTCACCTTCATCGGCCCGTGGAACGAGTTCCTCTGGCCGTTCCTGGTGACCAAGCAGCAGGACATGCAACCGTTCGCGGTGGCCTTGGCGAACTACATGAACAACGTCGCCGGCCGGGCGACGAACCCCGACGGGGCGAACATGGCCGGTGGCGTTCTCCTGGCGATCCCGCCGGTGGTGCTGTTCCTGATCTTCCAGAAGCGCTTCACCTCCACGAACATCGGCTCCGGGGTCAAGGGATGACGGAGCCGAATGACCGGCCGGCGGTGCCCTACCGACTGGCCAGGGTCGGCACGGTGATGGTTCCCGAGGCGGGCCGTCCCGAAGAAGACGAGGGCGTCCTCAACCCGGCGAGCGGGTACGGCCCGGACGGTCGGCTGTACCTGCTCCCGCGGGTCGTGGCGCTTGGCAACTACTCCCGCGTCGGCCTCGCCGAGGTCGTGCTCGACAACGGTGTGCCCGTCTCGGTGGAACGCCGCGGGATCGTCCTGGAGCCCGACGAGGGATGGGAGCGCGGGGTCGATCACGGCGGAGTGGAGGACCCGCGGATCACCTGGGTTCCCGACCTCGGTGTCCACGTCATGACCTATGTGGCCTTCGGCCCGATAGGCCCGCGGCTGGCGCTGGCAAGTTCCGCGGACCTGCGCTCATGGCGTCGGTTGGGTCCGGTGCTTTTCGGATACGAGCCGGAGCTGCGGCTCGACCTCAACCTGTTCCCGAACAAGGATGCCGTGTTCTTCCCGGAGCCGGTGCCGGGCCCGGACGGGGAACCGTGCTGGGCCATGCTGCACCGGCCGATGTGGGACCTGGGCTGGATCCGGGCGGGCGAGGTCGACGTCCTGCCGGCGGGCCTGGATGATCCGCGACCGGGCATCTGGATCTCCTACGTGCCCGTGGCAGAGGTCGGGAAGGACGTCTCACGACTCGTCCGCCTGTCCGGCCACCGGCTCGTCGCGCTCCCGCAGTACCCGTACGAGGCGGCCAAGATCGGAGCCGGGCCGCCGCCCCGTCGGGTTGCCGAAGGGTGGTTGTTGCTGCATCACGGCGTGTCCGGAAAGCTTCCACACAACACGAGCTTCGAGCCGACGCAGGGTCTGGTCTACTCCGCCGGCGCGATGATCCTTTCGGCCGACGATCCCGGCACGGTCGTGGCCCGGACCTCGGAGCCGCTCATGCACCCGGACACACCCGACGAGCGGGTCGGCACGGTGTCGAACGTCGTCTTCCCGACCTGCACCGAGGAAACCTCGGCGGGAACGTTCGTGTTCTACGGGATGGCGGACGCGCGGATCGGCGTCGCCCGCCTGGACCGGGTGGACTGAGAACCGGCGACTCAACTCGGGGGGCCGGCACCCAGGCGGTCTCCCGTCTTCACGTCGAACACGTAGACCTCCTCTGCGGTCGGCATCAACCGCACCGTCTCGCCCTTGCGCGGCGGTCGCTTCGGATCAACCCGCGCCACCACGTTCTGGCCTCCGTCGCCCCCGATGGCGCCGTACATGTAGGCGTCGGAACCGAGCGCTTCGACGAGGGTGACCGCGACCGACAGGCCCTGGCCGTCGCCGGGTTGGAAGGACTCCGGCCGCACCCCGTACGTGGCCTGGCTGAGCCCGCGCGAGTGCGCCGCCGCGAGAATCTCCCGCGACATCGGGAGCACCTCGTCGCCGAGCCGCGCGCCGTCGGGCACCAGGTCGACGGTGAACAGGTTCATTGCGGGCGAGCCGATGAACCCTGCCACGAACACGTTCGCGGGTGCCTCGTACAGCCGAAGCGGCGTGTCGACCTGCTGCAGGATCCCGTCCTTCATCACCGCGACCCGGTCGCCCATCGTCATGGCTTCCACCTGGTCGTGGGTGACATAAACGGTCGTGATGCCCAGCCGGGCCTGCAGCGCGGCTATCTGGGTGCGGGTCGACACCCGCAGCTTCGCGTCCAGGTTGGACAGCGGCTCGTCCATCAGGAACACCTTGGGCTCGCGCACGATCGCCCGGCCCATCGCGACGCGCTGCCGCTGGCCGCCGGACATCGCCGCCGGCTTGCGTTCCAGCAGATCCTCCATGTCGAGCAGGCGGGCCGCCTCCTGGACGCGACGGGCCCGCTCCTCCTTCGGAACGTTCGCTATCTTCAGCGCGAAACCCATGTTCTCGGCGACGGTCATGTGCGGATACAACGCGTAGTTCTGGAAGACCATCGCGATGTCGCGCTCCTTGGGCGCCAACCGCGTCACGTCACGGTCGCCGATGAAGATCTTTCCCCCGTTGACGAACTCCAAGCCTGCGAGCATCCGAAGGCTGGTGGACTTGCCGCAGCCGGACGGGCCCACCAGAACGAGGAACTCGCCGTCTTCGATGTTGAGGTCGAGTCGGTCGACCGCTGGCCGGGTGGCTCCCGGAAACATGCGAGTCGCCATGTCGAATGTCACGGTGGCCATGGGAAGGCTCCTTCACCCCTGCCGGCAGCCCGGGCGGACGTACGGGGCATTCATCCACATGCTGTGCGCCCAGTGTACGAGGTCGCGGGGGTCAGTGGAACACTCGTGAATGCCGCATGCTGCGCCGGTAGGCGTTGTTGCGGCATTTGGTCGTTTGCCCCGTCGGTCGGGTGGCGGCAGGATGGCGCGGTGACGCGACTCAGCCGGTGCATGCCGCATGGTCTGGTCGAGTTGCTTGTGCGCGACGGGTTGTGGACCAGCGGTCAGGCGGTCGGATACGTCGAGGCGTGCGATCCGGGGGACCGGCCGGGTGCGCTGGCCCGATTGACCGCGGTGCTGTCGGCCGAGGACCGCGAACGGCTGCTGCGACTGGCCTTTGCCGAGATGTCGACCATCGCGGAGCCGGCGCACCGGTTGACGGCGTTGTCGGTCCTGGCGCGTCTGACCGCACCGGGCGACACGGTCATGTTGGAGTCGGTCCTCGCGTCGGCGCGGGAGGCGGTAGCCGGTATGCCGGCCGGTAGGCGATCCCTCGCGCTGTTGCGCGCCGTCGGGCGGTACGTCGCCGAACCGGGCCTCGTGGCGGACGCGCTGACTGCCGTACGGGCGACCACTGTCGCGTCCGACATGGTCTTCGCCGCCCGCACGGTGATCGAATTCTGCACTCCCGAGGAGCGCGGCGCGTTGCTTGCCGACGCGTTGCGGGCCGCCCGCTCGGTGACCGACGAGTGGGACCGGGTGCATCTGCTGACCGCGCTCGGCCCGGTCCTCGCCCCCGATGCGCTCGCCGAGGCGATCCGCGCCGTGGAGGGGCTGACGGATCGCGACTTCCGGGTCTGGGGCACCGCCGACCTCGCCGGTCACCTCGAACCGGTCAAACGTTCGGCGGCGATGGACCGGATCTGGCCCGACGCCGGCACGGTGGCCGACGCCGAGTACCGCGCCGACACGTACCAGATACTCGCCGAGTGGCTCGACGACGAGCGTCGCCTCGTCGCCCGGGACCGGTGGCTCGCCGCCGTCGCGGTGATCGACGGGGATCAGCGCGGCTGGACGCTGGCGGGACTCGCCAACCACCTCGTACCGGAGCAGCACGCCGAGGCGTTGCGCATCGCCCGCACCGTCACCGACGACTGCCTTCGCGCGCTCGTGCTGTCGGAGCTCGCCAGCTACCTCGCCCCCGTTGATCGAAGACAGCTGCTCCGCGACGCGCTGCGCGCCGTCACCCGTTGAAGCACGCGCTACGAAGCAGTTTCAGCGCCACCTCCACCGGGTCCGCCGTGGACGGTGCCTGGACCAGCACGGCGACCGCGCGTCCCGTCGCGGGGGCGATGAACGCGGCGCTGCGCGGATGGATGGATCAGACTGGACCGGTGAGAGCCCCGTCGGTCGCGGTGCTCGGCGCCGGAATCGTCGGCGCCGCGGTCGCGCACGCCGCGGCGGCCCGCGGCGCGGAGGTGACGCTGGTCGACGCCGCCGCGCCGGGAGCGGGAACCAGCGGGACCAGCCTGGCGTGGCTCAACGCCAATCAGAAGCCGCCGCGCAGTTACCACGATTTCTCGGTGCGGGCCATCGGTGCCTGGCGGCGGCTCGCCGCCGACTTCGGTTCGCCCGGCTGGTACGTGCCGACCGGCAACCTCGCCTGGGCCGTCGACGACGGCCGGCGCGCCGACCTCGCCGCAACCATCGAACGGCTGCGCGACTGGGGCTACCCGGTCACCGAACCCGACGCGCGGGCCGTCGCCGCGCTCGAGCCACGGCTGCGGATCCCGGCCGGCGCGCACGTCGCCTTCTTCCCGGGAGAGGCGTTCATCCACCCCGCGGGCGCGGTCGACGCGCTCGTCGATCGGGCCCGGGATGCGGGTGCGCGGGTGCTCATCGGCACGGGACCGGCGACGTTCGAGGTGGACGGCTCCCGGGTTGCCGGCATGCGGTTGCCGGACGGGCGACGCGTCCACGCCGACGCCTACGTCTGCTGCGCCGGTGCCGCCACGCCGCGCGTGCTGGAACCACTCGGCGTCCGGGTGCCGCTCGTGCCCGCCCATGCGCCCGGCTCGACGGCGCCGGGACTGGTCGCCCGCGTCCGCACCGACACCGCGCTGCTTCGCCGCGTGGTGCATGCACCGGACCTGTCCGTGCGCCCGGCGACGCCGACGGGGCTGCGCATGGACGCCGAGGACGTCAACGCGCTCGTCGACAGCACCACCGGCCGTGCCGATCTCGAACGGCACGCCCGCACCCTGTGCGAGCGGGCCCGCCGGCTCATCACCGGCGTACCCGACGGGGCCGGTGATGTCGAGGCGCGGCTGTGCGTGCGCCCCCTGCCCGTCGACGGCCTGCCCATCACCGGATGGCTACCGGCACACGACGACGTCTACCTCGTCGCCTGCCACAGCGGCGCGACGCTCGCGGCGCTGCTCGCCGAGCTCACCGTCGACGAGATCCTGACCCGCCGCGCCCGAGCGGACCTCGACCCGTACCGGATCGACCGTTTCCCTGCCACCAACACCGCCGCTGACCGGTAGACCGGCCCCGGCTAGTGGATCGTGCCGCCGGCGGTGTTCGAGACCGCGGCCGGGAAGCCGGCCCGCCGCATCGCCGCCACCATCGCCTTGACGGGCAGCGAACTGAAGGAGGCCGCCGGCCCGTCGGCGCGGACCGGCACGTCGACGGGTTGCGCGCCGTCGTTGTCGGCGATTCGCCCGTCGTCGACGTTGATGGCGACCCGCTCCGGGGTGACCGCGAACCGGCCACCCGCCTGGCCGACGCCGACGATCACGTCCGGATCGTGCTCCACGATCGCGGCGTGCAGCACCTCGCCGGACCGGGCGAACGACGTCGGAATCTGCACCTTGATGATTTCGGCGCCGTCGACCTCGTCGGGCAGGCGCTTCACCGCTTCCCAGGACGCGTTGACCGGTTCGCGGTCGAACGGATCGAAGCCGGTGACCAGAATCCTCATCTCGCCGTCCGTCCGTCGGGTCCCCGGCTCACAAACTACGACTGCGGCCCGACGACGCCCACCGGTTCGGAAGCGAACAGGGTCAGACCCAGCCGGCGGGACAGGAACCGGGCCGCCAGTTGGCCCCGGACGCTGTTGCCCCAGCCGTCGAGCGGCGGCGCGAACGTGGCCAGCGCTCCCTTGCCCGGCGAAACGACCACGATCCCACCCCCGATCCCGCTCTTGCCCGGGACGCCGACGTCGTACAGCCAGTCGCCGGAGGTCTCGTACAGCCCGGCGGTCGTCATCACCGCGAGCGCGAAGTGGCAGATCGAGGCCTCGACCACCGGCTCCTTCGTGCGCGGGTTCACCCCGCCGTTGGCGAGCGTCGCGCCCATGACCGCGAGGTCGATCGCCGTCACCCGCAGGCAGCTCAGCCGGGTGTAGAGGTCGACCGCGTCTGTCGGGTCGCAGCCGAGCAGGCTGTAGGTCTCCATCAGGTTGGCCAGCGCGCGGTTGCGGTGGTTGGTCGCCGCGACCGCCGGATGGATCTCGTCGTCGAGCGACAGCTGGGTTCCGGCGAACCGGGACAGGCCCTCGCGGAGGAAGGTCCACTTGGCCTCCACGCCGTCGCCCGACGCGAGGCTGACGGCAGCGATCGCCCCGGCGTTGACCATCGGGTTGGTCCGCCCGTCCAGCCCGCGCTCCACGGCCGCGAGCGAGTTGAACGGCAGCCCGGTGGCGTTGACCCCCAGCCGGCGCCGGACCACGTCGGCGCCGACCGTCTCGCACACCAGGGCGAACACGAAGGGTTTCGCGACGCTCATGATGGCGAACCCGTAGTCGGCGTCGCCGGTGGCGTAGAGGCCGCCCCGCGAGCCGGCCGCGCAGATGCCGAACAGGTGGGCCGGAACGCGGGCCAGCGGCGGGTAGATCCGTGACGGCTCGCCGGCGGTCTCGGTGCGGAACCGGGCGTACGCCTCGTCGACCGCCAGCGCCGTGCCGGCGAACCGGGACAGGCCCTCACGGAGGAAGTCCCACTTGGCCTCGACGCCGTCGCCCGGTGCGAGGCTCGCGGTGCCGATCGCCCCCGCGTTGACCATCGGGTTGGTGCGCCC
>Ga0111538_10011698_pt1 | contig 11618 bp, 8 predicted proteins | sample SoiMethybrSBSTD1_FD_79669 | JGI IMG/M metagenome (GOLD analysis project Ga0111538, IMG submission 79669) | Bulk soil microbial communities from a Populus tree surrounding site in Tennessee, USA - Soil MetaG P. TD hybrid SBSTD1 (version 2)... | ecosystem: Environmental > Terrestrial > Soil > Tree...
CGGCCTTCCACGCGCCGGTCACGGGATCGGGCTCGAGCACCTCGGGCTCGTCCTTCTTCTTCTTCTTGGACTTCGACTCTTCCTTCTTCTCCTTCTCCTTCTCGCCCTCGGTCGCCTTCTCGTCCTTCTTCTCCTCGCCTTCCTTGGACTCCTTGGCCTCGCCCGCGGGCTCTTCTTTCTTCTCGCCTTCCTTCCCGGACTCGGCTTTCTCGGACTCGGCTTCCTTGCCGGGGGGCGGCGGCTTCCAGCCCGCGAGCGCCTTCTCGTACGCGATCCACTTCTCGCGGTAGTCGCTCGCCTTGGCGAGCAGCTGGCGCACGTTCTCGCCCGAGCGCAGGCGGTTCGGCTCCTCCCAGCGCAGCCGCAGCCCGACCGGATCGGCGAGCACCTGCCCGTCCATGTCCGCCGCCGCCGGTCGGTAGGCCATCAGCGGTGCGCCGCTGTCGCTCGCACCGCGCGGCGCGAGCACGACGGTCGTGATCCCGTTGCGCGCCACCTTGCGATCGACCTCGTCGCCCGGCTCCACGATCGCGGAGAGAGCGAAGTCGGTCGCGGGCACCTTGCGCGAGCCCTCGAGGCCGAGGTGTCCGAGGGCGTCGATCATGCCCGGCATGCACGCGCGACCGTGCACGACGAGCGCGCCGCGCGGACGCGACACGCGCCGGCCGACCTCGGCGATGCGACCGTCGCGCAGGAGCAGCGCGCCGGGCCGCAGGATCTCGCCGTCGCCGACGAAGAGCTCGTCCACCTCGATGACCGTGGCGGTCTCGGTGCGCTGCGCCTCCCAGACGACCTGACCGTCGATCCAGGTGGCGAGCACGCTGCTCGCGGCGTCCAGCGGCTCGCCGTTGAGCACGCACAGGTCGGCGTCCTTGCCCGGACCGATGCTGCCGACGCGCGTGGCGACGCCGAGCACCTCCGCCGGAGTGAGCGTGACCGCGCGCAGCGCCGCCGCCGGGTCGAGCCCTCCGCGCGACGCCAGGCGCGCGGCGAACAGGAGGTCGCGCGGCGAGCTCCCCGTGATCGCGACGCGGACGCCGGCCGCGACCAGTGCCGCGGGAACGTCGAACGTCGGCCAGCGCGCGTCCTCGGCCTTGCCGCGGTCCTGCGCCGGGGAGTTCGTGCCCCAGGGCAGGCGATAGACCACCGCCGCGCCCGCGGCTGCGATCTCCTCGGCGATGGGACCGGCGTTCGTCGCCCGGTCGAGGATGAGCGCGAGCTCGTGGCGCCGGGCGAGGTCGAGCACGCCGCGGATCTCGGCCGGCTCGACCGCGCTCACGCGCAGCGGGACGCGCGCGCGCAGGACGTCCGCCAGCGCGGCACCCGTGCGGGGGCCGTAGTCCTTCGCGAGCTGGTCGTTCTCGGGGTCTTGCGCCAGCCCGAGCAGCTCGTCGAGCGCGACCACCGCGCCGAGCGTCGTGTTCGGGAGCTGCGCGCGCGCGTAACCGAGCTCGACGTCGACCGCCACCGGGACGGGCGGCTGCCAGTAGCCCGGCGTGTTCCGCGCGCTCGCGTCCACCGCGCAGTGCAGCGCGGCGCGTGCCTGGAGCACGCGGCCCTGCTCGCGCTGGCCGCCGAGCTTCACCATCGCGCCCGTGCCGGCGATCAGCCGGTTGTCGGCCGGCGTCAGGTAGGCGGAGGTGACGCCGCCGGCGAGCGCGTCGGCGTAGACCTCGTAGGGATCGAACGCGTCGAGCGCGGAGAGCGCTGGATCCGCGGTGCGCGCGCTCGAGGCGCCGAGCGCATAGGGGCTGAAGGCCGCGACGAGTCCGGGGACGATGACGGCGTCCGGGCCGTAGTCGACGCGCTCGGCGTCGGCAGGCACGTCGAGATCGGCGCCCACCGCGAGGACGCGCCCGTCCTTGATCAGGATCGTGCCGTTCTCGAGCGTGCGGCCGTCGTCCACGAGGTGGATCCGGCCGGCGCTGACGGCGAGCAGGCCGCGCGACTGCGGCGTCGCCGGTTGCTTCTCCTGCGACCGATCCTGGCGCGCCGCCAGGACCGCGACCGCGAGCAACGGCAGCGAGAGCAGCGCGCGCACGCTCATCGCGGCGTCTCCCCGTCGTCCTTCTTCTCTTCCTTCTCGTCTTCCTTCTTCTTCTCGTCCTTCTCCGCCTCGTCCTTCTTGGCGTGCTCGTCCTCTTCCGCGTGCTCGGGCTCCTCGCCCGTGACCTGGGTCGGCGGCGCGGTGTTGGGCTGCTGGATCCCCTCCAGGAGCTGCTTGTTGCGCACGTCCTTCGAGCGGTCGTAGACGGGCCGGCCCTCGATCACGACGTGCTCGACCCACGAGGTCACCGAGAGCGGATCGCCCGAGAACAGCGCCACGTTGCCGAGCTTGCCGACCTCGAGCGAGCCGACGTCGTTGCCCATGCCGAGGATCTCGGCGGGCACGCGCGTCACCGCGTCGAGCGCGACGGCGCGGTCGAGTCCGCGGCCGATGGCCAGCGCGGCCTGGAACGCCGGCGCGCGCGTGTTCGGGTTCTCGGAGGAGAGCGCGAAGCGCACGCCCTTGTCCTGCAGCACGCCGGGGACGAAGGTCTCCTCCTCGTCGCCCGTCACCGGGTCGCGGCGCACCTCGACCAGCGGGCCGTCGAGCACGACGGGCACGCCGGCCTCGGCCATCAGGTCGGCGGCCTTCCAGCAGCCCTCCTCGATCACGAGCGTCGTTCGCGCGAGGAAGCCGTTGGTGCGCGCGACCTCGAGCGCGTGGGCCACGTCCAGTGCGTCGCCACAGTGGAAGAAGACGGCCTGGTTGCCCTCGACCAGGTCCAGCAGCGGCGCGTACTTCTCGTCCAGCGCGCCGCGCGGGATGAGCTCGAGCCCCTCGACCTTCCACGACGTCCCGCCCATCGCGCGGCCGTTGGCTTTCTCCTCCTCGAGGTCGCGGCCCTGGAAGAGCGCCTCGCGCTTCGCGTGTCCGCGCTCGTCGCGCTCCTTCTCGACCAGATCCTCGAGGTACGAGCGCAGATCGTCGAACGCGTAGCGCAGGGACTGCATCTGCGTCGCTCGCGACTTGCCCGCCTTGGGCTGGGCGGAGAGCTTGATGCCGAACGTCGGCCGCACGGTCATCTCCTCCACGGTCATTCCCGTTGGACGCACGATCATGCCGCGTCCGCCGATGATGCAGTTGGCGCCCTGCTGCACGTTGACCGTCGTGATGCCGTAGCGCAGGCAGTCCTCGAAGTAGTAGGCGACGGGGTCGATCGAGTCGCGGATGTCGAGGAACGGCGCGACGTCGAGCGTCTCGTTCGAGCGGTCCATGCCCTGCGAGGTATGCGCCTCGACGAAACCCGGAAAGGCCACCATCGTCTTGCCGCCCAGCACGACCGCGTCCCAGGGTTTCTCGACCTCGGACGCCTTGCCAACGGCCACGATGCGGCCGTCGGCGATCACGATGCGGCCGTCCTCGATGTCGGGTCCGGCCTGCGTGACGATGCGGCCGGCCTCGATCACGAGCTTGCCGTCCGAACCGGCCGAGCCGAGCACCGCCAGGGATCCGAGGGCCGCGCTCGACAGCGCCGCCCGCGCGAGGAAGGAAGGATGCGAGTGCTTCATGTTCGAGGGATTCGTCAGCGCGTCTCGGCGCGCGGATCGATCATCAGCCGGCCGTTCAGGAGGACGCCGACGATGCGCGAGGTCGGCTCGAAGGGTTTGCCGCTCCACAGGACGAGGTCGGCGTCCTTGCCCACCTCGATCGAGCCCACGCGGTCCTGGACGCCGACCATGCGCGCCGGCTCGATCGTGACCGCGGCGAGCGCGGCCTCGAACGAGAGGCCGCCGCGCTGGGCGAGCCCGGCCTGGTCCGCGATGCGCGTTCCCACCGTCGCGTTGCTCTGGCCGGAGAGCGCGAAGGGCACGTGCAGGTCCGCGAGCTTCTTCGCCGCGTCGAGCGGCACGAAGTAGCTGTCGTTCACGAAGCCGTCCTCGACGCGTCCGTCCGGCGGGATCGGCGGCAGGACGACGGCGACCTTGGAGCGCACGAGCAGCTCGGGCTCGCGCCAGGCCTCGACCGCGTCGTGCAGGATCACGCGCGGGATGCCGAACTCCTCCTTGAGGTAGATCGCCGTGCGCACGTCCTGCGTGGCGCGAGCACGGATCGAGAGCGGCAGATCGCCCTTCAGCACACGGCGCGCGACGGTCTGGTCGTCGGCCGTGCGTTCGTCGTCGGCACCTTCGCCCTGCAGCGTGTCCCAGAAGAACTTCCGGAACACCCACTCGACGCCCATGCGCGTCGTCGGACGACGGTAGTAGAAGGACTGCGGCGCCGAGAAGCGCGGCATGCTGTTGCCCGAGCTGGGCTGCGTACCGATCGCTCCGCGCAGCACCGCGTCGCCGCGCACGAGCCGCGCCTCGAGCGTCGGCGGGCCGCCGGTCTTCAGCACGACGCCGAGGCCTCCCACCACGTCGAAGTCGGCCGGAACGGCCAGCGCGGTGGTGACGCCGCTGCGCAGCGCGCGGTCCCATTCGTACGAGAAGAGGTCGAGCGAGTCCGCGACGGAGAGCGCGGCCGCGACCTCGCTCGACTGCTCGACCGAGCAGTTGCCCGTGTCGATCTCGATCGAGAGGTCGATCAGGCCCGGAGTCACGGCCGCGACCTCGAGCACGTCGCCGCCGCCTCCGCCGCCGACCGCGGCGATCTTGCCGTCCGCGATGGCGACGCTGCCCTTCTCGATGGGCGCGCCCGCGGCGGTGTAGACCATCGCCGCGCGCACGGTCCAGTGGTCCTGCTCGGAGCGCTGCTGCGCGGCGGCGGTCCGCGCCGCGGTCACGACGACCAGGAGGACGACGAGCCTAGCGGTGATGCTTCTCATCGCGTTCGTTGGAAGCAGGTCGAGCGGGAGCGGTCCAGCGACGGACCCCATCGACGTACACGGCCTCGATGCGGCTCGAGAGGTCGAGCGGATCCCCGCTCCACAGGACGAAGTCGGCGTCGCGTCCGGGCTCGAGGGTGCCGATGTGGTCGGGAGTGCCGACGAGCCGCGCGGCATCCGACGTGAGCGCGCGGAAAACCGCGTCGTGCCCGGCGCCGGCCCACAGCGCGCGCGCCGCGAAGAGGCGCAGCTCCTCGGGATGGTGCAGCGGGGCATCGAGCGCGAACGCGACCGGGATGCCCGCCTCGGCGAGCGCTCGCACGCTCTCGAGCGAACGGACGGTCTGGTCCGCGGACCACGGTCCGACGATCACGCCGAGGTGCGTCTCGCGCAGCGCCGCCACGACGTCGGGGTCGGATGCCAGCGGCGCGCCGCGGATCGCGCCCACGAGGTCGTGCTCGACCGCGAAGCGCGCAGCGCGCAGGACCTCGTGACGATCGAGCGCCTCGAGCGTGACCGGCAGCTCGCCGCCGGCGGCGCGCGCGAAGGGCCCTTCCTTCTCGGCGAAGAGCTTGCGCAGCATCAGCAGGGCTCCGGAGTAGCTCGTGGGCTCGCGCGACCCGCGCTGCGTGCGTGCGGTGAGCTCCGGGCCCCCTTCCTCCGCGGCCGTCGGGCCAGCGCCTCCCTCGGCCGCACCGAGCAAGAAGAAGCCCTGCGACCCGGAGCGCCCTAGCGCGCGGCTCGAGAACGAGATCGCCAGCGTCGCTTCCCGCTCGAGGACGCGCGCGCCGGCGGTCTTCACGACGCAGGTCAGGCCGCCCACGAGGTTCTCGTCCCCGGGCGTCAACGCCAGCGCGGTGATGCCCGCGGCGAGCGCGCGCTCGAAGTCCGGGTGCTCGGGATCGAATGCGTACGCCGCCAGCGCGGTCGGCATCACCGAGCGCGAATCGTCCTCGAGCTCGCCTTGCGCGCCGCTGTCGGTGTGGCACGCGATGAGACCCGCGGTCACCACGCCGTCGTGCACGACCAGCGGGAGCTCGGGATCGGCCTCGGCACCGGCCTTGACCGAGCGCACGCGTCCGTCGACGACGAGCAGGAGAGCGTCGCTCACGCGCTGTCCTGCAGCCGTCCAGATCTCGCGCGCGCGCACCTGCACGGTGCGCGGCTCGTCCGCGCCGCGTCCGGGCAGGGGACGCGAGGCCACAGCCAGCAGCGCCGCAGCCAAGGACGCCCCGACGGCGCCCGTCATCGCACCACCACGCGACCGCGCGAGATCACGAAGCGCAGCGGAGCGCTCGTGTCCAGGGGATCGCCGTCGAAGACCAGCACGTCCGCCGAGCGGCCGCGCTCGAGCGTCCCCACGCGGTCCGCGACGTCGAACACGCGCGCCGGAGCGGCGGTGATCGCGTCGAGAGCCTGAGCCGGATCCATCCCGTGGCCCACAGCCAGCGCCGCGAGGAAGCGCAGCTCGCGCGCATCGCTGCCTCCGCCGCTGCCGATGAGCACGCGCACGCCGGCGCGGGCCAGGTCGCCGGCCATGGAGAGATCGTTCTCGCGATACTCGTCGGGACGCGCGCTCCCCATCGGCGTGGGCCAGACGATGACCGGGATGTCGCGCTCGACGAGCTCGTCGGCGAAGGGCAGCGCTTCGGCGCCGCCCGCGACCACGAGACGGAGGCGGTCGAAGGGCTCGGTCTTGTCGAGGAGGCGGCGGATCTCGCTCGCGCGGTGCACCTCGACCACGAGCGGCACCTCGCCGTCGACCACACGCGCCAGCGCCTCGTCGTCGGGATCGAGCTTCACGCGGCGGGGTTTCTTGTCCTCCTTGTACTTCTTCTCCTTGAACTCCTTGGACTTCTCCTTGGCCTCCTTCTCTTCCTTCTCGCGGTCCTTCTTGGCCTTCTTGAAGTCCTTCTCGAGCTCGGTGGCCTTCTCGACGATGGCCTTCGTCCACTTCTCGAGCTCCGCGCGATAGTCGATCTGCGATTCGCGGTAGCGCTTGCCCTTCTCGAGCGCGCCGATCAGGCGATCGACCTCGGTCACGCGGTCGAAGACGTCCGGTGCCCGTCCCCCGCGCGAGATGCCGATCGTGCTCGCCAGACAGGCGTCCTCGAGCAGCACCGCGGTGTGCGTGTCCTCTTCCGTGTGGACCAGGGCGCCGATCCCGGCGAACACGGCCCGCTGTCCTGTTTGAACGCGCGCCGCGGTCACCCCGCTGCGCAGCGCGTCGGTGCGCTCGTCCGGCCGGTACCAGGGATTCAGCGCGTCGACGGCTCGCGTCGAGGGTGTCGTGCCCATGTCGCCCACGCTGGTGGGATCGAGCCCCAGCGAGGACCAGGGGTCGACGAAACCGGCGCAGGCTACCTTGCCCGTGAGGACCTCGACCCCCTCGGGAACGGCGACGTCCTTGCCGGCGGCGATCACCACGCCGCGCTCGATGAGCAGGGTCCCGTTCTCGATCTCTTCTCCGGGACGGACGATCAGGCGCTCGGCTCGAACGGCGAGCGCAGGCGTTTCCTGGCGATCCAGGGGCTCGAGGAACGGTCCGAGGCGGTCGCAGGCCGCGGTAGGTAGAAGAAGGAAGAGACCTGCCAGCATCGATCTCCAGGTCGGTTCGGGGGGCCCGCCACCAGGACGGGCTTGGGCAGAAACACTCGAATGATAGGAATGCGGAAGAGGGGTAGCCAGCGAGCCGCCCCACCTTGCATGGAACGTTCGAACAGTACTTTTGCCTGCCGTCGCGTTCGCGTCTCGCGTGACGTCGGCTAGGCGGCCCCATGGGTCTCACCGGAGATGCGTCGAGGCACCTCCTGCTGGATCCGGACTACTGGCGCCCGCGCCTGGAAAAGCTCGCTCGCGAGCCCCGTCAGCTGGCGATCTTTCCGCGGCCGGACCTCTCCCGACCTGGCATCGAAGTGATCGAGCTGCGCCTGCGGGCGCACGACGGCGCACGGTTGACCGCGCTCCTCGCTCGGTCGGCATTCGCCAGCAAGGGTCTCCGGGTCTGTCTGCGCGCGTGCGGTCAGCTGGTAGGGACCGAGCTGAACTGGGGTGAGGTCGAGCAGGGCATCTCCGACCTGATCCTGTGCTACCCGCCGGAACGGCGACTCGAGGATCGCGTGCTCGACCTTCTGCGCGTCGTAGGCGCCGCGTGCGCGCTCGAGAGCGTCGACTGTCAGGAGGGAATCTCCTTCCGGCCGAGCGACGCCTGCATACAGGACGAGTTCGCCATCGCCGAGTTCCTGCGGCGCTCGGGGTGGATCACCAATCCGCCGGCGCCCACGTCCTGAGACGCACGTAGGCTCCGTGCCGGTGTCCTCGTCCGCGCAACGCCGCTCCTGGACCGCTGCCGAGCTGGCGTCCGTCCTCGACCACACGCTCCTCGCGCCCGAGGCGATCCGTGGTCGTGTCGACCGGCTATGCGACGAGGCGCTGGAGCACGGATTCGCGGCCGTGTGCGTGAATCCCTGTCACGTGACGCGCTGCGCCGGTCGGCTGGCGCGCTCGCCCGTCGTCGTGTGCAGCGTCGTGGGCTTCCCGTTCGGCGCGAGCACGACCTCAGTCAAGGTCCACGAGGCGCGCGCGGCGCTCGAGGACGGCGCGCGCGAGCTCGACATGGTGATGAACCTCGGCGCGCTGCGCTCGGACGACGATGCGTTCGTCGAGCGCGACGTCGCGCTCGTCGTCGAGGTCGCCCGCCATCACGGTGCGCTCGTCAAGGTGATCCTGGAGACCGGACTGCTCTCGCCCGACGAGGTGCGCCGGGCCTGTGCCGCCAGCGTCGCCGGTGGCGCGGCGTTCGTGAAGACCTGCACGGGCTTCGGGCCGCGCGGGACGACACGCGCGGACGTGGAGCTCTTGCGCGCGAGCGTGCCGGACCACGTGGGCGTCAAGGCCGCGGGCGGCGTGCGCACGCGCGCGTTCGCGCTCGAGCTCCTCGAGGCCGGCGCGACGCGACTGGGCTCGTCAGCGTCCGTGGAGCTCGTCCGGCCCGCCTGACGTCATCCGCCCGAGTCACCGTTCGTCACCTCCGTGCGCTCCAGCACGCGCGCCCAGACGGGCACGACGAGCTCGAAGAGCCGCGCGAGCCGCTCGGCGGCGGCGTTCATCGCGGTGAGCACGTCTTCGTGACGCAGAGGCTCGCGCGCGATGCCCGCGGCCGGATTCGCGATGCACGACAGCCCGACGACGCGCATTCCGGCCGCGCGCGCCGCGCTCGCCTCCGCCACGGTGCTCATCCCCACCGCGTGCGCGCCGAGGCGCACCAGCGCGCGGATCTCGGCGGGTGTCTCGTAGCTCGGACCCAGGAGTCCGGCGTAGATCCCGCGTTCGAGCGCGATGCCTGCATCGGCCGCGGCGTGGTCCAGGAGGACGCCGAGCTCCTCGTCGTAGGGGCTGCCGCGCAGCTCGTCGTTGCGCGGGAGGAAGCCCTGGCCCTGCAGGTTCAGGTGGTCCGTCAGCCGCACGAACGTGCCCGGCGGCCACTCGGGCACGAGTCCCCCGGCCGCGTTCGTCAGCACCACCTGACGGATCCCGAGCCGCGCGAAGGCGCGCACGGCGCGCGTGACCTCGAAGGGACCGCGACCCTCGTACAGGTGCACGCGGCCGCGCTGCACGAGCACCGGGACTCCAGCGAGCCGTCCGAGCACGATCTCGCCGGCATGACCCGCGACGCGCGAGCGCGGCAGGTGCTCCAGCTCCGACGCGTGGACGACGAGGCGCTCCTCGAGTCGATCGGCGATCGCGCCCAGTCCCGAGCCCAGTACCAGCGCCATCGACCGCTCCGTCGCGCCGCGACCGGCGAGCTCGTCGGCCAGCGCGCGCGCGTCCGCGAGGTCGTGCTGCGCCATGCGCTCGCGACCTTAGCGCCTATGATGCGGCCGTGCACGAGCTCCTGGTGGCCTCGTCGGACACGCGCGACGCGGCGCTCGAACGCTGCCGGCGCTACCTGCGCGGGCGCATCCGCCGCTGGCGAGCCGCACAGCTGTTCCTGCCGGCGGAGCCGCGCGACGATCTCGTCGCGATCCTCGCCTGGCACCGGGTGGTGCGCGAGATCGCCGGCGGGGCGGCGGGCTTCGAGCGGCGGCGCGGGCTCGACGAGCTCGCGAGCGAGCTCGAGAACGCTGCCGGAGGACGCGCCCGCAGCCCGGCAGGGATCGCGCTCTCGTTCGCGATCCGCCGCAACGAGCTGCCCCTCGACGAGCTCCGGCGTCCGCTGTCGGAATGGAAGCGCGAGGAGCACGTCGCCACGTTCGAGACGCGCGAGGAGCTCGCCGCACACGCGCGCGCCGTGGCCGTACCCGAAGCGCGCCTGCTGCTGCGCACGCTGGGTGCGTCGGACCCGCACCGCGACGGCCTGGCGGACGCGCTCGCCGTGGGCATGCAGCTCGCTGCATGGCTCACGTCGGTGCAGGAAGACCTCCGGCACGGACGCCTGCACGTCCCCATCCGCGAGCTCGCGCGCCAGGGACTCTCCATCGTCAGCCTGACGAGCGCCGGAGCGAGCGGAGCGCTCGCGCGCGCGATCGCGTCGGAGGTCGGATGGGTGCGCGGCTACTTCGCGCGCGGCTGGCCGCTGTGCCGCGAGCTCGGCCCATGGCGCGGGCGCCGGCTCGCCTTCGTGCTGCGCTGGCACGCAGCGTCGCTCTCGGCGCTCGAGGCGGCGCGCTACGACGTCCTGAACGGCGCTCCGCCGTCGGGCTGGCTGCGACTGGTGGCCTGCGCCGGGACGAGCCTCGCGAGCACCGCGCCCCCGCGCCTGGTGTGAGTCGTCGTCGTCCGCGAGCCGTCGCCGCGGACGCGACGCTACAGTGACGCGCCACGAATCCCCACCCCACCATGCAGACCCTCACGCAGCCCCGTTTCGCGGCGCTCTCGGCGCACTTCGCGCACTGGCAGAAGACCGGCGACCTCGTCGACCAGTGCATCGATCTGATGCTGAACCTGCGCCAGAGCGGTCACCCCGGCGGGTCGCGCTCGAAGGTGCCGATCCTCGTGGCCACGACGCTGGGCGCGATGCGCTGGGACCTGCGTCACCCCGAGAAGGCGTTCGGCGATCGCTTCATCCTCGTCGCGGGTCACTGCTGTCCGGCCGTGTACGCGCTGCTCGCGGTCTACAACGAGGCGCTGCGCATCCGCCACGAGCGCACGCGCGACGCGCGCTTCCTCGTGCCGAAGGCCGCCGAGCGCCAGCTCACGTGGGAGGACCTCCTTTGGCTGCGCCACAACGGCCACCTGCCGGGCCACGCGGAGATGGAGGGCAAGACGCTCTTCTTCAAGTTCAACACCGGGCCGTCAGGACACGGCATGCCGCCCGCCGTGGGCGAGGCGCTCGCGCTGAAACACGCCGGCGCGGGCGACGTGCGCGTCTACGCGGTCGAGGGCGAGGGTGGACACTCGGCGGGCGCGCACCACGAGAGCAAGAACTCGGCCTGGGGGCTCGGGCTCGACAACCTGGTCGTGCTGTTCGACTGGAACGACCACGGCATCGACCCCAACCCGCACTCGAGCGTCGTGCACGGCGAGCCGCGGCAGTGGTACGAGTCCTACGGCTGGCGCATCGCCGGCACCGAGCGCGGCGAGGACTACTCCGCGATCACGCGCGCGCTGCTCGAGGTCGTCGGTCCGACCGACACCGAGAACCGGCCGGGCATGGTCTGGTTCCGCACGCGCAAGGGCCGCGGTTACCACAAGTTCGACTTCCACTCGCACGGGACGCCGCACAAGCGCAACTCCGAGCTCTTCTGGAAGGGCCGCGCCGACTTCCAGGCGAAGTACGGCGTAGCGTTCGCCGGCTCCGGCAACGTC
>Ga0111538_10011699_pt1 | contig 11618 bp, 7 predicted proteins | sample SoiMethybrSBSTD1_FD_79669 | JGI IMG/M metagenome (GOLD analysis project Ga0111538, IMG submission 79669) | Bulk soil microbial communities from a Populus tree surrounding site in Tennessee, USA - Soil MetaG P. TD hybrid SBSTD1 (version 2)... | ecosystem: Environmental > Terrestrial > Soil > Tree...
GGGCCGCAATCGCGTGCGTTCCGGTGGTCGTGGATGCCCACCGGCGACTCCAGCACTTCCAGCACGCGTTCGCCGCTCGCGGAGGCCTTGGCCGAGCGCGCGGCCACGCGTGCGATCTGGCGCACGGGGCGGAACAGCGTGCGCTGGTAGGTGAGGAACACGAGCAGGCCGCCGGCGGTGAGTTCGCCGCGCGCCACGGCGGATGCGCCGATCACCAGGGTCACCGCGGTGCCCGACGACGTCAGCAGGTCGAGCGTGCGCGTGAGCAGCGCCTCGACGCGACCGGCCTTGAGCCCCGAGCGCAGCGACGAACGGTTCTGGAGCTCGTAGCCTCGCGCCGTGCGCTCGGCGGCGTCGAATGCCTGCAGCACGTGCACCGCGCCCAACGACTCGCCGGCGCTCGCGGCCAGCTCGCCCTCCCGGTCGCGATTCTTGCGCACCAGGTACTTGATGCGGCGATGGAAATACGCACTCGCGACTGCGACCAGCGGCACGAGCGCCAGCGACAGCAGCGTGAGCTTCCAGTCCATCCACAGCATCGCCGCCAGCGTGCCGGTGATCACGAGCATCGCGGCGATCGCGTCGAGCAGGTTGCCCACGAGCAATTCGCGCAGGAGCAGGATGTCCGCGGTGAGGCGCATGAGCAGGTCGCCCTGGCGGCGGGTGCTGTGGTAGAGCGGCGGCAGCTTCATGAGGTGGCGGAACAGGTCGCGCCGCAGTCGCGCGACGATGGTCTGGCCGGCGTTGGAGAGCAGGACCGTCTGGCTGAACGCGGCGAGCCCTCCGATCACCGAGACCACGAGCATGGCGAACGCGGCGGCGAGCAGGATGCTCCCCGGCGACCAGCCCTCGAGCAGCGGCTGGAACAGCGCGCTCGGGCCGTGCAAACGGTGCGGCGACGCGGTGGGTGAAGCGCCGAGCACCAGATCGAAGACGATCTGAAGCGGCCACGGCTTGACCACTTCCGTGACCGCGACGACGGCACCCAGCACGAGCGCGGTGCCGAGTTCCACCCCGTGCGGACGCACGCGCGGCAGGAACGCGCGCAGCACGCGAGACAGCCGGGGCAGCGTCGCCCGCAGGCGCGAGATCATGCCCGGCATGAACCCTCCGCGCGCGCCGGCAGGCCGTTCGCGAACTGGAGCACCCTCTCGATGACGGCGTCCCAGGTGTGGTCGCGCTCGATGGTGCGGCGCGCCTCGGCTCCGAGCCGTTCGCGCAGCCCGGAGTCGAACGCGAGCCGCTGGAGCGCCTGTGCGAAGGCGACTCGGTCACCGGGCGGCACGAGCAGGCCGTCATGGCCGTCGGTGACCATGCGGCGCACGGGGCCGGTGGCGCTGGCGACGACCGGACGCGACGCCGCCATGGCCTCCACCAGCTTCAACGGCGAGAAGTAGGCGTCTTCCGAGGCATAGGGCACCGCGACCACGTCGCAGAGCGCGAGATGCAGCGGGATCTCGTCGTGCGGCACGGAACCGGTGAGCGTGACGGCCGCGCGTGAGCCCCAAGCCTGTCGCAGCAATTCGTTGCGCTGCGGTCCGTCGCCCACGAGGATCACGCGCGTCGGCACGAAGCGTGATACGTCGCTCGCGGCCTCGATCAGCGTCCCGACGTCGTGCCACGGCCGGAACGTGCCCACGAAGCCGACGCGGAACTCGCCGCCGTTCAGGTGCAGGCGCTGCTCGAGGTCCTGCACGAGCCAGGGGTCGGGCGGTGCCAGGAACTCCCGGTCCGTGCCATTGGACTCGACGCGCACCGGGAATCCGTCGGGAGCCAGGCCGGACACCCACGCCGCCACCTCCTCCGAGACCGCGACCGCGCCGCGGCTCACCGCGAATCCGCGGCGGAACGCCTCGCGCGCCTCGGCCGCGCGCTCGAACTCGCGGTGCAGCGAGGCCTCCTCGTCCAGCGGCGCGTTCACCTCGTAGATGTGCGGCACTCCGGCCTCAGCGGCCGCGAGCGCGCCCTCGGGCGCCAGCAGCGACAGCCGCTCGAGCACGAGGTCGGGCTTCACTTGTGCCAGGTGCCATTCGAGCTTGCGCACCGTGCGCGGCGGGCGCATGACGCGCAGCTCGAGTCCGCGCTCGGCGAGCGCGAGGTAGCCGCTCTCGGGTCCTGGTGCGGCGAGCATGGCGGTCACGTGGTGCCCCGCACTCAGGAGCACACTCGCGACAGCGCGCAGGTGCACGGACGCGCCTTTCACGCCGCCGAGGGGGATCCCGAGATCAGAGCACAGCAGCGCGATACGCATGGGGAGACTCCGCGGGAAGGACCGGGGCACGCGGCACGCGGGTGGCCTCGGCGAACAACCGCGCCAGTGCCTGCGCGGCGCGGCGCTGGTCGAACAACCGCTCGGCCCGCCGGCGTGCCGCGAGGCCCATCCGCGCGCGGCGGCGCGACGAGGCCATGAGCGAGGCGATCGCATCGGCGAGCGCGACGGCGTCTCCGGGGGCGACCACGCGGCCGGTCACGCCGTCCTGCACGATCTCGGGCACACCACCGATGCGCGTGGCCACGCACGGCAGGCCACAGGCCGATGCCTCGAGCAGCACGGTCGGCAGAGCGTCCTGGTTGCCATCGCGATCCACGACGCACGGCAGCACCACGAGCGACGCCGAAGCCAGCACCTTGCGCACCTCCGGCTGCGTGAGCGCGCCGGGGAACCTCGCGCGCAGGCCCAGGCGCTGCGCACGGGCGAGCGAGCGCACGGTGTCCCACTCGGCGCCGTCGCCGATCAGGACGGCACGGAGCGCGACGCCGCGGTCGCGCAGCAAGCCGAGCGCTGCCACGAGGACGTCGAAGCCCTTCTTGCGCACGAACCGGCCCACGGTCACCACGGGGCCGATCGCGGGGCGGGGGCGGCGAGCAGGAAGTGCCCAGCGCTCAAGGTCCACTCCATTGTAGATGCGCACGACGCGCGCGTCCGGCATGCGCCGCCGCAGGTAACGGCGGTTGTAGTCGCACACCGTGATGACGGCGTGCGCCTTCGCACCGAGCCAGGCCAGCCAGTCCCAGTCGAGGGAGTCCACGAAGATGTCCTTGGCATGCGCGGTGAAGCTGAACGGGATGCCGGCCGCCATCGCGGCGAAGCACGCTGCGGTGGCCGCGGGACCGGCGAAGTGGGCGTGCACGTGCGTCGCGCCCCACGAGCGGAGCTCGCCCGCGATCGCGGCGCCGGCGGCGGCCCAGCGGCGCTGGCGTTTCGGCACCAGCCGCGGACCGTTCCAGCTGGCGGGTTCCTCAGGCTCGAGAAACGTGACCTCGGGCAGGAGCTGCTCGGCCTCGGGCTGCATGCGTTCGTCCGCGCTGCGCTCCAGTGCGAACACCCGCACCTCGGTACCGCGCGCGCGTTGCGCGAGCAGTTCGTGGAGGATGAACGTCTCCGACAGGCGCGGGAACGCCCGCAGCACGTACGCGACACGGGGTGGGCTCATGCCGTGCTCTCCCGCAGCCCGCCGTGTCGTTCCTGCTCGGCCGGCGTGAGCCGGGGTGGGACGAGGCGCGCCACCTCGCGCACCACGCGCGCATGGCCATCGAGCGCGAGTCCGGAGTCTGCCTTGCGGCGGCCGCGCTCCAGCGCGCGCCGCGCCGCGCGCGCGAGCGTCAGCGGGGTGAGGTCCGCGGGGTCCACGGTGTCCACGAGCCCGCGCTGCGCGAGGCGGATGGCGCGCATGCGCTGCTCGTCCCGCTGGGTCGCGCGCGGCACGAGCACAGCGGGGGTTCGCGCGCCGAGCACTTCGCAGGACGTGTTGTAGCCCGCCATGCCGACCACCAGGTCGGCGGCGGCCTCACACGCCTCCAGCCCACTGATGAAGCGGGTGACGCTGACCGCATCGGGCGCGGCGGCCGCGATCCGCTGCTGCGCGGACTCCGGCATCAGCGGGCCGGTGACGACCACGGAGCGCAGCCCACGAGGCAGCAGTCCCAGGTCGCTGGCCGCGACCCAGCGCGACAGCAGCGTCTCGCCGTCCTCTCCGCCGCCCACGGTCACCAGCGCGATCGGGCCCGAGCCCGGTTCGCCCGGGGCGAGCGCTTCGAGCTGGGCGCGCGCCTCGGCGGCGGCCTGCGGGGTGACGTGCGGCGTGAGGTAACCCAGGTAACGCACGCGGTTCGCGATCGTGCGGGGCAGCCCGTACTGCTCGCGGACGTCGAACAGGTCAGGGTCGCCGTAGACCCACACTTCGTCGTACCAGCGGTCGATGTAGCTGAGCGTGTGGTTCCGCTGCCACTCGCTGCGCACGCGTTCGGGCGCATCGAGGATGTCGCGCCAGCCGAGCACCATGCGGGCGCCGGGCGAGACCGCGCGCAGGGTGCCGAGCGTCGGCGCGAGTTCCTGCATCAGCCCGCACGGCGACTTGTCGCACAGGAACAGGTCGGGTTGGAACGCCCGTGCGATGTCCTCGAGGATCGTCGAGCGCATCTCGCGCAGGCGGTCCGGCTCCAACCGCATCGTGCGCGCCACGTACTGCGATGAGGACTGTTTGCGAGCACTCGGCAACTTCACATAGTCGAGCCCCGCGGGCACGGGCATCGCGTCGATCTGCGGAGAGCAGGTCACGAGCAGCGCCGACAGGTCGGGACGGCTCGGCAGGACTGCGCGCGCAATACCGGTCATGCGGCGTGCGTGCCCCAGACCGAGCGCGTCGTAGGAATACAGCAGCCAGTGCGAGTGCATCGCGACTCCGATGCTCGGGATCGTAGGAGTCCACCGCGTGCCCGAGAGGTGGTGGCGGCCCGGGGATTGATACCCGGCATCACCCTGGCATGCGGTTGGAGCGGCCCTGCGAACACACGAATCATGATTTCCGCGAGCACCGCCGCACAATCGGGTGTTTCCCGTGCGCGATCTCAGGTCTTTTCCGTGAGTGAACCCGGGAGGTTCACCGTGACGCGCGCCGGACCGTGCCGCTATGCTCCACGTGCCATGAAACTTCACGCTTCCGGCGAGCTGGATCCCGAACTGGATGCGAGATTGGTCGGCCGCTGCCTGGAGGGTGAGTCCCGGGCCTGGGACGCCCTCGTGTTCCGTCATGAGCGTCTCGTCTATGCGATCGGCCGGGCCTACCGGCTCGCGGATGAGGACATGGGTGACGTGTTCCAAGAAGTGTTCACCGCGCTCTTCAGGGGACTGCCGAACCTGCGCGACGCGCGTTCGCTCGTTCGCTGGCTGTCCAGCACCGCCGAGCGCGTCGCGAGGACGACCGCGTTGCGCCGCCGGCGTGAGGTCGCGCGCGAGGTCCGGGACGACCTCACGCTGACGAAGCTCGAAGACCAGGGTGAGGCGGTCGGTGCTGACCTCGAGCGGCTCGAGCGGCAGCATCAGGTCCGCATCGCGATGGGGGGTGTTCCGGACCGCTGCAAGCGCTTGCTCGAGGCGCTCTACTACGAGGATCCCGTCCCGACGTACCTCGAATTGTCCCAGCGGCTTGGGGTCCCGATGGGGTCCCTGGGCCCGACGCGCGCCCGCTGTATGGACCAGCTCAGGTCCCGGCTCGAGTCGGTCATCCGCGAACGAGACGGTATCAGCGGGGCTTGATCTCCCACCTTTCGGAGTGAAGGGGTGACTCCGTTCACCCACCCCACCATTCGGTGAATCGGAGGAACGCTTGAAGGCTGACCGGAGCCGGGACCGCCACCTCGACACGCGCGCCGCTCTCGACTTCCTGGAATACCGACTGGAAGCCGGCGAACGCCGCCGGGTCGAAGAGCATCTCGGACGCCCTTGTGACACCTGTCGTGAACGCCTGCGCCAACTGGGTGAGCTGCTCACCAGCATGCGCGACGACCGCGCCGGCGAGGTCCCCCACTTCCTGCATGAGCGCGCAGTCGGTGTGTTCGCTCCTGCTGGAACCCCCTCGCCGGCACGCCGTTTCGTGGACGCGATCGCGGAACTGCTGTTCGACTCCGCGGTCGCGCCGCTGACGAGCGCGGCGCGCCGCGATGTCGGCGAAGCCCGGCGCCGGCGCTACGGCCTCGGTGCCGACTCCGTGGAATTCGAGGTGGAGAAGGAACCCGACGGCATGATGAGCTTGAGCGGCCAGCTTCGCGCCGCCGATGCTCGCTTGTGGACGCTCGAAGTCGAGGTCGGCGGCGAGCGCCGCTTCGTCCGTCCCGATGCGGCCGGTGGTTTCGTCCTGAAGGGGCTGCCCCAGGGATCGCTCACACTGCGACTCCGCGGGGAAGCCGGGAGCTTCCGCTTGCCCCCCCTCGAGCTCTGAGTCATGCCAGCGCTCCTGCAGGAGGTAGAAGCGCTCCGCAGATCCGAACCGGCCGCGGCACTCGAACGGCTGGAGAAGGGCTTCAAGGCCGCGCTTGGGCACGCCGATGCCTCGGGACGCGGCGGACTTTGGCGGCTGCGAGCGCACATCTTGCGGAGTCTCTCGCGCCAGCGCGACGCAGCCGCCGCGTACCGGCGGGCCGCTGTGTCCTACGCCCGAGCGGGCGAGGTCCTCGAACAGGGTCGCTGCGCGATCGGGCTCGTGGACGCGCTCATGTACCTGGGCCGCTACGACGATGCGCACCGAGCCGCCGCTGCGGGCCGCCGGTTGCTGACGAAGGCCGGCGACCGCACTGCGCTGGCGAGGCTGCTCAATAACGAGGGCAACCTCTGGCACCGTCTCGACCTTCCGGACCGCGCGCTGGAGTGTTATCGCAACGCGGTGCACGCGCTCGAGCGCGCCGGCGACCCCGGCAGCGCGCTCATGATCGGGGCCAACATCGGCAACTGCCTGTCCCTGCTCGGGCGGTGCGACGAGGCCCGCCGGCACTATTCGCAGGCGCGAGAGGCTCTGCTCGCCGCCGAGAACCACAACGAGGCGCTGTCCGCCGAGTACAACCTCGCCTACCTCGACTTCCTCGAGTTCCGCCACGAGCAGGCGCTGGCCGGGCTCGCGAGCGTGCGCGACCAGGCCGAGCAGCGTGGGTTCCCGTCGCTTGGCGCGCTTGCGCACCTGGACCGCGCGGAGATCCTGCTGCGAATGGGTGCCCACGAAGACGCACCTCGAGAATCGCGCCTCGCGATCACGCACTGCAGCCGGCTGGGCCTTCGTTACGAGACCGCGAAGGCGGAATTGTTCGGCGCGCTGGCGGCGTTTCGCACGGGGCAGCCCGGAGCCGCGAATGCCGCGATCTCGCGAGCCCTCGAGATGTTCGACGCCGAGGGCAACCAGGTGTGGGTCGGCGAGTCGCTGCTCGGCCTCGCCACGCTGTGGTCTCGCGACGGCAACCCGCGTGCCGCGGCCTCACTGCTGGGTGCGGCGCGACGGCGCTTTGCGGCGGCCGGCGATCGCGAGCGCGACGCCTGCGCGGCCGCCATCGAGGCGCGCGCGCTGCTCGCGTGCGGCGCCCCGCAGACCGCCGCGATCCGCCTCCGCGCGCTCGCTGCCGTCCCGCCTCGCCGGCGTTCGGCACGTTTGCGCCACCTCGCCCTCGCGGCACAGGCGTCGCTCGCGCTGGCGCGCGGCGAGAAGGCCAAGGCTCGCCGGCTCCTGCGGCGCGCCGCTGAGGAGTCCGAGCGTCTTGCCGCGCGCATCCTGGACGAAGAGTGGCGCGCGTCGTTCTGGGGCGAGTGGGGCTGGCCGCACCAGGAGCTGGCCGTGCTCGAGATCTCAGAGGGCCGTGTGGCCGAGGCGCTCGAAGCGCTGGAAGCCGGCCGCGGTCGTGCACTCGTGGATCCGGCTCGATCGCGTCGTGCGCGTGGCGTGCTCCCCGCCGCCATCCGCCGCTGGGCCGCTTCGCGTGTCGCGCACGACCGCTGGACCTCTCGGGAGGGAGCCCGGCGGCGCACCGACGTGCCCGCCGCGATCATGCTGCCCGCCCTGCGCGTCGCGCTCACCTCGCGCGCGCCGAACAAGATCCGTGCGCTCGACGTGGCGAGCACCCTGCCGGTGGACGCCATGCTCGTTGACTGGTTCTCCCACGACGGCGTGCTCGGCGCCATCACCGTGTGGCACGACGGCTTCGCCGCGCGCGCGCATCTCGTGAACGAGGCGCGGCTCGCCCAGCTCGTGGGACAGGTGCTGTTCGCGCTCCGCAGTGCGGCTTACGCACCGGCCACTCAGCGCCGGATGGACGCCGATCTCCTCACTCAGATCGAGGAGCTCGCGTCGCTCGTGCTGTGGCCCCTCCTGCGCGGCACGCCCAGCGCGATCGCGCTCGCGCCGACCGGGGCGCTGGCGCGCCTGCCCTGGGCCGCGATGCCGCTGCCCGACGGGCGGAACCTGTGCGAGACGTCCGATGTCATCGTGGTGCCCGGACTGCGCCTCGGCCTGGTGGCGCCGCACCCCCCGGCCGTCGACGCGGTGCCGCTGGTGGTCGCGGTGGACACGGGCGACCTGGGCGCCGTGAAGCACGAGATCGCCGCGGTGCTGGCGGCGTTCCCGGGAGCCAGGGTGCTCTCGGGCTCCGAGGCGACCGCGGAGCGCTTCCTCGAACTCGCGCCGGGCGCGGAGTGGATTCACTTCGCGGGGCATGGCGCCTGGCAGGCGGGCGCGCCGGAGACCTCCGGTCTGCGGATGCACGACCGTTGGCTGCTCGCGGGCGAACTCGCCGGTCTCGACCTGGGTGCCCGATGGGTGACGCTGTCCGCGTGTCACAGCGCGCGCGCACTCGTGCGTCCCGGAGAGGAATGGTTCGGCCTCGCTCGTGCGTTCCTGCTGTCAGGTGCGGCCGCCGTCGTGGCCGCCCAGTGGGACGTGGACGATGAGGCCACGGCTACATTGATGAGTGATCTGTACACCCGCCTGGCGTCAGGCATTCCGCTCGCCCGCTCACTCGCCGGAGCCCAAGCGGCCCGCGCAGCTGCGGGGGAGCATGCCCTCGACTGGGCTGGGTTCGCCGTCCTGGGTGGTCCTCGAATCCTTGCCGACCACTCGGGGCGGCACCGAACTTCGCGCTCACAAGGTGACGTCGCCGCAGCCCACGTCGGGTCCGTCCGCACGGAGGCGGAGTCGTACTCACACGCGAGCGCCGGCTGGTGATGCTGATGGCGTGCCAGTCGGGCCTCGCTGACCCGAAACTCTGAAAGGAGTCGGAGAAAGCCGTTTGAGTCGCTGAATTCAGGGTGTTACCCGAATTGGAAGCGCGCTATCCTGACGGTCGCCACTCTTCCCGGCGGCCACCCCCCAAGGCCTGGGAGGCTGCATGCCTCGCACCGAGTTCGTCCGCACGACGACCATCCTGCTCTGCCTCGCACTGGCCTCCGGCTCGTGCGGTCGCCATCTCTCGGACGCCGTGTCGCCCAACGTCAACCGCGCTGCCTCGCGAGCCACGCTGGAGGAGGGCCAGGGCCCGCAGCGACTCGTCGTGGCGATGCTGGCGCCGGGGACCGTCGCCGGCGAGGAGCTGGCGCAGTTCGGCGGCGAGATCGTGGAATACCGAGCGGCCGAGGGCCTGGTCAGTCTGCGGGCCGGTCCCAGCATGACGGACGACGACCTCATGAGCGCGCTCGCCGGAGACCCGCGCTTCGTGGCGGTCGAGCCTGAGCGCTGGTTCGAAACGGCGGAAGCGCGCCAGCGCAGCTTTGCATTCGACGACGGACTCGGCTCGGCGCAGACGTACGCCGAACAGCCCGCCGGACGCTCGATCGGACTGGACCGCGCGCACACGGCCAGCCTGGGAAGTGGCGTGCGCGTGGCCATCCTCGACACGGGCGCGGACCTGACGCACCCCGCGCTGCAGGGCGCGATCGTGGGCGGCTGGGACTTCGTGGATTCCGATCCCGATCCCAGCGACGAGGCCAATGGCATCGACGACGACGAGGACGGCTTCGTGGATGATGCGTACGGCCACGGCACGCATGTCGCGGGCATCGTGCACCTGGTGGCGCCGAGTGCGGAGTTGCTGGTGGTCCGTGTGCTCGATAGCGAGGGCCGCGGTTCGCTATTCCAAGTCGCTGCGGGTGTGCGCTGGGCCGTGTCGCATGGAGCGCGGGTGATCAACCTGAGCCTCGGCTCACTGAGTTCCTCCACCACGCTCGAGCACGCGCTGGCGGAGGCGGAAGAGCAGGGCGTGGTGGTGGTGACGTCCGCGGGCAATTGGGGCGCGGAGCAGCCGGTCGAGTACCCGGCCAGCTCGCAACACGTGTTCGCGGTCGCCGCGGTGGACACCGGCGGAGTGCCCGCCGACTTCACGAGCCGCGGCCCGTATGTCGCGTTGTCCGCGCCCGGCGTGGGCGTGCGCAGCGCGTACCCGGGCGGTCTCTACCGGCTCTGGAGCGGCACGTCCATGTCGGCTCCGTTCGTCGCCGGGAGCGCGGCGCTGCTCGCGTCGCAGCACCCGGAGTGGGGACCCGGCGATGTGCGCCAGCAACTGAGCATGACCGCGGGCCCGATCGTGGACGCGCCGCCCAATACCATGGGAGCGGGCCGGCTCGACGCCGGCACGGCGGTGGCGCCGATGCTGATCTCGGATGAACCCGAGCCGGACCCCGAGGACATCAGGCCCAACTGAAAGCGTCGGGGGCCGGCGTTTCGTTGCGACGGGCCCCGGCGGGTACCGATCGGGCATGCCGTTCGCCCGACGGAAGACGCCGCGAAGCGGCTCAGGACGCGGTCCGGCACGCCTCGGCCCAGTTCGTGCGGTGCGCCCGCGCGCGCTATGCTGCGGGTCTTCCACGACCCCACTTACGACACGCGAGGACCGTCATGTCCGCAGGACGCAAGTCCCACCGCTACCTCGGCGGCCAGCGCATCGATCCGCCCGCCATCACGGGCCGCGAGACCGTGGCCGAACTCATCGACCACGCGTTCCTCGCCTACAACGGCGCGCGTCTGCGCGAGGGCGCCCGGCTGCTCACCGAGCGCATGCTGCAGGACGACGTGACGGTGGCGCTCAGCATCACCGGTGCGCTCACGCCCGCGGGCCTGGGCATGAGCGCGATCATCCCGCTCATGGAGGCGGGCTTCGTGGACTGGATCGTGTCCACGGGTGCGAATCTCTACCACGACGCGCACTTCGGTCTCGGGCTCGCCATGCACCAGGGCACCTACCAGGCCGACGACGTGGAGCTGCGCGAAGAGGGCATCGTCCGCATCTACGACATCTTCTTCGACTACAACGTGCTGCTCGACACCGACGCGTTCTTCCGCGAGGTCATCTCGGGACCGGAGTTCCAGCGCGCGATGAGTTCGGCCGAGTTCCACTTCCTGTGCGGCAAGTACCTGCGCGGTCGTGAGGACAAGCTGGGCCTCAAGCACCGCTCGCTGCTCGCTGCGGCATGGGAATACGGTGTGCCCATCTACACCTCCTCCCCCGGCGATTCGTCCATCGGCATGAACGTGGCGGCCAAGGCGCTCGAGGGCAACCAGCTGCTGATCGACGTCAATGCCGACGTGAACGAAACCGCGTCCATCGTCTGGGACGCGAAGTCGGCCGGCGGGAAGAGCGCCGTGTGGATCCTGGGCGGGGGCAGCCCGAAGAACTTCCTGCTGCAGACCGAACCGCAGATCCAGGAGGTGCTGGGCATCGCCGAGAAGGGCCACGACTACTTCCTCGCCGTCACCGACGCGCGCCCCGACACCGGCGGGCTGTCGGGCGCGACACCGGCTGAGGCCGTGTCGTGGGGCAAGATCGATCCCGATCAGCTGCCCGGCACCGTGATCTGCTACACCGATTCCACC
>Ga0111538_10011700_pt1 | contig 11617 bp, 11 predicted proteins | sample SoiMethybrSBSTD1_FD_79669 | JGI IMG/M metagenome (GOLD analysis project Ga0111538, IMG submission 79669) | Bulk soil microbial communities from a Populus tree surrounding site in Tennessee, USA - Soil MetaG P. TD hybrid SBSTD1 (version 2)... | ecosystem: Environmental > Terrestrial > Soil >...
CGCCGCACCGTGCGCACGTGAACCCGCTCTGACCGCGATTGACGGTGCGCCTCGGGTCGGCGGCGTGCAGTTGCCGCAGGAAGCAGCTCATCCGTCCGCGGATCCTCATCAGTGCCATCAGCGTCGCTCTTTGCTTTTCTTTAGTGCAAGAACAGCGCCACCTCGCAAAGTGAACGTGGCAGGGCGGTGCCGGTCCGGGTCGTATCAGATTCCAGAATCTGGTGACGCTTTCCGCGATGCCCGGCGGCTCCCTGGTCACTCGGCCCGGAGAGCCTGCGCTTTGCCTTCACGAGCGCGGAAGCGCATACTGAAATGCTGACCTGATCCCGGAATCGTGCCCATGGCTGTGCCACGCGCGTTGATCGTCGACGACGACCTGGAGGTCCTCCAGGTCCTGGCGGAGTTCGTCAAGCGCGAAGGGTTCGTGGCGAGCGTCGCCTCGACCATCGGCCAGGCGCGCGAGGAGATGGCGGCCAACCCGCCCGACATCCTGCTCGTCGACATCCAGCTGCCCGACGGCAGCGGCCTCGATCTCCTCGACGGCCTGGACGCTGCCACCGACCCCGAGGTCGTCTTGATCACGGGGAACGCGAGCGTGGAGACCGCCGTGGACGCCCTTCGCCGTGGCGTCACGGACTACCTCACCAAGCCGGTGGACTTCGCCCGCCTCAAGATGGCCCTGGCCAACCTGGCCCGTGCCCTGCAGATGAAGGGTCAGATCGGCCATCTGCGCACGGAGCTGCGCAAGCTGGGGCGGTTCGGTCCCCTCGTCGGCGCTTCCCCGGCCATGCAGAAGGTCTACGACCTGATCGGACGGGTGGCCCGCACCGACGCCAGCGTCCTCATCACGGGGGAGACGGGCACGGGGAAGGAGGTGGTCGCGCAGACCATCCACGACCTGAGCCGGCGCAACAAGGAGGTCTTCCTTCCCGTGGATTGCGGGGCCGTCTCCGCCACCCTCATCGAGAGCGAGCTGTTCGGCCACGAGCGCGGCGCCTTCACCGGGGCCGACCGGCTGCACAAGGGCTTCTTCGAGCGCGCCCACCGAGGGACGTTGTTCCTCGACGAGATCACGGAGATGCCCGTCGAGCTGCAGGTGAAGCTGCTCCGGGTGCTGGAGACCTCCTCGGTGACCCGCGTGGGAGGAAGCCGGGCCGCCAAGGTCGACGTGCGCATCATCGCCGCCACGAACCGCCGGGTCGAGGACGCCGTGGCGGCGGGCAAGCTGCGGGCGGACCTTCTCTACCGCCTGAACGTCTTTCCCATCGCCCTGCCCCCGCTACGGGAGCGGGGCGACGACATCGAGCGGCTGGCCGAGCACTTCCTGGGCGAGCTGAACGCGGCGGAAGGGACGGCCAAGCGGCTCACCCCCGCCGGACGTGAGCGGCTCGCGCGCCACGACTGGCCCGGAAACCTGCGCGAGCTGAGGAACGCCCTTCAGCGCGGCTTCCTCCTGGCCGACGAGGGCCAGGACGTCGAGCTCATCGTCGAGGCTGGGGCCGTGGAAACGCCCTCCGCGAACCTGCTGATGCCGGTGGCGACCTCCATCGCAGAGGCGGAGCGGCTTCTCATCCTGGCCAACCTCGACAAGTTCGACGGCGACAAGAAGAAAGTGGCGGCGGCCCTTCAGATCAGCCTGAACACCCTCTACAGCCGCTTGAGCGAATACAAGGCGAACTGACTCAGCGCCGCGCGCGGGCCGCCCTGGCCCGCCGCACCGTGGCGCTGCGGGCGCTTCGGTCCACGGCTGGCTTCGGCAGCGGAAAGAGGGCGCCCGTGGTCTGGGCCAGCCGCGCCCGGATCCTCCTCACGTACGTGCGCGTCTCGGAGTAGGGTGGAATCCCGCGATATCGGGCGACCTTCGTGGGGCCGGCGTTGTACGCGGCCAGGGTCAGGGCCAGGTCGCCGTCGAAGCGGTCCAGGAGCTGGCTCAGGTACCGGGTCCCGCCGAAGACGTTCTGGCGGGGATCCATGCGGTCGTGCACGCCCATGAGGGCGGCCGTGGCGGGCATGAGCTGCATCAGTCCCTGCGCACCGGCGCGGGATACCGTCCAGGGGTAAAACCCCGACTCGCCCTCGACCACCGCGCGCACCAGGTGCGCGCTGACGCCGTGCGCGGCCGCGGCCTCCTCGATGATCTGGTCCACGGCGCGGCGGCCGTAGTGAGGGATGCGGAAGTTGCCGGTCTCGACCTCCACCTGCGCACTGTCCGCGCCGGCCGGCGGTCCCGTGTGCCCCCGCGACAGGATCGAAAGCGCGGCCGCCACGCCCGCCCGGGTGAAGCGGCGGACGCGGTTGCCCCGGCGGCCCCGGGTCCCGGCTGGTCCATCCGGACTGCCCGCCGATTGGCGGCGATCGCTGCGCCGGCGTTGGGCGAATCCCATGATCCTGCTGCCTACGCGGCAGCGACCTCGTCTCCATCGGCCAGGCAGATGACGATCCACGTGCGATCGTTCATGAAACCTCCTCGAGTGTCGTGTGGGGAGCTACGAGAGGTTATCCAGCAATATCGGGGCCATCGGGGGCCGGCTACCCCTTTGGGCCCCAGGGCGTCGCGCGGGCGGGAGGAGGAGGTGACGGCGGCCGGTGCCCACGCAGCCGCCACCCGGCGGCGACCAGCGCCACCACCGACACCGCCACCCCGGCCCTGACGCTCCAGAGGTAGGCGGTGTCACGGGCCGTGGCCTCCCGGTCGCGCGAGTCGAGGATCGCGATGCCGAGGTCGCGGGCGTGGGGGGGCGGGGGCCACTTGCGCTCGAGCACGGGCAGGCTCCACTCGCGCGAATGCACGGCCAGGCCCGCGGCGATGAGGAGCGCCGCGGCGGCGAGCAAGGCGGATGCGAGCGGCCGGCGGGAGGACGATTCCAGGACGCGTTGCGTGCGGACCGCCGCGATGATGAGGAGGAAGACGATCGGGACGATCAGCAGGCGGGAGCTGACCCGCTCTCCGCTGAGCAGCGGGATGCCGAGGCGGTTGATGGGGGCGTAGAGGTCGTCGAGGGACAAGAGGGCCAGGATGGCCAGGGGCCCGCCGAGCGCCGCGAACCGGCGGGCCTCGGGCCCCTTGAAGCGAAGCACGACCCCGAACCACAGCAGCCAGGTCAGGCCGAGGGCGCCGAGGTAGACGTCGAACTCCCACCAGTTCAGCGTCCCGAAAAGGCCGCCCTGCCGCGGATAGGTGATGGGGCGGATCCTGACGAAGGCGGCCAGCAGGTCCGCCGCGCTCGCATAGCCGGAGATGAAGGCCTGCTCCATCTTGCCGAAGAGCACGACCGCGGCGGGGACGAGGCGGCACGCGCCGAGAGCGGCCGTCCAGAGGAGCGCCAGGAGCAGCGGCTTCCAGGCTCGGTGCCGGAACACCACCGTCAGCGCGACGAGCAGGACGCACGCGACGAAGACGTGCAGCGAGCCCTGGAGCAGCATCAGGAACAGGACGAGCGCGAGCTTCGCCGGCGCCGCCGGGGTGGCGCCGTCGAACATGTCCACCAGATGGAGGAAGACGAACGGCAGGAGGAAATAGCCCGTCCACATGGAGTGGCCGATGGCCAGGTGGGCGACGATGTGGCCGTTCATGGCGAAGAGCAGGAACAGGACCGTGAAAGCCGGCAGCGAGAGCGCGTAGCGTCGGCGGATGAGGATCAAGCCCGCGAAGCCCACCGCGTACCAGAGCAGCACCTTGAGGACCAGGAAGACCTCGATGCCGAGGAAGCGGAGCAGGAGGACGTCGGGCGACCACGGCACCTCGGGGTTGGCCAGGAACTTCCGCGTCTCCTGGATCGACTTGGAGACGTACCAGGGGATGCGGCCATCGACTACGGCCTGCTGGAGCGCGACATAGTAGCGGACCTCCTTCGGCCAGTCGGCGACGGTGAAGGACATCCCCGCGAATCCGGGGGTGAGGAAGCCGAAGACGTAGAGCCAGTGCAGAGCGCCGACGCCGAACAGGGCGGCCAGGGCCGCCTCCCGGATCCAGCCGGGCGGGCGCGTCACGGGCTCGTCTCTGCGGGCTCGCCCGGGGCCTCCGCGGTCGCGCCGCCCGGGGGCGGGACGTCCGGGGCGGCCAGGCCGTCGAGTAGGCCCTGCTCGCGCAGGAACCGCAGGAGCGCGGCCGCCAGGACGCGCTGGCCGCGGTGGTTCGGGTGGATATGCTCCTCGAAGAGTCGCGCGTTCCCCGGATACGCCGCCTCCGTGAGCTCGGGCACCTCGACATAGGGGATGCCCTGCTCGCGCGCCGCCGCCCGCAGGGCGTCGCGGTAGCCCGCGATGACGTCGCCCTCGGGCGGGTGGGCGACGCGATCGCGGTAGACGGGCCCGATGAGGACCGCCGCCGCCCCCCGGCTCCGCGCGAGCCGCGCCACCGCGAGCAGGTTGTCCACGTACTGCTCCCGCGGCACGCGGCGGGCCGTCTCGGGGGGCGCAACCCGGGGCGCGCCCCGCGACGCCAGCCATCGCGTCAGGTGGATGAGGGCCTGGCTCCGGGAAACGATCCGCCGTCGCGTGACGCTGAGCCAATCGGCCTTCATCGCCTCGGCGTCGACGCGGTCCGCCGAGTCCATGTCGTTCCATCCGAAGCAGGCGGTGACGACGTCGGGGCGGAGCCAGCCGATGTCGCGCCGCAGCCAGGCCAGGCCCTGGTGGCTGGAGTAGCCGGGAGTGGCCAGCGGGACGACCTCGATCGAGCGGCCGGGGTTCGCCGCGCGCAGCCATCTCTCGAGCAGCACGGGATAGGCCGCCCACTCCGGGTTCTCGCGAGGGTGGCGCAGGTAGACGCGGGGCACGCGGAAGCCGAACGTCACCGAGTCGCCCAGGCAGACGATGCGGAAGGTTCCCGGCGGCTTGGGGGCCAGGTCGTGGTCGTAGCGCAGACCCTGCGCGTTGGTGGTGACGCGGGTGGCGTCCCAGACGGCGCCCCGGAGGTTCGGCATGGGCCGCCAGAACAGGAGCGGATCTCCCTCGTAGATGCGGAAATGGGCCCGGTCCACCGACTGCGCCTGCTGGCGCGGCGCGGTGACCAGGAAGTCCAGGGCGGAGACGTAGGGCAGGGTGGAGCGGACGGCGAGCTCAACGAAGGCCAGCAACGAAAAGAACGCGACGAAGGGAACGGCAAGGAACAAGACCCGGCGATGAAACGGAAGCCGCGGCCCCGAATCGCTCATGGTGAGACAGGCTCGACAGGGGGCCGCGGCAGGGATGAGAGCGCGATCCCACACTGGCCGGCCCAGTACAGGAGGATGATCGGGTAGCGCACGCCGGAGATGGGCGCGTGGAAGCGGTCGAGGCCGATGAGCGTGTCGCTGAGGCCGAAGAGGACGGCCCCGATCACAGCGGGCCGTGGCCCCGGTGCCAGGCCCATCGCCGCGGCCCGCCAGAGCATGACCCCGATGGCGATGACGTACACGGTTACGGGGATGGCCATCTCTCCGAGACCGGGACGCATCCGCGCGTATGCCAGGCCGAGCCAGACAAGGAACGGCACGGCGCGCAAGAGGTGAGGCCGGGTCGAATCAGCGAGGAAGGCCATGATGTACGAGATATGCGCGCACAGGAACGCGCCCAGGCCCGCCACGAACAGCGCCGGGAACTCGAGCAGGACGTCTCCGGCCAGGGAGGAGGCCAGGCCGGCGGCGACCAGCCGGGCGTACCGGCCGGTGCGGCACAGGTCGAGGATGAGGAGGCACAGGACGGGGACGGGCTTCGTGATGAGACGGAGCATCGGCCAGTCGCCCCAGAGACCGGCGAGATAGCCGATGACGGCGACGGCGGCGGCGAAGGCGAGACCGCGCGCCTTCGCGCTAGTCGTCATCCGTCGAAGCGAGGGCGGTCTCGGGCCGGATGAAGCTGAACTCCTCGGCGGCGCGGTGGATGGCCTCCACCGCCTCGAAGCCGATCGACTCCGCGAGGCGCCCGCTCTCGATCACCTGGTCCGTGCGCGAGACCGTGGTGTTGTCGGAGCACACGGCGACGGGCACGCCCGCCTCCAGGAAGGCATGGATGGGATGCCGTACGCCGCGCTTCACGGCGCCCGTGTCGTAGTTGCTGGACACGCAGCACTCCACGAGGACGCGGTCCCTCGCCAGGCGCCGCACGAGCTCCGGGTCCTGCGCCGCGGAGCAGCCGTGCCCGATCCGCGTCGCCCCCAGCTCGTCCACCGCCTCCCACACGTAATCGGGCGGGGCGTCCTCGCCGGCGTGGGCGGTGACGCCCAGACGCCCCAGCCGCGCGATCTCGTAGGCGCTCTTGAACAGGCGGGGCGGGTTGCCGCGCTCGGGCCCCGCGATGTCGAAGCCCACCACGCCGGTGCGCGCGTGCAGGTGCTGGGCCTCGGCGATGGCCTGCCGGGCCAGGATCTTCGCGATGTGCGGCCCGTGCTGGCGCATGGCGATCACGACCAGCCCCAGCTTCATCGGGTGCCGCCGCCGCGCCCGGTTCATGCCCGAGAGGACGGCCCGGATGGATTGCCGCGGGGTCAGGCCGGCGAAGGTGTGGATGACCGGCGAGTAGCGCAGCTCCAGCGTCCGCACCCCCGCCGCGGCGGCATCGTCCACGATGGCCTCCGTGACCTGGCTGATGTTCTCGTAGAACTGCGTGATCCAGAGGGGATAGTGCATCTTGTCGAGGTAGGCGAGGAGCGTCCCCTCCTCCTCGGGCTGCAGCTCCAGCCGCCGGCGCAGCTCGTCCTTGGACTCCGTGGGGTTCAGCCGGTAGTGCCGCATCAGCTCCCACGTGACGTCCACGGGGATCGAGCCGTCCACGTGCTGGTGCAGTTCGACCTTGGGGAGGGCGCGGATGCGGCCTTCGAGGTCGGACATGCGCGATTATAGAGTTAACCATGCCTACCGCGCGCTCGGCCGACGGGGTGGCCATCCGCTTCGACGTCGAAGGCCGGGGCGAGCCCACGATCGTGCTCGTCCACGGCTGGGTCATGGATCGCCACGTCTGGGAGGTCCAGGCGCCGTCGCTCGCGGCCCGGCACCGCGTGGTGGCCCTCGACCTGGCGGGGCACGGGGAGTCGGGCGGGTCGCGGCCCGCCTGGACCATGCCCGCGTTCGGCGAGGACGTGAAGGCCGTCGTCGAAGACGTAGCGGCGGCCCAGGTGGTCCTGGTCGGCCACTCCATGGGCGGGCCGGTGGTCCTCGAGGCGGCGCGCCGGATGCCGGAGCGCGTGAAGGGGATCGTCCTGGTGGACACGCTCCTCGACGTCGAGGCGCGCACGCCCCCGGCCGAGATCGAGGCCTTCGCCGCGCAGCTCGCGGCCGACTACGGGGCGCAGGTGACCGAGATGTTGAACGGCTACCTCTTCGCGCCGGCGACACCCGCGGCCGTGCGCGAGCGGATCATCCGCCACGCCCTCGCGCTGCCGGCCGGCGTCTCGGTCGGGATGCTGCGCGAGACCTGGGCCTACGACCCGCTTCCCGCGCTGCGCGAGATCCGGTGTCCGATCCGGGCGGTGAGCGCCGACAAGTTCCCCACCAACCTCGAGGCCAACCGGCGGCACATGCCTGGTTACGAGGCGGCCATCGTGCCCGGATCCGGCCACTATCCGATGCTGGAGGATCCGGCGCGCTTCGGCCCGGCGCTCGACCGGGCGCTGGCCCAGGTGCTCGCCGCCGGCTGAGCGCGCCGCCGGACGGCGCGCCGATCAGGCGGGCTTCTTCGTCCACCTCCGGCGCGACGCGAGGATCCGCTCCCAGGAATCCAGGATGGGATCCACCGCTTCGAGGAACGACGTGAGCAGCGCGCTGTGGCGCTCCTCGAGCGACTGCAGGACGGCCGCCGCCTGCGTGGCCGCGTCGGGCTGCACCCGCGAGACGTGGCGTGCGACCGTCGACGAGAGGACCTCCAGGTCGTGCAGGTCTCCCATGGTGGTCTGGAGGCGATGAAGGGACTCCAGCTCGCGCCCGCTGACTCCGCCCGCCACCGGCCGTAGCGCCTCCATGAGGTAGCGGAACTCCTTGAGGTCGATCCGCATGCGATGGATGGTGTCCAGCTCGGCGGGACTGACGGCCAGCCGGCTCTTGCGGAGGCGGGAGAAGCCGTCCCGCGCCGCCTCGTGGGCCGCGCTCCGGACCGACGCCGCCGCGGCGGACCTCTTGCGGCCCGATCCCTCGAGGACGCGCCGGATGTCGCGCCGGAGACGCCGCGCGCCCCGCCGTCGCAGCTGGCGGTGGAGCTTGCGCGCCAGCGCCTCGTGCTTGTCCCGCAGCCGCTCGCGGAGCGGGCGGAGCGCGGCTGTCGCCTCGTCGTTGCCGAGCGCGGACAGCATCTGCAGCTCCACGCCGACGTCGCGGAGCCCGCCCGACCGATCGAGCACCCTCTCGATGCGCCGCCTCAGCCTCCGGTGGCGCTTGCGCTCGACGAAGGGACGCAGGCCCTCCAGCGCGGCCAGGAGCCGGCGGGCCGACGTGCGGAGGTCGTGGACCGACTTGTCGATCCGCGCGCGGCCGATCGGGATCCCGCACCGCACGCGCCGCCGGAACCGACGCGCGCGGTCCTCGACCGCCGCGGCGAGCGCCTCGAGCAGGTCGACTGGGCTGCCGGGCGAGGGGCGCCTGGGGCCCGGGCGTGGCAAACGCACGCGCCGCGTGCCCTTGGCGGTCTTCAGGCGAACGGTGCGGCGGGCGCGCGCGGCGGCCACGCGCCCATCTTATGGCACGGACGGGTTACGACGAGCCGAAGCCGCGGTCGTCGGCCGACGGCCCGTAGACGGAGGGCACGGCCGCACCGTTCAACCGGAGATAGACGGTCAGCTGGCCGCGGTGATGCGCCAGGTGCGTGAACGTATCCTCGATCACCACGTGCCGCGGATCCTCGGCCACCACCTTGCCCGCGACCAGGAGCTTCCAGCGCGTCATGAGGTGCTCTTCGTTCGTGCCCTTGAGGGCCGCGCGCGCCTTCTCCACGGCCTCGTCGCCCATCTCGACCAGCTCGCGGGCCGTGCTCACGTCCCTGGGCCTGTACTTCGAGCCGCCCGGCGGGTTGAGGTCCAACTCGTCCTGCGTGATGGCCAGGGCGATCCACGACGGCATCGAGGCCACCAGCGTGCACAGGTAGCCGAAGGCCATGGACTTCTCGTGGGGCTTCCAGTCCCGGCGGCCCTCGGGCACCCGCTCCAGCGCCCGCCGCGAGATCTTCGCCTCGCGGTCCAACTGCGCCAGGTACAGGTCGATCATTTTCATGAATACCTCCCGGGATGAGACGGCACCGGCTGCCCAGAAGACCAGCCTAGTCCAGTTTGTGCGATAGCCTACACGCCCATGCCCATCGATCCCGCGACCCTGCGCAAGGCCACGGAGCACGTGCGCCGGAGCGATCGCGTGCTGGCCGCGATCATCCGCGACGTCGGTCCCTGCGGTCTCCAGACCGACGACCGCAGCGGCGCCTTCGCCGCGCTCGTGGAGTCGATCGTCTATCAGCAGATCACGGGCAAGGCCGCCGCCTCGATCTACGGCCGCGTGCGCAGGCTCTTCAAGCGCCGCCACCCGCGCCCCCACGACATCCTGTCCGCCACCGACGAGGAGCTCCGGGGCGTCGGCCTGTCGCGCCAGAAGGTGGCCTATCTCCGCGACCTGGCGCAGCGTGTCAGCGCCGGCCTGAGGCTCCGCGCCCTCGGCCGCCTGGACGACGAGGCCATCATCGAAGCCCTGACCGAGGTCAAGGGCATCGGCCGCTGGACGGTGGAGATGTTCCTGATCTTCCGCCTCGGCCGCCTGGACGTCCTCCCCGTCCACGACTACGGGATTCGCAAGGCCATGCAGCGCGCGTACCGCTTCCGCAAGCTGCCCAAGCCGGATCGCATGCGCAAGGTCGCCGAGCCCTGGCGCCCGTACCGGACCGTGGCCTGCTGGTACCTCTGGCGCAGCCTGGAGACCCGCGGGGGGCGCTCGGGCTAGGCCGCCGCGGTGGCCCGCACCACCTGATTGCGGCCCGCGGCCTTCGCCTCGTAGAGGGCGCGGTCGGCGGCGCGCACGAGGAGCTCCGCCGACTCGGTGCCCTCGCCCAGCGAGGCCACGCCGAGGCTGGCCGTGGCCCGCAGCTCCACCGTGTCACCGGCGGCGCGCTCGACGCGGAAGACGTGGCCCGCGAGCGCGAGGCGCAGCCGCTCGGCCAGGGCGAAGGCCTCGTCCGCGCCCGTCTCGGGCAGGATCAGGCAGAACTCCTCGCCGCCGTAGCGGGTGGCCTTGTCGTTGGTGCGCAGCGCGGACGAGATGAGCCGCGCCGCCTCGCGCAGCACGCCGTCCCCGGCCCGGTGCCCGTGGCGGTCGTTGATGTCCTTGAAGTGGTCGAAGTCGAGCATGACCACGGCGAGCGGGCGGCGGTAGCGGATGGCGCGCGCGGCCTCGTCGGCCAGCATGTCGTCCATGGCGCGCCGGTTGTAGAGGCCGGTCAGGTCGTCGTGGAGGGCCAGCTCCTGGGCCTCGCGCAGCTCGCGCCGAGTCCTCTCCGTTTCCTGCTCCAGCCGCCGCCGCTCGTCGGTCCCCAGCACCAGCGACACCTGGTCGGCCAGCGCACCGGCGAAGGCCAGCTCGTCGGGCTGCCAGACGCGCGGCGGGCCCACGTGCTCGCAGCAGACCACGCCCACGAGCCGTCCCTCCCTTCGGATGGCGGCGTCCATCATCGAGGCGATGCCCAGCGGCTCGAGGTAGCCGTCGCGGAACTCGGAGGTGCGCGGGTCGGAGAGCGCGTCGTGGGCGTCGATGGCGCGGCCCGTCTCCAGCGCCTCGAAGTAGCGCGGGTACCGCTGGGCCACGAGCACCGTCCCCGCCGCGTGAGTCCTCCGGCTTCTTTCGTAGAGGTCCAGGCAGCACAGGGAGCTGTGGTCCTCGCTCAGCAGCCATACGCTCGTCCGCTCGACGGCGAGGGTGAAGGCGGCGGTCTCCGTCAGCTCGCCCAGCATGTCTTCCAGGCTGAGGTTGCCGTGGCCGACGCTCAGCCGCGCGATCCGCACGATGGCGTCCTGCTCGCGCCGGGCGACGTCGCGCAGGCGGCCCTCGCTCCCGGCCAGGGCCCGCTCGGCCGCCTCGCGCGCGGCCCGCTCTTCCGCCAACGCCGCCTGGAGGGCGGCGATGCGAGGGTCGCCGGAGCCGTCGTCGGAATCAGCCATCCGGGGCGGACCTATGTGTCGTACCGGCATCTCCCGGAGGGAGAGGGGGACGACGGCGGCGGCAGGCTACGCGCTCCTGCGAGGCCCGTCAAGGACGCGGCGCGCCCATCAGATCCGAGACCGTCACGAACCGCAGGCCCTTCGCCCGGCCGGCCTCGAGGATGGCGGGCAGGGCCGCCACCGTGTTCGAACGGTCTCCGCCGGCGTCGTGCAGGACGACGATCGCGCCGGGGGCGAGGTTCTTCGTGACCGCCCAGCGGATGTAGGCCGCGGGCGGACGTTTCGGATCCCACGCCTGCGCCGAGCCCAGGATGCAGGTGTAGCCGCGCTGGATGGCGAGGTCGAGCTGCGCCGGTCGAATCCATCCCCCTCCGGGACGGAAGAGCTTCGGCTCGCCTTCGGGCATGGCCAGCGCCGCCTCCGCGCGCAGGAGCGACTCGCTGAAGCGGCGCATGGACATGAGGGCCGTCGCACCGCGTGAATCGGTGTGGTTGCCGACCTCGTGGCCCAGCGCGC
>Ga0111538_10011701_pt1 | contig 11616 bp, 11 predicted proteins | sample SoiMethybrSBSTD1_FD_79669 | JGI IMG/M metagenome (GOLD analysis project Ga0111538, IMG submission 79669) | Bulk soil microbial communities from a Populus tree surrounding site in Tennessee, USA - Soil MetaG P. TD hybrid SBSTD1 (version 2)... | ecosystem: Environmental > Terrestrial > Soil >...
ACCCGCACACCACCGTCTCGGACCCTGAGGCGGCACTTGACGTTCACGTCGCGGACAGCCTGTCGGGATTGGAGGTACGGGAGCTCTCGTCCGCGCGCCGGATCGCGGATATAGGCGCAGGTGCAGGGTTTCCCGGGCTGGTGCTCGCCATCGCTGTCCCTCGAGCGCAGGTTGACCTGATCGAGTCGGCGGGACGAAAGACGGCGGTGATCGACCGCCTGATCCAGGCCACCGAGCTGGGCAATGCGCGCTCCATAACCGCGCGCGTGGAGGATTACGCGCGTGTCCCCCCGGCGCTTGGAGGCGGGCGCGAGGCGTACGACGCCGTGACGGCGCGGGCGGTGGCGGCGCTGGCGGTGCTGGTCGAGTACGCGGCGCCGCTGCTGCGGCCGGACGGCGTCCTGGTCGCCTGGAAGGGCGCGCGAGACTTGGCTGAGGAGGATTCTGGCGCCGCCGCCGCAGAGAAGGTGGGGATGGCGGTGAAGGAGGTGGTTCCGGTGCAGCCGTACCCGGCCTCCGAGAACCGCCATCTGCACGTGTATCGCAAGATCGCGCCCACGCCGCCGGAGTTCCCGCGGCGCGCGGGGATGGCCCGCAAGCGCCCGCTGAGCTGAACGACGAGCAGTGAGGGGGTGTTTGCCGGGTTAGTCCCCCATACGGGGCATAAGACGGCAAGCCCCCCGTGGATCCTGTCTCATTGCCGTCGTTCGCCGGCAGGACAGAGCCGTTCGCCCCCGAACACCGTTCCGACCGATCTGAACCGTAGGTTCAGCGCGTGGGCACAGTTGTCGCAGTCGCAAACCAGAAGGGCGGGGTGGGCAAGACCACCACCGCCGTCAATCTCGGCGCGAGCATCGCGGACGCCGGCTACCGGACCCTGCTCGTGGATCTCGATCCGCAGTGCAATGCTACGGTTGCACTTGGGTTGCCGAAGGATGGCGGAGGCAGCATCTACGACTGCCTCTCCGGAGAGCTCACTCTCACCGCCGCCGCGGTCCCCAGCGGCATCGACAACCTCGACGTCGTGCCGTCGACGCCCGACCTGGCCGGCGCGAACGTCGAGCTGCCGCGCATCGAGGGATCGGAGACCACGCTCCGCGACCGGCTCGGCAGCGTCCGCGACCGGTACCTCTTCACGATCCTCGACTGCCCGCCATCGCTCGGCCCGCTCACCGTGAACGCGCTGGTGGCGGCCGACAAGGTGATCGTCCCGGTCCAGACCGAGTACTTCGCTCTCGAGGGTCTCGCGCAGCTGCTCGACACCCTCTCGTTGATCCAGCGCGAGCTGAACCCGCGCCTGTCCGTGCTCGGGATGATCCTCACGATGCACGACGGCCGCACGCGGCTGGCGCGCGACGTCGAGCGCGAGGTGCGCGAGCACTTCCCGACGCTGGTGTTCGACACCGTCGTGCCGCGCAACGTCCGGCTCGGCGAGGCGCCGAGCTACGGCCTCCCGGTCCTGCGGCACGCGCCGCACAGCCCGGGGAGCGCGGCGTACCTGAGGCTGGCCAAGGAGGTGGCCGCACGTGGCTGACGCACAGCAGCGCGGCATGGGCCGCGGGCTCGCGGCGATCCTGCCCCGGAGCGACAGGGTCGAGGACGGCCTGCGCGAGATCCCGCCGGACCTGATCCAGCCGAATGCGCGCCAGCCGCGCCACACGTTCGACCAGGCGCGGCTCGCCGAGCTGGCCGAGTCGATCCGCACGCGCGGTGTGCTCCAGCCGATCGTGGTCCGGCCCCTGGCCGGCGGCATGTTCGAGCTGGTGGCCGGTGAGCGCCGCCTGCGGGCCGCGCAGATGGTCGAGCTCGCGACCATCCCGGCGCTCGTGCGCGACACCGACGACTGGGAGCGGCTCGACCTCGCGCTCGCGGAGAACATGGCGCGGGTCGATCTGAACGCGATCGAGGAGGCGCGCGCCTGCGCGATGCTCGTCGACGACCTCGGCCTCACCAAGCAGGAGGTAGGCCGGCGGGTGGGGCGGAGCCGGGTCGCGATCTCCAACCTGATCCGGCTGCTCGAGCTTCCCGAGGAGGCGCTCGAGCTGATCGAGCGCGGCGATCTCACCGAGGGCCACGGCCGCGCTCTGCTGCTCTGCAAGGACCATGCGAACCGGCGGAGCCTGGCGCTCGAGGCGCGCGACGGCGGATGGTCCGTGCGCGAGACCGAGCGGCGCGCCCGCGAGGCTGAGGGTCAACCGGAGCCTGAGAAGAAGCGCTTCACGCGCGAGATCCACCCGGACCTGGCCGAGGCGCTCGGCGCGGCGGAGGACACGCTCTCCACGGCGTTGGGCCAGCCGGTGAGGGCACGCCCCCGCGGCGAGAGCGGCTGCCGAATCGAGCTCGACTTCGAGTCGCCGGCGGAAGCCGTGGCGCTCGCCGAGCGGCTCCTCGCACGCGCCCACCTGCGCGCGGTCTGAACGACAGAAGGCCCCGCAAAGGGGCCCTCGGCACTCGCCTGTTGAAGCGCATTCTACGGCGGCTACAATCGCACGTCGCGGGCGATTAGCTCAGCCGGTTAGAGCGCGTCTCTGATAAGGACGAGGTCCCTGGTTCGAGTCCAGGATCGCCCACTGCCTTCGCAGTGACCGTCGGGAGGAACAGCCCGGTGGCGGACCTTCCACGCGGCTCTAGACTGTCGAACAGATGCAGGAGATGGTCATCTACGGCGTCAGCTTCGACATGGTCGGCAAGCAGCCGATCGTGCTCCTGAAGACTCGCGACGGCAACAAGTTCCTCCCGATCTGGATCGGCCATCCCGAGGCCGCCGCCATCCTGATGAAGCTCCAGGGAGCCAACACGCCGCGGCCGATGACGCATGACCTGATCTCGGAGATGCTGACGGAGCTCGAGGTGAGCTGCACGCGGGTCGCCGTGACCGAGCTGCGCGAGAACACCTTCTACGCCGAGGTCACGCTCCAGCTGAACGGCCGCGAGATCCCGATCGACTCGCGCCCGTCCGACGCGCTCGCCCTCGCGGTCCGGACCGGCGCGCCGATCTTCGCCGCCGAGGACGTGATCACCGAGTCCGCCATCGAGTTCGAGCACGAGGTGGAGGACACCGAGGAGGTCGTCGAGAAGTTCAAGGACTTCCTCGACAACGTCACGCCCGAGGACTTCGCCAACGGCGAGGAGGAAGAGAACTAGAAGCCGGCCCGCCGCGCCCGCTCGGCGCGGTCCGGCAGATGCAGGACGTCGGCGCCGCCCGGCAGCGGCTCCTCGGCGGGCGGCGGCTGCACGGCGTCGATCTCGCCGGTGAGCGTCCCGTACAGCTGCACCTGCTGCGTCACGACCTCGCCGATGCGGCGGATCCCCTCGCGGATCGCGTCCTCGTCCGAGCCCGAGAAGTTGAGCCGCATCGAGCTGCGGCCCCGACCGTCCAGGAAGGCGGCCTCGCCCGGCACGAACGCCACGTTCTCGTGGAGGGCGCGGGCGAGCAGGTCGGTGGTGTCGATGAAGTCCGGCAGCGTCGCCCAGATGAACAGGCCGCCGGAGGGCCGCGTCCACTCGGCCTGCGGCGGGAAGTGGTCGGCGAGCGCGTCGAGCATGGTGTCGCGGCGGGCGCGGTAGATCTCGGTGAGCGACTCGACGTAGTCGCGCCAGCGACCCTCGGCGAAGTACGCCTGCACCATCAGCTGCGAGAGCGTCGACGTGCACAGGTCCGCGGCCTGCTTGCCGAGGTTGATCTTCTCGAGCACCGGCGGCGGTGCCACCACCCACCCGAGCCGGATCCCGGGCGAGAGGATCTTCGAGAACGTGCCGAGGTACATCACGTAGATCCCGCCGTCGAGCGACAGCAGCGGGGTGGGCGGGTCGCCCTCGTACCGGAGCAACCCGTACGGGTTGTCCTCCAGGATCAGCAGCTCGCGCTCGTGCGCCACCTCGACGAGGCGCTGCCGCCGGGGCGCAGACATCGTCACTCCCGCCGGGTTCTGGAAGCTCGGCACCGTGTAGATGAACTTCGGCCGCCGGCCGTCGCGGTCGAGCCGGTCGAGCGTGTCCTCGAGGAGGTCCACGCGCATGCCGTCCGCGTCCATGTCGATCTGCACGAGGTCGGCCTGGTAGGAGGTGAACACGTTCGCGGCGCCGGGGTAGGTCGGGCCCTCCGCCACCACCACGTCGCCCGGGTCGATCAGCGTCTTCGTGACGAGGTCGATCACCTGTTGCCCGCCGGTTGTGACGAGCACGTCCTCGGAGTCGACCCGCATGCCCTCGGCACCCATCACCTCGGCGATGCAGTCCTTCGTCTCCTGGAGGCCCTCGGTGGGCCCGTACTGGAGGGCCTTCGCACACGACTCGGTCGCGATGCGCTGAGCCACCGCCGCGAAGGTGTCGGGCGGGAACGTGCTGGTGTCCGGCAGGCCGCCGGCGAGCGAGATGATCTCGGGCCGGGCCGTGACCGCCATGAGGTCGCGCATCGCGGAGGACTTCATGACCTTCGTCCGCGAGGCGAACAGGCCGGCGTAGCGCTCGATGTCTCGCGAGGAGCTCATGCGATGAGCGCGAGGACGCCGCCCGAGGCGCGGCGTTAACCTCACCGCGCGGAGGGTACCGACCCTCCCACTCCGCCTCATGAGCGCGTTCCTCGACATCAGCACGGGCGCGGGCCTCGCGTCGGCCACAGGGATCCGGCCGTACCTGCCGCCGCTGCTGGCCGGCGCGCTGGCGCGCGGGGACATCGCGATCGACTTCGACGGCACCGGCTTCAGCTTCCTCGAGTCGCCCGCGTTCCTCGGGGGAGTGGTGGCCGTGGGTGTGGTGGCGTTCCTTCTGGAGCGCCAGCGCTCGCCGTCGCCCGGGCGGGGAGCCGCCGAGGTGCTCTCCGGCGTGATCGGGATCCTCCTGGGCGGCCTGCTGTTCGGCGGCGCCCTGGCGGACGGCGGTGAGGCTGCGTGGCCCGGCTTGCTCCTCGGGCCGCTGTGCGCCGTCTTGGGGTGGCTGGCCGTCGGCGGTCTCGTGGAGCGGGTTCGCGCCCGGCTCGAGCCTGACCAGGCGGCGCTCCTCACCGCCTACGCCGACGCGGCCGCGCTGATCCTCGCGGCGATCGCGCTCTTCGTGCCGCCGCTCGCCCTCCTCGCCATCCCGGGCTTCATCGTGTTGCTCGCCGGCGGGCGCCGGCGCGAGGGGGAGAAGTACGCCGGGCTGAGGATCCTTCGGTAGTGCCGAAGAAGCTCGTCCTCGCGGTCATCGATTCGCTGAAGCCGGACATGCTCGACCAAGCGGTCGCCGAGGGCCATGCCCCGGCGCTGGCGGCGCTGCTCGACCGCGGCACCTACATCCGCGATTGCGTGTCGACCTTCCCGTCGGTCACGCCCGTCGCCTCGGCCGCGATCGCCACCGGCTGCGGACCGGGCGAGCACCACATCCCGTCGATGAACTGGTTCCACCGGGGCGAGGAGCGCTACGTGGAATACGGCTCGTCGCTGCCCGCCACGCGCGCCTTCGGGATCGTGCGCTCCCTCTACGACACGGTCTACAACATGAATCTGGCGCACCTCACGCGTGCGCACAGGACCGTCTTCGAGCACCTCGACGACGCCGGCCTCCGGACCGCCTGCACGACCTATCTGATCTACCGCGGCCGCACGCGGCACGACCCGTCGGGGGCGAGCGTCTACCGGCGGATCGCCGAGGCCGCGCAGTTCCGGCACCCGGTGTACGGCGCCCGCGAGCTGTTCTACGCGGACCTGTTCGACTCGCGCGACACCGGCTGCACGTCCGCGCTCGGCATGCCCGGCCAGCGCGACCGGCACACGGGCTGCGTGGGCGCCTATCTGGTCGAGCACGACCTCTTCGACTTCCTGCTGTTCTCGCTGCCCGACAACGACACGCACTCGCACAAGGTCGGCCCCGATGGCCAGGTGCGCTCCATCGCCGAGGCCGACCACGCCCTCGAGCGGATCATGCACGTGGCGGGCGGGCCGGAGGCCTTCCTCGAGGAGCACGCGGTGATCGTGATGTCGGACCACTCGCAGACCGCCGTGGAGTCGGGCATCAACCTTTCCGAGGTCCTGGCGGACATGCGCGTGCTCGGCCCGAGCGACGTGGCGCCCACCGAGGCCGAGCTGGCGGCCTGTCCCTCGGCGCGGTCCGCGATGGTCTACGCGCTCGACGAGGGCCGCCGCGACGAGCTGGTTCGCCGCGCGGCCGACACGCTGCTCGAGGCCGACGGCGTGGAGCTCGTGATCACGCGCGAGGACGGCCGCGCGCTGGTGCGCTCCGGCGCGGGCGAGCTGCGCTTCGCGCCCGGCGACGACCTCACGGACGCGTGCGGGCGTGGCTGGGCGCTCGCCGGCGACGAGTCCGTCCTGGAGCTCAACACGGGCGGCGGGCGGGTCGGGGGCGAGACGTACCCGGATGCCCTCGGGCGGCTGTGGTCCGCGCTGGCGTGCCCGCACTCGGGCGACGTGCTCGCCTCGGCCGAGCTGGGCTACGAGTTCGTGGACTGGGGCGGCGCCGACCACGTGGGCGGCGGCAGCCACGGATCGCTCCACCGCGACGACTCCGAGGGCGTGCTGCTCCTGTGCGGCGTCGACGCGCCCGAGCGCAAGCAGTGGTCCCTGTCCGACGTCACTCCATTGGTGCTCGAACACTTCGGTGTACCTTTGGCCGGGTGACCGACGAGGCGAGGGCCCCGGTCGCCGACCGCCCACACGCGATTCACCTCCGGGTGCGGGCCGGCTTGGCGCGGCCCCACAACTGGATGCAGCTGCTGAAGTTCTGCGCGGTCGGCGTGTCCGGCTACGTGGTGAACCTCGCCGTGTTCGCCGTGTGCGTCGAGGTGCTCGACCTCCATCACCTCGTGGCGGCGACGCTGGCATTCGTCGTGGCCGTGCTCAACAACTTCTGGTGGAACCGCCGTTGGACCTTCCGTGCCCGCGGCGGGCACGCCGGCTTCCAGGCGGCCCGGTTCTTCACGATCAGCACGGCGGCATTCGTGTTCGCCGCGGCGATGCTCGAGCTCCTCGTGAGCGTCGCGGGCATGCCCGAGCTGCCCGCACAGGCAATTTCGATCGTCGCGGCCACTCCCCTCAACTTCCTCGGGAACAAGATGTGGAGCTTCCGCATCGAGCTGTCGCGCGACTAGTCGCGCTGGCCGTCGCTGTAGCGCTGGCCGCATGCGCCGCGCTTGCGCCCGCGGCGAATGCCGCGGACCTCGACCGGCCGTCCTCGCTCACGCAGCCGCCGCGCTTCTTCGACCACAGCGCACGTGAGATCGAGCGGATCGCGGCCCGGGCCGAGAAGGTGAAGGAGGCGGTCAAGGACGGTCCGCTTCAGCCATCCGCGTACACGAAGGGCCTCGGGCGCTGGCAGGTGAGCTGGTTCCGCGACGGCCAGGAGATCGTCCAGGTGCAGGTGGACGACCGCAGCGGGGCAATCCTCGAGCAGTGGTCCGGCGACCAGGTCGCCTGGTCGATGGCGCGCGGCTACCCGGGCGCGTTCGGACGAAAGCTGAACGCGCCGTACGTCTGGATCCCGCTGTGCGTCCTGTTCCTGCTGCCCTTCCTCGACGTCCGGCGGCCCTTCCGGCTGCTCCACCTCGACCTGCTCGTGCTGCTCGCGTTCGGGGCGTCGCACTACTTTTTCAACCGGGCCGAGATCGGCGTCTCCGCGCCGCTCGTGTATCCCGTCCTGCTGTACCTCCTCGCGCGGGTCCTGTTCGCGGCGTTCAGGCCGCGCCGCCCGTCAGGCCCTCTGGTGCCGCACGTGCCGCTGACCCTGCTCGTGGTGTTGCTGGTGTTCCTCACGGCGTTCCGGATCGGCCTGAACGTGGCTGACTCGAACGTGATCGACGTGGGCTACGCCGGAGTGATCGGCGCAGACCGGATCGCCGACGGGCACCAGCTCTACGGCGACGGCTTCTCCGCGGACGTCGAGCGGGGCGACACCTATGGCCCCGTGAACTACCTCCTCTACGTGCCGTTCGAGCAGGCGCTGCCGTGGAGCGGGCGGTGGGACGACCTGCCCGCGGCGCACGGTGCGGCGATCACGTTCGACCTGCTGGCGCTGGGCGGATTGCTGCTGCTCGGCCGGCGAATGCGCCCGGGCCGCGATGGCACGGTGCTCGGGGTGGCGCTCGGATACGCGTGGGTGGCCTACCCGTACACGGCGTTCGTCCTCGAGTCGAACTCGAACGACACGCTGGTGGCGGTGGCGTGCCTCGGGGCGCTGCTCGCGGCGACGATGGCGCGCGACCGCGCCTCGGCGGCGGTGGCCGGGACGGCGCTCGCGCTGGGTGCCGCGGCGAAGTTCGTGACCGCGGCGCTGGCTCCGCTGTTCGCCCGACGGTCGCCGGTCGTGCTGTTCGGGACGCTCCTGCTGGTGGTGGCGCTGGCCGTCGTGCCGTTCATCCCGGACGGAGGTCTGCGAGAGCTGTACGACAGGACGGTCGGGTATCAGGCGAGCCGCCCGTCGCCGTTCAGCATCTGGGGACAGGTGGAGTCGCTCGGCTGGCTGCAGGACGTCGTGAAGGGAGCCGCGGCCGGCCTCGCCGTGCTGGCGGCATTCCGCCCGAGCGCGCCCGACCTGCGCCAGATCGCCGCGATGGGCGCCGCGATCCTGATCGCGGTGGAGCTGACCGCGACGCACTGGTTCTACCTCTACATCGTCTGGTTCGTGCCGTTCATCCTGGTCGCGTTGATGGCCGCGCATGTGGGCCCGCCGGACGAGACCGGGGAGGAGCGGGAAGCCGAACGCGAGGCGGTGTTCGCGTGAAGCGCGCCGCTCTCTTCGCCCTGGTCCTGCTCGTCGCCGGCTGGGCCCTGACCCTCTGGGTCGCGCCGTGGAGCGACGAGCGCGTGAACGACCTGTTCGTCTACCGGGCCTTCGCCGCACCGGTCCTCGACGGCGGCCTTCCCTATCGCGACGTAGCGTTCGAGTACCCGCCGCTGGCGGCTCCCGCGATCGCGCTGCCCGGCCTCGTGTCCACCGCCGCCGAGGGCTTCCGCTGGGCGTTCGCCGTGTGGACGCTTCTGGGCGCGGCCGCCGTGGTCCTGCTCTGCGGCGCACTGGCCCGGCACACGGGCGGTGATGCCCGCCGGGCGATGCTTGCCGCAGCGACGATGCCGCTCCTCTGCGGCGCTGTTCTGCGGACCCACTTCGACCTGTTCCCGGTGGCCCTCGTCCTGGCGGCGCTACTGCTGCTCGTCCGCAACCGGCCGCGCGCCGCCTTCGCCGTGCTCGGCGTCGCGGTCATGACGAAGGCGTTCCCGATCGTGATAGCGCCCATCGCCATCGCGTGGCTGCTGGCGCGGGGGCGCCGCCGCGACGCGTGGCAGGGCGCGCTCGTCTGCGCGGCGGTGATGGCCGCGATCGCGGGTGCGGCCGTCGCCGTGTCGCCGGACGGGGCACTCGACGCGGTCCGGTTCCAGCTCGACCGCCCGGTGCAGGTCGAGAGCTCGCCCGCCCTCGTGGTGCTCGGCCTGGATGCCGTGGGCGCAGGCCACGCGGAGAGCGTGAAGAGCTTCAGGTCCGACGGCCTGCTGCACCCCGCATCCGACGCGGTCACCTCACTCTTCCTGACCGTCCTTGTCGCACTCGTAACACTCCTGTGCGTCCGAGTGGCTTCCGGCGGCCGGGACGCCGGGGCCCGAGAGCTCGTTCTCGCGAGCCTCGCCGCGTGCGCCGGCTTCGCGTTGTTCGGCAAGGTCTTCTCGCCCCAATTCGTGACGTGGGTGCTGCCGCTCGGCGCACTGGCGTTCGCGTGGCGGATGCACGCGCTGGCGCTCGCCGTCGCTCTCGTCGCCGTCCTGACTCAGATCGAGTTCCCAGCCCACTACTTCGACGTCGTCGCCCGCGAGCCGCTGGCGGTCGGCGTGGTGGCTCTGAGGAACATCGCCCTCGCCGCCGTGATCGCGCTGACCCTCCGCGAGCTGCGCACGCCGCGTCGTGCACTCGTCGGCACGCCCGGGTAGCGGCCGGCCAAACCCTCAGGGTTCCGCCGGCAGCAGCAGCTGCTCGATGCTGGTCGCGCGGCCGTCGGTGTCCGCCTCGATCAGGACGCCGTTCAGCCACGGGTCCTCGTCGGCCGTCTCGAAGCGCACGTTCGTCATCGTCAGGAACCGCTCCAGCGCCAGCTCGCGCTTCACCCCGATCACGCCGCCGCGGGGGCCGGTCATCCCGACGTCGGTGACGTAGGCGGTGCCGCCCGGGAGGACGCGGGCGTCCGCGGTTGGCACGTGGGTGTGCGTGCCCACGCACGCGGTCGCGCGGCCGTCCACGTGCCAGCCCATCGCGACCTTCTCGCTCGTGGCCTCCGCGTGCATGTCGATCAGCACCGCGTCGGCACGGCCGCTCAGATCGGACAGCGCCGCGTCCGCGTCGGCGAACGGCGACCGGACGGCCGAGAGGTAGAGCATCCCGGACAGGTTCACCAGACCGAGCCGCATGCCGTCGCGCTCCACCACGGTGTGCCCGCGGCCGGGGCTCCCCTTCGGATAGTTCGCCGGCCGCACGATCCGGCTCTCGTGGTCGAGCAGCTCGTAGACCTCCCGGTGGCGGAAGGCGTGGTTGCCGAGGGTGATCGCGTCGGCGCCGGTTTCGAGGAGCTCGCGCGCCGTCTTCTGCGTGATGCCCACCCCGCCCGCGGCGTTCTCGCCGTTCACGACGACGAAGTCCGGCTGGTGGGCGTCGCGGATCCCCGGCAGCAGCGCGGCGAACGTACGGCGTCCGATGCCGCCGACGACGTCGCCGACGAAAAGAAGCTTCACGACGGCCGATTCTGCCAACCTGCGCGCGGTGGAGACGGCGACCGTGACCCTGGCCGCGCGCGACCTCGTCAAGCGCTACGGGGGTCGGGAGGCGCTGCGCGGGGTCTCGCTGTCCGCGGGCCGGGGCGAGCTGGTGGCCGTGATCGGCCCCAACGGCGCCGGCAAGACCACTCTCCTCTCCATCCTCGCGGGCATCCAGCAGCAGGACGAGGGTGAGCTCACGGTCCTCCCCAAGGGCATCGGCTGGGTTCCCCAGCAGGCTGCGCTCTACTCCAAGCTCACCGTCGTGGAGAACCTGTCGCTGTTCGCCCGGCTGGAGCGCTGCCCCGATGTCCGCGCGACGGTGGACCGCATGCTCGACCTCACCGACCTGCGCGAGCGCGCGGGCGACCAGGTGAGCACCCTCTCGGGCGGCAACCGCCAGCGCGTGAACATCGCCATCGGCCTGCTCGCCGAGCCGGACGTGCTGCTCCTCGACGAGCCCAGCGCCGCGCTCGACCCGCGCCAGCGGGCTCGCCTGTGGGAGTTCATCCTGCGGCTCGCCGGCGAGGGGACCACGGTCATCTACGCCACCCACAACGTCCAGGAGGCGGATCGCTACGCGACCCAGCTGATCGTCCTCGCCGACGGCGAGCGGCTGTTCGACGGATCGCCGCGCGACCTGGAGCAGGAGGTCGGCACGAGCGGCCTCGACTTCGAGGAGGCGTTCGTGGAGTTCCTGCACCGGCGCGGCCACTGACATGCGCTGGCTGCTCCTGAAGGACCTGCAGATCCTGAGGCGCTCGCCGCTTCTCGTGGCGCTGCTCGTCCTCTACCCGGTGATCATCGCCGTGCTGATCGGGTTCGCGCTCTCACGCGGGCCGGACAAGCCGGAGGTCGCGTTCTACAACGGCCTCGAGGGCAAGTCGGC
>Ga0111538_10011702_pt1 | contig 11615 bp, 8 predicted proteins | sample SoiMethybrSBSTD1_FD_79669 | JGI IMG/M metagenome (GOLD analysis project Ga0111538, IMG submission 79669) | Bulk soil microbial communities from a Populus tree surrounding site in Tennessee, USA - Soil MetaG P. TD hybrid SBSTD1 (version 2)... | ecosystem: Environmental > Terrestrial > Soil > Tree...
ATTGGGGTTGCCCTGCGCATCGAGAGTCAGCACGCCGTTCATGGGAGCCGACGCCGCGAAGAAGTAGACGCCAGGCGTGAGGGTTTGCCCGCCCAGATCTTGGCCGGTCAGGGTGGTGGTGACTGCAGCGCCCGCGCAGGCGTTGTAGGCGATGGTGAGATCGCCTTGGGCCTGGAATGCGACCGGATCACCGGCGTGCAGCGTTCCCGTCAGGATGCCCGGTGGAAAGCCCGTGACCGCGATACCCGGGCTGACACCCAGATCGCCGGTGACGGTAGTGAGGCCGGCGTTGGTCACCGTCGAGCCACCGAGGACCGCGAAACTCTGGGCCGAGCCGAGTGACGGGTTCTGGGCAACAGCTGGCGACGGGCCGAATCCGAGAGCGGCAAGCCCGAGGCCTGCCGGCATGATCAGAGATCTGAAGTTCATGTGAGTTCCTTGTGAGTACCGTGTGCGGAAAGATGTTCTCGAGTGTCTGTGCTCGGATCACCGGCGCCATCCCTACAGGTCGCGGCTGAGCACCGACTGAAATGGGAATGAAAAGCACTTCATGGTCTCGAGTGGCTTCACGGCTCGACGTCGAGAACACCGCGGCCCCTACCAACACGGGCAGATCGCGACGTTGGAAGGCTGTGGCTGCGCCTGGACACCACAACTACGAGAGCTGGTCCGCCGAAGACCGGCGGCTTCAGCGCTTCAATCTGGATAGCTGTTCCTGAGCCCAACTGCGCCAAAGGGGCGTCTCGCCACGAAGCGTAACATCCTCGAGCATCCTCATCAGCTGATCACTCTTCCGACCGGTGCGCAGCGTCAGCCTGGCAATGGCCTGAATGGTCCGGATGTGCGCGGGCGAGACCTCGAGCGCCGCGTTGTAGGCCTCGAAGGCTCGGTCGTACAGGGCCGCCTTTTCGAGCGTCAAGCCGAGGTTCAATCTCGGGCCAGGGTCTCCGGGCATGAGCTTTCGTGCCGACTCGAACTCATTGGCGGCCTGGTAGAGCTCTGACTTCCGATAATACAGCACTCCGAGGTCGTTGTGTGCCGGTCCGTGAAAGGGGTCGGCCTTGAGGGCCGCGAGCAGGAGTGCCTCTGCTGTCGCTGGGTCGCTGTCGAGGACGTCGAGAGCCTCGAGGGTCAGCTCATGGGCCCTTGCTGTGTCACGCTCCTGGACGAGCCTCGAGGGAGACGTGCACGACGAGGTGCAGGGAAGCAAGACGAAGGCGAACGTCGTGACGGAGAGAAATGCACGTCTTGCGAAACGAGAGCCTTTCGAGTGTGAACGAAGGTGGCTGGCATGCCGAGCATGCCGAGGCCATGCGCGCGGGTCGACCGCCGCTGGCTGCGTGCTCGGCTGCCCGCTGGCAGCCGCCCGATCATTCTTCGCCGGGCTCATCTGATCAGGATCGGCTCGACCTCGGGCCAGCCGGGGTCGACGTCGGCGCGATGCATCTCGACGTCGCTCAGGAATTTCAGGTGCTGGAAGTCCGAGCTGCGGAGGATGCTGGCACGGATGAAGACAAAGAAGCGCGAGTGCTCGACCTTTTTGGACTCGGAGCTGAACAGCCATCCGATCACGGGCAGGCTGCCGAGGACGGGCACTTGATTGATCGCCTCGGTCTCGCTCGTCGTCTCCAGCCCGCCGAGTGCGACGGTGTAACCGTCGGGGATCGTGGCGGCGCTGTTGAGGGTGTTCTGCTGGCGCGGCGGGGGCAGCGAAGGGTCGCTGGCGGTGCCCACGAACGTGCTCAGGATGATGGAGTACTCCAGGGTAAGGTGGTCGCCCTCGGCGATCTGGGGCTTGACCTCGATCGTCGTGCCCGCGTCCTGCGTGCCACCGAGCGTGGTCGTGGCGACGACCTGGGTGGCGTTGGTGCTGAGGAACGGTGTCTGCAACACCGAGGCGAGCTTGGCCTTCTGGTTGGAGTTCACGAGGATCCTCGGGATGTTGAGTGCGCGCCCCCGGTTGAGGACCTGCAGGGCGTTCAGCAGCACACTGTAGTCGCCTGGATTGAGCACGACGCTCGTGAAGCCCGATGCGATCGGGGGCACCAGGCCGGCGGCCGGGTTGGGTGCACCCAGGCCAAAGAGGGAGGTGAGGCTCACAATGGTGCCTGAGTCCTTGATGCTGCGGATCTCGACCCCCAGGTCGGTGGCGTCGCTGTCGCTCAAGTTGAGGATCAGCACCTCGAGCATGACTTGCGACGAGATCACGTCGAGCGTCTTGAGGAGTCCCTCGAGCTTGTCGAGCAGGCCCTCATCGCCGATGGCGAACACGCAGTTGGTGGTTGCATCAGCGCTCAGCACCACCCTGCCGAGCTCCGCACGCAAGGCGGTCGCGGGCAACGGCGTCACTTGAGTCGCCGGCGCCAGCGGTACAGCGGCTGGGTCTGGCACCTGGGTCGCCGGCCCCGTCGGGCCCAAGAAGCCGGTGCCGGCCAGGCGGTTCAGGAAATCGGCGAGCTCCAAGGCGCTCCGGTTGCGAATCGGGAACACGCGTATGGGCACGCCCGTCGCCGGGGGCGCGACATCCAGGACTCTCAGGAGCTCGAAGACCTGGTCGAGCTTGGGGCGCAGGTCCGCCAGCAGGATCGAATTGGTCTTGCCGACCGCCATGGCCCACACGCCCGATCCCGACATGATCTGCTGGATCGTGGGCAGCACGTCCGCCGGCGACCTGTGCCTGAGCTCATGCAGGACCTTGACATACCCCGCCCTTGCCTTGGACAGGTCCTGTTGCTCGAAACGCGCCTGGTTGCCCGCCTCGTCCAGCTTGACGATGGTGATCGCCTCCTCGCCCGGCAGCTGGATCGTCGTCAAGCCTTGCGACTCCAAGGCCCGGTGCGTCAGCGACCACAGCTCCGCGTCCGAGAGGTTCTCCAAGGGCCGCGTCGCGACCGTTCCCGTCAGTTGCCCTCGCTCGAATCGAACCTCGAGTTGGAGTTTCTGGGCGAAGCGGTCGACGAGGCGCACCAGGTCGACCTGCTGGATCTGGGCGCTGGGGTCCTGGGTCGCTGTCGAGGCCTCAGGTGCGTGCGCCGCGAGCAACGATGCGAGACCGAGAAGCCCGGTCGCCACGCGTGCACAGAACCGAAGCGGCGCGCCGAAGGCGCGCGGCGAGGTCCTGGGCCGGTTCGCCCCGCGGCGCTCCGCGCCGCGGGCGACCCGGCTCAGAACGACCACCTGGCGGAGACCACGTGGCAGCAACATCGCCCGTATCCATGGTTGCATTGTGGTCGCGGATGCGGCCGTGGGGCCGGAGCATGCACAGCAGGGCCCCGATGTGGGCACGTCGCTGCTGCTGCGCGATGGGGTCATTGCGCCACGACGCTGCTGGTATCCATCGTCACGGCACCAGTTCGTGCCAGGGCTCGACCGAACACGCGGGTCCCTTGACTCAGCGTGATGCTCGCATACGCCATGATGTTGCCCCTCAGGACAACGCCTGCAGCGAGAGTGGCGGAGCTGCCGACCTGCCAGAACACGTTTGCCTCTCGCGCGCCGTTGATCAACCGAACCGACGAGTTGATCGCGGCCAGCAGCGTGCTCCCGATCTGGAAGACGAACACCGCATTGGGGTTGCCCTGAGCATCGAGCGTCAGGATGCCGTTCAAGGGAGCCGACGCCGCGAAAGTGTAGACGCCAGGCGTGAGCGTGCGCCCGCCCAGATCTTGGCCGGTCAGGGTGGCGGTACTCGAAGCACCCGCGCAGGCGTTGTAGGCCTTGGTGAGATCGCTCTGCGCCTGGAGTGCAACCGCATCCCCCGCGTGCAGCGTTCCCGTCATGGTCCCAGGAGGCAGACCCGTGATCGCGGTACCGGGGCTGACACCCAGATCGCCGGTGACCGTGCTCGCGCCGGTACTGGTCACCGTCGAGGCACCCAGGACCGCAAAGGTCTTCGCCGCACCGAGCGATGCCACCGGCGTTGCCGTTGCATCCACCGGCTTCACGGACGGCGCGGTGACGCCCGATGGGACCGAGACGCTGCTGGCATCCATCGTGACGGCGGCGGTTCGTGCCAGGGCCCGACCGGACACCGTGGTCCCTTGACTCAGCGTGATGCTTGCAAGCGCCATGATGTTGCCCTTGAAGGCGACGCCTGCAGCGAGGGTGGCGGAGCTGCCGACCTGCCAGAACACGTTTGCTTCTCGCGCGCCGTTGGTCACCGCGACCGACGAGTTGATCGCGGCCAGCAGCGTGCTCCCGATCTGGAAGATGAACACCGCATTGGCGTTGCCCTGAGCATCGAGCGTCAGGACGCCGTTCAACGGAGCCGACGCCGCGAAGGTGTAGACGCCGGGCGTGAGCGTGCGCCCGCCCAGATCCTGGCCGGTCAGGGTGGCGGTAGACGTCGCACCCGCACAGGCGTTGTAGGCCGCGGTGAGATCGCCTTGCGCCTGGAGGGCGACCGCATCACCGGCGTGGCGCGTTCCCGTCATGGTGGCCGGTGGGAAACCCGTGACCGCGGTGCCCGGGCTGACGCCCAGATCCCCGGTGATGGCACTGGCGCCGGCGCTGGTCACCGTCGAGGCACCCAGTACCGCAAAACTCTGCGCCGCGCCGAGTGACGGCCCCTGCGCAAGAGCTGGCGACGACACGAAGGCGAGAGCGGAAAGCCCGAGGCCTGCCGGGATCATCAGAGACTTGAGGTTCATGTGAGTACCTTTTCTGCGGAAAGGGCGCTGGCAAGACCGAGTGAGCTGGCGCCAGCCGATGGTTGACGAAGTTGAGACTCTTGGCAGTGCTCGGAGCAGACGATCAGGATCGCCACCGACCATCTCCCGCGTTCAGCCGCAGCCACAACGTCGGCGATGCAGCGCGAATGGAGGTTGGGAGACTGGGATGGCGACTCGAGAGCCTGCCTTCGATCACCGGTCGCTGTTGCTACACCTCGGGTATGAGGGTGGTCTGAAATGGGGATAAGAAGCACTTCATGGTGGTGTACTTCCCGGCTCGACGTCGAGAAGACCGCGCCATCCAACACGACGGCAAGATCGCGACGGGAAGAGGTTGTTGCCAACCTGGCGTCGATCCAGCTCGACAGGGCGCTGAAGCCGGGTCAGGATCGCCGAAGATCACGCGCGCTGCAGGCGCGAGCTTGAGGTTCGGGCACCGCGGCCATGAACTCGATTTCACTCGCAGTTCAGGGCGTCTTCAGGCCCGAAGTATATGGATGGTGTCCAGTGATCGCGGACAGACACTCGTGATCGCCTTCGCCTCAACTCGTGATTCAGATGGTATGCCAACAATATGGCAACGGCGAGCGAGAGCGTCGGTTGCGATCCGGGTCGTCTTGCTACGAGCATTCATTGAGTTCGGCTTCATCCCGACCGGCTGCCAGTCTACTGGCGAACGCCGGCCTTCTACGCAACCAAGAGAAACCACATGTACTTCCAATCTCCGATGACCACGGCCACTGTAGGCTTTGCAGCTCTCCTCATGTTCGGGTCGTCGCTGGCGCGGTCCCAGACGCCAGTCAAGACGCTCGATTCCCACATCACGGTGACTGGCACGAATGCCAGCGGCGTGGCCCCAACGCTGACCGGCTTGGGCTTCATCAAGGTAGTCAACAACGGCGCCCATGTTGCGGTCACCGAAACCGGTACCGGGACGATCAGCATCACCAACAATGGTCAGGTGCTCACCGCGACGAACACTGGTAATGGCGTGATGACGATCAACAGCACGGCCACTGGCGCCGTGACGGTCACCAACACCGGCAATGGAAATGTCACGGTGACTGCGGCGGGCGCTGCGCCGATCACCATCACCCACACCGGTGATGACAACATCACATACCCACCGGCTGCCGTGACCGCGTCGCGCATTACCGTGTCCGGTAGTGCAGCTGCCAACGTGACACCGACGCTGACCGGCTTGGGCTTCATCAACGTCGTCAACAATGGCGCCCATGTGGCGGTCACCGAAACCGGAACTGGGACGATCTACATCGTCAACAACGGTCAGGTGCTCACTGCGACCAACAGCGGCAATGGCGTGATGACGATCAACAGCACGGCCACCGGCGCCGTGACGGTCACCAACACTGGCAATGGCAATGTCACGGTGACTGCGGCTGGTTCTGCGCCGATCACCATCACCCACACCGGTGATGAGGACGTCACCTACCCGTCGAGTGGCGAGGACATCGTGGTGGTGCCGCACCTCGTTGTGACTGGCACCAAGGCGGGCGATGTGTCCCCGACCATCACTGGCGGCGGCTTCATCAACGTCCAGAACAATGGCGGCCACGTTGCGCCTACTGTGACTGGAAATGGAACGCTACGGATCGTCAACAATGGCGCGGCGGTGACCTCGACCCTGACCGGCGAGGGTCTGATGGACATCGCCAACAATGGTGGCGTCCTGACCTCGACCAACTCCGGCAATGGTGTGATGACGATCCGCAGTACGTGCACTGCTGCCGTCACCGTTACCAATACTGGCAATGGGCGGGTCACGGTGAACGCGACTGGTTCGGCTGCCATCACGATCACCCACACCGGTGATGACGACCTCGTCTACCCCGTGGTGCAGAAGTAGAGTGACGCTGGTCCCGAAGGCCGTCTTACCGACGGCCTTTTGTTTGGCTCGGCATCGCCATCCGGCATGCAGCGCAGCGGATGGTGTGCAGGCTCTCGCCTGCGGCGTCGTACAGCGTCATGGTGCCGCAGTACCCCATGCGGATTACGCGACCGTCAGCGGTCGGCCGGCAGCAAGCGATCCGCCAGCTCCGCCATCGAGCGAGCACGTGCATCGTCGGCACCGTGCATCGGCGATCACGATCCGAGGACCCCGGCGCGTCTCGAGACGCGCTCGGAGTCCGACGACTCACCTGATCTCGCCGTCACCCGCGTTCGAAACCGCGGACACCGCGCCGAGCTCGGCGACCTGTTGAAGGGATGCATGCCGGCGAGCGCCGGGACGTTGGGGATCGCGAGACTCCGGGTCGCGCTGCCGGCGGCCTGCGACAGCAAGCTGTCGGCGAGGTTTGCACTCCTGGCGAGAAAGGGGTTGCGGTTGATGCCGGCCAGCGACTCTTAGAGCAGGTAGCCGCGGTAGACAGCCTGCTCTGCTGCGGCAGCGCCGAGAGACGCTCGTGTCCGACCGCCCTGCAGATCCGAGACGAGCGTCAGCCGGTTCTGCGCCATTTCTTGGCGGTGACGACCGTACCTTTGTCGACCGAGGATTCGATCTGGAAGTCGTCCATCAAACGTCTCACGCCGGACAGGCCGAGGTCGCGGCTGCCCGAGGTCGAGTAGCCGACCTGCAGCGCCTTGGTGACTCCCGGCCCGGCGTCCGAGGCGATCACCACCAGGCCCGAAAGCGAGTCGTCGCGTTCGACCGTCAGCTGCACCTCGCCGTGCCCCGCGTACCAGATGATGTTGTGGGCCAGCTCCGAGATCGCGGTCGCGATCATCGTCAGATCGGTGGCCGAGAAACCGAGGTCCCGGGCGATCTCGCGACCCTTCTCGCGTGCCGTGCGGACATCCGCGTCCGAGCGGACATCGACACGAGCCATGGGCTCGACTCTCCTGCTGCGCGAAGTTGTCATTGCATGTCCCTCGATCACTTGGCGCCATCCCTACCGATCGGGTCTGAGCACCGAATGAAGTGGGAGTGAGAAGCACTTCATGGTCTCGAGTGAACGGCGCGACGGTCCGCTGCCCGATCTCACCTCTGCAGCCGTCGCCGCGCATGGTGGCGCGTAGAGGCTGCGGTAGATGTCGGAGACTCCTCGAGCATGCAGCCGCGGTAGAGCAGCCTGCTCTGCTGCGGCAGCGCCGAGAGACGCTCGTGCTCCGACCGCTCTGCAGATCCGAGACGGGCGTCAGGCAGTTCTGCGCCACTTCTTGGCGGTGACGACCGTACCCTTGTCGACCGAGGAGTCGATCTGGAAGTCGTCCATCAAATGCCTCACGCCGGACAGGCCGAGGCCGAAGCTGCCCGAGGTCGAGACGCCGTCCCGCAGCGCCTTGGTGACGTCGAGGATGCCCGGCCCGTCGTCCGAGGCGATCACCACCAGGCCCGAAAACAAGCCGTTGCGTTCGACCGCCAGCTTCACCTCGCCGTGCCCCGCGTACCTGATGATGTTGCGAGCCAGCTCCGAGATCGCGGTCGCGATCAGCGCCAGATCGGTGGCCGAGAAACCGAGGTCCCGGGCGATCTCGCGGCCCTTCTGGCGCACCGTGCAGACATCCGCATCCGAGCGGACATCGACACGAGCCACGGGCTCGGCTCTCGTGCTGCACGGGGGGGTCATTGCATGTCCTCCACTGGCGCCATCCCTACAGATCGGGTCTGAGTACCGAATGAAGTGGGAGTGAAAAGCACTCATGGTCACGAGTGACTGCACGGCGCGACGACGAGACGAGCGCACCCTGCCAACACGGGCAGGATCGCGACGTTGGAAGAGGCTGTTGCCAATCTGGCATCGATCCAGCTCGACAGGCTGCTGAAGCCGGAGGGGTGCTGAAGCCGGAAGGGTGCTGAAGCCGGAGGGCGCCGAAGCCGGAGCACATCGCTGCGATCGTCAGCTTCCGCGAGGCGCTGCGCGGTCCGCTGCCCGATCTCGAGCAGGTTCGCTAGGCGGGCCCGACGGCGGCGACGGGTGCGTCCTCGTGGAGCCAGGGCGACTCCCCGGCCCGCCAGCGCGGCAGCGTGATCTCGAACTCGCACCCACCTTCCGTACGGTTTCGGAGCGTGATGGTGCCGCCATGGTGTTCGGCGACGCGCTTGACGATCGCGAGGCCGAAGCCCGTACCAGTGGTCTGACGCTTGTGGGTCGCCACGTCGAAGAACCAGTCGAACACCGAGGTCAGGTTCTCGGCCGCAATGCCGGTCCCATGATCGCGCACTTGAAGCACGATCGATTCGCCCCGCGTCTCGACGATCACTTCCACCTTGGCTCCGCGCGGCGAGAATCGCACGGCGTTGCGAGCGAGGTTCTCGACCATCGCTCCGAGCAGGACGGCATCCCCCATCACTTCCAGCCCGGCGTCGCCATTGCTGGTTTCCGCGAGCGTTGTCACGATGCTCACGCCGTGGTCGTACGCGAGCGGCTGGGAACGGTGGACGGCTTCGACGACGACGTCATGGAAGTAGACCGGGATGTGATGACGGGTGTCAGCCTGCGCGAACGGGCGCGCGAGCCGCAGGAAGCTGTCGACGAGGTCGGAAAGGTGCCGCATGTCCCCGGCAATGCTCTTGGCGTAGCGCCGCACGGCGGCAGGATCGGTGCAGCTCGTCGTGAGCAGATCGATCTGGCTCAGCACGAGCGTGAGGGGCGTCTTGATCTCGTGGGCGATGTTGCCGACGAAGCGTCCTTGTGCCCTCGCGTACCCTTCGATCCTCGCGCGCTTGCTGGCGAGCCGTGCCTCGAACTCGACGATCTCAGCGTTCTTCGCCGTCATCTCGGCCGCGGCATGGCGCAGGACCAGCCAGCCGGTTGCCGCCAATGCCAGCAGAGCACCGGCAAGGACCCAGGCGATGGATTCGGGAACCTGGCTCCAGGCGGCGGCCATGACTGCCGCTGCACCCACGGTGAGTACGAACGAGCCCAGCAGGAGCCACCGCAGAGTGCGACCAGATGCCGCGAGTTTCACGCGAAAGGCGCTACTTGCGCGTGGACGTCGTTCTTCTGGGGGTCATCGACGAATCGGTAACCGCTGCCGATCACGGTCTCGATGCGTGGTTTCTTCGGGTCGCGGTCGATCTTGCGCCGCAAGCTCGAGACGTAGACGTCGATGACGTTGCTGCCCGACTCGTAATTCATGTCCCAGACGCTCTCGCTGATCATGGCGCGGGTCAGCAGCTTCCTGGGGTTGCGCATCATGTACTCGAGCAGCGCAAACTCCTTCGCCGACAGTTTGACGGGGCGGCTGCCGAGCGAAACCCGGTGCTCCAGCAGGTTCATCTCGAGCTCGCCGGACCGCAGGACCGCTCCCTCGCTCGCCTGCGAACGCCGCATCAGGCTGCGCAGCCGGGCCAGCAGTTCATCGACCTGGAAGGGCTTGGTGAGGTAGTCGTCGGCACCGGCGTCGAGTCCGGCCACTTTGTCTTCGGTCTCGCTCAGTGATGTCAACATGAGGATGGGCGTGACCACCTTCTGCCGGCGCAGATGGCGGCACAACTCCACGCCGTCGCGATCGGCCAACATCACGTCGAGAATGATCACGTCATGGTGGTCGACGATGGCGAACTCGTCGCCTTCTTCGGCCGTGCGCGCAACATCGATGCTGTACCCCTGCTGCTCGAGGATGTCCTTGAGCGTCTGCGCCAGCTTGGCGTTGTCCTCGATGAGCAGAATGCGCATGGCTTGTTGTGGGGGACCCCGGAAGATACCACCGCTCCCGGTCGGAGGACAGATCAGGGACCGCGGGGGATCCAGGCCGCCCGCAGTCACGGGCCGAGCGAGTTCGAGGACTTGTTCCATTGTCAGGCCGCACGCAGCCTTGTGTTCGACAAGGCTGCGCCGCCACAGAGCGCGAGCAACTCCGCCCGATGGGCGCAGCCTTCCGGTCGTTTCTTCGTCCAGGTCGTGTGACCCACGTCGTCGCGCATCAGCGCGATGAAGACCACGACGCTCCTGATAGCGGCCGCACGTGAGTTCGACGTGAAAGCGAGGTGAGATCGGCTTCACCTGCAGCCCGCGCACGAGTGCTGACGACGCAAGCCCCGCTTCATGCCCAGGCGATTGCAGTGGCAGCGGTTGGCAAGGCCTCTGCGGCACAGGCCGAGGGGATATGACCCGAAGTCGTGGATGAACGATGAACGCGTCGAGTCGCGGCGTCCTGCCTGCGTCGCTGCACTTGGCGAACGTCGGGGCGTGGCCCGCCGATGCTCTTCCCACAAGTGGCTACTGGACAGGTCGGTGCGTGTTGCAGCGGCGTCGTGCGGACGACCGCACCAACACTAGCACTGCGGATTGTCGCGAACTCATCCGCATTTCAGGCCGTGTTCACGGCCAAGGCCTAGCAATGGCGTCCACGTGATCCCTCTTTCTCTCCAACCCCAATGCGAGTGCATCGCGAGACGGCGCCACGCCTGCGCACGTTCCGGGGGCACTGCTGCGGCGAGGACGGCGCTTGCCGGATGAAGCACGTCACGATGGCTCGCCTGTTCAGCTGTCGCGGTCGCGGCCCGTTCGTGGCCGCCGTTTGCTCGACGTGGGCCCCTGCAACCGAGGCTCCCACCGCAGTCCCAGAGTTCGTCGCCTGGATCATCGCTGGCACCATGGCTCTGCTGGCCGTGATCTGCTGGTTGCCCTTGCTGAGATCGAAGGCCAGGGCCGTGGCTGCAGACGCCAAGATCGCTCCACTGCAGACCGAGCTCGACAAGGCACTCCGGCGAATCAGGGGCTTCTCGGAGTCGCAAGAGCGCTTCGTCGGCAGCCTCGCCCAGGAGATCAAGGCCCCTCTGGCCACTGTAATGATCCACACGGATCTGCTGCTCGCGAGCGCCAGTGATCCTGCCACCGAGCGACGCTACGCCAAGAGCATCGCCGAGGACCTGCGGCACCTCTCCGAGCTCGTCGAGAGCTTCCTGCGGCTCGCGCGTCCGTTCGCGCTGGAAGACACGAGCCATCACGTCCCCGTGCACTTCCATGATCTCGTGCTGGA
>Ga0111538_10011706_pt1 | contig 11612 bp, 12 predicted proteins | sample SoiMethybrSBSTD1_FD_79669 | JGI IMG/M metagenome (GOLD analysis project Ga0111538, IMG submission 79669) | Bulk soil microbial communities from a Populus tree surrounding site in Tennessee, USA - Soil MetaG P. TD hybrid SBSTD1 (version 2)... | ecosystem: Environmental > Terrestrial > Soil >...
ATCGCCGAACGCTTCCGCGAGGCGGTCGAACGCCATGACTGGGCTGGTGACGATCCGCGCCTGGCCGCGAAGCCTGTGCGCGTCGACGTCGGCATCGTCTGCCTCTTGTTGAGCGACGTCGCCGAGCGTCGTCCGATTGCCAGGCAGCTCGCGCAGGAACTGCTCGAGCGCGCCGACAAGTTGATGTACGAGGCAAAGCAAGAGCGCGCGGATCACATCCATCCGTTGAGCGTCCGCATCGAAAACGGAACGCTCGTCGAACTCGAGGAGCATCCCGCCTGACGCTGGCGCGTCATTCACGCTTCGGCATTCTCCGTTCTCAGTTCGTCTTCTTTTCAATGTTTGGTTCTGGGTTCGGCGGTTCCTGGGTTCGGCGTTCGCGAAGCGAACGCGAACCGAACAATGAACCGAACATCGAACCGAACCTGAACACGTGAACGTGGAACCGAACCTCGAACGTGAACACGAACCGAGAACGGAGAAGTCAGAAGCGTGAATCGCGTGAAGGCCATCCTGTTTGATATCGACGGAACGCTCGTTGATAGCAATGACGCGCATGCGAACGCGTGGGTGAAAGCCTTCGCCGAGGCGGGTATCCACGTCGAGTTTCAAAAGATTCGCTGCGCCATCGGGATGGGCGGCGACACGCTGATGCCCGCCGTTGCGGACATCGAGGCGGATTCGCCACGCGGCCAACGCATCTCCGAACGGCGCAGCGAAATTTTCAAGGCCCAATACCTGCCGCAGCTCCGACCCTTTCGCGACGCCGGTGCGCTTGTCTCCGCGGTTCAGGCCCGACATCTCGATACGGTTGCCGCGAGCTCCGCCAAACGCCACGAGCTCGAAGCCTTGCTGAAAATCGCCGGCGCGCTCTCGTTGCTGGATGACGGCGCCTCTGGCGACGATGTGGAACAGTCGAAGCCTGAGCCGGACATCATCCATGCAGCGCTCGAGAAAATTGACGCGGCCGCCGCTGACGCGTTGATGATCGGCGATACGCCGTACGACATCGAAGCCGCTGCGCGCGCGGGCGTCCGCACGATCGCGTTCCGCTGCGGCGGCTGGAATGACTCGGCGCTGCAGGGCGCGGTCGCGATCTACGACGGCCCTTGGGAGCTGCTCGCTCGTCTCGACGAGTCTCTGGTCGCAAATCCCAAAGCCCAAATCCCAAGTCCCAAATCCCAAGGCTGAGCGGATCGCGATTCCCGGCTTTCCGGATCCCGAATCCCGAAGCCGTCTGAGCGGGTGTTCAGCCCATGCGACCCGCTCGTTATCCCGGACAAGGACGTTACCCATGTCCGGTCTTCGCGTGGCGCTCATCGGGTTGTGTTGCAGCATCGCGGTCGCCTCTATCCGGGCAGCCGACCTCGGAGTGGCGCGCCATGTGGCGGTTGCGGTGTGCGATCTCGAAGGGGTGCCGAACCCCATCATGCGTCTAGGCGAGAAGGTGGCGGGCGAAGTCTATCGCGATATCGGCGTCGCACTCGAGTGGGCTGATAACGAGTGTCGTCCGGGTGACGGCGTGTTCGCCGTGAGCATCGCATCGCGCGCCGTTGCCAACACGCTCGTAACGGATCACACGCTCGGTTTTGCCGAATCAGGAACCCGCGAAGCCACAGTGCTGTACGACCACGTCAAACGGTTCTCGCGGCGGTACCACGTCAATCGTGGAGTACTGCTCGGGTACGTGATGGCACATGAACTCGGGCACCTGCTGCTCCCGCCGAAATCGCATTCGGCGACGGGGGTCATGTGCGGCACGATCGATCTGCAGTTGGCGTCCGCCAGGCAGCTGCGCTTTACGTCGGAGCAGGGGGCGCTGATTCTCAGCAAACTTGCGGAGCGGTCCCGCTACACGGCCGCGGCACGCCCCCAGAACTGCTGTGACGCGAGCCGCGCGCCTTCCGACATCGCGGCCAGCTTGCCCCAGACGACGTCGGGATCGACGGCGGCCTGGCCGACCCATGTGCCATAGCCGCAGTCGGTTCCCAGCATGACGTTGTCGCGGCCAACGAGCGTCGCGTAGCGGCCAATCCGCTGTGCGATCAGCTCGGGGTGCTCGATGAAGTTCGACTTCGATTCGAGCACCCCGGGAATCAGAATCTTTCCGTCAGGCAGCTTGACCTTCTCGAACACCGCCCACTCGTGGGCATGGCGCGGGTTGGCCGCCTCGAACGAAATCGCCGCCGGACGCGCGAGAAGCACGACGTCGATGATGTCGGCCAGCGGTACGTCCATCTGATGCGGCGCCTCGTAATTGCCCCAGCAGAGGTGCATCCGCATCCGGTCGGGTGGAATGTTGCACACCGCATGGTTCAACGCCTCGACGTGGAGGCGTGCCTTCTTCCGGAATGCCTCGAGTGAAAGGTCGGCGTACTGCACATGACGGCCCATGCCAAGGTCCGGACAATCGAGCTGCAGCACGAGACCCGCGTTTGCAATGGCCTCGTATTCGTACTGCATGGCGTCGGCGATCGCGTGCAGGTACTCGTCCTGCGTCTTGTAGTAGTCGTTGTGGAAGAACAGCGAGACGACGCCTGGCGACGCGGCGGTCATGAACAGGTCTTCGGGTGCCGTGCCCGCCACACCAGCAGCCTTGAGATTGTCGATATCCACCTTGACGGCGTCGCGATCGCGGACACTGATCGGACCGTTGCAGCCAGGCATCTTGCGACGTGCGCGTCCGCGATCGCCGTAGACCTTTTGGTGCAGGCCCGGATACGCGACGAGATCCGGATACGGCGGCGGCTGGCTCTCGCCGCCGAACCCGTTCAACCGATCCTTGATATAGGTGGCATAGCTCGGCTTGGACATCTCGCCATCGTTCACGACGTCGATGCCGACGGCAGACTGGCGGGCAACGATGTCGGCAACCGCATCGCGAATCCGGTGCGCGAGCGCATGCGGCTCCACCGGAATGCCTTCCTCTTTCGCGAACATCATGCGAATCAGATCTTCGGGACGCGGCAGGCTGCCCGTGTGCGTGGTGAGGAATCGATCGCGGCTGCGTTTCATCGGTCAGTCGTCAGAAGGTATCAGGTATCAGGTTTCAGGTGTCAGGAGGTTCAGGTGTCAGGAGGTTCAGGTGTCAGGAGGTTTCAGGTGTCGGAGGTATCAGGTGTCGTGTCTCACTTATAATTGTGTGTTGTCCTGAACGGTGGGTGTAGCTCAGTGGCAGAGCGCCGGACTGTGGCTCCGGAAGTCGCGGGTTCGAACCCCGTCACCCACCCCACCTCAGTCACTCATTCAACGCGTTCCGTTCCTGACCTTCAGCCGTTTCCGCCATGTTTCCAGAATCAGCGGGAACACTTGGGGAATTTCCGCCGTTCGTGGTGGAGTCTCCCGTTCGGCAGGAAGACATGGATGTCCACGTCCAAGCCGCCCTTCTTGTGTGGCCTTGCGTCACGCTCATCAATGAGCTGTGCTTCTGCGTTTTTGCACATTCACGGGTGAGGAGGAAATTACCGATGCGAACCGTCATTGTGGGAGTCCTTACTGCGTTATTGGCGGCACCTGCGGGTGTCTATGCTGAAGCTGCCGGGCCAACGGCGGGTCCACCGCCCGCCCAATCAGTTCAGGGGCGTCCGGGTGCGTTGCAGGCGAGTGCGATAGCCCAAGTGAAAAGGATGGTCCGCAACGAAACCCTGCAAACACCGGCGACGGGCCAACCCACCGCACAGGAGAGCTGGCCGAAACGCCACCCTGTAATCGTCGGTGCGCTCGCGGGTGCGGGCGTTGGAGCGGTGATCATGGGAACGATGTGTTCACCCGACAGCAACTGCGATGGAACACGCGGGGCGTTTGCTGCCTTCGGCGCAGGATTGTTTGCGCCAGTGGGTGCGCTGGCGGGGTGGCTCATCTCGAAGGCGCAGTGATCATCGCCACCACGGAATGTCTCGAAAAACCTGCCGGATGGGGGCTGATTTTCGCCCCCTTTTTGAAACCGTTTGTCACACCATGTGGAATCAGGTGGACGACTTGCTCACCCGCATTCGACAGATCTATGCGGTGCCGGTCACTGGCCGGGACGTGCCGTTCGAGCAGTGGGTGCCGATATCAACGTGCGGCGCGAAGCCGCGTCCGGCTGTCGTGCAGCATCCAGATGTTCCCGGTTGTTTCGGTCAATCATCTCGGGTAACGGACCGGAGCACGCGTTCGGACTCAATCCTCATTCCACATTCGAAGGACTCAGATCCGCGCGTCTCCACAAGACAATCGCAAGGGGTCCAAGGGTAAAGACGGCGCCCATCGCCCACGCGAAGCGTCGACCGGTTTCAGAAAATAGCGCATCGAGGTTTTCGTTATTCACGGGCAAACCTCGCGCCCGTCGACTTGCCGCATAGGCTTCCTTCGCTTTGATTGGGTTCGCCTCCATCTGCTGCAACTGGAAGAGCATTACCGACGTGTAGACGGCCAGCGCAACCGTCGTCAACATGAGTACGTGTTTCCATCGCAACCAAATCGCGACCACAGTACCCGTCGCCAGGAATGCGTACAGAATCTCGCCGATCCACACGGCGGGGCCGAACCCGTTTTCACTGGCCAGACGGTAGTCGCCGTCTGCGTCTCCGAGATACACGAAGTAGACCGACCGAAGAGCCGTCCACAGCAAAAATGCTGAAAGCAGACGAATCCAGATTGGACGCTTCATCGCTCCTCCACTCTGTTTATCGGCCGTCCCTCCACGGACGTGACGCTTCATGGAGCGCGGTGATCTCGATCACATACACGCCGTGACGTACGTCACCGACACAATCTGCCCCCAACCGTAGCGTGTCCTTCGCGTTCGCAGAACGCGGAAGGAGATGGCTATGGCGGCGATTCTGGTCGTTCTGTTCGCCATGTCAGCGGTCGACGCAGACGCATCACCGCAGATCGCTACGCCTGCGGCCGTTGTGCGCCTGGACAACGTCGCCCTCGTTCCGACCGACTGTCTTGATTTCGCAGAGAGCCGCACCAGGCGTTTCGCGGGCGCACGTGATCTACGACCGCGTCGAAGCACTCAGGGCACGATCGCCGGGAAGTTTGGCGACCCTGCTCGGGGATGTGCTCGCCCACGAGCTCGGTCACCTGATGCTTCCATCGCCCCAGCATTCCCCTCAAGGAATCTTGCCTCCGGGTGTGGACGTACATGCACGCGCGCTCGAGACCTTTACCGATCCTCAGGCGAGGCAGATCGTCTCCCGGCTCACCGTCGGACGTTGAACAGTCACGGCGTGTGATCGCGATCACACGTCGTGGCTGTTCGAAGAGTGGACTTTCCACGTTTATGTAAGCAGAAGGAGAAACGCAATGTGTATTCGCAAGTCGTTGCTCGCAATCGCGGTCCTTGGTGTTCTCGCCGCCGCTTCGGCCTACGCGTTGACGAACGACACCAACTACGTGACGTTCAGCGGTCCAGTCGCGCTGCCCGGCGTAACGCTGCAGGCCGGCACCTACACGTTCCGGACGCCGAGCGATATGGACAAGAACGTCGTGCAGGTGATGGACCGGGGCGAAACCAAGTCGTATTACATGGGCATCACGCGGCCCGTCTCACGCCCTCGCGGTGGTGCCCAGCTCCTGGTGACGATCGGCGAAGCGTCCGCTCGTCAGGCGCCGCCAATCCAGGCGTGGTTCCCGCTCGGGCAGACCCAAGGACACGGGTTCATCTACGATCGGTAGCTCGTTCCGGATCGTTCGGGTCGTTCGGGTCGTTCGGTGGTCGAATGGCTCGAGCGATCCGAACGCATGAATCAGGATCGACTTTCTGCCTCGGACTCGAATAGCGCCACGTCAGCGACATAACGAGCGGCAACGGCGTGGCTTGCCGGGTTCGTGTAGACCTCCGGAACGGGCTGGTCGATGACCTCCGCCACAATCGCAGCGACCTCGTCCGCGGTCTGCGGTTTCATCGACGAGCCAACGGCGCCCGGCGGTATCGGGCCCGTGCTGCCGCGCGCATGGCGGGCAAATTCCGTCGCGACGAGACCGGGCATGACGAGCGTCACACTGATCCCTGGGTGAGTGCGGCGCAAATCGACACGGACATTCGCCGTAAGGCTGTTGACCGCGGCCTTGGCCGCACTGTACACAGACCTTGGTGTCGCCACGGGCACCCGCGCGAGAAACGAAGACATGTTGATGATGTGTCCCCGCCCGCGTTCCATGAAGTGAGGCGCGATCGCCTGCATTCCGTAAAGAACCGACTTCACATTGACGGCAATCATCTCGTCGACGTCTTCATCGGTCAGCGCCAGGACGGGACGAACGATGCCGCGGCCGGCGTTGTTGATCCACACATCCACGTGACCGAACACCCGAATCGCTTCGTCCCGTATTCGCTCCACATCGCCGCGCAGGGTGACATCGGCTGTGACGATGTGGACGCGCGCGTTCGGCGAAGCGGCCGCCGTTTCCTCGAGCCCTTCGCGGCTCCGCGCCGACAGCACCAGACTGTCACCGCGGCGCGCCAGCTCGCGCGCGATCGCTGCACCGATGCCCCGGCTTGCCCCCGTTATGACGACATTGCGATTCATGGAGTGAGTCTAACCTCGGGCTTCCCCCTCTTTTGCGCCATTAATGTCGGCCGTTCGCTGCCGAGTTGTCAGACAATTACGATACAGCGGCGGGAAAACCGTCCGCCGTGTTAAAAGGTCAGACGCGTGCAGCTGCCCCTTCCACCCGACATCGATCTCGACGCCGCCCTGGCGGAGCGTCTCGAGCAGATGCGCGAAGAAGAGCGCACCCGAATCGCACGCGAACTGCACGACGAGCTCGGCCAGCTCCTCACCGGCATCAAGCTCGATTTCGTCGCCACCATCCGGCGGCTCCGCGAGCTCAAGACGCCCGGCGATGTCGTCGACCGGTTGCAGTCGGCCGTCGGGCAGATTGACCTGGGCGTCGCGATGGTCCGGCGCATCGCCACGGGACTGCGCCCGCCCGGTCTCGACCACCGCGACCTCGGCGGCGCGGTCGAATACGAAGCGCGCCGCATGGCCGCGTTGTCCGGCATCGCCATGCCGGTCGTCGCGCGCGTTTACCACGCTGTTGAGACGGAAATCGCAACCACCGCCTTCCGCGTATTCGAAGAAGCGCTGACCAACGCCGTTCGCCATTCACACGGGAGTTGCATCGCCACGACCGTCGGGACCACGCCCCGAGGGCGGCTGATGTTGTTTGTCACCGACAACGGCGTTGGCATCCCGCGAAACCGGTTGAATGCGCGTTCTCTTGGTCTGCTCGGCATGAGTGAACGCGCACGAAAGGTTGGCGGCACGCTTCGAATCACCAGCCGGGCCGGTCAGGGCACCCGAGTGCTACTGACGCTGCCGCTCGGCCGCGATCCGGAATCGAGGGACCGGCTCCGAGATGAGCCCAATGAGCTCCCCGAGTCGAAATCGTCGCGTACAGGAGCTGAGAACGAATGACCGCGACGGTTCGCTACGACTCGCCCGGACGCGAAGCCGACGTTGCGACGCGTTCCGCCGCATTACGCGTCATGCTCGTCGACGATCACCCCATCGTCCGCCGCGGCCTACGCGACCTGCTGGCCGACGCGTTTGCGGGAGCGATCATCGCTGAGGTCGGCTCAGGACGCGACGCGGTTGCGGCGCTGGATTCCAATTCGTGGAGCGTGATGGTGCTCGACTTGTCGCTGCCCGATGGCAGCGGCCTCGACGTGCTGAAACGCGTGCGCGAGCTGCGGCCGCGCCTTCCGGTCCTGATTCTCTCCGTGCATGCTGCCGATCAATTCGCGCGACGCGCGATCGCGGCCGGCGCGTCGGGTTACCTGACGAAGGATGCGGCCGACGTGGAACTGGTCAGCGCCGTCTCGAAACTGGCGCGCGGTGGCAAATACTTCGGCGCCGATGTGCTCGAACACGTCGCGCTCGGGCTGCACCCGGATCGCGACGATCGGCCGCATGAGTGCCTTTCAGACCGCGAATATCAGGTCTTACGGATGATTGGCGGCGGCAAGACCGTGTCGGAAATCGCGACGGAACTGTCGCTGAGCGTCAAAACCATCAGCACGTACCGCGCGCGCATCCTCGAAAAAATGAGGATGCGCACCAACGCTGAGCTTACTCATTACGCCGTCCGCCACGGTCTGGCGGAATAATCTCACGCTCACGCTCGGTGGCTGGGTCGGGTGGCTCCAGTGCCGGTTCCAACTCGTCCGCCTCATCTACGAGCCCTTCACCGCGGGTCGCCTGCGTCCCTTTGGTCGGTTCCGTTTCCGGAAAGTCGATCCCACCCGGCGCGGTCAGAAAATCCGCCGCCCCCGGTCCGCTGATCTTCATCTTCTTGCGTTTGTTGGGCATATCGTCCTCCCATGGCGTTCGCGCTCGGCCCCGCCGCCCTCCAATTCATGCTGGCGGCAGGTCTCTCCGTCTTCCCACTCGGGCGCGACAGCCGGGATGTCGGCGCCGTACGGGTCGCCGCCAATCGCGCCGGGTTCTCGATGGGTCAGCGTCGAGGGGTCGCGCGCGCCCGGAATCAGCTCAGCCGATGTATGCCCATCCGGGTGAATTACGAAAACGTCTTGCATGGGTCTGTACTCCAACTGCCGCCTTGCCTCGCGCCTTTCGCGCGATACCAACCACGAGCGCTACGGCGCGTCCCAGGCTGGCAGTTTTTTTGATGCAGGGGTGACGCCATGCGCGTCTGGCCAGGTCAACCGTACCCCCTCGGGGCGACCTGGACCGGGCTCGGAGTGAATTTCGCGATCTTTTCAGCTCACGCCACGAGCGTCGAGCTCTGCCTCTTCGATTCACCAGATGCCACCGCGCCATCTGCTTCGGTGACGCTGCCCGAGCACACCGACATGGTCTGGCACGGCTATCTGCCGGACGTGCGTCCCGGACAGTTGTACGGTTACCGCGTCTATGGGCCTTACGATCCCGGCGCGGGTTTTCGCTTCAACGCCAGTAAGGTGGTGCTCGATCCGTACGCGAAGTCGATCGGCCGTCTCGTGCGGTGGGACGATTCGATGTTTGGCTACACGATCGGAGATCCCCGGGGCGATCTCTCGTTCGATGCGCGCGACAACGCGGCCTACGCCACGCTCGCCGCCGTGATCGATCCAGCGTTTACGTGGGGCGACGACCGGCCGCCGCGTACGCCGTGGCACAAGACCGTGATCTACGAGATGCACGTCAAAGGTTTCAGCAAACTTCATCCCAACGTGCCGGAATCGCTCCGCGGAACCTACGAAGCGTTGACGACAGAAGCGGCGATTGAGCATCTGCAGCAGCTCGGCGTGACAGCCGTCGAACTGATGCCCGTTCACCATCATGCGTACGACCGACATCTGGTCGAGCGTGGGTTGTCGAACTACTGGGGGTACAACACGCAGGCGTTTTTCGCGCCAGACATCCGCTACTCGGCCTCCGGCCTCCCGGACGATTCGGTCCGTGAGTTCAAGCGCATGGTAAAGGCGCTCCACAGCGCCGGCCTCGAGGTGATCCTCGATGTCGTGTACAACCACACGGCGGAGGGCAACCATCTGGGCCCAACGCTGTCGCTTCGTGGCATCGATAACCTGTCGTATTACCGACTCGTCCCGGAGGACAAGCGGTACTACCTGGATTTCACGGGATGCGGAAACACCTTGAACATGCGGAGCCCGCAGGTCCTGCAACTCATCATGGACAGTCTGCGGTATTGGGTGCTCGAGATGCACGTCGACGGCTTCCGCTTTGACCTGGCGAGCACGCTCGCGCGCGAACTGTACGAAGTCGATCGACTCGGTGCCTTCTTCGACATCGTTCATCAGGATCCTGTGCTCTCGCAGGTGAAGCTGATCGCCGAGCCCTGGGATCTCGGCGCCGGCGGCTATCAGGTTGGTAACTTCCCTGTGCTGTGGACCGAATGGAACGGCAAGTACCGCGATGCGATGCGGGCGTTCTGGCGGGGCGACGATCGGGGCGTCGCGGAGGTGGCGACACGCATCGCGGGAAGCAACGACCTATACGAGCACGGCGGCCGACGTCCGTACGCAAGCATCAACTTCATCACCTCGCACGACGGCTTCACGCTGCACGACCTGGTCAGCTACAACCACAAGAAGAACGAACGGAACGGCGACGACAATCGCGACGGCGAAGATTTCAATCTGAGCTGGAACTGCGGCGTCGAAGGGCCGACCAGCGATCCGCGCGTCATCAGGCTCCGTGAGCAGCAGAAGCGGAATCTCATGGCGTCGCTGCTGTTGTCGGTCGGCGTCCCGATGATTAGCGGCGGTGACGAACTCGGACGGACGCAGCACGGCAACAACAATGGGTATTGTCAGGACAACGAGATCAGCTGGACGTGCTGGAGTCTGATGCCGGAGCAGAAGGACTTTCTCGAGTTCACTCGCCGTCTCGTCCGCTTCCGACGGTCGCAGCCAACGCTGACGCGACGCAAGTATTTCCAGGGCCGCTCCATCCGCGGCGCCGACGTGAAAGACATCTACTGGCTCGATCCAAGCGGCCGCGAGATGACCGATGCGGCCTGGAATGCGCCGCTCGTCCGGGCGCTCGGCGTGCTCATGGTCGGCGACGCGATCGACGACATCGACGAACGCGGACGCCTCGTCTCGGGCGATACCCTATTGATCCTCCTCAACGCGCATTTCGAGTCGGTCCCATTTGTACTCCCTGCCGCGGGCAACGGGCATCAATGGGTTCGGGTTATCGATACCATTGACGCACACCCGCCGGAGGCGAGGTTCATAGGCGGAACGAAGTATGCGCTGCAGGGACGGACGGTCGTGCTCTTCACGCTCGAGAAACATCGGCCTCATCGACGCGCATCCGATCACGACGTCGTCGAAATCGACGAGCGCATGGCGCTTCAGGTGACGCATTGATGGATGGCGTCGAGTCCGGGCTTGGTCGCTCGGTAGGCTCGGAACGGCCGGACGCGCTGGCGTCAGCCGCGAGCGATGCACCGCGCGACGACCCGGCGCGTCGTCGGGTCGTCATCGAGCGTGTCTGGCCCGAAATTGACGCCGGCCGGTTTCCGATCAAACGCACTGTCGGTGAGCAGGTCAGCGTCAGCGCCGACATCTTCGTCGACGGCCACGATCTGCTCGCGGGAGTGGTGAAGTATCGGTGCCTGCCGAGTTTAAAAGGAGTCCATTCGGACCCGCCGGCCTGGCAGGAGGTTCCGCTCAGCGCCAGAGCCAACGACCGCTGGGAGGCCACGTTCACCGTCACCGAGCTCGGGGAGTACGAGTACACGATCGAAGCGTGGATCGATCGCTTCGGCTCGTGGCTGAAAGAGCTCGTCGCGAAGACGGACGCGGAACAGGACGTCTCGAGCGAGCTGCTCGAGGGCGCGGAGATCATTCAGCGCGCCGTGGGCCGGCCCGTCGATCCCGACGAGAATCTCCGTCTTCTCGAAATCGCAGACCTGCTGCGCGGCGATGCGCCGCCGGTCGCGCGCATCTGGGCCGCCAAGGATTCGAATCTGCGGGCGTTCATGGATGCGCGGCCGGATCGCAGTGCATCCACCACGTACGGCCGGACGCTGCGATGCGTCGTCGACTCCGTCCGCGCACGGTTCGGTGCGTGGTACGAGATGTTTCCGCGCTCGGTTACGCCCGATGCGTCACGCAGCGGCACGTTTCGCGAGGCGGAAACGCG
>Ga0111538_10011710_pt1 | contig 11609 bp, 9 predicted proteins | sample SoiMethybrSBSTD1_FD_79669 | JGI IMG/M metagenome (GOLD analysis project Ga0111538, IMG submission 79669) | Bulk soil microbial communities from a Populus tree surrounding site in Tennessee, USA - Soil MetaG P. TD hybrid SBSTD1 (version 2)... | ecosystem: Environmental > Terrestrial > Soil > Tree...
CATCCGCTCGTCGATCTCGCACAACCGTCCGCCACGCGCGAGGCATTTCTCGCATCACTGCGGTTGACGCCGTCGGCTCCCACGATTGCCATCCTGCCGGGCAGCCGCGCCAGCGAAGTGCGCTGCATTCTTCCGGATCTGCTGGCCGCCTGCGATCGGATTCGCGCGAAGGTGGCGGGAGCACAATTCGTGGTCGCGCGCGCCCCTCAGCTGGACGCCCGACTCTTCGCGACCGTGGCGCCCCCGATTCTGTCGGTGGAGGGAGACACCGATACGGTGCTCGCCTCAGCAGATGTCGCGCTCACCGCCTCAGGAACCGCTACGGTTCAGGCGGCGCTTCACAATACGCCGATGGTCGTTGTCTACCGACTGTCGTCACTGGACTATCGGCTTGGACGTCAGTTTCTGAAGATCGACACTTACAGTATGGTGAACCTGATCGCGGGCGAGCGGATCGTACCTGAGCTGATTCAGCACGCCCTGACACCCGACGCGGTGGCCAATGAAGCGATTTCGCTGCTCACCGATCGCGAGCGTGCGGCTCGCATGCGAGAGGGGCTCGAGCGGGTCAGAGCGCGGCTGGGCGGGTCGGGGGGCAGTCGCCGCGCCGCGGAAGCGGTGCTCAACGTGGCGGGGATTCGATGATGAAATGGCTGGCGGCGACCTTCGCGATCATTCTCCTGACGGTCTCGGCTGAAGCGACCGTCGTGTTGCCAACCGATCTGGGCCTGCTCACACGCGACGCCCGATCGATTCCACGCGGCCGGATTGTGGCGGTCGAATCGCGGTGGACCGAGAGTCGGCGGGCGATTGAGACCGTCGTGACGCTTCAAGCCGAAACCTATCTCAAGGGCGAGCTCGGTCCAACCGTCCAGTTCCGGGTGCCGGGCGGCCAGCTCGGACGCTTTCGCAGCATTACGGTTGGAGCGCCGACATTTTCTGTCGGTCAGCGCGTCATCGTCTTTCTCGGTGCGCGGGGACCGAGCGTCCCCTTCGTGCTGGGGCTCAGTCAGGGCGTGTTTCGTCTCGTGCAGAGCCCTAACGGCTGGACGGTCACGCCGTCACCGGTGCTGCCGACAACCGGCGCACCCCGGGGAGCCCGGCCGGCGCCAGTGGTCCGCGGCGATCCGCGACGAACGGCCACACCACTTGTTGAGTTCGAGCAGCGCGTGCGGACGCTGGCGGCCGGATCGCGATGAGAGCGGGCATGCGTCGACCATCTCTCTGCGTCGTGCTGACAGTCGTGCTCGTGATCGCTCAGGCCGCTCCGGCCAGGGCCTACCTGAAACTGGGCGTACCAGTGAATGGCAAGCCGATTGAGTTGATGTGGAAAGAGACTCCGGTTCGTTACTACGTGACGGATCACGGGGTTCCGAACGTTGACCCGAACCAGTTCCAGGGCGCGCTCAGCCGGGCGTTTGCGAAGTGGCAGGCGGTGCCGACGGCGTCGATTACCTATCAGTTCGCCGGCTTCACCGGCGGAATGCCTGGTGAAGACGACGGCTGGTCTACGATCGGGTTTCTCGACGAGCCCGATCTCGATCGGGTGCTGGCCTCGACCAGCTTTCTCGTCGACGTCGCCACGGGCGAGCTATTGGAGTCGGACATCTTCTTCAATGCCGCGTTCCAATGGTCCACCGTGGCGTCGGGACAGGCAGAGCACTTCGATCTCGAGACCATCGCGCTCCACGAGATCGGGCATCTGAGCGGACTGGGCCACTCGGCACTTGGCGAGACGACGCTCCTCGAGGCCGGGCGCCGGGTGACCGCGACCGAAGCGGTGATGTTCCCAATTGCGTTTCCTGCGGGCACCACGTCGAATCGAACGCTGCAGCCGGATGACATCGCCGGTATCTCGGATATCTACCCGGACGCCGGTGTCAATGAAAAGACGGGAAGCGTATCCGGAACGGTGACCAAGAATGGCGTCGGGCTGTTCGGCTCGCACGTCGTGGCGTTCAATCCGACAACCGGCACGCTCATCGGCAACTTCGCGCTCACCGAGTCGGGAGCGTTTTCGATCGCGGGCCTGTCGCCCGGCGCGTACGTGATTCGCGCTGAGCCGCTGGACGACGCAGACGTCGATAGTTTCTTCGATCGGGAGGTGCCGCCCGATCTCGATTTTCGGGTGACCTTCTACAAGAAGCTGGTCGTCGTCCCGCGAGGCGGTGACAGCGGCAGCATTCAAATCACGGTCGTTAAAAAGTGAGGGCCGTCGAGCGACCCGGCAGCGGTCGTGCGCTTCTGCCCATGGTCCTGGTGTGCGTGCTCCTGCACGCAGCGCGTGTTCAGGGTCAGACGCCCGCTTCGCTCCCCGGCCACATCGAAGTCGCGATCGCGGGGGAATGGAGTGGGGCGCTGTCATTTTCGAGTCTCGACGCGCTCGAGACGGATCGCAACGGACAGCCCTATCGACTATTTGCCACCGAGAGCGAGCTTCGTCCGACGCTTGGTGTCGGCGCCAAGCTCGGCATCGTCCTCACGAACAGGTTTCAAATTGAAACAGCGCTGTCGTTCAGCTCACCAGAGCTCGTCGTCAGCATCGCGTCGGACGTTGAGAACGCGGAGGACGTCAGCATTGCGGAAACGATCAGGCAGCTGCACGTCCAGGTCGGGCTCGTCGCGAATCTCACGGCCTCGTCACGCAACATCCCGTTCGTGACGGCAGGAGCCGGCTATCTTCGCGAGCTGCACGAGGGTCAGACGCTGGCGGTGGATGGCCGTTCCCTCTTCCTGGGAGGAGGACTCAAGCACGTGCTGAAGAGCGATCCCGATTCGTCGCTGAAGGGCGCAGGAGTGCGGGTCGATGGACGCGTCGTTCTTCGTCGCGAGGGCGTCGCGTTCGACGACAGCTGGCGCCTCGCGCCAGGGTTGAGTGCAGCCCTCTTCTTGAGATTTTGAAGTACGATGTTTTCTTAAAGAGGATCGCATGTCGAGCGTAAACAGTTTTGGCACCCGGCAGACGCTGCGGGCCGGGAGCCGCACCATTCAGTTCTTCAGCTTGCCCGCGCTTCAGGCGGCTGGCTTCCCCGAAATCGCCCGGCTCCCGTACTCGCTCAAAATCCTGCTCGAGAATCTGTTGCGCCACGAGGATCGCCGGTTCGTGAAGCCGGCCGACATCGAGGCGCTGGCGCGATGGGATGTGAAGAGTGCGGTCCAGCGCGAGATTTCGTTCGCCCCGGCGCGGGTGCTCCTCCAGGATTTCACCGGCGTGCCCGCCGTGGTCGACCTCGCGGCGATGCGTGACGGGATCGCGCGCCTCGGTGGCGATCCGAACCGCGTCAACCCGCTGCAGCCGGTCGAGCTGGTGATCGATCATTCCGTCCAGGTCGACTACTTTGGCCAGGTCAACGCATTCCAGCTCAATGCCGAGCTCGAGTTCTCGCGGAACAAGGAGCGCTACGCGTTCCTGCGATGGGGGCAAGAGGCCTTTCGGAACTTTCGGGTGGTTCCTCCCGATACGGGCATTGTCCATCAGGTCAATCTCGAGTATCTCGCCCGGGTCATCTGTTCGGACGAATCGCCTGCCGAAACGCTGGCGTATCCCGACACGCTCGTGGGGACCGATTCGCACACCACGATGATCAACGGGCTTGGCGTCGTCGGGTGGGGAGTCGGCGGCATTGAGGCGGAAGCCGCGATGCTCGGCCAGCCGATCTCGATGCTGATTCCAGGTGTGCTCGGCTTCCGACTCACGGGCACCATGCTCGAGGGCGCGACCGCCACCGACCTGGTGCTGACCATTACCGAGAAACTCCGGAAGCACGGCGTGGTCGGCAAGTTCGTGGAGTTTTTCGGCCCCGGTCTGGAGGATCTCACGATCGCCGACCGCGCGACGCTTGGCAACATGTGCCCCGAGTATGGGGCGACGATCGCGATCTTTCCGATCGACGCGATGACGCTCGACTACCTGCGTCTCACGGGTCGCGACGAGTCATGCGTCGAGCTCGTCGAAGCCTATTCCAGGGCGCAGGGGCTGTTCAGGGTGCCGGGAGATCCTGATCCGACCTACACGGAATGCATCGAGCTCGATCTCGGCACGATTGAGCCAAGCCTCGCGGGTCCACGGCGTCCGCAGGATCGCGTCTCGCTCAAACACGCGAAGAGCGGTTTTCAGACGGCCCTCGGATCGCTGCAGGCGGCGGCCCGCAAGACGACGCCGACAGACTCCGCAGCAGGGGGAGGGACGTTGTCGGCGGTATCAGGTGTGGCTGTGGCCGAGCCGGCGGTGGGGCAGCTCGATCACGGATCGGTGGTGATCGCCGCCATCACGAGCTGCACGAACACCTCGAATCCGAGCGTCATGATTGCCGCCGGACTGGTCGCGAAGAAAGCGGTCGAGCGAGGCCTGATGAGCAAGCCATGGGTCAAGACGAGCCTGGCACCCGGATCCAAGGTCGTCACTGAATACCTGCACCAGTCCGGCCTCGACACGTACCTCGACCAGCTCGGGTTCAACCTCGTCGGCTACGGGTGCACGACCTGCATCGGCAACAGCGGCCCGCTGCCGGACGAGGTGTCGGCCGAGATCGACGCGCGCAACCTCGTGGTCGCATCCGTGCTCAGCGGCAACCGCAATTTCGAGGGGCGCATCCAGCAGCAGGTGCGCGCCAACTATCTCGCCTCGCCGCCGCTCGTCGTGGCGTACGCGATCGCCGGCCGCATGACCCTCGACCTGACGACCGAACCACTCGGCACCGATCGGGATGGCAAGGCGGTCTACCTGCGCGATTTGTGGCCGGCAGAGCGCGACATCCAGGAAACGATGCTGAAGGCGGTGCATGCGCAGATGTTCCGCGAGCAGTACGCGGATGTGTTCAGCGGCGATGAGCGGTGGCGATCGCTCCCCGTGCCAACCGGCGACCGCTTCGTCTGGGAGCCTGACTCGACCTACATTCGGAACCCGCCGTTCTTCGACGACATCACGCTGCAGCCGGCACCGCTGCGCGAGATCAAGGCCGCCCGCGTGCTCGCGTTGCTCGGTGACAGCATCACGACCGATCACATTTCACCAGCGGGCTCGATCAAGAAGGACAGCCCGGCCGGGAAGTACTTGATGGAGCATGGTGTGCAGCCTGGGGATTTCAACTCCTATGGCGCGCGCCGCGGGAATCACGAGGTCATGATGCGGGGCACATTCGCCAACGTCCGGTTGCGCAACCAGCTTGCGCCGGGGACAGAAGGCGGATGGACGGCCTATCAACCCGACGGCGCGGTGATGGCCATCTACGACGCGGCGATGAAGTACAAGGAGGCGGCGGTTCCGCTCGTCATCCTCGCCGGCAAGGAATACGGGTCCGGCTCATCGCGCGACTGGGCGGCGAAAGGCACGACGCTGCTCGGTGTGCGAGCGGTCATTGCCGAAAGCTTCGAACGTATCCATCGCAGCAACCTGGTGAACATGGGCGTGCTCCCGCTTGAATTCAAGGCGGGAACGACAGCCGCCTCCCTCGGCCTCACGGGCAAGGAAGTGTTCGAGATCACGGGTATCGCGGAAGGGTTGAAGCCAGCCGGCCTGGTCAACGTTCGCGCCGCCGGCGACGGCGCGACGATCGAGTTCCAGTCCATCGCCCGGATCGATACGCCGGAAGAGCTCGTCGCGTTTCGGCACGGCGGCATTCTGCCGTATGTGCTGCGGCAGCTCGTCGGGAAACAGTGACCGACGCTTGTTCTTCACGAAGTCACGAAGCCCACGAAGGGTCTCTTGGCCAAGAGATATTCGTGAACTTCGTGTCTTCGTGATGTGAGGGTGATGAAGGCGTGCCTGTTCTGAGCGCCACTGACATCAAGATCAAGGCGCGTGAACTGGGGTTTGACGCCTGCGGCATTGCCCCGGCCGCCGCGCATCCCGAACTCGCATACTTCAGCGAGTGGATCGCACAAGGCTACGCCGGCTCGATGGATTACCTGGCGCGGTCGAGCGATCGGCGCGCGGATGTCCGCAACGTCATGCCGTCGGCTCGCACCGTCATCGCCACCGCGACGGTCTACAACACCGATCGTCCGTATTCGACTGAGTGCGCCGATCCATCGCAGGCACAGATTGCGCGGTACGCCTGGGGCGATGACTACCACGAGGTCATTTCGTCGCGACTCGGAGTGCTGCTCGCCTGGATGCACGAAGCATCGGCCGAAGCGTTCGAGGCCCGCGCTTACGTCGATACAGGGCCGGTGCAGGAGCGCGTGTACGCCCAGTACGCCGGGCTCGGCTGGATCGGCAAGAACACCTGCCTCATCAGCCCATCACTCGGCTCCTGGGTGTTTCTGGGCGAAATCCTCTGCAGCCTGCCGCTCGCCATCGACCCGCCATCGTTGGACCAGTGCGGCACGTGCACCCTGTGCCTCGAAGCCTGTCCAACCCAGGCGTTTGCTGCGCCAGGCGTGCTCGACTCCACTCGCTGTATTTCATACCTGACCATCGAACATCGCGGCGACATCCCTGAGCCTCTGCAGGCGAGCATCGGGTCACACGTCTACGGCTGTGACATCTGCCAGGAAGTCTGCCCGTGGAATGCTGCGGCTCCGGTGTCTGCGGATGCCGCGTGGCAGCCGCGGCCTGCATGGGATGGGCGCGCGTTACACGAGCTGCAGAAGACCCCGGACGACGAACTGCGGCGGGCGCTGGCGGGGAGCTCGATGCGACGCGCCAAGCCGGCGGGAATCCAGCGGAATGTCGCGATCGCGGTGCACAATAGTGGGCGGATCTGACCATGTCTGGTGAACGCACGCCTGTCGAGGGCAGCCGGCGCACGCGCGGATCACTCGCGCCCGCGCTGCTGGTATCGATGCCGCAGCTGGTCGACCCCAACTTCTGCAGGAGCGTGGTGCTGCTGTGCAAGCACTCCGAGGAAGGCGCCTTCGGCCTCATCGTCAATCGACCGTTGCTGACGAGCGGACGCGTCGTGGTGAACATCGAGCCGCCCATGGCCACCGAGCGCGAGCTGCAAGTGTGGATCGGCGGCCCGGTCGAGCCGCATCGGAGCTGGATGCTCGTCAACGGCGATCCTGACGCCGATGCGGCAGCGGGCATGCGAATTACCGACGGGCTGTATCTGTCCACCGCACCCGATCTCCTCCGTCGCCTGCTGGAGCCCGACCCTCCGCCGCTGACACGCTTGATTGTCGGCTACGCGAGCTGGGGCCCTGGGCAGCTGGAAGCGGAGCTCCAGGAATCGGCCTGGCTGTTGAGTGATGTGGACTGCACCCTGGTTTTCGGCACGCCGCCAGACCGGATGTGGGAGGCCTCGATCCGCCGCCTCGGGGCTGATCCCGCGACGCTGCAGGGATCGAGGGGGGTACATTGAAAGAGGTTAGGGGTTGGAGGTTAGGGGTTAGGGGTTAGGGGTTAGGGCAGCTTTCGTTCCAAGGCCGAGTACAACCCGTAAAGCATCTTCCCGACAGAGTCGCTGAGCGGCTGAATCCGCGCGGTTTCTGATTTCGCGATGTACCCGAGCCGTGCCGCGACGTCCATACATGTGGCGAACTCGCCGTGGGAACCGAGCGCAATGCTGACGTGATTCAGGTAGGCGCGCGTCGACCGTCTGCAGTGGCCCTCCGCGATACTCGAAGGAATCGGCACCGCGGCTTTCCGAACCTGGCTCATGCGTGATCGTGGAGCAGGCTCGATGCCAGCGTGAAACCTTCGAGAATCGCAACCCGTCAGTTTAAGGCGTTCAGGTTTTTGATCGCTCTTCCCACGTTGCCTCTTTTAGTTTCTGCGATTTGGCAGGACTGAAGTCCTGCGCTACGAGTACGACGACCTCTAACCTCTAACCCCACCCCTAACCCCTGCCCCCTAACCCCTAACCTCCACCGTCTGACCCCTAACCTCCACCCTCTGACCCCTAACCTCTGATCAACTACAATCCCCCCCGCATCACCTGAAGGAGACGGGCATGAAAAAAGTCCTGCTGCTGGCCGGCGTGCTGTGGATTGCGGGCGGTGTGTTGGGTGCGGGTCAGGGCAGCGTTGACCGCGACATGCTCGCGAAGATTCGCGCCGAGGGGACCGAGCGTTCGCAGGCGGTTCCCGTCTTCGAGAAACTGACGATCGACATCGGCGGCCGACTCACAGCCTCTCCGTCACACCAGCGCGCCGTCGAGTTCGTCCGCGAGCGGCTCACGGCGTACGGGCTCTCCAACGTGCATCTCGAGCCCTGGAAGTTCGGACGCGGCTGGACGCTCGAGCGTCTCACCGTCGAGATGATTGAGCCGCAGTATCAGCCACTCATCGGCTACGCCGACGGCTGGTCGGCGGCGACGTCGGGAGAGATCGTCGCGGCGCCGATCCTCATCGGCGGCAAGTCCGCCGCCGACGTTCAGGCGATGCAGGGTCAGTTGAAAGGGGCGATCGTCATGACCCAGCCGATCCTGTCGAATTTCGTACGACGGGATCGTCCTCAGCCAAGCGACCCGAACTACGTGCCAGGTTCCGCGGCCTATGCGACAAGCGAAGGACGTCGCGGGGCGGCTCCGGCTGCGGCGTCGCAGGCCGGACGGGGCGGTCAACAGGGGCAGGCAGGGCAGGCGGGCCAGGCAGGGCAGGCGGGAAGAGGACGAGGCGGTGCAGGAGCCCTGAACACGCAACAGATCCTGCGGGACGCGGGTGCGGGCGTCATCCTCAAGCCCAGTACTGGTGAGCATGGCACCGTGTTCGTGACCGGCCGCGACGGCGGAGCCGGCGCGGTGCCATCCGTGACACTGAGTGCGGAGCACTACAACATGATCGTCCGGCTGCTCGACCGGAAGATTCCCGTCAAGCTTCGCGTCAACGTGCAGTCGAAGTTCTACGACAATGACGGCAATACGAACAACGTGATCGCCGAGATTCCGGGTGTGGACCCCCAGCTTCGGGACGAAGTCGTGATGATCGGCGCGCACCTGGACTCGTGGCACACCGGCACCGGGGCCACGGACAACGCGGACGGCGCCGCGACCATGATCGAGGCGATGCGCATCCTGAAGGCGGTTGGCGCTCGTCCGCGACGGACGATTCGCGTGGCGCTCTGGGCGGGGGAGGAACAGGGGCTCCTGGGGTCGAAGGCGTGGGTCGAACAGCATCTGGCTGGCGAGGCCAATCGCGCCGCCCGTGAGAAGTTCAACGTCTACTTCAACATCGACAACGGCTACGGACCGATTTACGGCTTCTACCTGCAGAACATGGATGCAGTAAAGACGACCTTCGACGCCTGGCTGGAGCCGCTGAAAGATCTGGGGACGCGCCGGAACGTGATCGAGGGCGTCGGCTCAACCGATCATCTGAGTTTCATTGATGCCGGCGTGCCCGGCTTCAATCCGATTCAGGACTACACCAACTACGACATCCGGACGCACCACACGAACATGGATACGGTGGAGCGGCTGAATCCGAAGGACATCAGCCAGGCGGCGATCGTCATGGCGACGTTTGCGTACAACGCGGCGATGGCGGATCAGAAGATCCCGCGGCCGGCGGTTCGGTAAGAACCTCGTCAGGGCTGAGGACTGTACCGTAAGAAATCTGTCAGGGCTCAGGGCTAAGGGCTGAGGGCTGAGGGCTGAGGGGACCTACCCTCTAACCTCTAACCCCTGACCTCTAGTTGATCGAGCAGGCCCCTGGGCCGCGCGGATCGCCGCACATTCCGCACGCACTTGACGAAGCCGAGACCGACGCGGAAGGCTTGCTTGCGCTGACGGCGAAGACCGAGAGCTGCTTCTCGAGTTCGGCGCTGGCGCACGCCGGGCAGACTGGCGCTCGTCCCTCTCGAGTCAAGAACTCAAACTGGTGACCGCACGCACGGCAGGCATATTCGAACAGTGGCATGCGTGTATTGTGACAAATCCCTACCGTTGGTGTCTAAGGTTCCCTGGTGAGAAGGACGGGAATCACCGACCGGTTCGTCGCGGTAGTCCTGTGCCTGGCGATGGTCTGGGCGTCAGCCGCCTGCGCCGCGAAGAAGGTGTCTGTCACGCTTGTCGCACCCCCACCCGCGGGACCAAGTCCTGCCGTTCGACTGGCTGAGGCGAATGCGCTCCTGCGCGCCGGATGTCTCGATTGTCTCCTCGAGGCCAATCGCACCTTCGAAATGCTTCGCTCCGCGCCCGGCGTGGCCGATGCCGCCACCGTGGGAGCCATCCAATCGGCCGCGCTCATCGCGCTGCGCGAGCGGGGCCTCGGCATGTCAGACAGCGGCTACCTCGTTCGGGCTCGCATTCTCGCTGCTGAGTCCGATGACCTGCGGCTGGCATTCGGGTTCATGCTCGACGTGGTCGACACCACGCCGCCGCGCGTCGGGCGCGTGCTCGGAAGTGCTGTCGATCCCGAAACCCAACGCCGATCCACCCTTCTGCAACAGAACCGTACTCGGTGGCTCGCGCTGATGAGTGCCAGCGCCGATGCCGATCCATTCTCGGCTGCACTTTGGGTGTCGTTCAGCTGCCTAAACAGCACGACGGCGGCTGGCCGCGCCGCGGACGTCATCCTGAGGCCCTTGGCCGCACAGAGAGACGCGCCCGTTGTGTTGTACGAGCTGTCCACGTGCGGCAATGTCATACCGGATGTGCTGCAGGCCGTGGCTGATGCCGATCCGCGCTTTCGCGAAATCGATTACTGGTTCGGCTTTCGCGAGCTCGGGCGCATCAAGCTCGACGAGGCTCAGGCGTTGCTGATGCGCGCCTACGAATGGCATCCGAAGTGGCCGTCGATCGTCCTAACCCTCGCGGGTCTCTTCATGACAGCCGAGGAATTTGCCCCGGCCCTGGAGTACTACGATCGGGCGTTATCGCTGCGCCCGTCGTTCCGGGAGGCCATGGTCGGGCGGGTTCGCGCCCTCAGCTATCTCGATCGCCCTGTCGAAGCGATTGCGGCCGCCGATCTGCTCCTGTCGGATCTTCCTGCCGACGCGTACTACTGGCGCGCCTGGAACAAGAATCAGCTCGGCGAGTTCGAGCCGGCCTGGCGCGACATCCTGGCGGCTGAGAACCTGGGAGTCACCAATCCGGTGGCCAAGCTCGCCGGCGTGATCGCCTATCGACGTCAGGAGCTGGAGGTTGCGCGCGGCCGTTTCGAAATCGCGACCCGGTTGGACCGCGACGACTGCGACTCGCACTTCTTCCTCGGAGGGGTCAGGGCGGAATTGAAGACGTGGGACGGTTCGGCCGACGCGTATCTGACAGCCGCTGGTTGCCTGACGAACATGCGGACGCGGTTGGTGGCTGACATTGCCGCGATCGAGGCCAGCGAGTCGCCGGCCGAGCGCAAGGCACGGCGCATCGCGAGCCGTCAGCAGAAGATTGCGCTCGTCGACCGGATGACCAGTCAGTCGCGGTTCAACCTCGCCGCCGCCTACTTCAATCTCGGCCGCTCTGCTGAAGCCCGCCAGTTCGCCGAGATGGTCCTCGCCGATGAGCAGTTCGGTGAGCGCGCCCGCGCCCTCCTCGCCAGCTTGAAGCCATGACGTTGCTGTAACCCCCCACAACTTCCAACTCTAATCTCCCACCTCCGCCCTGCTATACTGGGAAGATGTCCTCACTCGTAGAAAAGCGTCAGAGTCCTAACGGTCGCGTCGACATCGCGAATCCGCTCCGCCGGAACGTCGCGATCATCGCCCACGTCGACCATGGGAAGACGAC
>Ga0111538_10011711_pt1 | contig 11608 bp, 11 predicted proteins | sample SoiMethybrSBSTD1_FD_79669 | JGI IMG/M metagenome (GOLD analysis project Ga0111538, IMG submission 79669) | Bulk soil microbial communities from a Populus tree surrounding site in Tennessee, USA - Soil MetaG P. TD hybrid SBSTD1 (version 2)... | ecosystem: Environmental > Terrestrial > Soil >...
ACATGTCGACGAGCCCGCATTCGTTCGTGAGGAAACGAACCTCCTTGTCGAAGCGTGAAACTTCGCGAACGTGAAAGAGCCCGATCCAGCGATCGGTCATACCTTCGGGGGCCTCTGCCTGAATCAGGGGATCGGAACTGAGATAGACGCGTGCTGTAAGGAGCGCCGGCGATCCTCCGAGTACCCCTGCGCCGACCAGGATGGCGGGTATGGAAACCCAATAGCGGATATGCGGCCGAATCAGTCGTTGATAGCCCGATTGCTTGGTGATGGCGACCACCGCCCGGACCACCCAGGCGACTCCGAGAATGACGAAGGCTCCTGCCATCAGAAACCAGGTTGGAAAGGGAACTCCGGCGTCACTGAACGCCACCACAAAGATAATGAGCCAGAGCAAGGTGATCCAAAGCAGGATGCGCGGCGGCTTTTCGAACCGAGGCATTTTGCTACTCGGCAACTTCTCCGAGAGAAGTCTTAGCCCAGAGCTTCCGGCCCTGAATGACCCCCTCGACGGCGAGCAGGGGAAGCGTCCAGCATGCCCAACTTGAGAAAGCCATCCGTTCTGCCATCGTCCCGACGTTGCCCATCTCGAGGGTGTCTGTCGTGAAGCGGAACAGAACGAACCCAAACGTAATGAGATAGCTGCGGATCATCCATTGCCGGTGAAGGGGTACCTTCTTTCGGTAGATCGCAATCGTCGCCATGCCTGTCGTCAGGATCCATGCCACGGCCATCGCCGTCAGGCCAGCGCCAAAAATCCATCCATAAACCGTATGGAGAGCCAGGTAAATTGCCGAGATAGCGCCAACCGCCGTGCACACGACATAGGCGACGCCGATCGTGCGATGGAGGGTCGGTTGATCCCTCTTGAGTCCCAGCCAGAACTGAACGGGGCCGAACACCACGGCAATCGTTCCGGCGATCACATGGGCAAAGAGCCATTCGTGGCGAGGCCAGAACAGGCCATAGGTCTCGCGGGTGACATGCAGGTACTTCATGACGGATGTCGTGACGTACCACAGAGCGATAATCGTCGCCGCGCTGAGGACGAGTTTCGTCCAATGGTCGCTGCCCTGCCGAGCACGAAGGGGGTCGTAGGGTTTTCGGAGGACCACCGGTTCTTCGGCGGTTTTGGCTTCCTCACCAGTACTCACGTTGAGCTGTGTCCACATAGTTGGTTTACCTAAAGCTCGGAAAGAAGGCGTTTCCGACGGTCGTGCCTTGCGTGTGCAACAACGTAGCCAATCGCTTCAGGATGGCACTTTTTGTGCTTATGAAAGAGAGGACGAAACGAAGTCTGACGTTGGAAGTTCAGCTAGGAGAATATCCATGGAAGTAATGCCGATCCCTCCGGAAGTCTTGGATCAAGCGAGCGCCACCATAACGCTCGAGGTCCCGATCGCTCCGCACGCTACTGCTGGGATCCCGGAATACCGCTGCAAGGTCTACCGGGCCCGTCTGAATTTGGAGATGGACCGACGGGCGGGTGCCCTTCCTCGGAATAAGTTTTCCTTGTTTCCTGCGACTTCCAGACAGGCAGTCCGAGTCGAGTCTGAGTTGCTCTGATAGAGCCTTTTCCTCCAGTGAGATACGGGGGGAATTCGGGATGACCCGAATTCCCCCCGTATCTTTTTTCGGACCCTTTTCAGGAAATAGCCCGCCTCTCTCCCTTTGAAAACGCTCACCGAGTCCCGGGGCAGCGTCGACTCTCCCCTTGCTTGATCTCCCAAAAGCCCCTTACTCCTGGGGCAATCTTTTCACGCCCCTCTGGGGCCCCATCAAACCTTTCGGCCTTGTGGCGCAGAGTTAGGTATGATTCGCGGACCGAAATTTATCAAAGCCAAAAAAGGACACTGAAACCATGACCTCAACGGATCCGCGCGAAGTAATCGACAAATCACCGATGACGTTTGCCCAGGTGGTCGTCGTCGTACTCACCGTACTGCTCAATGCCATGGACGGTTTCGATATTCTCTCGATCGCATTCGCCAGTAACGGGATTGCCGCCGAGTGGAAAGTGACTACTCAGGCGCTGGGTATTGTTCTTTCGATGGAACTGATCGGCATGGCTGTTGGCTCCGTGTTCCTGGGAGGCCTTGCGGACCGCATCGGCCGCCGCCCGACGCTGCTGGGCTGTCTTACCACGATGGCTTTCGGCATGTTCATGGCGACCACCGCAGGGAGCCCGGTCCAGTTGTCCATCTGGCGTGTTATCACAGGTCTTGGCATTGGCGGCATGCTCTCCTGCACGAACGCGGTCGTGGCCGAGTTCTCGAACAAGAAGTGGCGAAGCCTGTGCATTTCCCTGATGGTCATTGGATATCCGCTCGGAGGAGGCATTGGTGGATTATGGGCATCGGGCCTCATCAACGCCTATGGATGGCGCTCCGTGTTCTTTTTGGGCGCCGGGTTAACCGCGCTTCTTCTGCCAATGGCCTTTTTCTTTGTGCCCGAGTCCGTGCACTGGCTCACACGCAAGCAGCCCGCTGACGCTCTGGCGAGGGTGAATGCTTCGTTGTCCAAACTCGGATTCGTCGGGGTGAGTGCTCTTCCCAAGATGGCATCGGATGAACGCAAGAAGTCGCTGGCGGACATCTTTTCACCCGCGTTGGTGAATATTACGCTGATCCTGACCGCTGCGTATTTTCTCCACATTGTCAGTTTTTACTTTCTTGCGAAATGGACTCCTCGGATCGTTGGTGCAATGTTCCCGACGATGCCTCCGGGAACAGGGCCACGCGTTCTGGCGCTGACAAACTTTGGCGGCGCCGCAGGGGGAGCTCTCTTCGGATTGCTGGCTGGGCGCGTCGGGTTGAAGCGACTTTCGATCGTGATTCTGGCCTGCAACGCGATAGCCATTGTCCTGTTTGGCCGTACACCCGCAGACCTGGACACATTGATGTGGCTGGCAATTGCCGTCGGATTTTTCGGGAACGCAGCCATATCGGGCTTGTACTCGATCGTTGCTTATGGTTTCCCGACGCACGTCCGCGCTACGGGGACAGGCTTCGTGATTGGTGTGGGACGCGGCGGGGCCGTGTTATCACCGTGGATTGCCGGCGTTCTCTTTGACCCCTCCGGCGTCTCGACAAGCCTTCCTGTGGACAAACTGGCCTTTGTCGCCCTGGTTATGGCGACGGGATCGCTGTTGTCAGGCTTTGTTCTTCTCTTCCTGAAGCTGAACGTCGAGCGGCCTGTCGACAAGTCGGGTGAAAAGGCTCCCGAGGTTCGCAAGCGGAGCGCGTAGCGGGGAAGAGATAACCGCGGATTACACGGATGAATACGGATTGCGCGGATTCATCCACGGTAATTCGCGGTTAAAGGAATCCTCACGTGGCCGCGAACGCCCTGACAGTTATCGGGTACAGCATTGTCGTCCTACTTTTCATTACTGGTGTGGCTCTCGCTCACCTCGCGACTGCAGTTCTCTTCACCATCTTCGAGGAAGTGAATAGTCGGCTTTCAGAAGACAACAGGATTAAGCATGCACCGCAAACAGTATCCTGACAGCACAAAACGAAAGCGCATGTGGACACTTACTGGTGCATACTTTGCCCTCTTCTTCGTAACCGCCGTGTTGTTCTATTTCGTCAGTAGGGAATAGACACAACCTCCTGCGGACCTCATTGCCATAGAACTTCTTTTTCGGGAAAATATTGCCGCTTTAAATACTCCTGAAGGAGGTCAACATGGTCAAGAGTTGGGTTCGCCCTTTCGTGCCAATGATCCTGCTGGCCGCGTTTTCATTAACCGGTTCGGCCCAGGATGCGAAGTCCATCGTTACTGCCGCGGCCAAGGCGATGGGGGCGGAAAATCTTCGAACACTTCAGTACTCAGGATCCGGGTCTCTCTATGATGAGACGGGTCATCACATGGTCGTGCGGTCGTATGCGCGACGCATGGATCTGAACGCCGTCACGTCAACTGTCGAGGCCGTGCGCTTGCAGGGCTCGCCGCCCGCTCCCCAGTCGACAACGCAGACAATCGGTGCCGACTCCCCCTGGGCCACGCAGTTCGAATTCTGGCTCACGCCGTATGGATTCCTGAAAGGCGCCGCTGCCAACAATGTAACGAGTGAATCAAAGACGATCGGTGGCGAGGAATACAAACTCGTGAGTTTTACGCTGCCCGGCAACCACAAGATAACCGGCTATATCAATGCGAAGAACATGGTCGAAAAGGTTGAGACCCGCATCGATAACGACGTGGTGGTTCAGCAGGCGTACCACGAATACCAGGACTTCGGAACTCTGAAGGTCCCCACCGTGATGGTTCAAATGCGGAAGGGTGAACTCGCGATGGTTCTTATCGTGAAAGAGGCCAAGGCGAACGCCTGAAGTTCGAGTCCACGGATTGCCGGATCCGCGTAATCCGTGGCTAACTCGCTGGCTTTTTTGACGTCGCAAACATCGGGCGGATCCACTTTTCGATTCCCTTCGTGTGAATGTTCACCCAGTAGTCGGCCCAATCGATCGTTTCCGGATTCCAGCAGATTCTCTTGAGGTCCTCATCCGTCAGCATTGAGGCGGCTTCGCGGATGTTTCGAGTTTCAAAAACGAAACTGTTGTGAAACATGAACGGAAGAAACTTGTCGAGCGTGATTTCCTGAGCGCGGATTTGCCGGCGCGTATCCCGAAGGCTCTTCAGATAGGGATCAATCTTACGGGCTCCAAATACGGTTTTCCCCAGTGTCAGCGCTGCATGGATGATGTCGAGCCCTCGGTGCAGCCGCGAACGCCGTGCCTGAAGAGACTCCACCGTAATAACCTGGGTCTCGACGTATGCCTTCCAGGCATTCGCCAGGCGGTTTCCTTCCTTCTTATGTTTGTGTTTGTACCGCGAATTCATTCCGAGGAATGACACAAGACGTGGAAGCATGATGGGATTCTCATCTGCCGACGCGAGGTGGTAGACACGCTTGCCTTTGCCGCATAACACCGCTGCTGCCACGATCAGGATGCCCTGAGCGACCAGATCCACCGGAATGATCTCCAGCGGTCCGTCTTTTCGCACAGGCCAGCCTTTGACGCCTCCGCCGCCCATCAAAACAAGGGGTGCAGAAGTGGTGAATCCCTCGTTCCAGCCGGGAAAGGGAAACAGGAGCGATGATTCCACGATAGCGGGGCGCACAATGCTGTAAGTAAGACCCGGCGTCTGCGCCACCATCTGCTCTCCGATACTCTTCGTATAGGTGTAGGTGTTCGTCCAGCCCCATTGGTCAGCCCGATTCATACCACCGTCACGCAATCGCTCGCGGACAGGCCGAGGACTACTTTCTCGTGATTCCCTGGTTTCACGCACGAACTGTTCGTACCAGTCGAGTTCGGTTTCGATGGAGAAGGTCTCACCAGGCGAACTGTCGCGGTGAGGGTAGTAGCCCAGGATCTCTGTCTCTTCGGAGATGCGGCCGTTGCGTTTGCCTGCAACGTAACAGGTGGAGACATGAACGAGTTTTGTGTCCAGCAGCCTCACGAGATCGATCAGGTGGCGGGTGCCGTACACATTGGTCTCGAACGATTCGTTGACAGGCGGATCGAAGTCCACGACGCCTGCGAGATTGACGACGACGTCGACCTTTCCTTTCAGTTCTTCCAGCCTTTCCGGGTCGATTCCGCAAAGGGGCTCATCGAGGTCTCCTTCAAGAACCTCGATCTTTTTCCGCAATGCGTCCGCTCCGCCGAGACGTTCTACCGTGGGGCGAACAGGCGGAGAGTTGAGAATGTCCGAGAAGAACCGCTGTTCGCCCGAAACATTTTTCTTGCGCCGCACCTGAACGATCAGTTTCCGTAGTTCGGGGAAGCGATCGAGAATCATCGCGAGAAAGACCTTGCCGACGAAACCGGTGCCCCCCATCAGCAGGAGCGTGCAGTTACTGAACGCCTGGACTGCGGAAATCTCACCGCTTCCATGACGGGCAGGAGCGGGGCCGGACTCATATTCCCCGCTAACGGGGTTCCACCTCCAGAGTGTTCGGGATTTCATCAAAGCGCCTTCGCCGGTCTGAGGAATGGAGGGAAGGTCGACTCTTCGCGAAGCTCCAGAATCGGCCACTCGTTCCGCAAAGCGATTCGGCGAAGGCGGTGCGTTGGGTTCGTCGCTACCGGGTGTCCGACAGCAGACAACATCGGAACATCTGCCGAACTGTCGGAGAACGCGCAAGACTGCTTCAAATCTATGCCTTCCTGCTGCGCATATTCGCGGATGCTTCGTGCCTTCTCATTCTCGGCCAGGAGAGGAGAGAGAACCCGGCCCGTCGCCACGTGGTTCTTGAACTCGAGCCGATTGCAGATGATTTCATCAAACCCGAAGTGCAGCGCTATCGGGCGAATGGTGAAATCCAGAGTTCCGGTCACGAGTACATTTCGATATCCGAGATCCCGCGTGCAATCGATCAAGGCTTTGGCCTGGGGGAATATCGACGGCTTGATCGTGACTTCAAACAAGTCGTCGGCGAGGCCGATGAGCCGATCGCGGTGCATCCCGCGGTACGCCCGGAATGAAAAGACGTTGAACAGCGATCGGGAATAGAGATCGAGACCGAAGAGAAGCGGCACACTCAGAAGGACCTTCGTCAGCTGATAGACGCTTTTCACCAGTGACCGGTCGTTCCTCGCATAATACGCATGCATCGTTACGAGGTTGCAGGACAACAGCGTGCCGTCAAGGTCGTAGAAAGCGGCCTTATTCATAAAAGGCAGACATTATAGCGTTAGTTGGATCGCTTCTTTCTTCTGGCAAATTCCACCAGAAGTATCATTCCGGACACTGCAACTTCAGGGAGATCTCCGACCTGCGTATAGATCGAATTGGCGTCGCTCACCCAGAGGTCGCCTGTCCCGCTGCGGATCTCGTCCTTGTCGAGCACGATCTCCGCGCGACCTAGAGGGTCTATCAGCCCGGACAATCCGTTATTCCCCGATCGGATGACTCCCGTGCGATTCTCCACAGCCCGAAATCGGGCTGTCACGAAGTGCTGATCGAGTTCGCTGAGTCCGAACCACGCATCGTTGGAAATGTTCACGAGGAAGTCGGCGCCGTCTCTCCGTAGTCGGCGCGCCAGTTCCGAGTCGGTATCTTCGTAACAGATCAGAACACCGAATTTGGACGTTTGACCGCCGATGTTCATTCGGAAGATGGTCTGCCGTTCTCCGGCGTTGAGCGAAGCGTCAAACGGAACGAACGCAACCAGGAATGGGAAGATCGTACGCAGAGGAATGTATTCGCCAAAGGGCACAAGATGGATCTTGTCGTAACGATCGAGATATCGGCCGTTCGGGTCCAGCAAGTACGCGCTGTTGTACCGGCGTCCCCAATTCCCTTCGGGAATCTTGAGCGCGATCTGCGGATCGGAGACGTATCCGTACTCGGCCGGCAGAAAGCTCGTGGAGCCGATAAGAAAGTATGAGCCATTCGCTTGCGCCAGCCTGGCGAGCGACTCCTGAGCGAAGCGCGCCTCTTTGGCGGCGGTTTCTCTCAGGATCGAAGGGTCTACGTTCAGGGTGTAAGGAGAAAGAACGACGGTCTCCGGCCAGACCAGCAGGTCGATCTTCCGGTCTCGCGGCATTTTGATTGTCGCATCGAGATATCGGGTCAAAACTCCGAGCGGATCGTAAGTGTCCGACTCCAGCGCCTGCTTCATCTCCTGCGGGACACTCGCCTGCACGAGGCCGACATGCAGCGAGCGCTTCAGCGTGATGGTCTGCATCCGAACCACCCCGTAGAAGCAGACCGCGGCGAAGACTGCGCCGGCAACAAGAAGGGGTCTGGGCCTGCGCGAGACCGCGCCCTTCCATAAAAGAATGTTGAGGGCGACAATCACCCCGCCAAGACCGTAACCGCCGATGATGTCGAGGACCTGGGTAAATGCGGTGAACGCGTATTGGGAATGCGAAAGAAGAAGCCATGGGAATCCCGTGAAGGCCACCACGCCGCGAACAAATTCAAGGAACACCCATCCCGCCGCGAGTGCGAGCACGTTCGATGTGAAGCGAGCAAGCGCTGCGAAAGCTGCAATGTAAAGCGCGCAATAGAGCGCCAGGGCGACCCATCCGATGTAAGTCACCGTCGTCAACCAGAACAAGGCGGGCAGGAAGAAGGCGGCTCCTGTCAGAAAACCCCCCAATGCCGCACTCCGGTAGGTCTGTGCCTTGGTCGCCGCGAACACAAGCGGTATGAGCGCGACGAAAGCCAGCGGCCCGAGGCTCATGGGTGGCTGCGCAAGAAAGAGCAGCAGACCGGAAATGATGTAGTAAACCATGCGAAGCAATGACTCTACTCTGTTACATCCGCGTAATCCGCGGTCAAATATCCGCCCGTCGGCAGCATTCCTCCACAAACCGGCTGCTCGTCTCGAACAGCAATTCTTGATCCGGCTCGACTGGCAGGATATGTCGCGACCGCGGCAATCGAACCAGGCGAATCCACGGATTGTTCTTCGCCACCGCAAGCATTTTGCCCAGCGACACCGTGGACTCGCGATCGCCAACGAACATCAGAATGGGGAACTCACGAAGTTTGGGCATTTCAGAAACGGCCTGTCTTCCCAGTTTCAGCAGTTCCGCCGCGCCACTGAGAGGTATTTGCATGTAGGTGTACAGCTTGTTATCGAGGAAGTAATCCGATGCCCGTCTGCCTTTGTCTCTGACCTTTTGAAGGGGACCCAACAGGTGGATTCCTGCTGCACGAATGCGATCGACGCCGAAGGCGGGGGCCATGAGTATCAGTCCGCGAAGTTTCGCATCGCCGGCGCGTCGTAGCGCGACATGGCAGGCGAGAACAGCGCCGAGGGACAAGCCGACAAGAAACACATTCGTGCACGTTCGACGTAACTCTTTGTAAGCTTCCTCAACCGCTGAAATCCAATCGCCGGCTCCGGCGTTTTTCATGTCATGGATGCCCGTTCCATGTCCGGGAAGGAGAGGTCCCAGGCATCGCCAACCCGTTTTCATCGACAGGAAGCGCGCCATCGGCCGCATCTCTGCGGGTGACGCCGTAAATCCGTGAATGAACAGAAGGCCCGTATCGGCAGTTGCATTTCCAAGATCAAAGGGTTCCGCGTTGCCTAATTTCCGCATCAACTCTTCCGTTCGCGCGTACCCTGGCCAGCCTCCACGATCTTCCACGAGATTTGCTCTATCCGGCGAAAGCAATGCGGTCTTCATGGCTTCTTCAAAGTCCTTGCCTTGAAGGAGCGATCCGACCACAGCGCCCATCTTTCCGGAGTGCATCGCCCGATGCGCGGCAAGTCTGCTGTGCCAGTGAATTTCGCCGCGACCCACCGCTTTTGCGCCCACTCCACCGTAAGTCTCTTTCAGCACCAGCGACTTTCCGAAAGGTTTGCGGACTCCATGAAATACGCGAGCGAGCCCGCACTGGACGATATCCTGAGGCGAATAGAGGTTCCACAGCACTGGGACCCGTTCTGTGGCCTCTCCCCAATAAAGCCATTCCGGGGGCTGTCCTCGACTATTCAGAAGAACGATGTTCGGATTTGCGAGCAATATCAGGGATTGAACCCGGTGCTCAGGCAGAGCATTCACCGCGACAAGAGCAACATTGCCGCCATGACTGTGCCCAACGATGTGAATCCGGCGGTCCGGGGTCTCCTGCTTTATCGCGTGGGCGAGTTGATCGCCCGCAGCGAGCCGTCCTTCGTGTGTATTGAGTCCGCTCCAGGAAAACTCCTTGATCTGGCAGTCCTCGCGAAATGCCTGGCGCAGCTCCATATTAAAGAGGCTCCACCGCCGCCACCAGGGGTAGCCCCCGTTGGCGAGACGACGCCACCATGTGTGCGCGTTCGAACCGTGAACGAGATAGATGATGTCTGGAGCGCCTGTCATCCCCTCCCCAGTTCCGCTATTGAAGTGAATGCTCTCTGGAGATTTGTGGAATCCTGGATGAATGTCATCACGAGGTGGTCCGGCTGGATGTCGTAGAAGTAGCCAGGATGAACGAGAATGCGTTGGTCGCGCAGCAATCGCATTGCGGCGCTTTCCTCTTCGACCGGCACGCGGAGGGTGACATAGAAACCGCCTTCAGGCGGAACAAAGTCACATCCTGCGAGGCAATTTACCGCGGTGGACCGGCATTGTTGGATCCAGTTCTTATAGTTCTGAAGAAACGTCCCGCCTTTGCTGAAGATTTCAGGTACTGCATGCTGAGCGATTTCATTGACCGGCAGAAATGTATCCGAAATCAGTTCGAGTGCTCCAACGGATTTGCTGACAAGGTGCTCATCTCCGGTAACGCCGATCCATCCCACTTTCATTCCCGGCAACGCGAACATTTTCGAGAATCCGTTAAGCGTGAAAACCAGCGGCGCATCCGTGAGCGCGGGCCTCGGTAGCGATTCGTAGCCAAACAGAAACTCGTTGAAGACTTCATCGGAAATGATCGGCACTTCGTAGCGAGCAGCAATCGCGGCCAGGTCGTGCAATTGTTCCATGCTCGCCACCATCCCCGTGGGATTGTGTGGCGATATCAAAACAATGGCTCGAGTTTTCGAACCTATTTGACGTTCGAGGTGGTCGAGGTCAATAGACCAGTTGCGCGCCTCGTCGAGTTCGTAGGGCGTCAGCGTAACGCCGCAGAGTTGTGCGATGTAATCGAAGAGCGGATAGGAAGGCTGCGGCGTGAGGATTTCATCGCCCGGTTCGGCAAGCAGCTTGAAGCAATACCAGTACGAGACGCTGGTGCCGGGCGTCAGCACAATCTGCGAGTCGGGGATTGCACCTCCGTAGTACCTCGAGACGGCTGCACGCGCCGGAGGCTGACCGAGCGGATCCGGCTTGTACACGCGGGCGAGTACGGAAGCCTCCTGGAGAATGTTTTTAAGAGTGTCTTCAGGGAAGACGATGCCGTGTTCGTTTACGTTTCCCTTTACGAGATCGAGGATCGAATGACTCGCAGCACGCAGTTCGTCATGCGCCAGGTATAGCGGGTTTTTCGGTGAAGCGAGGCTGTCGGTCAGAGAAGAGAAACGCATGGATGGCCGGAATGTTTCAAAAAGTGCATGAAATCAGCATTTTACCGCTTGACGGTTTCTTTCCGATACCTTTTAAATGACCGCGTGGAACAACTGACCTCCGATGAGCACCAACTCCTTCGCAGCCTTTCAACCCCCTGGAAGATTCAGAAGTACCTCGACAGCCTGCACTACAACAAGGAACCGGATGGCGAGACCTGCCGGTCCCCGCGCCGGACGATTCGTGACCAGACGGCACATTGCTTCGAGGGCGCTTTGCTTGCTGCTGCCGCGATGGGCATCAATGGTCACCCAGCCTTGATCCTGGATTTGGAATCCGTTCGGGATGACGATCACGTTATCGTTCCATTCAGGATCGATCGCTGCTGGGGCGCTCTCGCGAAATCCAATTACGCAGGTCTTGGCTTCAGGGAGCCTGTCTATCGAAGCTTGCGCGAACTGGTGATGTCCTACTTCGAGCATTACTACAATCTCAAAGGGGAAAAGACCTTGAGGGCATTTTCGCGCCCGGTCAATCTGAGGCGTTTTGATTCGATCGACTGGATGACGACGGAAGAAGATTTGTGGGAAATCGCGGAATACCTCACGACGATTTCGCACACACCGATTCTAGAGACACAACGG
>Ga0111538_10011712_pt1 | contig 11608 bp, 9 predicted proteins | sample SoiMethybrSBSTD1_FD_79669 | JGI IMG/M metagenome (GOLD analysis project Ga0111538, IMG submission 79669) | Bulk soil microbial communities from a Populus tree surrounding site in Tennessee, USA - Soil MetaG P. TD hybrid SBSTD1 (version 2)... | ecosystem: Environmental > Terrestrial > Soil > Tree...
AAGCTCCAGATGAGTTTTCCGATCAGTGGAGACATTTCGGATGGCATCGTCAGCGAATTACTGAAAGCGCTGAAAGCGGGCGAGGCAGAGCGCAAAGCGGGAGAATTATAAGCATTTCTCCTCAATTTCCGATGGTTTTCGCCAAATATTAGCCAGATTCATCTTGCGACCGGCATTTCGTCTTTGCTAGAACTCTCCGTCACATTTTATGGCAGCAATTGGGCGGTTCCAAAAGGGCGACGAAATCTTCTACGCTAAAGTCGTGGATGGCGAACTGTTCCGTCTTCACGGCGATGTTTTTGGGTCCCCCTCCTTCGACAAAAAGGCGACGAATTTCAAGGGACTGCGCACGCTAACGCCGGTCAGCCCGACCAAAGTGATTGCGGTGGGCCTCAACTACGCAGACCATGCCCGCGAATCCGGCAAGCCCATTCCCAAAGAACCCCTGTTTTGGCTGAAAGCGCCGACGTCACTGATTCCAGACGGCGCGAAGATTGAAGTGCCGTTCGCGGCTCATCGGACGGATTTCGAAGCAGAGCTCGCCATCGTGATTGGCAGGCGCGTGCGGAACGTCACGCCCGCTGCCGCGGCGCGTTACATTTTCGGTTACACGGCTGCGCAGGACATCTCCGATCGCACGATTCAAAACGCGGAAAGCCAATGGGCACGCGCCAAATCGTTCGACACGTTCACTCCGCTCGGGCCTTATGTGGAAACGAAGATCGATCCGCACGATCTCACGATCCAGCTATTTCAAAACGGTCAGCTTCGCCAGAACTCGAACACGAGCCAGTTGATCTTCAATTGCTTCCAACTGGTGAGTTTCATCTCCACGAACATGACGTTGTTGCCGGGGGATGTGATTCTGACGGGGACACCGAGCGGCGTCGGACCGATCGAATCGGGCGACCGCCTCGAAGTGCGCATTCAAGGGCTCACCCCTCTGGTCAATACAGTCAAATAGTCGACTTCAAGGAGCGCCAAATAATTCTTGCGATTGCAATAGTTATTTGATCGTCGACAAACTCAGGCTACAAAGCTGCGGCCACCATGTCCCCGACCTGCGACGTTGAGTAGCCCATTTTGCCTGCGGCCAAGCTCTGGATTTTCTCGCGCGTGATCTTGATCACAGCCGTCTCGATAGCCTTGGCTGCTTCGCGCTCGCCGAGGTAATCGAGCATCATTTGCCCCGCGCAAATCGCCGCCAGCGGATTGATCACACCCTGGCCGGTGTATTTCGGGGCGCTGCCGCCGATGGGTTCAAACATGCTCGTGCCCTTCGGATTGATATTGCCGCCCGCGGCGATGCCCATGCCCCCCTGCACCATCGCGCCAAGGTCGGTGATGATATCCCCAAACATGTTGTCGGTGACGATTACATCAAACCACTCCGGATTTTTCACGAACCACATGGTCGTGGCGTCGACGTGCGCATAATCGCGCTTGATCTCCGGAAAATCCTTTTGACCGATCTCGTGAAAGGCGCGTTCCCAGAGATCAAAGGCATAAGTGAGCACGTTGGTCTTGCCGCACAACGTGAGTTTTTTGTCCTTGTTCCGTTTGCGCGTGAATTCAAAGGCGTAGCGCAGACACCGCTCCACGCCGCGGCGCGTGTTGATGCTTTCCTGCACGGCGATTTCGTGCGGCGTGCCTTTAAAAACGAATCCGCCGGAGCCCGTATAAAGCCCTTCATTATTCTCGCGCACGACGACGAAATCGATGTGCTCGGGCTTCTTGTCTTTCAAGGGGCAGAAACGTTCGTCATACAGCTTCACCGGACGGAGGTTGATGTATTGCTCGAGTTCGAACCGCAGGCGGAGCAGGATGCCCTTTTCGAGCACGCCAGGCTTCACATCGGGATGCCCAATGGCGCCCAGCAGGATGGCCGGAAATTTGCGCAACTCCTCAACCACGCTGTCGGGCAAAGCTTCATTAGTGCGCAGGTAACGGTCCCCGCCCAGATCGTACGGGGTGTAATTCAATTTGAGCCCGAACTTTTTCGAGGCGGCATCAAGCACTTTCACCGCTTCGCGAACGACTTCCGGCCCCGTGCCATCGCCGCCAAGCACTGCAATATTGTAACTCTTCATCATGGTATGGATCCCCGGGCTGACCGAAGGAAAGAGGATGCTACGGCTTTGCAAGCTTGAGGCAAATGTTTTTCGCGACCACGGCAGGGCTCCCCGAAGATGGAAGCGGCCCGACTTGACCCTTGTATGAGGAGAACGAGCCGGGCCGCTTAGCGCACGCGGCGGTCAGCCGTGACGCAGCCGCCCCTTTTAAAGCGCCAAAATAACCTGCTCAAGGCAGGTGTTGCCGCACGTGGGGAGTGTTGCCCAGATGTCTGAAATGCGTCATATGGGGTGAAGCGCGTTACTGACTACAGAGCTTTGAGCCGCAGAACGGCGACGGTCTGCTTTGGCAGGGTAACACGGAAGCGATTGGAAATCGCGAGTTCTGAATGGCGAACCGAGATTGCGTTCGGCATTCGGAAGGAGGTGAAGGCCACAGAAGAATCAGCCGCGAGAAGGAACAGTTCGCCGCGCGGCTCAAGCTGAGGATTTTCAAGCTGGACCTCGACCTCAAGGGCGGCTGTGGGATGGACATTGACGGCCTTGAGGAAGAGCTGGGAGCGATTCGTATTCACGCTCGCGACGACATCGAGACACGGAACGTTTTTGCCCTCGCGGGTAGTGTCGAAAGTCGGGCTTTGCACGCTGACGGCGAGGCGCTCGGAACCCTGGTGCTCGCGGTAAAGTTGGTTGACGAGATAAATGGGTGTGACGAACAGGCCGTGCCGGCTTGCCTGTATGATGCCGCCGGGCCAGCCATTGACGAGGTCGGACACGGCCGTCATCGCGATGAAGTCGCCGTTGCGCTCGAATACGTTCATCAACCGCGCCGCGTAGAGCGCAGCTTCCATCGAATGCGCGCGCTGCACGGGCAGTCCTAGGCCCCATTCGTTGATCGCAAGGGTAATGCGCCGCTGCGGGACCAACTCGCGCACCCACTGGCGCATTTCGCCGTAGAAACGCTCATAGTGGAGAGGCCGTGCCATCAGGTTGAGCGCGTCACCAGCCATTTCCTTTTCCATGTAATAGTGATGGATCGAGAGATGATCGATATGCGCGCCAGCGAGGCGCAGGACGGTGGCGTTCCAGTTCGTGTCATTGTCGCCGACGGCAATCAATTGAATGTTGGTGTCGACGGCGCGCATGGCTGCCGCGTAGCGGACGAGATTCGTAGCATAAGTGCCGGCATCGGAATGGCCGCGCACCCAGCTGCCCCAAATCTCATTGCCGATTTCCCAGAGCCTTACCCCATACGGGTTCGGATAACCGTTATCGGCACGCAGTCCGCCGGACGGAGTTTTGCGCGAGCCGTTGCAGTATTCGACCCAGGCCGCGGCTTCGGCAGCCGTCGCGCCGAGCCCTTCGACATTGACGGTGATGGAAGGTTCTGCGCCCAATCGCCGGCAAAGGCGCACGAACTCGTCGGTCCCAAAGTCGCTGGGCTCAGGCTCGTTGTTCCAGGAAAGGTTCGGCCACGTGACCCGCCGGTCGCGCGGCCCGATGCCCCACATCCAATGATAATCCTGGGCGATGTTGCCGCCGGGCCAGCGAATGAATGCGGGTCGCAGCGCTTCGACTTTTTGAAATACGTCGGCGCGTATGTCGTTCGTCGCATCGCCGGGCATGAGTGACACCTGATCGACCCATACCTGACCCTGACCTTTGAACAGGATCGCAAAGCGAGCCAGCGGATCGGATTTCGTGGGTCGCAGTGTAAAGAACTGCCGCGACCAATCGCTGGAGACATCCCCCAGGGCTTGCTCGGCGTAGACCTCTCCTTCCGTTATATCCTGCTCAAGCGCGACACGGATCTTGCCGCTGAAATTGGAGCCCTTCAACCAAAGATAGCCACGGTAATCGATCCCGTGCCGCACAGGCACGCGGCTTTGGTAAATGCCGTGACGTGGAACGACCCCCTCCGAGAGGCTGACACGCAGCGCATGATGCGCAGCGTTCGTGACGGAGCTTTGTCTCGGCGCATAAAACTCCTGCGCGTCCCAATGGAACGCGAGACCGTAATCGTCGTTGCGATCGTCAGGATAACGTTCCCAATAGCGAGGAAGGCCGAGCGAGTTCGGTGGCTGTTCGAAGCTGCGGTCGCGGATCAATTCCGCGTGCAAACCGCCCTTGATGCCTTCGTACATGAACTCAATGAATTGTCCATAGAGGATCGGGCTGATCACATTCTCCACTTTTCGCGCGTCGATGACAATGCTGGCGGGCAACGTATTGCTGGCCTGGGCTGGCGCGGCGACAACAAGAATGCTCAAAGCAAATCGAATGAGTATGGAACGCAGTGGCATCGGCGCGATTATCGGCATGGGACGGCCTTCCGCAATAGAATCGATGCTACTTCCGGGTGTAGATCGTGACTGTCGCGCCGCCACGGAACAACGCCGCGAGGGTGGTCGCAGGAACACTCAGAATTCCCAACGGTGCCGCCAGAACAAGGGAAACAAATTTCTGCCACACCGGGGCCGATTTTTCACCGAGTACTTTTGCGCGTGTACCGCGCAGCAGATTATAGAGCAGGTTGTGACGCAACCCGGCGCGGTTCAACATTGATTGCGTGAAGCTAAAATAGTCGTATTCGAGAGAAAGGAACGAAGCGCGCTCAAAGGTGAAGCCATGGGCAGACAGCAATGTCCGAACGCTTTCGACCGTGAAATGGTTGAGGTGACGCGGTACGTCGAGGTGGAACCACTTGTCGCGCGCAAACCGCGCTTCCGCGCTGCCGAAGTTCGGGACCGCGCAAAGAAAGACTCCACCGGGTCGCAAAACACGCACCACTTCCGCCAATGTCTGCTCTGGTTCAGGGATGTGCTCTAATACATGCCACATCACGACGGCATCGAAACTGGCGCTTTCAAACTTCAGCTCGCGAACATCGCCGGCGGCGACCGGCAGCCCCAGAACGTCGCGGGCATGCGCCGCCGATTGTTCGCTGAACTCTGTGCCCTGCACCTGCCACCAGCGATCGCGAAACTCGCGGAGCAAAAATCCAGGCCCGCAGCCGATGTCGAGCACTCTGCCCTTGCGACCGAGGACTTTTTCAACGGCGAGAACGCGCCGGCGATAAAGCGCCCTCTGAAGCAACTCGACCAACGCGGGAAATCGGCCAGTTCCGCCCCCGTAATACGTAGAAGGATAGTATTTTCCCAGCTCATCAATTGCGGGCTGCGGGCGGGTAAATGCGATGCCGCATCGGCCGCATTGCTCAAGGGTGAACCGGTCCCCAGTAATGTAATCGCGCGCTCCAAAAAGACGCTGCTGTCTCTCGGCTGGATGTGGGCACGCCATGGGCATTTGGCTTGGCACAGCGATTACAGTGTGATCATTTTACGCACAAATTGAGCGGCATATCGAAAGCACAATTGTCGTCTTCTTCGCAAGCGCATGTTTGAGGGTAAGAAAGTCGTCGTCGTCATGCCGGCCTATAACGCCGCGGCGACATTGCGCAGAACGTACGACGAAGTCATGGCGCAGAACATGGTCGATCTGGTCGTTTTGGTCGATGACCGCAGCCGGGATGAGACAGTGGCGATCGCGCGCGCCTTGCCGAACGTGCGAGTGCACGCGCACGAGCAGAACCGCGGCTACGGCGGCAACCAGAAATCATGTTATCGCCTCGCGCTGGAAGAAGGCGCGGACATCGTAATAATGATCCATCCCGATTATCAATATACGCCAAAGCTGATTCCGGCTATGGCCTCGATGATCGCCAATGGGGTGCATCCGTGCGTGCTCGGTTCGCGCATCCTTGGCGGCTACGCGTTGCGCGGCGGAATGCCGATTTGGAAGTACGTGGCGAACCGGTTTCTTACCCTGGTCGAAAACGTGGTCCTCGGTGCGAAGCTCTCCGAGTATCACACCGGTTACCGGGCGTTCTCTCGCGAGATTCTCGAACGATTGCCGCTGGAGGCGAACTCAGACGATTTCGTGTTCGACAACCAGATGCTGGCGCAAATCATTTGGTTCGGCTACACGATCGGGGAAGTGAGTTGCCCGACGCTGTACTTTGCGGAAGCATCTTCCATCAACTTTCGTCGAAGTGTCAGGTACGGCTTTGGCGTTCTGGCGACTGCCCTCAAGTTCCGCCTCGCCAAAATGAACCTGATTCGTTCACCCCTCTTTCCTGCTTTTGCACAAACGCCCTGAGGTAATCCGCTGGTCCAGGTCAGCCAGGGACCAACCGCCCGATGGTGGCGGCGTTCTCGGGTGTGACGGTTCAGCTCTTTCGCACAAACAGCGCCAGGGACGCAGTATAGCCGTGCAGGAAATTCTTATCACCGACAGGCCCAATTTCGCCGTTGCAAAAAAATCCAGCCAGGCCGATTGGGCCAAACTGCTTTTGCACGTGGCCGGCGTCATGGCTTGGAACTCCGAACAAACGCGCGCCGCGGCCGTTGCAACTGCACAGACACGCGCCGAGGACTTCACGGCCCTTCAGGTTATTGCGGGCGCGGCCCAGAAGCTGAGTCATGTCCTCGGTCCCGGCCGCGGCGTCGCGGCGCTGGAACTGAATCGTCTGCCCTGAACGAGGCAGGGCGCCGACGGCCAGAGCCCCTGAATTCGGATCAGCGCCGATGAGGTTCCGGATGAGGAAATCCCCGCGATGAAACTCGTCCAGGTACTCGTTGATGACCAGGCCCACGAAAAGGTTTCCCTGACATTTTTTCTGTTCGGCTGGTGGAAGCTTTTGAATCGTATCAATCAAAACCTGGTAAGCAGGGCGGTTGGCGATTTCGAAGATAATATTCTGTTCGGCTTTGGTAATCGTCCACGTCTCACCGATTGGGGTGCAGCCTTGTGAGATGACGCTGGCGAGTTCCACTTTGCCCGCAATAGAAACCGCCACACCCCCTTCCTCGTAAACATCGCCATTGAGATAAATCTGCGTGCGTTGCTGCGAATAATCGCCGCTGGCAAGTCCACCTACTACAGGCAGCGGAGCGTACGCTTCGTTCCAGGTGCGCAGCCAGGATTCGCAATCGAGATGAAACGGATCGGCAAAGACCAGCCAGCCGTTGGTCTGTTCCGTTGTGATTTCGGTTTGCAGATGCCAATAGGCAGGACCGGTGTGTTCCTCAAGTTGTTCCTGCGTAAAGCGCACCACTTTTAAGTCCGCGCCCGGCAACGAGTATAGGCCCAAGGCGACGCCGGGATGCTCCTCAATCTCCGCACTCCCGGCGATCAGACTGTTGCTGGAACAGCCGACCAGGAGCGGAATGCGCGCATTGAGCCGCAGATTTTCAAGGATCTCGGGCGCCTTGTCAAAGTGGCGGGGCGAAAGGAAGACCAAACCAAGGCTGACAGGGTTCTCACCAAGTTGCGCTCGAACGTTCCGCGCCCAATCCCGCAGCGCATTGTCGTCGAAGTCACCTGTCCAATGGACCGCAACAGAATGCTGATTGCCGATCATGCAGAAAATGAATCTCGCCACGCGGCGATGACGGTTCAATACGACTGAAAAAGTCCAACGTCAACTAAGGCTTCACCTGTTTGATCGCCAGGTCAACTAACTCGCCAGGCACCAGCTTCACAGTGTTTGGAATCTCGACGAGAATCGGCAAGCCCATTTCCACTCGATTCGCATCCGTGGAGAGCAGCGCCGGATTGATCAACTCCATTTGCGTGCCTACCCGCAGAATCTTCCCGTTGATGTACTGCCGCTTTTGAGTCCGCGTGCTGACGATCACAGTGTCATTGGTCGTTGGCCGCGCATTGATCGGCTGGCGCAGGTAGCCGACCACACGATCAGAATGCATCGCCGTAATCGTCAGAATTGGGACCCCCCGCACCACTTTTTCACCCGGTCGATGATAAATGGAACTGACCACGCCCGTCATCGGCGCTCTGATTTTAACCGGCTTGAGGCTCTCTTCCAGTTCGTCAATCTTCTTCTTGATTGCGTCGTCGACAAGGTCCGGCTGCTCGGGGCTGGTGGTCGGCTTCATTTCCTCCAACGTCTGAGTCATATCGGAAATGTGTTGACTGCGCTCGCGGACTGCCGCCTCCAGCGTCTCGTAAGCCGCTTTGGCGATGTCGAATTCGTCCGGCGAAATGGTCCGCGGCGTATCATTCAACAATTGCTCCGCTCGCCTGAAGCTGTTCGAAGCCTGAATAAGGCTCGCCTTGTCCGCCGCCAACTGAATTCTCTCTCGGTGCAGGTCGATTTTCATCGACAGGGCGTTCTGCTGGTTGCGGCGTTCATCCAGCGCTATGCGAGCGTCCATAATACGCAAGTCCGCTTCAATTGAAGCGATCGATTTCCTCAAAAAATCATCGCTCGTGCTGGTGACTTCCCCGAATTCCTGGCCTTCCTGCACGGACTCGAAGCGATCTATATCTAACTTGGCAACGGTGCCGTCCTGCAGGCTGATGACGTCGGCCTTGATGGCCTCGACCTCGCCGACGATGCCGGTGGGCGCCACAAAACTGCGCCAGAGAAACACGACACTGAGCAGTATGCCCGTAAAAATAATCAGCGGCAGCACCTGGATGCGAAATTCGCGCCAACGCTGCGCGGGCGGGGTTGGGATGGGGGGCAATTTATCCATGTCTACACTTCTGATTCATCTTCGGCCAGCATGCTCGTGACTCGTGAGACGCCGCTCACCTGCCGAAGTTCATTCAACAAATCTTCGACGCGGTTCGAATCCCTCAGCAACAAACGATAAGACAAATCAGTCCCCTCGTAGCCTTCGTGCGAACGCTGGCTGGCCAGGTGCGTCTTCCAGCTATGCCGGTCCAGCAGACGGCTCAATTCCGGCAGGTCCTTCACCGAGCGGGCCCAGTGCAGGTTCACGATCACATCGTAACGATGGCGGCTGCCAAACGACGTATACCACAGGTAGAGCATCGCAACGGAGATCAGGGCACAACCGATAATGGCGCTGGCGTACTTCTGTGTGCCTGAAGCCATGCCGATCACGATCGCTGTCAGCACGTAGGTCGTGTCCAGCGTGTCGCGCAAAATATTACGAAAGCGAACGATCGCAAACACCGCCATCATCCCAAAGGCCGTGATCAGGTTGTTCGAGAGTACCATCATGACGAGACTCACGATCGGCGGCATCACGATGAGCGAATTCACAAACGAGCGCGAATAGGAAAGGCCCGAATGCGTCAGCATGTAAACCCACGCAATAATCTGGCCCGCGGCAAAAGCAATCAGCAGGCCCAGCACCATGGCGGGCCAGTTCGGTGGGGCCGACCCGTAGTCGCCCTGCAACAGCCAATCAAAACTCATTCTGTTTCCTGTAACGTTGGTTGTCCAACGGGGGTACTCTCAGGATAGTGGTTCATTTCCAGACGCCGGTCAAGCGGGGTTTAAGCTGAGCGGATCTCCAAAGTGCGCTATACTGCGCGCATCCAGCCTGTACTCACCCATGTTCGCGACCCCATCCACGTACTTCGCAGCCCCGCACTGTCTGAGCCCGAAAATACGCACCAGTTCGCGGAACCAATCCGGAAACCGGTTCGTAAACTTCAGTTCCAACACTATATCTTTGCCCCAGATCAGGGCCGGCTTTTCCATTTTGGTGGAAAGGCGTGCTGTCAATTCCGGTTCCGCGCGCACTTCGCGATCCATTGTTAAACGCGCCGAGTTGTCGTCGTGCGGGACGTATGCCTCCCGATAATAGGCGATGTGCGCCTTCGGCTTGGCCCGAATCTGCTGCATCTTCTGGCAGAAGTTCTGAAGCGCGATCAGATGTTTGGGGTCTTTGGACACCATGTGCATCTGTTCCGGAATGTGACCGGCCAGAAGCCAGTCCACCGAATCACGACGCACGCCCCCGCGCTGCTTCATGATGCAGTTGTTCATCCTCCGCTTGATTTCGAAAAAGACCGGCGTATCGGGGTTGTTATTGTAGAAGCGCAACCGCAGCTTGAAGCGGTTTTTGTCGCCGTTGATGGTGCTCCAGTAGAGTTTGAGATCGTCGGAATCCAAATACAGGCTGTGAACCGGATAGGAATAGTTGGGCTTGCCCACGCCATTTTCATCCAATTCAAGATAAGAGCGCACGAAATCGCGGATTTGCAGAGCTGTCTCTTCGGTAACGATATACTTCTGCTCGAAGCGAGAAGCCTGCATTCTATCCTTCGCCATAGTCGCTACTTACCTATTTTGAAATTTGCCACGTCATCGCACATGATGGTCGGCCATTTTTCACCGAAATTTCACTCGATTGTCAAGAGTTCGAGGTCATTTGTGCCTTCTTCTTTACCATTAAATCGGCATTCCGTCCTCGTAAATGTAAGCTCTTTAACGGGCCGTTCGGTCGGTTCTTGCATCAGGTATTTCCCTTAGGCCCATTTGCGTGCTTTCGCGGAACCCTCTTCCCGAAAATCCGCGCCGGTTTTTCACAACGCCGCCTTGCAAAGCGACCATAGCGAATTTAGTCTGAGACAATTAGCAGTATGAAACGCCGCCTCTTTTATTCCGCCCTCAGCGTGGTTCTGGGCCTCAACCTCCTGGTGGGCGCGCAAATCTACTTTTCCTCCAGCCATGGCGCCGAGAAGGACGACGTCTACCCGAACCTCAAGCTCTTCTCCATCGTGCTGGAGCGGGTCCGCAGCGACTACGTCGATGGCGGCAAGCTCAGCTACCAGGAACTCATCTACGGTGCCCTCAAGGGCATGCTCAACACCCTGGACCCTCACAGCGAATTCATGGAGCCGACAAAGTACGACGACCTAAAGAAGGATACGCAGGGCGAGTTCGGCGGCGTCGGCATCGTCATCTCCGTCAAAGACAACTTTCTCACGGTGGTCGCCCCCATGGAGGACACCCCTGGGTTCAAGGCCGGCATTTTGTCCGGAGATCGCATCATTAAGATCGACGGCAAGAGCACTGAAAAGTTCGTGCTGCAGGATGCGGTGAAGCGACTGCGCGGCGAACCGGGCACCGATGTGGCAATCACTGTCCTGCGGCCATCTACCGGCGTGGTGAAGGAATACAAGCTGACCCGCGCCCAAATCAAAGTCGACACCGTCAAGGACATCAACGGCAAGCGCGAGTTTCCTCTCAGCCAGAATAACGTCGGCTACATTCGGGTCAGCCAGTTCGGTGAGCAGACCGCTTCCGACCTCGAAGACGCGCTCGACAAACTGGAAGATCGAGGCGCCGAGTCGATTATCCTGGATTTGCGCGGCAACCCGGGCGGGTTGCTCGATCAGGCTGTCAAAGTCGCCGAGAAGTTTTTGCCCCGCGGCCAACTGGTGGTGTCCACTGAAGGGCGTGACGCCCGCCAGCGGTCCGAGTATCGCGCCACCGGCCGCGACAAGCACACGCATTTGCCAATCGTCGTCATGGTGAATGGCGGCAGTGCCAGCGCCTCTGAGATCGTCGCGGGCTGCCTCCAGGATGCGACCGTAATGGGCGCCTGCCGCGCGATTGTCGTAGGTGAACAGACCTTCGGCAAAGGTTCCGTGCAGAGCATCCTTCCGTTGCAGGACGGTTCGGCGTTGCGGTTGACGACGGCCAAGTATTACACGCCAAGCCATAAGGTCATTCACGAAAAGGGCATCAT
>Ga0111538_10011717_pt1 | contig 11604 bp, 5 predicted proteins | sample SoiMethybrSBSTD1_FD_79669 | JGI IMG/M metagenome (GOLD analysis project Ga0111538, IMG submission 79669) | Bulk soil microbial communities from a Populus tree surrounding site in Tennessee, USA - Soil MetaG P. TD hybrid SBSTD1 (version 2)... | ecosystem: Environmental > Terrestrial > Soil > Tree...
CTCGCCGCCCAGCACGTGCGCCCGCGCGGCCGGGGAGAGCGTGCTGTCGGGCGGGATGGGATCGGCCAGGTAGTGCTGCTCGGCCGGGAAGTTGAGGTCGAGGTAGTAGCCGCTGGAGAGCAGGCCGTCGTAGCCCTGCTCGGCCGCCTTGGCCAGGGCCTGCGGCCCCCGCCACGACTGCACCACGATGTCCTTGGGCAGCTCGGGACGCAGCACCTCGTCCCAGCCCAACATCCTCCTGTGGTGGCGGGCCAGGATGGCGTTCACGCGCTGGTTGAAGTAGGCCTGCAGGGCGGCCGCGTCGCGCAGCTCGTGTTCGTACATGAAGGCCACGATCTTCGGGTTGGCGTTCCACTGCCGGGGCGTGACCTCGTCGCCGCCGATGTGCAGGTAGGCGTCGGGGAAGAGCGCGGCCATCTCGCCCAGGAAGCCGTCGAGGAAGGTGTAGACCTCTTCCCGGGTGGGGTCGAGCGCGTTGTCGAAGATGCCCCAGCGCCGCTCCAGGGTGAAGGGGCCGGGCGCGCTGCCCAGCTCGGGGTAGGCGGCCAGCCAGCTGGTGGAGTGGCCGGGCATGTCGAACTCGGGCACCACGCGGATGCCCCGCTCGCGCGCGTAGGCGATCACGTCGCGCACCTGGTCCTGGGTGTAGAAGAGGCCGTCCGAGCCCGCCAGCTGCAGCTTCGGGTACGTCCGGCTCTCGACCCGGAAGCCCTGGTCTTCGCTCAGGTGCCAGTGCAGCACGTTCATCTTCACCGCCGCCATCCCGTCCAGCGTGCGCTTCACCACCTCCAGCGGCTGCCAGCGCCGGCAGGAGTCGATGAGCAGGCCCCGCCAGGGGAAGCGCGGGCGGTCGGCCACGTGTACGGCCGGGATCACGGTGCGGGCCCCCTCGCGCCGCGCCAGCTGCAGCAGCGTCTCCAGGCCGCGCAGCACCCCCAGCGGCGTGGCCGCGAAGAGGCGCGCGCGCTTGGCGTCCACCGTGAGCTCGTACGACTCGTCTTCGCCCACCGCCTGCACCGGCAGCCCGGCGGCCGCCGCCTCCACGACGATGGTGGCCTCGCCGCCGGCCAGGGGCGGGCGGAGGGCCAGGCCCGACTGGGCGGAGAGGCGCTGGCGGAAGCGCTCCAGCGCCGCCGCCACCCGCGCGTCGCCGCCGCGCGCGGCCAGCGTCAGCTTCGCGTCCACCACCAGGCGGCCGGGGCGGAACTCCAGGGCCTGGGGCGCGGGCATCAGGTCGTGGGCGCCGGGCCCGGGCGGAGCCAGCGAGGGCGGCGGCGCCTGGACCTGCGGCGGCACCAGCGCCCAGGCCAGGAGGAACAGCGTGCTGCGCATCATTTGGCCAGGGTCACGGTGCCCGTCAGCTCCGTCTGGTCGGCCGAGCGGCCCACCAGCACCTGGTAGGCGCCCGGATCGGCGCGCCACTTCTTGCCCGCTACGTCGTAGTAGGAGAAGGAGCGGTCGTCGAGGGTCACGCTCACGCGCTTCGTCTCGCCCGCCTTCAGCGTCACCTTGGCGAAGCCCTTCAGCTCCTTGGCCGGGCGGGGCACCTTGGCCCCCGGCTGTCCCACGTAGACCTGCGCCACCTCGGCCCCCTCGCGGGAGCCGCTGTTGGTGAGGTCGAAGGAGACGCGGTAGCGCGTGCCCGGCTCCGTGGACGGCTCCACGGCCAGGTTGGCGTAGGTGAAGGTGGTGTACGAGAGCCCGAACCCGAAGGGGAACTGCGGCTGCACGCCCTTCTTCTGGTAGCCGCGGTAGCCCACGAACACGCCCTCGGTGTAGTCGACCTTCTTGGTGCCCGCGGCCGGGTAGTAGGTCTCGAAGGCCGGGTTGTCCTCCGCCCGCCGCTCGAACGTCACCGGCAGGCGGCCGGAGGGGTTCACGTCGCCCGTGAGCGCCTCGGCCAGGGCGCGCCCGCCCTCCTGGCCGGGATACCACACGTGCACCAGCGCCGGCACCGCGCCCAGCCAGCCGTTCATGTCCACCGCGCCGCCGGCCATCACGACCACGATCGTGTTCTTGTTGGTGGCGGCCACGGCGCGGATCAGGTCGTCCTGGCCGGGAGGCAGCGTGAACGTGCGGTCGGAGCCTTCGGTCTCGCTCTCGGGGGCGAAGCCCACCGCCACCACCGCCACGTCGGCGCGGGCGGCCAGGGCGCGCGCCTCCGGCTCCACCATCCCGCCGACGGGCACGATCCCGAAGCGGAAGCGCGTGCCCAGCCACTGCGAGCGCCCGTGCTGCTCCACCACGACCTTGTGCGGCCCGGCCGCCAGGTCGAGCGTGACCTGGCCCAGCGTGGCCCGCGTCTCCGCCCAGTTGTCGAGCAGCACGGTGCCGTCGACGGCCACGCGGTAGTAGCCCCCGTCTTCGCCGGTCGACTGCAGGAAGACGGTGTGCGGGCCGGCGGCCTTGGGCTTGAAGTAGCCGGTCCAGCGCGAGGACTTGGTGCCGTCGGGGAAGGCCAGGCGCGGCGCGCCCAGCCCGCCCACCCGCCCGTAGTTCACCTGCTCCTCCACCCGCGCCACCACCGCCGGGCCCGCCAGGTCCTCCTTCTCGAAGTATTCGGCCTTGAGCCCCTTCTCGTCGTTGTTCTCCCCGGTGGTGAAGGCCATGCCGCCGGCCGTGTCCGCGTAGCTGCGCATTCCGCGCGCGTAGAGCACCGGCACCGCGGTGCCCAGGTGCTCGGAGAGGCCCTGCAGGAGGCTCACGCCGATGAAGGGCTCCACGCTGGCGCTGCCGCCGCCCACGGGCACGGCCGGGTAGGCCGCGGGGCCGATGAGGGCGATCGACTTCAGCTTGCCCTTGTCGAGCGGCAGCAGCCCGCCCTCGTTCTTCAGCAGCACCAGGCCCTCGCGCGCGGCCTGCAGCGCGGCCTCGCGGCCGGCCAGGTTGTAGCGGGGGATGCCGGCCTCCACCTGCTCGCGGTCCAGCCAGCCGAAGCGCACGGCCGTGCGCACGATGCGCCGCACCTTGTCGTCGATGGTGGCCTGCGTGACCTTGCCCGCGGCCAGGGCCGGCTTGAGCTGCTCCCGGTTCAGGAACTTGCCCGACGGCATCTCCAGGTCGAGGCCGCCGTTGGCCGCCGCCACCGCGTCGTAGGTGGCGTCCCAGTCCGACATCATGATGCCGTCGAAGCCCCACTCCTTCTTGGCCACGTCCACGTTGAGGTGCACGCTTTCGGTGAGGTGCTGGCCGTTGGTGAGGTTGTAGGAGTCCATGATGGCGCCCACCTGGGCCTCCTTCACCGCCGCCTCGAAGGTGGGCAGGTAGATCTCGCGCATGGTGCGCTCGTCGATGATGGAGTCGGTGGCGTGGCGGTCGAACTCCGAGTTGTTGCCCATGAAGTGCTTCACGGTGGCGCTCACGCCCTGGGCCTGCACGCCCTTGATGTAGCCCACGGCCGTGCGCGCGGCCAGGAAGGGGTCTTCGCCCATGTACTCGAAGTTGCGGCCGTTGAGGGGCGAGCGGTAGATGTTCACGCCCGGGCCCAGCAGGAAGTGCACGCCCTTGGCCCGCGCGTCGCGCCCGATCTCGGTGCCCACCCGCTCGGCCAGGGCCGGGTTCCAGGTGGCGGCCAGGGAGATGCCGCCGGCCATGGCCGTGGCCGGGCCGAAGTTGCGCACGCCCAGCGGCCCGTCGGCCATCTTGAACCGCGGCCAGCCCACGCGCGGCACGTCGCGGATGAAGAAGCCGTCCACGCCGCCCAGGAAGTCGATCTTCTCGTCCACCGTGAACTGGCTCATCAGCGAGTCGACCCGCCGCTCCCGCTCCACGGCCGGAGTGGCGGCGAAGAGGGGAGGGGCCGCCAGGAGGGACAGCAGGGCAGCGATGCGCAGTGGCTTCATTTGTTTTCCTTTTCGCTCGGCAGGGGCGTCAGCCCCAGCGCTCGGATGTAGCCCTCGTTCACCTTCACCCGCGCGAAGCGGGCGTTCTCGAGGAGGCCGCGCAGGGCGGCCCGGCTGTGCTCGAGGGACGGCCGGATCTTGGCGTTGGCCTCGAAGTCCCACGTGCGGGCGGCGGCGTAGGCCGTGATCTCCTCCCAGTGGGGCGGGGGCGTCACGCTCACGATGCCGCGCGGGGAGTCGAGCTTCTTGTAGGGCCAGAACGTCCAGCCGATGCCGTGTTTGTCCATCAGCTTGACGCACGCGGCCACCCAGGCGTCGTCGTTCTCCCCCGACTCGCCCAGCCAGATGGGCGCGTCGTGCTTCTCGCGGAAGTCCAGGAACTGCCGGATGGAGGCGTCGTCCGTCTGGTTCCAGTACTTGTGGAACGAATAGGCCAGGTTGGGGGCGAAGGGCGGCCCGAAGACGGAGAAGTTGGTGTCCCACTGGGCCCCGCCCAGGAAGATCACGTGCTCCGGGTCCACCGCCCGCACCGCCGCCACCAGCTTCTTGTAGAAAGGCTCCAGGCGCGGGTTCAGCGCCTCGTAGCCGTTGGGCAGCGGCTCGTTGAGCAGGTCGTAGCCGAGCACGGCCGGCTCGTCCTTGTAGCGCTCGGCCAGCCGGCGCCAGATGTCGATGGTGCGCTGCTGGCTCTCCTCGCTCTCGAAGAGGAAGGGATGGCCCCACCCGTCGTCGATGTTGCGGCCGGTCTGCCCGCCGGGGGCGCCGTGCATGTCGAGGACGACGTACAGGCCCTCGTCCCGGGCCCAGAAGACCACGTTGTCGAGCAGGGCGAAGCCGTCCTGCAGCCAGACGTCGGGGTGCTCCTCGGGCGTGAGGATCCGGTAGTTGAAGGGCACGCGCACGTGGTCCATGCCGATCTTCTTGAGGTAGTGGATGTCCTCGCGGGTGACCCAGACCTTGCGGAACTCCTTCCAGAAGGCGCGGGCCTCGTCCGGCCCCACCAGCTCGCTGACCAGCTCGCCGATCTGGCGCGGCGACTGGGCGCCCTTCTTGAACAGGAACATGTAGCCCTCGGGCAGGAGCCAGTTGCCGAGGCCGATGCCCTTGAGGCGCAGCGGCTTCCCGTCGGGCGCCAGGAGCTCGCGGCCCTCGACGCGCACGAAGCGCGAAGCCGGCGCGGCGGCGGCCGCTCCTGCCGGCACGGCCGCGGCCAGTAGCACGGCGGCGGCGCGGAACAGGCCCCTCATCGCTCCTCCTCTTCTTCAGCCAGCATGCAGGACAGCTGGTGCCCCTGCCCGCAGGCCCGCGAATAGGCGCGGGTGGCGCCGGCCCTGTCCAGCGGACCGCCGAGGCCGCTCTCGAGCTGGCTGGCCAGGTTCCGGCAGCCGTTGAGGTCGCCGCCGTCGCAGGCGCCGGTGAGCAGCTGCCGGGCCCGGCCCGCGTCGCGCGCCACGCCGCGGCCCTCCTGGTAGGCCAGGCCCAGGTTGGTGCAGGCGCCGGCCAGGCCGCCGCTGCAGGCCTTGTCGTAGAGCGCCGCCGCCCGGGCCGCGTCCTTGGCCACGCCCTGGCCGTTCTCGTGGAAGACGCCCAGGTTGTGGCAGGCGACCGGGTAGCCGCCCTCGCAACCCTTGGCGTAGTAGCGGGCGGCCTGGGCCAGGTCCAGCGGAACGCCGACGCCCTTCTCGCTCAGGACGCCGATGCTGAAGCATCCGGCCGCTTCGTCCTTGTCGCACCAGGAGCGGTAGGTGGGGGCCATCTCCGCGTCGTTGGGATGCCTCCAGTCCTGGACCATTTCGCCTGCGCGGCTGGGGGTGCAGCCCAGCACCCCGCGCTGGACGCAGGCACGGATGAACGCGCCCACCGCCGCGTCGTGCCGCTTCTCCCGCTCGTGGAGCTCGGCCAGGTCCACGCACCCGACGCTGAAGCCGCCCTCGCAGGCCCGCGCGTGGTAGGCCGCCGCCTTGAGCGGATCGTAGGGACCGGGGCCGTTCACGTCGTAGCTGGAGCCGAACATCGAGCACGCCGCGGCCTCCCCGTCCGCGCACGCCAGCCGTGACAGCTCGCGCGCGCTGGCCACCTCCTCCGGCAGCTGGCCGTCGAGAAGGACCATGATGCCCAGCAGCACGCAGGCGCCGTGCCGCCCAGCCTCACACACCTTCCTGTACCTCGCGAACGCGGCCACCGGGTCCTTCGGCACCCCGTTGCCGTACTCGAAAGCCTGGCCCAGGCGCTCACAGGCCGGGAGGTGGCCATCCGTGCACGCCTTGAGCTGCAGCGCGGTCGCGGCCACCGCGTCGCGGGCCACGCCCTTGCCCGCCAGCAGGGCCACTCCCAGGTCCGAGCAGGCGGCTACGCGGCCGGCGTCGCAGGCCCGGCGGTACAACCCCACGGCGCGCGCCTCGTCGCGCTCCACGCCTTCGCCCAGCGCGAGCATCGTGGCCGCCTTCTCGCAGCCGGCGAGGTCGCCGCCCGTGCAGCCGCGCTCGAAGAGGCTGGCCGCGTGGCGGTCGTCCTGCTCCACCCCGCGCCCGCGGAGGCGGAGGATGCCGAGCCGCGTGCAGCCGCGCGCATCGGGCCGGGCGGCGCCGCAGGCCCGGCCGTAGAAGTCCGCCGCCTGCGTCGGGTCGGGCGGAGCGGCCTTCTCCAGCGCCCGGCCCTCGACGAAGCAGGCCTTGCCGTCGCCCTTCTCGCACTGCGGGCTGGGTGCGGCCGCGGCCAGGGGCAGCAGCAGCCAGCCCGCCCACCCCGCCGTCAGGGAGCCCCCATCCGCCGCGCGGCGGCGCAGGCCGGCTCGTAGCCGAGCGAACAGGCCTTGGCGTAGAAGCGGGCCGCGGTGGCGGCGTCCACGGCCAGCCCGATCCCCTTCTCGTAGACCTCGCCCAGGTTGTTGCAGCCCACGGCGTCGCCCCAGCCGCAGGCCTTCGTGTAGAGGGCCCGCGCGTGCTCCACGTTCTTGCCCACGCCCTCGCCGTTTTCGTAGAGCACGCCCAGGTTGGTGCAGGACATCTCTTCCCGCAGCGTGCAGCCCTTGTTGTAGAGGTCGACCGCCTGGGCCAGGTCCTTGGCCACGCCTTCGCCGTGCACGTAGGCCAGGGCCAGGTTGTAGCAGGCGTCGCGCTCGTCCTGGTCGCACGCGCGCCGGTAGAACCGGGCCGCGCGCGCGGGATCGAGCGGAACGCCCGCTCCCTTGGCCGCCAGCACGCCCACGTTGTAGCAGGCGGTGGCGTCTCCCCGCTCGCAGTCGAGGAGGTAGGACTCGGCCAGGCCGGCCTTGTCCTCGGGCGCGTCGTAGGTCGTCCGTACCTCGCCGCTGGCGGCGCAGCCCGACTCCTCGCCCAGCGCGCAGGCGCGCTTGAAGAAGGCCAGGGCCTGGTCCTCGTCGCGGGCGACCGGACCGCCCAGCCGGTAGAGGCCGCCCAGCGCGAAGCAGGCCCCCGCCATCTTCCCGTCGCAGGCCCTTTCGTAGGCGGCGGCCGCCGCCGCGCCGTCCACGGCCACGCCCTTTCCCTCCAGCAGGTGGTTGGCCAGGTTGAAGCAGCCGGCGCTCACTCCGGCGTCGCAGCCCTTGCGGAACAGCTCCACCGCCGCCGCCGCATCCGCCGGGACGCCTTCGCCGTCGGCCAGCTGCGTGCCCAGGTTCACGCACGAGTCGGGCACGCCCGCGTCGCAGCCCTGGCGCAGGAAGACGGCCGACGCGGCCGGGTCGGCCGCCACGCCCTTCCCGTGGGTGAGCGCCATGCCCAGCTCGTGGCAGGCCGGGCCGTCGCCCTTCGCGCAGGCGCGGCGGTACAGCGCCACCGCCTGCGCGGGATCGGCGGGCAGGCCGGTCCCCTGCGCGGTGACCACGCCCAGGTTGTAGCAGCCGAGCGCGCTGTCGCCGTCGCAGGCCTGGCGGTAGAGGGCCAGGGCCCGCGCGTCGTCCCGGGCCACACCCTCGCCGGCGCCGTAGAACGCGCCCGCGTTGGCGCACCCGTCGGGCTCGCCCAGCGCGCAGGCCCGCTCCGAGAGCGTCCGCGCCTGGTCGATGTCGCGGGGGCCGCCCCAGCCGTTGCGGCGGAGCACGGAGAGGTTCTCGCAGCCCCGGGGATCGGCCACCGACGCGTCGCAGGCCAGCTGGTAGAAGCGGGCGGCCGCGCCGTCGTCCTTGGCTGCGCCCAGCGCGTGCTGGTGCATGAAGCCGAGGTTGGTGCAGGCCAGGCCGTTGCCCAGCGTGCAGCCGCGCGCGTAGGCCGCCCGCGCCTCCGGGAGCGCGACGGGCACGCCGCGGCCGAGCTGCTGGTCGAGGCCGGCGTCGAGGCAGGCCGAGCCGTCGCCCTTCTGGCAGGCCCGGGCGTGCGCGCGCACGTCCGCCGGGGCACCTTTGGGGACGGGCGGCGCCGCGGGACCGGAGGCCTGTGGAGTGCTGGCGCACCCCGCGGCGGCCAGAACGAGCAAGGCAGCCGCCGGCCCCTTCATCCTCCGCATGAGGCGTGAGCTTACCCCAGCCGGCCGGCCGTTCGTGAAGAGTCTTTAGAAACGCCGGAGGAAGTAGGCGGCCGCCGCCAGCACCCACACCGTGCCCACGATGCGGAAGAGCCAGAGCACGGCCCAGGTGCCGATGAGAGCCTGGATGTGGACCGGGAAGGGCACGCGCAGCGGGTCGGCCGGCAGCGGCCGGCCCTTCTCCTCCAGGGCCGAGAACAGGGCCAGCGACAGCACCGTGGAGCCGATGGCCAGGCGGAAGCCGTTCACGGAGTCGGCCAAGGTGACCGGCCACGGATAGCGCGCGGCGGCCAGGCCGGCCGTGGCCAGGAAGACGACCAGCGGCAGCAGGATCCCCACCCGCAAGGCCAGGGCCTGCCGGCCGGCGCGGCCCAGGAAGCGCCGGGCCCGCTCCTCGTGTGCGCCCGCGCAGGTGCGCCAGCGCGTGGTCTCGATCGGCTCCTCGATGGCCAGCGCGGGCGCCTCGGCCGCCACGCCCCGCCCGCACCAGAGGCAGCGCCGATCGGCGCGGGCCAGCGCGAAGGGCCGCGCGTACAGCCGGTGCGTGAGCATCAGGACGACGCCCGCCAGCAGCGACCAGGCGATCCCCAGCGGGGCGCGCGTGAAGAGGAACAGCACCACCGGCACGGGCAGGAAGAGGACGATCCCCAGCCAACGGTCGGACATGCGCCGAGTATAGAAGAGCGCACACCCACCCCCGGCCGCCGCGCCCTGGGGATAATGAAAATGATGGCACCACGGAGGAAGCTCCCGCCGCCCGCCGCCACCGATCCCCTCTGGTACAAGGACGCCATCCTCTACGAGCTGCACGTCCGCGCCTTCTGCGACAGCGACGGCGACGGCATCGGCGACTTCGCCGGCCTGGCCACCAAGATGGACTACCTGCAGGACCTGGGGGTCACCGCCATCTGGCTGCTGCCCTTCTACCCCTCGCCCCTGCGCGACGACGGCTACGACACCGCCGACTACTTCGACGTCCATCCCGCCTACGGCACGCTGCCCGACTTCCGCCGCTTCCTGAAGGAGGCCCACCGGCGCGGCCTGCGCGTGATCACGGAGCTGGTGCTGAACCACACCTCCGACGCCCATCCCTGGTTCCAGCGCGCGCGGCGGTCGCCGCCCGGCAGCGCCGCCCGCGACTTCTACGTGTGGAGCGACAGCCCCGAGAAGTACAGCGGCACCCGCATCATCTTCCAGGACTTCGAGCCCTCGAACTGGACCTACGACCACCTGGCCAAGGCCTACTACTGGCACCGCTTCTACGCCCACCAGCCCGACCTCAACTGGGAGAGCCCGCAGGTGCGCCGGTCCATGCTGCAGGCCATCGACTTCTGGTTCGGCGAGGTGGGCGTGGACGGCCTGCGCCTCGACGCCGTGCCCTACCTCTTCGAGCGGGAGGGCACCAACTGCGAGAACCTGCCCGAGACGCACGCGGCCCTGCGGGAGATCCGCCGCCACATCGACGCCCGCCACGCCGACAAGATGCTGCTGGCCGAGGCCAACCAGTGGCCGGAGGACGCGGTGGCCTACTTCGGCCAGGGCGACGAGTGCCACACCGCCTTCCACTTCCCGCTCATGCCCCGCCTCTTCATGGGCATCCAGACCGAGGAGCGCTACCCCATCGTGGACATGCTGGAGCAGACCCCGGCCATCCCCGAGGCCTGCCAGTGGGTGCTCTTCCTGCGCAACCACGACGAGCTGACGCTGGAGATGGTGACCGACGAGGAGCGCGACTACATGTACCGCTCCTACGCCCGCGACCGCCAGGCCCGCATCAACGTGGGCATCCGCCGCCGCCTGGCCCCCCTGCTGGGCAACAGCCGGCGCAAGATCGAGCTCATGAACGGGCTGCTGCTCTCGCTGCCCGGCACGCCCGTCATCTACTACGGCGACGAGATCGGCATGGGCGACAACTTCTACCTGGGCGACCGCAACGGCGTGCGCACGCCCATGCAGTGGAGCCCCGACCGCAACGCCGGCTTCTCGCGCGCCAACTCGCAGAAGATCTACTTCCCGGTCGTCATCGACCCCGAGTACCACTACGAGGCCGTGAACGTGGAGGTGCAGCAGGACAACCCGCAGTCCCTGCTGTGGTGGATGAAACACGTCCTCAGCCTGCGCAAGCAGTACAAGGCCTTCGGCCGGGGCAGCTTCGACTTCCTCTCCCCCGACAACCCCAAGGTGCTGGCCTTCACCCGCCGCCACGAGGCGGAGCGCATCCTGGTGGTGGCCAACCTCTCCCGCTTCGCCCAGCACACCACCATCGCCCTCCCGGCCGACTTCCGCGAGGGCACGCTGGTGGAGCTGTTCGGGCGCACGCCCTTCCCGCGCGTGGGCGAGCAGCCCTACCCGCTGGCCCTGGGCCCGCACACCCTCTACTGGTTCGCGCTGGAGAAGGCGGCCGCCCCCGCCGCCGCCCGCCCCGCCCCCGAGGAGGGCCCGCTGCCCGACCTGCCCTGGCCGGGCCCGCTGGAGGAGCTGCTGGAGCCGCAGCACCGCGGCGTGCTGGAGGCGGTGCTGCCCGCCATCCTGCGCACGCGCTCCTGGTTCGGGGCCCGCGCGCGCACCGTGCAGTGGACGGAGGTGCGCGACGTGATCCCGGTGGGCACGGCCGGCTTCCTGGTGCTGGTGAACGTGGAGTTCACGGAGGGCGAGGCCCAGACCTACGTGCTGACGCTGATGGAGGCCCGGGGCGCGGAGGCCGAGGCCCGCCTGGCCCAGTCGCGGGGGAGCGTGCTGGCCCGCCTGCCCGGGCGGGAGGGCGCGCCCGCCCTGCTGGTGGACGGGCTGTGGGACCGCCGCTTCGCCGAGAACCTGCTGGCCCTCATGGGCCGCCGCAGCGCGCGCGGCGAGGCGGGCGAGCTGGAGGGCTGGTCCACGCCCGAGATCCGGCGCGCCCGGCCGGAGGGCGCGGGCACCAGCGGCGTCTACGACCGCGGCGCGCACACCTCGCTCGTCTTCGGCTCCCGCTTCGTGCTGCGCGTGTTGCGCTGCGTGGAGGAGGGCCTCCATCCCGACGTCGAGGTCGGCCGCTATCTCACGGAGAACGCGGCGTTCATCCATGTGCCCCCGCTGCTGGGCACGCTCGACTACGCGCGCGGGCGCACGTCGTCGGCCGTGGTGGGCACGCTGCACGGCTACGTGGCCAACGAGAGCGACGCCTGGAGGTTCACCGTCGACGAGCTGGGCCGCTACTTCGAGCGCGTGCTCACCACCATGCGCGGCAGCGCGCCCGCCGTGCCCGTGGAGACGGTGGTGGAGCTGGCCGGGCGCGAGGCCC
>Ga0111538_10011718_pt1 | contig 11604 bp, 8 predicted proteins | sample SoiMethybrSBSTD1_FD_79669 | JGI IMG/M metagenome (GOLD analysis project Ga0111538, IMG submission 79669) | Bulk soil microbial communities from a Populus tree surrounding site in Tennessee, USA - Soil MetaG P. TD hybrid SBSTD1 (version 2)... | ecosystem: Environmental > Terrestrial > Soil > Tree...
CTCGTGCGAGCCGCTCGACGGCAAGTCCACGGTCGCCACGAACCTCGCGATCGCGCTGACGCAGATCGGCCGCCGCGTCGTCATGGTCGATGCCGACCTGAGGCGCCCGCGGCTCCACAAGGTCCTGGGGCTCTCGAACGAGATCGGCGTGTCGAGCTTCCTCTCGGGGAACGCCCCCGCCGAGGACCTGATCCAGGACACGACGATCCCGAACCTCTTCGCGATCACCAGCGGGCCCGTGCCGCCGAACCCGTCGGAGCTGCTGGCCTCGGCGGCCCTCGAAGCGCTCTTGAAGTCCCTCGAGGAGCTCGGACCCTTCGACCACGTCTTCGTCGATTCCCCTCCCCTGCTCCAGATGGCCGACGCGGTCCTTCTCGCCGACCGCATGGAGGCGACGATCATCGTCGCGCGCGAAGGCCGGACGGTGAATGCCGCGCTCGCGTCCGGTGTGAGGCGGCTGCGCCAGTCGCGCGCACGGATCCTGGGGGCGGTGCTGAACGCCGTCGTCGAGAAGTTCGGCGGCTACTACTACTACCGCTACAAGTACGAGCCGGGTGACAGCAATCCGGCGAAGCTGACGCGCCGCCTGAAGATCATCGGCGGAGCGCGCCGCTCGCGCCGCCAGGCGTGACACCGGACCGCCTCCGGATCGCGATCCGGTTCGGCCTCTACGCGCTCGTCCTCCTCGCTCCCCTCCCCTTCGGCTCCGTGCAGCCGGGATACGTCCTCGCGATCGAGCTGATCGCGAGCGCGATCGGCGTACTCTCGATGGCGCTCCTCGCCCTCGACGAAGATGCGCGTGCCGCGTTACCGAAGGCCTCGCTCCTGCTGTGCGGCGCGATCGTGCTCCTCGGCGTGTTCCAGATCCTCCCGCTCCCGTTCTCGATCGCCGAGCGGTTCAACCCCACCGCCGATCTCGTGCGCCCGCTCCTCCCCTACCTCGGCACCGAGCGCCCTCCGACCGTCACGTGGAGCGTCGCGCCCGCCGAGACCACCGACGCGCTCCTTCGCTTCGTCGCGTACGTGTGGATCGGTCTCGGCGCCGTGCTCGCGCTCGACACCACGGAGGCGCGCCGCGGCTTCGCGATCGCGCTCGTCGCCTCGGCCGCCTTCCAGGCCGTCTACGGCTCCGGCGAGTACCTGACGGGGCGCCAGCACATCTTCTCGTTCGCCAAGAAGCACTACCTCGACTCGGCGACCGGGACCTTCATCAACCGCAACCACTACGCGACCTTCCTCGCCATGGCGCTTCCCTTCGCGCTGGGCTTGGCACTCCCCGCATCGACGGAGGGCAAGCCGGCTTCGACGTGGCGGGGACGGTTGCTGTCGGTCGGCGATCGCGAGGCGATCACGCGGATCCTCGCCGGGGCGTGTGCGGCCGCAATCTGGCTCGGCCTCTTGCTCTCGTCGTCTCGAGCGGGACTCGGCGCGGCGTTTCTCGCCGCCCTCCTCGTCCTCGTACCGCGTCGCCGGGCGCGCGCCGCGCGGTGGGCGGGCGCGATCGCCGCCGTCGTCCTGCTCGGACTGCTCACCCGCGAGCTCGCGCGCCTTCCCGGCGAGCGCCTCCTGAGCGCGCGGATCGACCTCCACGCCCCCGGAGGACGGCTGAGCGTGTGGCGCGATGCGGGACGGCTCGTCGCGACGCGCCCCGGTCTCGGATGGGGACTGGGAACCTTCGAAGGAACGTATCCCACCGTCCGCTCGCTCGACGTCAGTCTCGAGTACGACCACGCGCACAACGATTGGCTCGAGTGGTCGGTGGAGGGTGGCCTGGCCACGACGGTGCTGGCGGTCGCGCTCGGGCTCCTCCTGATCCGTCGGACGCACGACGTGGCGCGTGCAGCGCTCGCCGCCGTGCTGTTCCATGCGATCTGGGACTTTTCGCTACGGATCCCGTCGATCCCGGTAACCGCGGCCGCGGTCGCGGGAGCCGGTCTTACGGGCTACAGGGACTGGGTCGCGGCCCGGGCCTCGGTCAAGGCCTTCCCGCCGGCGTCGATGAAGGTCTGGAGCCAGATCTCTCGGTTGAGCAGATTCCAGATCAGATGAGCGTGATCGTCGCGGCCGCGGCGGTCCTCCTCGATCAGCGACCGGACGGCACGAGGGTCGTACAGGCCCCGGCGTCGCATCGCCGTCTCGGACAGCAGATCGTCGATCATCTCCACGAGATCGCGCCGGATCCAGGCGCGCAGCGGCGCGGCGAAGCTGGCCTTCGGACGGCGCGCGATCTCGGGCGGAATCCAGGCGGACGCAACCTCTCTCAGCAGCGCCTTCTGCTTCGACCCGCGGATCCGCTGTTCGTCGGCGAGGCGGAACGCGATCTCCACGACGCGATGGTCGAGGAGCGGGGGCCGGGTCTCGACGCCGACGGCCATCGACGCCTTGTCCGTATACGCGAGGTTGTGGTCCGGCAGGTAGACCGCAGTGTCGAAGCGGCACATCCGATCCAGGTAGGTCCCGCCCACCGCCATTCTCCGGCGTCGCGCCGTCACTTCCTCGAGGTCGTCGTACGGAAACGCCGCCGCGTCGGTGTAGATCTGGGCGTACGCCGCAGGGCCGACGGACAGATCGGACTGGAGGAACGCGTCGACGGACGCGAGCGACGCGATCGTCAGGAACCGCTTCAGCCAGCGGAGCGAGCGGAGCCCACCGGACGACGTCGCGACCGGGAGCGGCCTCGCCGCGCGCTCGAACGCTCCTCGCACCGGTGAAGGCGTCCACGCGCGATAGCGCTCGGCCAGCAGGCAAGCCCGATGCTTGCGGTACCCGCCGAACGCTTCGTCGGCGCCGACGCCCGAGAGGAGCACGGGAACGCTCTGGCGCCGCGCCTCGGAGGCGATCAGGTAGGTATTGATCGCGGCCGGGTCGAAGATCGGCTCGTCGAGATGCCACACGAGGCGCGGGAGGAGATCCACCGCGCCCGGATCGAGCTCGATCGTCGTGTGGCGGCAACCGAACGCCCCGGCGGCCGTCCGTGCGAAGCCGGCGTCGTCGGGCATCCGCTCGAAGGGAACGTCGGCATCACGGAAGCTCACCGCGAGCGTCCGCACGGGCTCCTCGGTGAAGCGGGTCATGAGCGACACGACGGTCGTGGAATCGAGCCCTCCCGACAGCAACGCGCCGACGGGCACGTCGGACACCATTTGGAGACGAACCGCGTCGGGCAACGTCTCCTCGAGCGCCCGGCGCGCTTCGACGTCTCCCATCCGCTCGCTCGCCTCGGGGATCGACCACCACGTCGAGACCGCCGCGCGGCCGTCGTGCCACTCGAGGACGTGCCCCGGAGGCAGCTTGACGATGCCGACGAAGCCCGTCCGAGGCGACGACGGGTAATGCCAGGGATTGTGCGTCACCTGCGGGTCGGCTTCCGCGGCGATGAGTCCCGAGCCGAGGATGGCTTTCAGCTCGCTCGCGAAGACGAGGCCGCGCGGGTGCTCGGCGTAGTAGAGCGGCTTGACTCCCAAGCGATCGCGCGCGGCGAACAGCCGCCGCTCCGCTCGATCCCATATCGCGAACGCGAACATGCCGTTCAGCCGATGGAGGCAATCGCGGCCCCATGCGGCATAAGCGGCGAGGAGCACCTCCGTGTCGGTCCGAGTACGGAATCTCTCCCCGCGCGACTCGAGCTCGGCGCGGATGTCCCGGAAGTTGAAGACCTCCCCGTTGTACGTGGCCCAGAAGCGCCCATCCGGCGTGCTCATCGGCTGGGCGCCCGCGGGCGACAGGTCCAGGATCGCGAGCCGCCTGTGTCCGAATCCGAAGGGCTCGCCCGGAGGACAGTGAACGCCCTCGCCGTCGGGCCCGCGATGGGCGAGCAGCCGCGTCATGCCGAGGACGGTCCGCGGGTCCGCGTGGCCGACCATCCCCGTGATTCCGCACATGCGAGCCGTCTCCGTCTCGCCGCAGAAGCGGCGCCGGACTGTAGCACGCGGGCCGATTTACACTCGGGCCGTACGGCCCGACGCGTTAGACTCTCGGCGCATGACGACACGTCGATCCTCGAGCGCGGCGACGTGGGCTCTCGCGGCGGCGCTCCCCCTCACGGCCGGCGGCGCTTCGATCTTTCGGGCGGCGTGGGCGCCCACGTCGCGCCGCGCGCTCGACGGCATCTCCGAGCGCATCGCGGCCACGGTCAAGGACCTCGAGGCGGCGCCCGCCACGGACACCGGTGCGATCGATCGATTCGCCTCGAACCTTTCCGGGATCGAGCGCGCCTTGACCGCGATCGTCCGCGCCGCACCTCTCGACGCGCGCGCGCTCCAGCTCCTTTCGTGTGTCCGTTGGGAGCGCGAAAACCTCGGCGCGGCCGGGCCCGGCGAGGCGACCCTCAGGCTCATCGACATCGCGGCTTCGCGCGCGCCGCGACTCCCGGACGTGCTCCTCGGCCTCGCGGCCACGCTGTTCCGGATGGGTGAGACCGACCGAGGCACGGCGCTGGTCTCACGCGTGGTGTCGGAGGCTCCCACGACGTCGCAGCGCGCCGTGAAGCTCATGCTGGACTCCGGCATCGGCGCGGGCGCCGTCGCCGCATCGCTTCCTCCCACGCCGGCCGTCGTCGTGTCGCTCAAGGATCCGATGCTGGAGGCGGGGCTCGGTCGAGAGTTTCTGACGCTCGCCGAGACGCGGCTCGCCGAGGGACCTGCCCGGCTCCTCGAGCTCTACGGCGAGGCGTGTCTTCAGCTCGGCCTGCCCGCGCGATTGGCCGCGACGCTCGACACGCTGCCTCCGGCGGCCGACGCGGAAGGTCGTGCGGAGCGTGCTTGTCAACGTGGTTACGCGCTCTTCGCCATGAAGGATCTTCCGGCCGCCGCCGATGCGATGGCCCGCGCGCGCGACGCCTCGCCCGAGGACCCCCGCTACGCGGAAATCTTCGCGACGATGACGCTGGAGGCCGGCCGGTACGCCGAGGCCGAGCGGGGCTTCCGCAAGGTCCTGCAGATCTGTGCGCGCCTTACGGGTCAGACACCTCGACGCGCGAGGGCTTACACGGGGCTCGGGCGAAGCCTCGAGGCTCAGTTCCGGATGGAGGAGGCCTACGATGCCTATCGTCGGGCCCTCGTGCTCGAGCCCGGCTCGGCCGCCCCGGCCGAGAGGCTGGCGCGACTCGCGCAGGGACGGGGCACGCGATGAGCGAGCGGGTCCGGCGGGGGTTCGGCGAGGGCTTGTCACCGGCGATGACCGCCGGGCTCATCGTTCTCACGGCCGCTGTCGGACTGGGCCTCGCGTTCTGGCCCGGCGTCGCCGGAACCTTGATCCTCGTGGCGATCGGGACGCTCCCGCTCCTTCGATCGCCCCGACCGCTCTTACTCGCGTTCGCGGTGTTCCTGCTCCTTCAGGACCCTTTGCAGGTCCTTGCCGGCGGCGACACGCCCCTCGGACTGCTCATCAAGCGTGCCGACGAGCCGCTCGTCGTCGCGATGGGTCTCCTCTGCGTGCTGTTCCATCGCGATGCGCGGCGCGCCTTGGGGCCGGCGGGCCTGCGCTGGTCCCTCGTGGCGTGTTTCGGAGGCATCCTCCTGTCTTCGATCCCGATCGAGGCCTGGTTTCCGGCCGCGGTCGACATCACGCTCTTCTCGAAGCCTTTCTGTCTCTTCCTCATCGGCACCACGCTCGCGGTGACGACGGAGTCGCTCGAGACGGCACGCAAGTGGGTCCTGCCGGTCATGCTCGCGACGGTCGTCTTCGGCGTCGTGTTCCTGCTCGCCCCCCGGCTTCAGGACGCCTACATCGGCGCCGTTCGCGCGCCGGACGAGCGGCTCGGCCTCCTCTCCGCTCAAGGGTTCTTCATCGGTCCCGGGACGTACTCGTGGTTCGCCGTCGCCACCTTCGCGCTGGCCTACGTCGGCTACCTCCAGCGCCGGCGGCGCACCGATCTGGTCGCGGCGATCGTGGCCGCCGCCTTCGTCGTCCTCTCCTGGCGCCGAAAATCGATTCTGGCGGTGCTCGCGATGGTCCTCGTGACCCTCCTCGTCCGAGGCACGCGAGGAAGCCGGGGACGGGCGTTCGCCCTCCTCGCCTTGGCGGGCATCTTCGCGGTGACGGTGTTCGCGCCGTACGCGCTGGCGCTGTGGAACAGCACCCTGACGGAGTATGGGAGCAGCGATCCCTACGGGACCGCGCGGTCGGCTCTCTATTACACGTCGGTACTCATTGCGCGGGACCACTTCCCCCTCGGCACGGGCCTCGCGTCGTTCGCGTCCCACGCTTCCAAGCTGTACTACAGCCCCGTCTACCAGGAGTACGGGCTCGCGACGATGTACGGGCTCTCCGCGCACGACCCGGAATACATCACCGATACGTATTGGCCGATGGTCCTCGGCGAGGGAGGCATCGTCTGCCTGATCGGCTACCTCGCGTTCCTGGGGATCCTCGCGCGCGTCTCTTGGAAGCTCGCGCGGTCCGGTGAAGACCTTCCGGGAGGCTCGACGATACCGATGCTCGCCCTGATGCTCCTCGTCGGCTCCTTCATCGAGTCCATGGCGAGCCATATCTACGGGTCTTCGCTCCAGGCATCCCTCGTGATGATGCCGCTCGGCATGATGTGGCGCGTGGCCATCGATCGAGATTCACGCTCGCGAAGCGGCGAGGACTCTTGATCCGAGCGCGACCTGGATCGCCGTCGCTGCGAACCAGAGGCCCACGCCCCACGCCGTCTGCCGCAGCAGAACCGACGTCACGAAGATCGCGAGGAGCAGGGCATGCCCCGCAAGGAGCCACGACCTCGCCCCGCTCATCCACGGTGAGACGATCTCCGCGAGCGCGATGCGGGCCCACGCCATGGTGCCGTCGACCGCCCACCGCATGATGCCCGCGCCGACGATCCCATAACGGGTCAGCGCCCCCAAGCCGACCCACGTGCCGATCGCGAGGGTCAGCACCGAGAGCACGGCGTGCTTGTGGACGTGCTCGCTGGCGTTGAGGTAATGACCCGCCGGCGCGCTGATGCAATTCAGCAGGAGCGCGAGCAAGATCCAGCTCCACGTCGTCTCCAGCCCGACGTCCGCGGGGAGTCCCAGGAGCGGAAGCAGCGCGCCCGAGAGGAAGAAGAACGGCGTCATGGCGACGAGGATCACGCCCTGGAGGACGATCGTCGATCGCCGCATCAACCGCGTCATCCCCACATGGTCGCCGCCCCCGAACCGGCGGGAGAGCTCCGGAAAAGCGGCCGAGCCGAACGCGGTCGGGAGAAGGCTGAAAGGAGACAGGGCCGAGAGAAGCACGGAGAGATGGCCGGTGGATTCCGCGTCCAGCTGGCGGCTCGCGAGGACCAGAAGCAGGTGGTAGGACGCGAGCCCGTTCAGCGCGTTCGCGAGGGTGGAGAGGGCGAAACCGGCATACCCCTTCCCGTCGCGCGCGAGCTCGCTCCAAGCGCCTTGCGGACGCCAGTGAGCACGGTGGTCCCAGCACCCCGAGAGGACGACGACCGCGGGGTGCGCGAGCGTGCTCAGGGTGGCCGCGGTCGTGGACCGCAACGCGCACGCGACGCCGAACGTCACCAGGAACGCGACGAAGCCTGCGCCCTCGGCGCGCGCGTAGGCGCGCGACATGCCGAAGGCGAAATACGTCGCCTTGAAGAGCAGGTACAGGGAGAAGAACAGGACGTACACGGCGAGGACGGGGGCGCCCGCGGGGCTTCCGGTCCAAGCGAAGGCCGCCGTCGCCGCTCCCGCCAGGACGATCGTGGCGACGAGCACCGCGGTGAACAGTCGTGCGGCGCGCTCCGCCTCCCCTGCCCCCCGATGCTGCGAGACGAACCTCGTCCCGAGGACGCTGGGGACCGCCGCCAAGAGCACGGCGGCGATCGAGCTGGTGGACTGGGCGGCGCCGACCACACCGACGTACTCGGCGCCGAAGATCCGCACACCGACCGCATTGAAGATGAGGCGGACCAACCCGAAGAGCGCGAGCGTCGCGCCCGACACGAGCATCGCCCTCGAAAGCGATGAAGGCACCTAGCGCGCGACGACCAGGAGGGCGTATCCGCCCAAGACGCGGACGGTGAGATCCGGCTGGAGCCGGTAGGCGACCCGCCGGGGAATACGGGCGATGCGTTGCTTCCAGCTCTTGTCCGGCAGGTCGAGCGCTCCGGCGGTATAGCGACGGTCGAGGATCTCGTATCCGGCGTGGGCCAGCGTGTCGAGGGCGGTCTCGACGGTGAAGTGATGAAGGTGCCCCACGCTCTCGCGCTCCTTCATGATCGGCCGGCTGCGGATGACCCACTGCGCGGAAAGGTCGATGGGGATGTGGAAGATGCTGACGTCCGCGCGGGGGCGGATGGCGCGGAGGAATCCGAGATAGTCCGGCACGTGCTCGAAGACATCGAGGCAGAGCAGGACGTCGTAGTGATCGGTCTCGATCTGCGTGAAGTCGCCGCAACGGAACTTCAACGTCGGACCGGCGCGGCCGGCGGCGAGGCGGATGGCGTCCGGGTTGACGTCGAATCCGTCGCAGATCACGTCGGGCGACAGGCCCAGCTGAACCTGGCGGAGGATCTCCCCGGCGCCGCAACCGACCTCGCACACCCGCCGAGGTCGGAGGCCGAGCCGCGCGATCGCCTCCAGCACCTGACGGGCTTTCCAAGGCGAGTCTTCGACGGCAAAGGTGGGATTCCTTCTCGCATACTCGCCGTTCGTGTAAATATCGCTTTCCAACCTCAGCTCCGTGGCGTCGTCCGAGGAGACGTTGCGACCCGAATTATCCACCAAGCCGGGCGTCGTTCGAGACGTGATCGTGGTGGGCCCCCGCATGGATTCCCAGGGCGGGATCGCCCAGGTCACGTCCACGTACGCGGCCGCGGGATTGTTCAACGGTCCGTCCCACGGATTTCGCGTGCGTCACTTTCCCTCCACGGTCGACGGCTCGTCCGCGCGCAAGCTCGCCTACGGCCTGCGACGCGTCCTCCGATTCGCCTTCGAGTCCGTCCCCCCGGGGAGCATCGTGCACCTCCACACGACCTGGCGTGGGAGCATCTGGAGGAAGGCCGCGTACGCCTGGCTCGCACGGCGCCGGCGCGCCCTCGTCATCCACCATCTGCACGCCTTCGGGCTCCTCGACACGCTCGCCGGAAGCGGCGGCGTCTCGAGGTGGCTCATCCGCTCGACCCTGACGCGTGCCGACGCTCTCATCGTCCTGACGCCCGCCATGGCCGATCGGGCCCGCGCCGCATTTCCCGGCGTGCCGGTCCACGTCGTGCCGAACCCCGTCGAGCCCTTTCCTCCCGAGAGCTCGAAGACGGCCAGGGACCCCGCTCTCGTCGCGTATCTGGGATGGTTCATCCCCGAGAAGGGGGTCTTCGACCTGCTTGATGCCCTCGTGCTGCTGCATCGCCGTGGTTGCGACGTCCGAGTGGCCCTCGCCGGGAGCCACAACAGAGACGGCTTGCGAGCCGGAATCGTGGCGCGAGGTCTCGAGGAGTCGGCGGTAGACGGGGGCTGGCTCGATCGCTCGGAGGTGGCCTCGCTCCTCCGTCGTTGTGCGGTCTTGGCGCATCCCTCACATCAGGAAGGCTTCGGTCTCGTGCTCGTCGAGGCCATGGCGTGTGGGACACCGATCGTCACGTGTCCGGTCGGCGGCGTTCCCGACGTCCTGATCGAGGGGCGCAATGCGGTCTTCGTTCCTCCCGGCCGCCCGGACCGGCTCGCCGACGCGCTCGAAGCGATCCTCGCCGACGAGGAGATGCGCGCGGCGATGGGGCGAGCCGGCCCCTCGGATGCTCGGCGCTTCGAGCCGGCGGGAGTGATCGACACGCTGCGTCGCACGTACGCGGCGTGCTTGCCGGGCGGGCGGAAGGCTGCCTCGTGAGCGTGGCCTCCGCCTTCGACCGGGCCTGGTCTTACGCCGAGGATCGCTCCTTCGAAGGCATCGATCCGTACGATGCGCTGTCGTCTCCCCTCCTCGCCGCGCTTCACCGCGTCGGCGGCCGGCCGTTCGGCATCCTCGCGACTCAAGTCCTGAGGCGCATGCCGTGGGACGTCCGGCCCGCATTGGGAATTCGAGCCGCCGCCAACCCGAAGGGTCTGGCCCTGTTTCTTTCGGCAGCGGCGCGCGTGGGAAGCCTGGACGTGGTTCCCCGACTCGCGGGCTCGTTGAGGCGCCTGTCCTCGGGTGGCGGATGGGGCTACCCCTTCCCTTGGAGGTCGAGGGCGTTCTATCTCCCCGCCCGGACGCCGACGATCGTGGCAACCGCCTTCGTGGGCGAGGCGTTCGTCGATGCGTACCGTGCGACCGGCGACCACACGCTGCTCGACACCGCCGTCACGGCGTGCGCGTTCCTCGACCGTCTCCATCGCACCGAGGACGCGACCGGCGCCTGCCTCTCGTACTCCACGCTGGACCGGTCTGCGGTGTACAACGCGAGCCTGTTGGGTGGACGGCTCCTGGTCCGCGTGGGCACGGCGACAGGCGATGCGGAGCTCGTCGAGCGAGCCCGCCCCCTCGTCGCGTTCGCTCTCGCCCGGCAGACGGACGACGGCGCCTGGGCGTACGGGGACGCGGCCCATCATCGTTGGATCGACTCGTTCCACACGGGGTTCGTCCTGTCCGCCCTCGAGGTCTGGCGTGAGGCCACCGGGGATCCCGACGCCGCCCGGGCGATCGATCGCGGCTTCCGGTTCTACGCGGACACGTTCTTCGGACCGGAAGGCGAGCCCTACTATTTCAGCGATCGGAAGTGGCCCCACGACGTCCATAGCGCGGCCCAGGCGGTCCTCACCGGCTGTCAGCTCCGTGAGGCGATACCCGGCGCGGAATCGTTGGCTCGCCGTGCGGGCCACGATCTCGTCGAGCGCTTCCTCTGCCCCGACGGGCACTTCCGCTATCAGATCCGCAGGACCCATCGCGTCGACATCCCTTACATGCGTTGGTCGCAAGCGTGGGCGGTGCGGGCCCTCGCGGAGCTGACGGCGCTCGGCATCGAGCCGCGATGAGCGCCGGTCGGCCCCGCTTCCTGTCCGTGCCCCTCGATCCCTTGACCATGGAGGAAACCGTCGCTCGCTGCCGTGACCTCGTCGCCTCCGGCCGTGCCGCCCAACACGTCGTCCTCAATGCCGGAAAGTGCGTCCTCATGGAAGACGAGCCCGACCTGCGTCCCATCGTCGCGGCGTGTGACCTCGTGAACGCCGACGGCCAGGGCGTCGTGTGGGGAGCGCGCTTTCACGGCATCCGCGTGCCGGAGCGCGTGGCCGGAATCGACCTCATGGAGCGGCTCCTGGAGATCGCGTCCTTCGAAGGCTGGCCGGTGTACTTCTTGGGCGCCAAGGAGGAGGTCCTCGCCGACTTCGAATCGGAGGTACGACGGCGGCTGCCGGCGATCGTCGTCGCGGGGCGGCGCCACGGGTATTTCCGGCTCGAGGACGAATCGGCGATCGCCGACGGCGTCCGCGCCACCGGCGCTCGGCTCCTTCTCGTCGCGATGTCGAGCCCTCTCAAGGAGCGCTTTCTGGCGCGGCAGCTCCCTCGCTTGGGGCCCGTGCTCGCGATGGGGGTGGGCGGCAGCTTCGACGTGTGGGCAGGCCGAACGAAGCGGGCGCCTCGTCTCCTCCAGCGGTTGGGTCTCGAATGGCTCTACCGCTTCCTCCAAGAGCCGCGTCGCATGTGGAAGCGCTA
>Ga0111538_10011719_pt1 | contig 11603 bp, 7 predicted proteins | sample SoiMethybrSBSTD1_FD_79669 | JGI IMG/M metagenome (GOLD analysis project Ga0111538, IMG submission 79669) | Bulk soil microbial communities from a Populus tree surrounding site in Tennessee, USA - Soil MetaG P. TD hybrid SBSTD1 (version 2)... | ecosystem: Environmental > Terrestrial > Soil > Tree...
CAGGCCATTGGCCGAGCCACGAGGGCAACCTTCAGCGGGTTAGTCGGGTCTCCGAGCGGGCCACATCCCGCGCTAATCAGGAAGTCGGATGACTGGCCAACTAAAGTAGCCGTTGCGGGCGATAACGGTGGCGTGTCGGTCGACGCCAGGGACCCCCCGAGGTCCTTGTCCGCCCGGCCATGAACGAATTTCCCGCCAGAGGCCAGAGATCTTCCCAAAAAGCAGAATGCTCTCGACATGAGGCGATGAGCGGCGTGCCGGCCTGCAATTTGAATTAGTCGGACGGCATCGTGTCAGCCGTCATCCGCAATCGAATAGCGCACGTCTGCGCCGTGGTCCTTCTGATGGCCGCTGCAGGGATGGATGCTGCGCTTACGGCGTCCGCGCAGGATGCCATGCCTTCTTCCGCTGCGCCCGACTACGCCGTCGGACCACCGGACGTGCTGACGATAACCGTCTGGAAGCAAGCCGACCTGAGCGGAAAGTTCGAGATCGGCGAGGACGGAGCCATTGCGTTTCCGCTTCTTGGCCGGGTGTCAGTCGCCGGGAAGAAGGTCCCAGATATCGAGCACGAACTGCGGACTCTTCTCGCCGATGGATTCCTGCGGGAGCCGCAAGTCACCGTCTCCGTCGGCGCCTTTCGCAGCCAGCAGATTTTCGTGCTCGGTGAAGTGAAATTGCCTGGCCCTGTGCCTCTGACGGGCGGCATGACGCTCATCGAGGCCCTCGTTCGCGCTGGCTCCTACTCCGATTCGCTGGGTGGCGAGGTCATTGTTTCCCGTCTGGCGAGCGGTGGCGGGGGCGGCAGACCAGTACTGCCGGGCACGGAGGGAGCAGTTGAGGTCCAACGGGTCGATCTCCGGGACCTCCGCGCCGGGCGAATGCCGGAGAACGTTCCTCTCCAAGATGGCGACACCGTGTTCGTCACGCGAGCGGACACGTTGTTCATCGAGGGACAGGTGGCCAATCCCGGCGTGTACGTGCTTGAGAGGGGCATGACCGTGCTGCGACTGATGTCGTTGGCCGGCGGGGCGACGCCTCTTAGCGCGTTGAACCGAATACGAATTCGACGGATCGACAACGGCAAGGTGACCGAACTGAAAGTCAAGCTGACTGATCTCGTCCAAGCCGGCGACACGGTGATTATTCCCAAAAGGTTTATCTAATGGCGACGCGAGACGCTTCAAGCTCGCTGCCGCCCCCAACTCGAAGCGAGAACCGTAGCTGTCATTGTGCGTCGCACCGCGTCGCACCGCGACAGGAGCCTGCGTGTTCGGGCAGAAGATATCTGGTCGCGACCAGTGCCTGGACGCTTCTGATGCTGTTTACGATTGCGCCAACCGCATCAGCGCAGATGACGATGGTCCCAGGTTCGGCGTGGAATGTGGATTTCGGGCGTGTCAACGTAAGCCCGTCGGTCGTGATGTCGAATGGCTCCGATAGCAACGTCCTGCGGACCGGTGGCTCGGTGCCGATATCATCATACGAGTTCTTCACGATTCCCCAGGTTGACGCAACCATTCCGATCGCACATTACCGGGCCACTGGGACCGCCGCCGTGGAATACGCGTATACACCCGCAGAGCGTTCCAGCAAGAAGAGCGCAGTGAACAACTATCTTGAGGGAACGTTCGGTTCCCCCGATACCGTGCTCAAGCCGATGGTGACGATTTATCGCCTGAGCACCTATGCACGCTCTGAACTCGAGCTAGGCAGTCGTTCGCAACGCAACAACCGGACGATTGACGCCGGCCTGGGTTGGGCGCCGGGACGTTTCGGCTTCAGGGGAGGGTTCACGCAGATTCGCACCCGCTTCGATGCTGCCGAAACGTTCAAGGATGTGTCCCTGGCCGAGAAGCTGAACTTCGATTTCTGGCTGCGCAGCTTCGACATGGGGTTTGCACTCACGCCAATGCTCGGGGTTAGCGGTCACGTCGAGAGTGGAGACTACAACTTCGTCCTCGCGCCGCTGCGCAATGGTAAGGGGTCACGCATTACCGGGGGGGTCGTGTTCACTGCACCGGCGGCGCTGGTCGGATCCGTCGCGCTTGGCCTGCGCGATTACCGGTCGAACACTGAGGCTGACGTGAAGGTGCGGGGTCTGACGGCGGACGCTGCGCTGCAATACGTCCGGCCGACGGCTCGAGCGTTGGTGGCATTTTATCGCGACATTGGGTTTTCATGGGACGCCAGTCGGGCGATTTATCTCGCGACTAGCTTGAGGGGCGACGTCTACAGACAATTGCCGAGGCGTCTTGAGGTCGAAGCGCTTACCGAGCTGTTGTGGCTGAACTACATCGAGCGCGAATTCTCATTGAGGCCTACGGAAGGCCAGCAACGCTATTCCGTCCTTGGTGCGCTCGGCTTCAGGCTCAAGCCGTGGATGCGTGTGGGAGCCAACCTCGAGCGCGAAGTCAGCAGAGGCGCCGAAGAGTGGGAGGCGTGGCGCCTGACGACCTATCTTCTTTACGGATCCAATCGGTTCCGAAAGTTGGACCGGCCCTTGCCACGGTAGAGCGCTCCGATGCGGTCGGCACCCACACGCGTCATTTACGTAACCGATGCTCCGACCGTTGCAGGTGCGGAACATGTTCTGCTGTCCTATATCGATCGTCTCCGACCGCCGGACTTCGAGACCCATGTCTTCCTTCGTCACACCAACGTAAGGCTTCGTGACGCGCTCGCGCGGCGCGGCGCGGCTTACACGGCGTCGGAGAGCTTCTCGGAGCGGATCGTCCGCACGACGGCTCGTCCCGACGACTTGTGGCACTTTGCCACTCGCTTTCGCCGCGTGTCGCGAGAGCTGACGAATCTCCTTCGCCGGTCGGGCGCCCAGATCCTGCACTCGATCTCGTACCCGAGTGCGTTGTACGCGGCCTTCGCCGCTCGAAGTTCAGGTGTCAGGCACATTTGGCACCAGCACGATATCAAGCGGGTTCATTCGTTCAACTGGGCCATCTACCGCTTCGCTGCCGATACCTGCGACTACGTCGTCGGCCCATCGAACGCCGTGACCTCACCGCTTGCTCGGGCAGGAATGCGTCCGCCGCGCCTCTGCACCGTCTACAACGGAATCGATCTTGGACGCTTCGTCCCCGAAAGCCCTCATTCGCACCGGACCAGACAACAGCTCGGTCTTGCTGAACACCAGCCGGCTGTGTGCTTGGTCGGGCAGCTCCTGCCCTACAAGGGACATCGCACGCTCATCGATGCCGCGCCGCGGATCCTGCGGCATTTTCCGACCACGCGCTTCTTCATCGTCGGCTCGCTCGAGAACCCGCCCTACGAAGCAGCCTTGCGGGCATGGATTGCGACGGCCGACCTCGACCGGCATTTCGAGTTCACCGGGTGGCGAAGCGACGTCCCCGACATCATTGCGGCGATGGATGTATCAGTCGTCGCAACGACCACGCCAGAGCCTGCCGCCCTCACTTTGATGGAAACGATGGCAGTGGCGCGCCCGGTCGTCGCTAGCCGAACGGGGGGCACGCCCGAGCTCGTTGTGGACGGTGAGACCGGATTGCTTTTTGGTCCTGGCCGCAGCGATGAACTCGCTGACCGAGTGATCGACCTCTTGAGGAGCCCCGAACGTCGCCGACAGCTTGGTCTGGCGGGTCGCCGTCGCATGGAAGAATGCTTCAGCGAAGATCGGCACATCCAGCAGATCGTGTCACTCTATGAGACATGCCGTGATCGTGCTGCCGGAGTCCCTCTACTGCGGACGGCTTGAGCGTGCCGGCCCTCCTGCCAGACGTGCCGGTTGAACGCCCAGTTGAAGTCGGTTCTGCGCGTGAGATCACGTGCATTCTTGTATTGCTCGTGGTCATCGCAAGCGTTTGCTACTGGCCCGCCGTCGTCGGGAAGGGTGTGCTGGCACCTGTCGACCAAATCTTTGAGTTCACGTTCTTCCACGAAGCGAGGCCACGGGAATTCATTCGTGCCGCCAATCCTTTGCAATCTGACCCCGTTCTGAAGTTTTATCCGTGGCACCTCATTGCACGTGAGGCGATCGCCGCGGGTGAGCTGCCTCTCTGGAACCCGTATATTTTGGCCGGCACCCCGTTGCTTGCGAATGCTGAATCCGCTGTCCTGTATCCGATCAATCTGCTCGGATTGCTGATCAGTCTTCCGGCAGCGCTCGCACTCTCCGCGGTCGTTCGCCTCGTGGTCGCCGGCTTCGGCATGTATCTGTTCACTCGCCAAGAAGGAGTGTCGGCGTTCGGCTCGACTGTCTCCGCTCTGGTCTTCATGCTGAGTGGTTCGCTGACCGTGTGGTTGAATTATCCCGTTGCGAACGCCTTTGTGTGGCTTCCGCTCTTGTTCTATGTCAGCGAGCGGTTCCTCAAGACAGGTCGACTGGTCTTCGTCGCTGCGCTATCGGGCCTAACGGCGACACATCTGTTTGGCGGCCACTTGCAGACGTCCTTCATCATGCTCGTGGCTTGGTCTGGTTACGTCCTATATCGCGCCGCGGACTCTACCATGCCGTCGTGGAACGGTCGCGTGTGGATTCGTTTGTGCTGGCTCGCGTTGGGTGTGACCCTGGGCATCCTCATTGCGTCTGTCGTATTGCTGCCCTTTCAAGAGTGGCTTGGGCAGACGGGCGAGCGGGAGCTCAGGCTGGCCGAGCGGTCTTTGCACTGGGTCGATTCGACGACCTGGAAGGCCCTAATCAGCACCGCCTTCGGGTTCGTGCTGCCAAATCTCTTTGGTCGACCGACGTGGGGATCGGCGATCAGTTTTTTTCACTCTAACTACACCGAAGAGACCGTCTACGTCGGCATCGTGCCGCTTGCCCTCGCGATCGTGGCTGCGGCAGGCGGCGCTTCGCGGAACGCTCAATCTAGTCGTTCCGCGGCTTATTGGTGGATAGTCGCTCTGACCAGCCTCGCCGTAGCCGTTCGTCTGCCGGTTATCAACCTCATCGACCGGCTACCATTTTTTGATGTCGTGATGCCAGGGCGCTTTCGCTTGATCTGTACGTTCGCCCTAGCGATTCTCGCTGGGATCGGCTTTGACCGACTGATCACAGATGGGAGCCGTGCGGCCAACGTCAAGCGACTGATCGTCTGCCTCCTGGCCTTTGTCTGCGTGTCGGTGGCGATTGTCGCATCGGTGGGTATTGGGCTGGACGTCTTCGAGGCCGACGCGCGCCGCGTCGGCCGCGTGAATGCGCTATATCCGATACTGACAGCCGCCTTCCGCCTAACGAACGTCGACATGATGTTTCCGGTTGGCGTGGCGCTGGCTGGTGCGTTGGTGCTGCTCGTCTGGCGGCTTGGAAGGTGCTCGACGCTGACGACCGGTCTCATGTTGACCGCGCTCGTGATAGGCGATCTGATGACCTTCGGCCATGGCTTCAACCCGGTCATTCCTCATACATGGATTTTCCCGGCCACAGATTCGACGCACTTCCTGCGGCGGCGACTCGGTGACTCCGGGCAGTTTCGTGTTGCGGCATTGAACGACGACCTGACCCCGAGCACGGCCAGTCCTTATGGACTGGCAGACATCGCCGGAACGGATTTCCCGCAGAAACGCTACCTTGAGTTCGCGACCGCCGGCGGCGGGCGGCTGCTCGGACACTTTCGCATCACTTTTTCTGATGTCGAAGCTCGATGGCTCAACTTACTCGCTGTTCGGTACCTGATCAGCAGCCTCCCGCTGGGCGAGCATCTCGCCGCGCTCGTGCCAGTGCGCAAAGGTAACGTGTACATCTACGAGAATCCAGACGCCCTTCCTCGGGCTCGCCTCGTACGGAATGCGGTCATCGCCGGTCAAGCAGACGACATTAGGACACTGCTGAAGGCCAGCACGTTCGACCCGCGAACCTCAGTGGTGCTCGAGAAGCCTCTGCGGCATCCCTTCGTCGATCCGCGGCTGTCACCCACGGACTCCGTCACGCTTCGCAGGGCTGGTAGCTCAGTACTGACGATGGACGTCCATGCTGACGGAGAGGCCCTGCTCGTGGTTGCGGATACGTACTATCCCGGTTGGTCTGCGACCGTGGACGGCGAACCTGTGGAAATCTTGCGAGCCAACTTCGCATTTCGAGCCGTGCAGGTTCCGGACGGTCGTCACGTGGTGGAATTCACGTATTGGCCAACTCGTTGGGCAACTGCCCTTGGCCTCTCGATAGTCGGCCTGCTGGGTACCGCTGTCATCGGCTTAGGGTCGCGGTGGGTGCGGTCTGTGGCCGCGTAAACACCAGATGTCTCGCCGGCAATCGCTCGATCACTTGCGGGGAATTGCGATCATCTGTGTGGTCGTCATGCACAGCACGTTGACGTACGTGCAAACGGAGGCTGCGATCCTTTTCGACAGCTTCGTACACAACCTCACCACGGTCGGCGTGCCAACATTCCTGTTCCTGGCGGGGTTCTTCATGATGCCACCTCGCTGGGACTCGTTCTGGCACTTCATCAGTGAGAAGTTTGAACGGGTCTACCTTCCGGCAGCCGTTTGTACGGTCGGCTTTGCAGTCGGCGTCTCCTTGACGGGTCATGTTCGCGTGTTCGACCTGCGGCTCATTGTGATGAACTTGCTGACGTTGAGTGACCCGTATCCCTATTACTTCGTCTTCGTTCTCATGCTGCTTTACGGCATCGGCTACTGGCTTCTTGCCCAGTCCGACGACGCGTTGAGGCGGGTGGCTTATCTCTCAGGGGTCGTCCTGCTGATCAACGTCGCCGCTTATGAACTGGCCATTTGGCGTGCCGGGCCCGGCGAGCTCTCGGCGCTCTGGATGTATAGGAATCCGCTGGTCTGGGCATTCTTCTTTGTCTATGGCACATATGTGGCCCGAACAGACCCCGATATGACGTCCGGCTGTTTTGCGTTGGTGCGCAAATACAAGTGGGTGGCGTGTGGGCTCATGGTGGGTGCATGGGTCCTCACCTCCCTCGAGACGTACGCTCTCTTCTGGAAACTGGCGCCTGGAGCGCAGGACTACTTCAAGATCGCCACAGTGGCCTATACGATTCTGGCCTTACACAGGCTGCTGCTTTTCTGCCAGCGGACCGTCATTGCGCCCCGTCTCGCCTCGACCCTCCAGCTCCTCTCGCGCTACTCGTTCTTTATTTTCCTCACCCACGTGCCGGCCGTGCCGAAGCTGCTGGGTGAGCCCGCTCTCACTCAATTGGGCCAAGTGCGACTGTTGAGCATAGCGGTCGGCGCTGGACTGAGCCTCCTGCTGCCAGTCCTGGCGGGAGCTGCCATCCAGTGGGTTGTACCCAGACCGTCGGTGTGGCGCCTGATCGGATTGCCGGATGCCGCACCGGGGCGGGCGGAACTGAACGCACGGACTACCTTGACGCGCGTTCTGCGTCCATGAAAATCGTCTTCCTCTCACATTTCTATCCCCCGACCCACAACGCGGGCATTGAGCAGAACACACATGCTCTCGCGACTGGGCTTCGTGCAATGAGGCACTCGACTCATGTACTGTGCTGCGGAGACTGGCAGAGCGGCGACTCGTACTTTCAGGGATGCACCGACGACGAGTGGCAAGGCGTGCCTGTTAGGCGTCTGCACGTCAACTGGACGAAGGCTCCACGGCCGCACCAATACCTCTACGACAATCCTTTCCTCGCGAAGCACGTTCGCGCGTTCCTGACCGAATGTGATCCGGATGTTGTCCACGTGACCTCGTTGTACGCGCTTTCGGCACAGGCGATTCTGGAAACCAAGTCGTTGGGAATTCCGGTGGTCTTTACCCTGAGCGACTTTTGGACGATCTGCCCGCGTCACACGTTGATGCGTCAGGACGAGACTGTCTGTGACGCGCAAGTATCCGCACAGACCTGTCAGGACTGCCTGATGCAGGAGTCGAGTGCTTATCGTGCGATTCGACAGGTCGTCCCGCAGTCGGTTCTTCTGCCGGCGTTATCGTTCGCTGTCAAAAGGCCATCAGTGGCGGCGGCTCTGCCCGGAGTGCGGGGATGGGGCATGGACGTCGAGGCAAGACGAGCAACCCTTGAGCGTGCGCTCGGCCACTCGGACGTCTTGCTTGCCCCTTCTGACTACGTTCGCCGCCTCGTCGGGTCGGCGGGTCATCGCCACCCGATTACGCTGTCGCCGTACGGCAACGACCTCAGCTGGCTCGATCGCTACCGGCGCAGGTCTTGGGATGGCGTTCTCCGCATCGGATACATCGGTCAGATCAAACCTCTCAAAGGTCTCCACGTATTGGTCGAGGCATTTATCGCCGGCGGTTTCGGCAAGCGGGCGGAACTCGTCATCCATGGGGAACCCGACGAGGATTCGGACTATGTGAAGCACCTGCGCGCCAGCGCCATCGGAGCGCCGGTTCGTTTCATGGGCGGGTACCAGCGGGATGCCCTTCCCACCGTCCTCGGCGGCGTGGACGTGATCGTGGTCCCGTCGATCTGGCCAGAGGTCGCGGGTCTGGTCGTTCAAGAAGCGTTTGCGGCTGGTCTGCCTGTCGTGGCTTCCACGATGGGTGGCCTGCCTGAGTTTGTCCGTCCCGGGCACGGAGGCCTCTTGTTCGAGCCGAGTCAGCGCGGCTCACTCAAGGAGGTGCTCGTGGCCCTCGTGGATGGGGGCATTGATCTCCTGAATCGTGTTCGCGACACGATTCCTCCTGTTCGCACCACACGTGAGGAGGTGTCGTTTCTGCTCGAAATCTATAAGTCGTTGGTGTCGCGGCGGCGGTCCGTGGGGGCCGATTGACGTCGACGGACGCTAACGCAAGCGGAATCTTACGCGCGCACCCAGCCGAGGTGCTGCAACCCGACGTTGATCGCCGACTTGAAGGTGCGCGTGTCCGAGAGCAGCATCTTCAGGTAGGTCGCAATGGGTGCCGGGCGCATCGCCCATTCACGGAACGCACGTTTCTGCCAGTACTCGAGCCGTTCCGCTGATAGATCCGGATAGTCGAGTACGGTCGATTCGTCCATGTCGACCTCTTCCCACCGGGTCCCAGGCCTGAACCACCGGTTCTTGACTACTTCGTGAAAAAAGGGAGTACCTGGATATGGCGCCGCGATATGGAAGAGCGCGATATCGAGTGGCAGGCCTTTCGCGAAGGTGATCGTTTGACGGATCGTCTCCTCGGTTTCACCCGGCAGTCCGATGATGAAGTAGCCCCAGTTCTTGATACCGGCGCGCCGGGCGATCTGAAGAGATTGAACTGCACGTCCCGGGTCCACGCCCTTACGTGCGTGAGTCAAAATCTCTCTGTTGCCGGACTCGAGTCCCCAGGCGATGTAGAAGCAACCCGACTTCGCCATCAGCTCGAGCATCTCCGAGTCGACGAAGTCGACCCGGCTGTTGCACGTCCAGCGAATCTTGATGTCTTCTTCGATGAGGGCTCGGCACAGCCCGATCACTTGGTCGCGGTTGACTGTAAACAGGTCCGCGTACATGTGGATGTTGCGCACCCCGAGCGTGCCGAGCAGTTTGATTTCCTCGACCAGTTTTGCTGGAGATCGCAGCCGCATCGTGGGCCCATAACTCACATGCTTGATGCAGTACGTGCATCCTGCGGGGCAGCCACGACTCGTCACGATGAACGTGAAAGGCCCCTTAAGGAGGGGCATCAAGTACTTCTGCAACGGCAGCAGGTGATGCATCGGCATGGGCAGATCGTCGAGGTCCGCGATGTAGGGACGATCTGGATTCGTCACGATGCCGTCACCACACCGCCAGACGAGACCCTTCATGAAATGCAGGTCAGGCCGGCCGTCGGAACCCGGTTTCACCTCCTGCGGCCGATAGCTCGGATCATGCCGCTCGAAGAGCTTCACGATATCCGCCGGTCGATTGAACTGACGACCCTCGAGATGATCGATCAAATCCCGCATCGTCAGGTCCGGCTCGCCACGCAGGCCGTAGTCCAGCGATGGAAACGGACGAAGCGTCTCGCGAGGCATCGGCGTGATGTGTGTGCCGAAGGCCATCGTGATGGCGCCTACTGATTTTGCGAGGAAGGTGCCGTACAGATCATTCTGAAGCGTGGGCGCCGTCAGCTGAGTGATGTAGTACTTCGGTCGGTCGCGCCGGACGATCTCCTCGAACGCCTTCCACGTCATTTGCTCGGCGTTGGCATCAACGATCCGAACGGTATAACCCGGGTGCAACAACGCGGCGAGCTGCGCCAGAGACACCTGCGGCCAAATCATGTTCTCGCGCGACTTGCGGCCAACGCGGTGCTGGGAACGAATGTAGTACGACCCATCTGGTGTCGGCGGATTGACCAGCAGCACGTCGACCTGGCTCTGTTCGCGGATCGCGGCTTGTTCCCGTGTGATCCGATCGACGTCCGGGTGCTTGGCGAGCGTGATGATCGTCCGCGTCCGGGTACCCAGATTTTTGGTTTGGACTTCGTTTCCCATTGTCACTACTGCGCTAAGTCTTCGATTACGTCTCGCCGCCTGTGTGTCGAGCGCTGAGCTCGCCGAGCACGACCATGATGATCCACGAGACGCCCAGCTGAAGCCCGACGAGAATAAGTAGTGCCGAGGCTGAAAGATAAAGCCACAGGCGCTCGACTGGCCAGCCCTGAAGTGAGAGTTTCAGGCTCGTCAGTGCCATCACGACGCCGAGGCCGGCGGTGGCCAGGCCCATCGCCCAGAAATGACGCTCGAGTGGCATAGCGAACAGCGGTTTCTTGAACAGGCCCTGCCGTATGGGCCGCCGATAGAAAAGGGTCACCAGGTAGTTGAAAGAGGCTCCTAGCGAGAAAAGGCTGGCGCCGGTGACGGCCGAGACCAGCGCCACGAACACCGCGAACGTCCCGAGTGGCCCAAGCGTCGAGACGCCCTGTGCGCGTAAACCCACCAACGCCAGACCAATTGCCGCGGCGACGCTGAACCCGCCGATGCCCGCGAAGCCGAACAGGCGGACGGGGTTGTATGAGAGGACGGTCCACACCATCGTCCCCAGAAAGCGCATGCCATCGACAGCCGGATTGAGCTTGGAGGCGCCGACCCGTTCTTTATAGGGAATCGGGACTTCGACAACCTTGATACCTTCGTGAACGGCTCGAGTACTCATGACCGGCGTGAGATTCAGCCCGTCTGGCAAAGGGGCTAGCACCTTAAGAGCATCGCGACGGAATACGCGCATGCCACTGGCGCTGTCGGTCACGAGTGTTCGGCCCATGATCGTCAAGAGCCACGCGAAGAGTAGGTTGCCGAGGCGTCGAACGTGCGGCATCTCAGTATCCGCACCGGCCATTCGTGATCCGATGACCAAGTCGGCTTTGTCCCGGATGACGGCCTGACATAGCTGCGGGAACTGCTCTGGAGGGTAGGTGGCGTCGGCGTCGAGGAAGCCGACCAGTTCGTGAGAGGCCGCGGCGAATCCCGTCTTCAGGGCTGCTCCGTAGCCTCGATTTGCGGGATGACGAATCAGGCGCACGCCCTCGAAGCCGCCCGCGATTTCCGCCGTTCGATCGGTTGAGCCGTCGTCGACGACGATCACTTCGAAGTCGGTGACGCCGATCCGTTTAAGGGGGTCACGGGTGGCCAGCAGCCGTCGGAGCGTGACCCCGATTGCCCCCTCCTCATTGAGCACCGGGATGCAGATCGAGAGTCCAAGCACAGGAAGGGGCTCGGCGACGAGGTTGCCGCTGATCATGG
>Ga0111538_10011720_pt1 | contig 11602 bp, 12 predicted proteins | sample SoiMethybrSBSTD1_FD_79669 | JGI IMG/M metagenome (GOLD analysis project Ga0111538, IMG submission 79669) | Bulk soil microbial communities from a Populus tree surrounding site in Tennessee, USA - Soil MetaG P. TD hybrid SBSTD1 (version 2)... | ecosystem: Environmental > Terrestrial > Soil >...
GCCGCCGAAGGACGCGACGCCGGCGTCGCTTCTCGCCGGCGCTTCTGCCGGAGCACGCCGACGAGCGGGCCGAGGATGCGCGCGCGCTCGGCCGGCAGCACGAGGGGAAGGACATGCGGACTCACCGGGACGAGCTGACGCTCCCCGCGCGCGCCGCGCACGAGCCGCCGGACCGTCAGCTGCCCACCGACCTCGGCGACGACGGTGGACCCGGCGGCTGCCATCGCCTCGGGCCGAACCAGCAGGTAGTCGCCGCGATGGATGCCGTCGTCCTCGGCCTCGACCTCAGCACGGACGGCGACGACCGACCGCCCCTGGAGGGTTCCCGCGAGCCGCGCCTCTCTCGCCATCACTTCGCCAATAGGCGAAGAAACGGCGAATGTCCAGCCCCCGATCCGGGCTCAGCTCGCGTCCGCCCGGTACGCCGTCGCCTCGACGAGACGCTCGGGGCGCCGGCCCCACTCCCCTTCCCATTTGGCCGCGAGGTCGCGCGCCGGCGAGCGGCCGGCGGCGAGCTCCTCGCGCATGCGCTCGAGGTAGACGCGCTCGTCGTTGCCTGCGTCGTCGAGCGCGTGCTGGCGCTGGAGACCCTCCTCGGCGATCGCCTCGAGCTCGCGCGCGTACTCGAGGACCTCGATGCCGCGGAAGCGCGCGCGCAGCGCCTGGCGGTGCACCTCACGATACAGGGCGGCGGTGTCCTCGTACGTCCAGCGGCGGATCATGTCGAACGCCGCGTCGAGGCAGTGCGGCATGTAGAAGATGCCCTTCGCGAGCGCCGGCAGGGCGAGCATCCGCTCGGGTGCCTGGCTGTCGGTCGAGCGGAGCTCGATGTAGCCCTTCAGCCGAACCTCCGGGAAGAGCGTCGTGAGATGGAGGCTCCAGTCGTCGATCGTCGCCCGCTCTCCGTCGGCGCCGTGCTCTAGGAAGCGGCGGAAGGGAACTCCGGTGACGCTCGTCTGATAGCGGCCGCCGCGGAGGATGAAGTACATGGGGACGTCGAGCGCCCAGCGGACGTAGTCGACGAACCCCGCGTCGTCACGGAAGGCGAAGGGCAGGAGCCCGCAGCGGGCCGCATCGGTATCGGTCCAGATGTGCCCGCGGTAGCTCATGTAGCCGTTCAGCTTGCCGTCGGTGATGGGCGAGTTGGCGAACATCGCGTTCAGGAGCGGCGCGATCGCCATGCCGACGCGAAACTTCCGCATCGCGTCGCGCTCGTCGGAGTAGTCGAGGTTCACCTGGACGGTCGCGGTCTGCTTCATCATCCGCTGGCCCATCGTGCCGACGCGGGTCATGTACGGACCCATCACCTGGTAGCGAGGCTTCGGCACCCACTCGATCTCGTCGACGCGGCTGATCGGCTGGATGCCGAGACCGAGGAAGGCGATGCCCAGCTCGTCTCCGACGCTCACGATCTCGCGCACGTGTGTCGCAAGCTCCCGGCGCGCGCAGTGTACGGTGGCGCACTGCTCGCCCGAGAGCTCGAGCTGGGCGCCGGGCTCGAGGGTGATCGACGCGCCCCCGCGCTCGAGCGCGATGACGCGACCCGACTCCTCCGTCGGTGACCAGCCGAAGCGCTCGGCGAGCATCCGGAGAACGGTCTCGATCCCGCGCGGTCCCGAGAAGGGGACGGCGCGGCCGGTCGCCCGCTCGACGGCGGGCTTCTCGTACTCCGTCCCGACGCGCCATTTGTCGCGCGGTTTTCCGGCGGCGTGCATGCGCTCGACGAGCTGATCCACGCTCTCGATGCGCGGCGCGTGCGCCGTCTGGCGGAAGTCCGTCACGTGGGGGGGCTCCTAGCCGGGGCCCCCCGCTGTCGCAAGGCGCCTCAGAACGTGATCACGCCCCGCACCACCTCGCCCTTCTCGAGGGCCGTGAAGGCGTCGTTCACCTGCGCCAGCTTGAAGCGGCGGGAGACCAGCTCGTCGAGCTTGAGCTTGCCGGCGCGGTAGAGGGCCACGAGTCGGGGCACGTCGCGCGCCATGTTGGCGGAGCCGTAGAGCGAGCCGATGAGGCTCTTCTCCGCGAGCGAGAGGAGCATGCCCGGGACCGCCACCATGTCGGTCGGCCCGGTGACGCCGACAACCACCGCCTTGCCGCCCCTGCGAGTGGCGAGGAACGCCTGCATCACGACCTCGGGGCGACCGATCACCTCGAAGGCGTAGTCCACCCCGCGGCCGCCGGTGAGCTCCTGGATGGCGGACACGGGATCCGACCCGGCGGCGCTCACCGTGTGCGTCGCGCCGAGCTGCTTGGCGAAGGCGAGCTTCTTGTCGTTCATGTCGACGGCGATGATCGGGTCGGCACCGACGATCGCGGCGCCCTGGACGACGTTCAGGCCGACGCCGCCCACGCCGAACACCGCCACGGACTCGCCCGGCTGCACCCGCGCGGTGTTGATGACCGCGCCGACGCCGGTCATGACGCCGCAGCCGATGAGGCAGGCGCGGTCGAGGGGAATGTCGCGATCGAGCGGAATGCACGAGTTCTCGGACACGAGCGCCAGCTCGGCCATGGTCCCGACGCCGGCCATCTGTCCGACGCCGGACCCGTTGCGGCTGATGGCCTCGGAGGTCATCGCCTTCACGTACCCCATCTCGCACAGGTACATGCGCCCGGAGGTGCAGTACCAGCAGCTGCCGCAGTAGGGCACCCAGTTGAGGACGACGTGATCGCCGGGCGCGACGCGCGTCACGCCGGCTCCGACCTCCTCCACCACCCCGGCGCCCTCGTGTCCGAGGACGCACGGCAGCGGCATCGGCAGGTCGCCGTTGATCACGTGCAGATCGCTGTGACACACCCCGGCGGCGCCGATGCGCACCACGACCTCGCCCGGGCGGGGATCTCGCAGCTCGACGGTCTCGACCGATACCGTCTCCTTCACACCGTTCACGATTGCGGCCTTCGCGACCTTCATGTTGTGCCTCCCGGCGGGGGACTTAGCAGAATCGCTTTCGTTCGCACCAGCGGCAGATGCGGCGTTCAAAGCGGTACGAGGAGTGCCACTGCGGTGACACGTCACCGCAGACTTCGCGGGGGTGTCTGACGCCGCGGCTGCGACACGAAACGCTTCCGTGTCGTGTTTCCGCGCCGTCCGCTCCCGAAAGACATGGCCTCTTCTGCGGCCGGCACGGCACCCGACGGGGACCCCGGCGCCATGGCATGGAAGCTGCTGTCCATCAGGCACGTGGCTCGGGATGGGTTGTTACCGGTCGCGTGAGTGGTGCGGTGGGTGGTGTGGCGGTTGGGTTGATGCGGGACGTGGTGGCGATCGGAAGGCCCTGGGAGGGCGGCGGCGCCGGAAACCGACGCCGCCGTCCCCTCCCGATGCTTCTCAGCGGCGCGCGGTAGCCTCCGCGGCGCTCGCATCGGCCAGGCGCGCGAGCGTGTCCGCGGCCTCGGCGCGCGTGGCATAGCGACCCACCTGGACGCGCCGCCAGGTCGTCCCGCGCACGTCGGCCTCGTCGACGAACGCCGGCTCGCCGATCGAGTCGAACCACTCACGCTCGAGGTCCGCCTCCACCACGTCAATGGTCGCGACGACCTGGACCGTCCACGTCCCGTCAGCGCGCCTGCGTACGAAGGGCGACCGCTTGCCGCGCGGCCGCGGCGGCGGCTGCAGGTGCTCGCTCGGGTACTCGGCCACGATGGGGGCGAGCGTGCCGTCGACATCGGCGTCGGCCACCTGCGCCTCGATCTCCGGCTCGTTCGGCTGCTCGTCGGCGCTCTCGGCCGAGGCAGGCTGCGGCTCGGGCGGCGCCGGTCCGAGCAGGACGGGCTCCCCGTCGCGGTCGACCGCGACGATGCGCCACCGGCCGCCGCCCTGACGCATGCGGATGACGTACTCCTCGCCCCGGCGCCCGGGCACGCGGAAGCGCGCCACCGAGCCGGAGCGACGGAGCGTCGCGAGCGCCCGCCGCACGTCCTCCCACGAGACGTCGAGTGCATGCTCTGGCTCCTCGACGAGGCGCTCCACCTCGCGCTCGAGACGCACGCGGAGGTACGCTCGTGCCGAGGACACGGCGGGGATCCATGCGTTCTCGCCCCGGAGAACGAGGCGTATGTCCACCGGCTCCTCGGGTCGTCCCTCGACGAGCTGCGCGAGGGCGGCATCGGTGATCGCGTGGTAGTCGAGCGCCGCCGCGACCGCAGAGAGGTCGCGGCGATCGAGCGCCAGCTTGAGGGAGACGAGGGCGGCGGTCGGCGAGCGCCAGACCGCGAGACCGGCGAGCAGCGTCGCCACGATCACGAGCGCCAAGACGATCCTCCGCATCATCCCCTCCCCCTCACCTCGCGTCCGCCCGCGCTCCGATGCGCGGCAACCACCGTGGCACCCTCGCCAGGTACTCCCGATACGCCTCACCGAAGCGGTCCCGCAAGCGCGGCTCCTCGACGCGCACGACCCACACATGCGCCGCGATGGCTACGGCGACCACCGCGAGGCCAAGCGCCCCCGACTGCGTCGCCAACGCCACCCCGAGCAACCCCAGGATCGCGCCGGCCAGGAGCGGATTCCGAAGGCGCGTGTAGGGCCCGGCGATGACGAACTGCGGCCGCGGCCCGCGCCGCGGGCGGCCGCGGCCGGCGAGGAGCAGCGCGCTGCGCAGCGCGAGCATGACCCCGGCGACGCAGAGGATCATGCCCGTTGCTTTCACTACCTTCGCGCCATGCGCAGGATCTCCGTCCATTGCGCGGCGGACACGGGCATGACCGACAGGCGTGGCAGCCGCAGCAGGTCGAAGCCGGCGAGCTTCGCATTGCCGCGCATCTCGGCCAGGGTCACGGGTCGTTGGAGTGCGCGCTCCGCCTCCAGATCCACGACGACCAGCTTCGCATTCTTCTGCTTCGGATCCGGATACGCGCCCCGCGCGACGCGCGCGATGCCGACGGCCGCCTTCTCGTCTCCGGTGTGGTAGACGAGGACCTCGTCGCCGGTCGCCACGGCCGCCAGATGGCGCAGCGCGAGCGCGTTCTTGACGCCGTCCCAGACGGTGCGGCCATCGGCCTCGAGACGAGCGAAGGAGTACGCGCTGGGCTCCGTCTTGAACAGCCAGGGCATGTTTTCTTGTTTCTCTAGGGGGACTCCGTCCCCCTACTCCACGCGGCAGAAGCCGCGCGGAGCCTCTTCCCCCTGCTCGCTGACGCTCGGCCGCGCGCCGGGCGCGCGGAGATTGGAGTCGCGTGTCATCAGGTGTAGTGGCTCCGACGCTTCAGCACGAGCTCGCGCTCGAGGTAGAAGATGTCGACCTTCTCCGTGGCGTCTCCCTTGCGGACGAACTTGTGGCCGCGGAGGATCGTGTCGAGGACGCCGAGGTCGGGCCGGCCCGGCATGTCGCGCACCTCTCTGATCTCGGTCTTCGCGAAGACCGTGTCGCCCGCGAACACGGGCGCCGTGTGGCGGCCCGTCCGGTAGCGCAGATCGGCGAGCGCGTTGTCGCCGACGTCGGCGGACGACAGCCCGAGGCAGAGGTAGAACGGAATGCCGCCGTAGACGACGAGCTGTCCGCCGAGAAACCGCTCGGGCTGCTGGTCGACCATCCACTGGTTGCAATGCACCTGCGCCGTGTTGTCGAGCATCCCCGTGAGGGCGATGTGCTCGGTCGTGACCACCCGTCCGCGCGAATGCTCGATGACGTCACCGGGGTGGAAGTCCTCGAGATAGGTGTCGGCGCTCGTGAGATGCGCGAGCGCGGGGTAGTCGCGCTTGGGATCGTACGCGGGCAGCGACAGGGAGACGGGAATGTCCTGCGGCTGCGCCTCGCCGGTGGCGACCGGCGCGGCGGGATCGTCCTTCCAGCACTGGACCTTCCGCTGGTACGTGAGCACGACCTCGCCGTCCTGGTTGCGGCCGGTGGTCTGCACGTGGACGACACCGCGGTCCGGCTCCTTCGACGAGCCCCGGACGCCCAGCACCAGCGACTCCGCCTCGATGGTGTCGCCGACGTGCACCGGCACCCCGAAGCGCATGTCGATGTACTCGAGGTTGGCGCGTCCGTTCTCCGAGACGTCCTCGACGCTCTGGCTGAACACGATGTTCATCACCAGCCCGGGCGGCGCCACGAGCCCCTTGTACCCATAGGCGCGCGCGAACCGGGCGTTCTTCGACAAGGGGTTCGTGGTGAAGGAGAAGTCCGCCAAGACGGCGAAGAGGCCCTCGGTCAGGGTCTTTCCCCGGCGGTGCCGGAACACCTGGCCCGGACGAAAATGCTCGATGAAATTCCCATGCTTGCCGCGAATGGTCGCCACGGGCAGCGTGCTTAGCCGGCCCTCGCGGCCCCCGTCAACGGCATGGTGGCCGCTGTGCGGCGGCTGCCCGTGCCCTCGTCCGGAGCATGACACTCGGCCGCGAGCAGTGTATCCTCTGCGTCACGGTGGCGGGGGACGCCCGCACTCGAGGAGGACGTATGCGACGCGGATGGGTGGTGTGGTTGGGTTGTTCGCTGGTCCTGGCGGCGCTGGCGGCGCCGGCGCGCGCCGAGCGTGATCTGACGGAGAACGAGCTACGCGACGAGATGCAGCACAACCGTATGCTCGAGGCCTACATCGAGCGTAACGGGATGCCGGACCTCGCGACGGCCAGGTTCCTGGCCGACACGCAGCCGTGGGACGACCACGAGGTCGCGCTGTACTACCTCGACAAGCGCCAGGAGATCGGCTTCGCCCGTGCCTACATCCTCGGCCGGCCGCAGGTCGAGCTCGAGCGCTACCGCCGTCCCCTCACGGACGAGCAGGTGGCCGCGCTCGCGGCCAGGACGCGGCAGCGGCCGCTCGACTCGCCGGCACCCGATCTGGCCCCGGCCCCGGCCCCAACCCCGCGGCGCGGCGGCGCGCTCAGTCCCCTGGAACGAGCCGAGGAGTCCGCACGTCGCTCCGAGGACGCGGCCATGCGCGTCGAGCGTGCCGCCGATGCGGCGGAGCGCGCGGCCGATCGCGCCGAGGCGGTCACCGAGAGCATTCAGACGTCGTTCCGCGAATCGCTCAAGAAGTGAGCCGCACGCGTGCGGGCGCTGCGCTGGGACGGATCCCGGCTCGCGCTGGCGCGCGACCTTCCACCGCCCACGCTCGCGGCGGGTGACGCGCTCGTTCGCGTCGCCCTCGCGGGCATCTGTCGCACCGACGTCGAGATCACTCGCGGCTACCTCGATTTTCGCGGCACCCTCGGACACGAATGGGTCGGCCGCGTCGTCGCCGCCGGCGATCCGCAGCTCGTCGGCCGCCGCGTCGTCGGGGAGATCAACCTCGCGTGCGGCCGCTGCGCGCTCTGTGCTGCGGGTCTCGGACGCCACTGCCCGACGCGACGGGTGCTCGGCATCGTCGGCGCCGACGGCGCCTTCGCCGACCTGATCGTCGTTCCCGAACGCAACCTGCATCTCGTCCCGGACGGCATCCCCGACACCGCGGCCGTGTTCACGGAACCGCTCGCGGCGGCGTGCGAGATCCTGGAGCAGATCGGGGCCGTATCGGGAGCCCGTGCCGTCGTGCTCGGCGCGGGGAAGCTCGGCCTCCTCGTCGCGCAGGTGCTGGTCCGGGCGGGCGCCGAGGTGATCGTCGCCGCGCGCCATCCCGCGCAGCAGGCGCGCGCCGCGCGGCTCGGTATTACCGGCGTCACGCCGCAGCCGGGAGCGGACCTCGTCGTCGACGCGACGGGCAACGCCGACGGGCTTCGCCAAGCGCTCGCCCTGGTGCGTCCCCGCGGCACCGTGGTGCTGAAGACGACGGTCGCGGGCGAGCACCGCCTGGATCTGGCGCCCGCCGTCGTGAACGAGATCACGCTGGTCGGCTCGCGCTGCGGGCGCTTCGCCCCGGCGCTCGAGGCGCTCGCCGATGGAACGGTCGCGGTCGAGCCGTTGATCGATGCCGTCGTGCCGCTCGACGAGGGCGTTGGGGCGTTCGATCGCGCCGCCGCCGCCGGCGCGATGAAGATCCTTCTCGACGCGCGCGACTGATCGGGTCAGCGCGCGGTCCGGAGCCCGTCGAGCACCGCCCGGATCGCCACGTCCCACCTTCGCGCCACGGACGCCTTCGACGTGCCGAGCCATCCCGCCATCTCCGTCGCGGCGAGCCCCTGCGTCAGGGACACCAGCACGTGCGCGATGTCGGTCTCGTCGCCGGCGAGTACGCCCGCGTCGATGCAGCGTCGCACGCGGCCGACGACGAACAGCCGGACGGCGCGCCCGGCCTCGAGCCCGGACGGGCCGGGATCGAAGTCGGCGAACGGCCGCGAGAACATGAGCTCGGAGAGGACGGGGTTCTCGCGGATGAACGCCCGCAATGCCTCGATGACGCGGACGAGGTCCGCGCGCGTGTCGGCTGTCTCGGCGATCGGATCGAATCGCCGCCTGAGCAGGCGGAAGCCTTCGAAGAAGATCTCGCGGACGAGTCCCGCCTTGTCGCCGAAGAGCTCGTACACTGCCGGCGGCGACGTGGCCGCGTCCTGCGCGACTTTTCGCGTCGTGAACCCGGCCACCCCGTCGTTGGCGAGCGTCGCGACGGCCACGCGGAGGACGTGGTCCCGGAGCGCGGGCGTCCGCTGCTTCGGCCGCGGCATGCGTCAGGACGCCGCCGCGAAGAGCCCGGCGAAGGTCGCGGCGTCGGTCTCGATGGCAGAGCGTATCGCCTTCAGCGCCTGATCGCGGGCTCGGAGCTTGCTGGCGGCGTGGGCGGTCGGGTCGAGCTTCGCCAGGCGTACCGCGGCGCTCCGCGCGACGTCCCGGAGCTCCGCGGCGGGAACGACGCGATCGAGGAACCCGGCCGCGACCGCGTCCTCCGGCGCGTAGATCTCCGCGTTGACGACCGCACGGTGGAAGTGGGCCGGGGCGAGCCGCTGCCGGCAGATCTCGACGCCGAAGAACGGCATGGTGATTCCGATCGCCACCTCGTTGGCGCCGATCTTGTGGGCGCCGAGCGCGCCGACGCGATAGTCTCCCGAGAGGACCAGGAACACGCCCATCGCGAGCGCGTGGCCGGTGCACGCGACGACGACGGGCGTCGGGAAGGACAGGATTCTCTCGGCGAGCTCGAAGCCGGTGCGCACCATGTCGGCGGCGTCGCGGCCGCCGGCCGACAGGACGCGCATGTCGAACCCCGCGGAGAACACGCCGTCCCGGCCGGTCAGGATGACGACCGCCCGCTCCTTCGCGGCGCGGTCGAAGGCACCGCCCAGCGCCGCGAACATCGCCGGCGAGAGGACGTTCATCTTGCCGTCGTCCATCGTGATGGTCGCGATGGAATCCTGCGCCTCGTAGGTCACGAGTGGGCTCATGGGACCTCCTCCGGTTTCGAGCTTCACGTTACGTAACGTTGATACGATTCCCACGAGCTGAGTCAACGGGGCCCCGGGACCGCCGGCGCCCTAGGCCGACGCCATCGCGAGGAGACCGGTCCCCGCCTGCACCGCCACCAGCGGGCGGATCGGCAGCACGCTGAGCGCGCTCTCCCGCTCGACGTCGAGCATCTGACGCGCGAGATGCGCCTCGATGTCCGCGGCCTCGCGTGACGCACCCGTCATCACGGCGAGCCTGTACACCTCGCCCAGGTAGACGAGGTGGTAGAACGCGCGGCACGTCGTCGCGTCGAGCGCCTCGGCGCGCGTCGCGTCGCGCCCGTACGATGCCTCCTCGGCGTGCGCGAGCTCGGCGCCGAGGCGCTTCGGCGTCTTCCGCACGTAGTCGGCGACGGAGCGGGTGAGGCGATGGTCGGGAGCCGAGAGCGCGTCGAAGCGGCGCGCGATCTCGGCGTGGATCGCCGTGGCCCGCGCGACGCCCTCGCGCACCGCATCGCGCCGGCTCCGCCCCGCGGAGCCCGTGTCCTCGAGGATCGGCGAGGTGTAGTACGGCAGCTCGCAGACGATCGAGAACGCATCGCAGACGCCCGAGAGCCAGTCGTCCGAGCTGGTTCCGGCCTCGATCAGCGGCGCGGGATCCTCGCCGAGGCTCGCGGCGAGGTAGTCGTAGTGCTCGGCGATGCCGAAGAGTCGGTACACGGCCGGCGCCAGCGTCTTCAGGTAGGGCACCTCGGGCTCGCCACGATGGAGCGGCAGCCCCTGGGCGCCGACCAACTCGTGCAGGGCGGGGATGAGCGCGGGGCGATCGTCCGAGAGGTAGAAGTAGACGCCGCAGAAGCCGGCGTTGTGGAGCGAGTAGAAGACGTCGGGCCGCACGCGCTCCATGACGCGCATGACGGCGGCGGTCTCGGGCGCGGGAGTCGAGAACTGGAGCGAGCGGTAGCTCACCGGGAAGCTCCACTCGACCTGCTCGCGGTGCGGCGGCCGGTAGTAGTTGAGCGCGTACCGGAGCGGGGAGAACGTCCCCTTGAACCAGCCCTCGTTCAGCACGAGGCCGTCGGGATCAGCCACCTTGATGACGTGGAGCGTGATGCCGAGATCTTCGCGGAGCGCGTCGTTCTCGCAGACGAGCCGCGAGAGGAACTCGGCGGTCAGCGTCCCGATCGGCTCGTTCGGGTGCGGCACGCCGACGAGGAGCACGCTTCGCGGCCCGTCGCCGATGCTGAGCAGCTCGATAGGACGGCCCTCGGCGGAGCGACCGACCTCCTCCAACCGCGCGACGGCGGGAAACTCCGAGACCAGCGCATGCGAGCTGGCCTGGAGCTCCCGAAGCGTCAGGAACTCCCGATGCTCCGGCACTCCGCGGAGGAGTGCCGGGAGATCGGAAATGATCGCTACGACAGCTCCCGCGACGAATAGCCGAGGATGCGGCGGGCCACGATCATCTGGTTGATCTGCTGCGTGCCCTCGAAGATGTCGTTGATCTTCGCGTCGCGCATCCACTTCTCGAGCAGCAGCTGGCGCGAGTAGCCGAGCGGCCCGAGGAGCTCGACGGCCTTCTGCGTGATCTGCGTCACGACGAGCCCCGCCTTGGCCTTGGCCATCGAGGCCTCGAGGTTGTTCCGGAGCCCGTTGTCCATCATCCATGCCGCGCGCCAGGTGAGGAGGCGGGCGGCCTGGAGCTGCGCCTCCATGTCCATCACGTCGCGCTCGAGCACCGTCAGGCGGTGCGGCGGCAGGCCGTAGCGGATCTCGATGCTATGCTCCTTGAGCGTGTCCTTCACGAAGTCGAGCGCCGCGCGCCCGACGCCGATCGCGCTCGCCGCGACGATCGGCCGCGTGGCGTCGAACGTCGCCATCACACCCTTGAAGCCCTCGCTCGTCTTCGGCACCTCGGGGCTCCCGAGGATGTTGTCGAGCGGCACGCGGCAGTCCTCGAAGACGATGGTGGCGGTATCCGAGGCGCGGATGCCGAGCTTGTTCTCGACCTTGGTGACGTACATGCCCGGCGTCCCGGCCTCGACGACGAACGCCTTGATGCCGGCGCGGCCGGCGGAGCGATCGAGCGTCGCCCAGACGACGACGAAGCCATCGGACTTCTCGGCGGCCATGAGGCCGCTGGTGCAGAAGATCTTCGTGCCGTTCAGCACCCAGTGATCGCCGTCGCGGACGGCCGTCGTCTGGATGGCCGACGAGTCCGAGCCGCAACCCGGCTCGGTGATGGCCATCGCCGCCCATTTGGGATCGCCCCCTTTGAAGCGCGCGAGGAAGCGATCCTTCTGCTCCGGCGTGCCCGCCGCCGCGACGGCGGCGCCCCCGAGC
>Ga0111538_10011721_pt1 | contig 11602 bp, 9 predicted proteins | sample SoiMethybrSBSTD1_FD_79669 | JGI IMG/M metagenome (GOLD analysis project Ga0111538, IMG submission 79669) | Bulk soil microbial communities from a Populus tree surrounding site in Tennessee, USA - Soil MetaG P. TD hybrid SBSTD1 (version 2)... | ecosystem: Environmental > Terrestrial > Soil > Tree...
CGTACTGAGAAATCTACCCAAAGACCAGATTCAGAAACTGGACGTCCAAAGCCGCTCGGCCATGCCGGCGAGGTATGGAGAGATGTATACCGTCAAGCAGCTGCTCGACATCATCGCGTTTCTGAAAGCAAGCGGAAGTGGACCTGCCCAAACCGTCAGCCTGAACGACCTGCGATAGTAACCGCGATTGTCGATCGGCCCGAACATTACGGGAGATGCAGGTTGTCGCGGCCCGTGCCGACCCGCGGCAAGCTTTTTGGTTCAAACAGGTTTGGTAGGAGCCTTGCCCTCCCAATTTCTTCACCCTTCCGCCTTGCGAGCCCGAGCGAAGCGATTTCTTTCATGCACTGCGGGCTCACGACTGCTGTCCAGTTCTGGAGGACTCCATGCCCAAAGAGACTGCCTTCGAGTTGGCCACTTCCAGCATCCGGTTTGGGCGTGGTGTGACGGCTGAAGTTGGAATGGATTTGGCAGAGCTGAAAGTCCGGAACGTGATGGTGGTCGCAGATCCGAACTTGCGTTCATCGCTACCGGTGACCACAGTGCTTGAGTCTCTGGAGACGCATCGCGTACCGTTCAAACTCTTCAACGCAGTGCGTATCGAGCCTACCGACGAATCGTTTCAAGAGGGGATCCGCTTTGCGACCGAAGGAGAGTTTGATGCCTTCGTAGCCGTCGGAGGTGGTTCCACTATAGACACCGCCAAGGCGGCCAACCTGTATTCGACTTTCCCCGCAGAGTTTCTGGACTATGTCAATCCACCGATCGGGAAGGGTTTGCCGGTGCCAGGTCCACTGAAGCCACTGATTGCTATTCCCACTACCGCGGGCACCGGCAGCGAAACGACTGGCGTCGCCATCTTCGATCGAGCCGGCCTGCACGCTAAGACAGGCATTGCGCACAGGCGCTTGAAGCCGACCCTTGGCCTGATCGATCCAGAGAACACCCGTTCACAGCCGGCAGCCGTGGCCGCTTCGGCAGGCCTGGATGTGCTGAGTCACGCGTTGGAGTCGTATACGGCCATTCCCTTCTCAGAACGGTCGCATCCCGGGCGTCCCATCTTGCGTCCCGCGTACCAGGGTTCGAACCCCATCAGTGACCTCTGGTCGCTGGAGGCCTTGCGGCTTGTGGCACGCTATCTAGTGCGCGCAGTGCAGGACCCTTCCGATGACGAAGCCCGCTCCAGCATGCTGTTGGCAGCTTCATACGCAGGAGTGGGATTCGGCAACGCGGGGGTTCATCTTCCTCACGGCATGTCTTACCCGGTTTCGGGCATGGTCCGCAGTTTTCTCCCGAAGGGATATGCCGTGGATCATCCGATGATTCCTCACGGCATGTCCGTCATCCTTAACGCGCCTGCAGCTTTCCGCTTTACGGCACCGGCGTGCCCGCAAAGACATCTCAACGCTGCTGCGATTCTTGGCGCCGATGTTTCGGGAGCAAAGCCTACGGATGCGGGTCAGATCCTGGCCGAGCAAATCATCGGCTACATGCAGAGACTACATGTCCCCAATGGCCTTGGAGCTGTGGGTTACACGGGAGACGACATTCCCGCGCTTGTCAAAGGTACCCTGCCGCAACATCGTGTCACCAAGCTCTCTCCGCGTCCTGCCACAGAAGAAGACCTCGCCCAACTTTTCCAGAATGCCATGGGGTATTGGTAGGGGATGTCCGACAACCAAGTGTGGAGCGGCCCCAGGCACGAACAACGGTAGGGTTGCCAAGCCTCGGCGGCGTACCCGGTCTTCCGACCCGAGCCCAGAATGATCCCCGGGGGCTTTTCAGAATCAAATTAGGTTTTCGGCGTTATAATCAGCTAGAGCTTCCGTGACTTCGGCAACCTAGGTATCTGTTTTCTGATTGCGAAATCACTTCAGCATCAGCACTCCGACGTGCAGGGGCTTGTGTTGGGAGAGCGAGGGATTATGAAAGTGATTGCTTTGGTTTTGGCGTGCTGGATGGTTTGGATTCTCCCTATCGCAGCAGGCAGGGAGAAGGTGACGACGGTTCCACCAGAGAAGATGGCGGAGGCCAGTCAAATCGCGAAGCGCGCCGACTCGATGCTGGCCAGAAAATTCTTCGAGGATGCGGCGCTCGAGTATCAAAAAGCCTTGGCCATCACACCGCGCGACCACGTTATGCAGAACAAGTTGGGAATCGCTTACCACCAGTTGCAGAACCTCGAGATGGCGAAGAAACAGTATGACCGGGCGCGCAAGATCAATCCAAAGTACCACGAAGCTTGGAACAATCTTGGGACGGTGAACTACAGCCTGAAAAAGTATAAGCGGGCAGTGAAGGACTACAGAAAAGCGCTGGAGATTAATCCCGAGTCTGCGACAACGCATCACAATTTGGGCGCGGCCTATTTTGCGATGAAGAAGTATGAGGAAGGATTTGCTTCCTATGCGGAAGCCTTCCGGCTGGATCCCACCATCCTCGACCGGATCTCGACCCGCGGTACTATTATCCGCACTGCCGAAGTCAACCAGGGGATTCAGAACTTTTACCTGGCCAAGCTGTTTGCGACCAATGGCCAGCCAGAGAAGGCGTTGACGTATTTGCTGAAAGCTCTCGAGACCGGGTTCAGTGACTATGAGAAGATTACGAAGGATCCCGTTTTCAAAGTGTTGGCACAGGATGAACGACTCACCCGCATGATTTCACAGAAGAACGAGCCGGCTCCGTAGTTGGAGACAGCCTCGCCAATCAGAGTTCAAGCCCTCATTCCACCATTAGCAAATCGATATCGATATTTGCCTCTCGCTCAATTTCATCTAGCTGCTGCCGCAGCCGACTGATACTGAGCGCTGGTGGCACGGACAGTAAAGCTTCCATTCGAAAGATGGGGGTGCCGCTCACGGGTGCCAGGTAAGTCTTAGTTTCCATCGACTCGATGTTGATATTCAACTGGCTCAAGAGCCCGCTCAGTTGATGCACGACGCCAGGATGATCCAGGCAGGAGGCCGTCAACCGGTAGGGCAGACTTTGCGCTGGTGCCCGCCTGGCTGCTGGTTTTCGGACTGAAATGTTGAGTCCGGTCAAAGCGCCCAGCTCGTTATGGGCATTTGCCACCTTTAGTAGGTTTCCGCCATCGCCGGAGATCAGCAGGATCAGCGCAAACTCTCCGCAAAAAACGGCCATTTTGCTGTCCTCAATGTTGCATCCATGTTGTGCGATGAACTGGGAGATCTTTTCGACCAGGCCTATCTGGTCAGGCCCCACCGCGGTGAGAATCAAGTTGTCTTTTCCAGGCATTGTCGTCTCCTTGCAATTGCAGACTCGAGTCAGACCCTGGCCCTAGACAGGAGCTGAGCTTGTCAGAGAACCAAGGATTTCTGCTAGACTGGGGTCGCGTTGTTGGTTGTGCTCTTTGCCCATTCTCAAAGGAGGATTTCATCGTGAAGTCAGTGATCATGATACCCGTTCTCGTCCTTCTCGCCGCCAGTCTTTCTTTGGTTCAGGCACAGACGAAGGAAGCAGATCGTCTCAGCGCCGCTGCCACTGCATTCCAGGAAATCATGGACACTCCCGACAGCTCCATTCCCACGGATTTGGTGGAACGCTGCGAATGCATCGCGATCATTCCATCCATGAAAAAGGGTGGTTTCATTCTCGGTGGCCGTTACGGAAAGGGCTTGGTGAGTTGCCGGAAAGATGAAGGCAAGGGGCCCTGGGGACCGCCAGCCATGATCGCGCTGGGTGGTGGCAGTTTTGGCTTGCAAATTGGGGCTGCCGCCGTCGATGTGGTGATGCTGGTGATGCACCGCGACGGCATCGATAGTCTCCTCAGGAACAAGTTCACAATCGGTGGCGACGCCTCGGCTGCAGCTGGACCTGTCGGAAGGGCGGGTACCGCTGAGACAGATGCGTACATGAAAGCCAAAATTCTCAGTTACTCGCGGAGTCGCGGCGTGTTTGCGGGCTTGGAGCTCAAAGGTGCGGTGTTGCAGCAAGACCGCGACGGCAATCAAAATCTCTATGGAAAGCCCGTTGGCGCCAAGGACTTGTTGATCTCTGCTCAGGAGCCGGTTCCAAATGACGCCAAGCCTTTGATTGATGTGCTGACGAAGTATTCTCCTGTGCGCAATCGCAAGCCGAGCTAGAAGCAGTCATGAGTCACGAGACCACCATTGCGGGCGAACTACCTGCTGAGAGGATCCGCGAGCGGACCATGCAGGAGTTCGTCGAACAGCTACGGAGGGATGAGCTGCAAATTGCGGAAGGTGGCGGGCGCCCGGCCATCGAGCGACAGCACGAGAAAGGCCGGTTGACTGCCCGTGAGCGAATTGCGCTGCTTATTGATCCGGAGTCTGAGTTCCTGGAGCTTGCCACTTATGCCGCTTTTCAGATGTACACGGAATGGGGTGGTGCGCCTGCAGCAGGTGTTATCACGGGCGTTGGCAAGGTCTGTGGACGCCACTTCATGGTCATCGCCAATGACGCCACGGTGAAGGCTGGGTCGTTCTTTCCGATGACGGCCAAAAAGGTGCTTCGAGCCCAGCTGATCGCGCTGGAGAATCACATTCCGACGATCTATCTCGTCGACTCCGCCGGCATTTTCCTTCCTCTGCAGGAAGACGTGTTTCCAGATACAGACGATTTCGGACGGGTCTTCTACAACAATGCTGTCATGTCGGCTCGAGGCATTCCGCAGATCACGGCCATCATGGGTTCCTGCGTTGCGGGCGGCGCCTACTTGCCAGTGATGTGCGACAAGTTGCTGATGACCGAGGGTAGCGGCCTCTTTCTGGCAGGTCCTGCGCTGGTGAAGGCAGCGGTTGGCCAAAAGATTTCTGCGGAAGAACTGGGTGGTGCCAAAGTGCATGCCAGCATTAGCGGCACGATCGATTTCAAGGAAAAGGACGATCCGAGCTGCATTCGTCGTATTCGGGAACTGGTCGACAAACTAGGCGAGCGCCCGCGCGCGCCGTTCGATCGCCGGGAGGCTGTCGAACCTCTGAGGGATTCGGCGGATATCAACCGCTTGTTTGGAGCCGGTCCGCAAGACGAATATGACATGCGGCAGATCATCGCCTGCATTGTGGATGGCAGCGAGTTGACCGAGTACAAGGCGGACTATGGACAAACGCTTCTCACCGGGTATGCGCGCGTAGGCGGGTTTGCGGTGGGGATCGTGGCTAACCAGAGAACGCATGTGCGCGAAAAGGGAAAGCGATTTGAGTTTGGCGGTGTCATCTATACTGAAAGCGCCAACAAAGCCGCCCGTTTCATTCTCGACTGCAATCAGAATCTTATCCCCCTTGTATTCTTGCACGACGTGAACGGTTTCATGGTCGGGCGCGATGCTGAACATAGCGGCATCATCAAAGCAGGGGCGAAGATGGTGATGGCTGTTTCTAATAGCGTCGTGCCCAAGATAACGGTGATTCTTGGTGGCAGTTTCGGTGCCGGCCACTACGCAATGTGCGGCAAGGCTTACTCGCCGCGCTTCATCTATGCCTGGCCGACAGCACGCTACGCCGTGATGGGAGGCGATCAGGCCGCCGGAACATTGGTGGATATCAAAATCAAACAACTGGAACGTTCGGGCAAGGTGCTCAGCGAGGGTGAAAAGACAGCACTCTTCGCGTCAGTGAAAGAGACCTACGAACAGCAGACCGACCCACGGTACGGCGCTGCCAGGCTGTGGATCGACAAGATCATCGACCCGGTGACAACCCGCCAAGTCCTGATTCGCAGTTTGGAACTCGCTGCCTCGAATCCTGAGGTGCCGAAGTTCAACGTGGGGTTGCTGCAGACGTGAAGACTTGCGCAAGGAGAACTCGGGCATCGGACTGATTGACGATCACGAGAACCTGTGTAGAACCTGTTCATGGCAGAGTCCGTCACCCTCATTGAATGCCCCCGCGATGCCTTTCAAGGCTTGCCGCACTTCATCCCCACGGAAACCAAGATCGACTATCTTCTGTCACTGATCGATGCCGGTTTCAAGGACATCGATTTCGGAAGCTTCGTGTCCGCGAACGCTGTTCCTCAGATGCAAGACACTCCGCAAGTACTGGATGCGATTCGACCCCGTCGGGGACAAACCAGACTGATTGCCATTGTCCCCAATCTGAAAGGGTTGGAGGCCGCTATTGAGTCGAAAGACATTCGATGCATCGGCTACGCACTTTCTCTTTCGGAGACGTTTCAGCAGCGAAATTTCCACCAGACATTGGAGCAGGCGTGGGCGGTCACCAATGAGTTGCTGAACCAATCTCAAGTCGCCGGGATCGACCTGGTCATCTATTTGTCCATGGCATACGGGAACCCCTATGGAGACGTTTGGTCACCAGATCAGGTCGTCTCTCTTGTCGAAAGGCTTGTCGAGATTGGAGTGAGGAAGATCTCACTCGCAGATACAGTGGGCCTGGCGCAGGCGCAGACGGTTCATGATCTCTTCATGGCCTGTAGCCAGCAGTCCCCAGATCTGGAACTGGGAGTACACCTGCACGCCCGTCCTGACCGGTGGGAGGATGTCGTTATGGGCGCGTACTCGGCAGGCTGTCGCCGTTTCGACGGTGCGTTGCGAGGCATGGGTGGATGCCCGTTTGCAGACGACCATTTAGTCGGGAACATTCCCACCGAAAGAATGATTGCGCGATTTTCTCAAATGGGGCTGAAGGTGGGCGTGAGCCAGGAATCGATTCAAACATCGCTGGAAAAGGCTGACAAGATTCTCTCTAGCTATTCTTAGCAAACAGCTGACTTCTGCTGGCTTTCGGCCAATAGGATAACTTTTCTTGCGCTCTTCGCGGGTTGATTTGGCAAATCTAACCGTTCTGTGAGTTTCTTGCTGACTACTCTCCGTGCCTCTGCGTCTCTGTGGGTTGCTTTTTTGGTTGCAACCGGCGCGATGCTGAACACGTGTTTAAAAAGCTCTCCGTGTATCGGTGTCTCTGTGGCTATAATCCCTTCGTGAAAGGTTCCCGTTCGAGTGGAATTCTCCTGCACCCCACCTCGTTTCCTGGTCGCTTTGGTATCGGTGACCTTGGCCATGAGGCCTACCGTTTTGCCGATTTTCTTCACGCAGCAAAGCAGAGTGTCTGGCAGGTGCTGCCTCTCGGGCCCACTGGATATGGCGATTCGCCTTATCAGGTGTTTTCCGCCTTTGCCGGAAACCCGCTCCTAATCAGTCCGGAGTCGCTCGCTCAAGAGGGGTTGTTGTCGTCGGAGGATCTGAGCGACGTTCCAAATTTCCCAGCAGCCCACGTGGATTATGGTGAGGTGATCCACTTCAAGTTCCCCTTGCTGCGCAAGGCTTTTGAGCGATTTCAGAGCAGCAGCGTGCCGTTGCATGGCAACGCCTTCGAGAAATTCTGCGAGCAACACGCCACCTGGCTCGACGACTACGCACTGTTCATGGCAATCAAAGATGCTCACGGAGGGAAAGCTTGGAACGAATGGGATTCCGCAATTGCGCTGAGGGAGCCTGAAGCCTTGGGACACTGGACAAAGAAGTTATCCAATGCAATTGGGTGCTGGAAGTTTTGGCAGTTTGTATTTTTCACGCAGTGGATGGATTTGAAGCAGTATTGCCGCGCACGGAGAATCCAGATCATGGGAGATATTCCCATCTTTGTGGCCCGTGACAGTGCCGATGTCTGGGCGCATCCGCAGTTGTTTCACCTCGATGAACGCGGGAACCCAACCGTCGTGGCTGGTGTTCCGCCGGATTATTTCAGCGCGACTGGCCAGCTTTGGGGTAATCCGTTGTATCGCTGGGACGTCATGGCGTCTTCAGGATACGAGTGGTGGGTACAGCGGTTTCGCGCCGCGTTCGAACTGGTTGACATGGTGCGCATCGACCATTTCCGCGGTTTCGAGGCGTATTGGGAGGTCCCAGGGAACGAAACGACGGCGATCAACGGGCGATGGGTGAACGGGCCCGGGGCTGAGTTGTTCGAAGCGGTGCGGCAAGCTTTGGGCGACCTGCCCATTGCAGCCGAGAATCTCGGTCTGATTACTCCGGAGGTGGAGGCTCTCCGCCAGAAACTAGGCTTTCCGGGCATGGCTGTTCTCCAGTTTGCATTCGGCTCAGGCGCGTCCGACTCCGAGTTCTTGCCACATAACTACTCACGCAACTTGCTGGTCTACACGGGAACGCACGACAACGACACGACAGTGGGTTGGTGGAACAGCACGGGTGAGAACGACAGCACGCGCCGTCCAGAGGAGGTTCAAAGAGAGCGGGAGTTAGTTCTCAAGTATCTGGGTGTGAACGGCAGCGAGATTCATTGGGCTTTCATTCGCGCGGTACTGGCTTCGGTTGCCAATTTGGCTATGGTACCTCTCCAAGACGTGCTGGGCTTGGGAAGCGATGCCCGCATGAACCTTCCGGCGCGCCCCAGCGGCAACTGGCAATGGCGCTACACTCCCGGGGCATTGACTGATGCGATGTTGGAGCGATTGCGGGACCTAACGACCATTTACGGCCGGGCGCTGAAGTGAAGCCGGCCTGAGACAAGGAAGCCAAGGCTAACCACTGAAACACAGAGGCACGAAGAGGTCGGGCGGCTGTCCTGTTTTGAGAGGATTTATTGAGTTTTGCTAGCCAAACATGAGCTGCCTTTGCTCCAGCAACGAAATGCAGAACGATAATCCCCGGAAGTGATGTTGTTTTCAGTCTGGTCTCTGTGCCTCTGTGTCTCTGTGGTTTGCTTTGGCTTCTAGTAGAGGAAGCGGTATGAACACCATCCGTATCGAATACGAGGAGAGCTGGGCCTGGGTCTATCTGAATCGGCCAGATCGTCGCAACGCTCTCAACACCGAGGTCCTCAGCGAACTTCGCACCGCGTTGACGGAACTCGAGTCCAACGCCACGGTCCGCGTTGTGATCCTCACCGGCGAGGGCAAGGCATTCTGTTCGGGACTGGATTTGGAAGAACTGCAGGGGATGCACCAGAAGAGTTTTGAAGAGAGCTTGGCCGACTCACGGCGCTATGCCGATGTGCTGAAGCACATCTATCTCTACCCCAAGCCAGTAATTGCGGCCTTGAACGGCCCCGCCGTTGCGGGCGGCTGCGGGCTGGCATCGGTTTGCGATTTGGTCGTGGCTGCCCGTTCTGCGCGTCTCGGGTATACCGAAGCGAAGATCGGCTTTGTGGCGGCGATTGTGTCTTATTTTCTGGTTCGCAATGTGGGAGACAAAGCCGCTCGAGACCTCTTGTTTACCGCGCGCCACATTGAAGCCGAGGAGGCTTGTCGGCTGGGTCTGGTGAACGAGATCGTCGAAGACACCGAGCTTCTGCCCCGGGTCCGCAAACTCAGCCAGCAATTGAGTGCCAATAGTGCGCACTCGATCCGAGCCAGCAAAGCTTTGCTGGCTAGAACTCTTTCTCCCGATTTGGATGAAGCTCTGAACTATGCTTGTGAGTTGAACGCACGCTCTCGCTCTTCAGCAGATTGCATCGAAGGAGTCGCAGCTTTCCTGGAAAAGCGCGCACCAAAATGGGCGTAGATCCGAAAAATCTCTAGCCCCTCGTCTCGCTTCTTTGCTACTGTTATTTTGCTGATAACTCCAACTCAAAGTTCTGTGCAGTACTGCTTTTGTTATGTGCACGACAATCCGTGGGCCGGTTGGTAGGGGGCGAGTGCTAAACGGCCTGAGATTGCGACTGGAAGACTAAGCCGATGGATCTGCTGTAGTTAATGGCCGGGTACACTGAATGACTTGCACACGTTTCAACGACGCTAAAGAAGTTAAGACCAAATCGGCGCCTTGCAGCAATGACTAGCAGCCCAATCCCATGGCGTTGGTGCCTTCCCTGTTCGTGATACCATGCCATTGTTTGCGGGCGTTTCGCTCCCGTAAATTTCTCTACCTATGATCACCGCTGCTGCAAAGAACCTCTCGGACCAGGTTGCCTACTTTGCCCAATTCCGTCAGCGGGCCGTGACCCTCAAGCAACTGTTTGACTTCGGGCTGGACTCCTCAATCGAGAATCTTCTGCGCGGCGCTCGATTCCTTCATAAAGAACTGCCCGTCCGTCTGGCTCACCGCATCCGCGAGCTTGACAGTCTGCCGTTTGGGTTATCTGAGATGCCTTCGGTTGTGGTCGTCAAGCAGATGTATGTTGAGTCATTCCGCGACCTCGTTGAGCTGCCGTGCCCGGAGACGTTTCGTGACGAGGAGCGCTTCACGGAGACGATCGAAAACATCAAGCAACGGCACAACAACGTGGTTTCTGTAATGGCACGGGGAATTCAGGAACTGCGGCAGGCTCTAGGGACCGACGAACTGAATCCGGAGATCCGGCAGTTTCTCGACCGGTTTTACATGTCACGCATTGGGATTCGGATGCTGATTGGTCAGCACATCGCGATGCATGAGGGTTCACGACCGGGGTACGCGGGGCTGATATCAGAGAGGTGCTCACCAGCAGCGGTGGTTGAGGAAGCCATCGGGAATGCACAAAGTCTATGCCTGCTGCACTACACTGTGGCTCCCGAAGTCGGTGTGTTCGGCAAGGTCGATCTCGCCTTTACGTATGTGCCATCGCATTTGCACCACATGCTATTTGAGCTCATTAAGAACTCAATGCGGGCAGTGGTGGAATTTCACGGCGCGGACTCTCCCAACCTTCCCACCATCCGTGTGGTGGTGGCCGAAGGGCATGAGGATCTGACAATCAAAATTTCTGACGAAGGCGGGGGCATTCCCCGCAGTGGCATCTCTCGCATCTGGACTTATCTTTACACAACTGGCGACCCTTCCCGCTTGACCCCGAGCTCCCTCTACCAGAGCGACTTTCAGGCGCCGATGGCAGGTCTGGGCTACGGCCTGCCCATCAGCCGGCTCTACGCACGCTACTTTGGCGGCGACCTGCAGGTCATCTCCATGGAAGGTTACGGCACCGACGCATACCTGCATCTCAAACGCCTCGCTACAACCGAAGAAGCTTTGCCTAGACGGCTGCATTAACGGCATCCCCAGCAAATCCTTGTTCTCGATTATGTGTGTTGGCCGAGGATTGCTCCGGCACTCGACAGCGGTTTGCCGAGAGTGTTGACGAGTTTCTCGAGTGGTGGGACCACAGGATTGGGGTTGGTGAAGTCGACTCCAACAATGCCGAACATCCACGCGGGCATCTCGACTTTTTGAATCATCAAAGGCACCAGCCGGCGTTTGCGCTCACCCATATCCAAGACCTTACAAAGAATCGCTTCCTCCTGGCAATGACCGCTCTGCAAATACTGCGGCGAGATCACGGCGAGAGTGAAACGGCTGGTCCTGACGCATCGCTCCATCTCTTCAAGAAAACTGGCGCTCGCATCGAAGTCCCGCTCGTCCAGAGCGACCCGGTATCCACGCTGCTCCAAATTGCGCATGAGTTGGTGGGCAAAACGCTTGTCCCTTCGTGCGCGACGGTAGCTGATGAAGACATCGTAAACCTCACTCTTTATAGAGACTGACAGCGGTTGACGCACATCGGCTGACACGGATTCCTGCGCCTTCGCAGCGGCGGGAAAGGGAACCAGCTTTCCATCCGGCGTGCGGCGTCGATGGTCTTTCCGTCGAGCGCAGTAGAGCGACTGAACCAGGGCGAGCACCGCGACGGCAAACGTGGGAAGACAACTGAAGTACAGTGCGTTC
>Ga0111538_10011723_pt1 | contig 11600 bp, 6 predicted proteins | sample SoiMethybrSBSTD1_FD_79669 | JGI IMG/M metagenome (GOLD analysis project Ga0111538, IMG submission 79669) | Bulk soil microbial communities from a Populus tree surrounding site in Tennessee, USA - Soil MetaG P. TD hybrid SBSTD1 (version 2)... | ecosystem: Environmental > Terrestrial > Soil > Tree...
GAAGTGTGCTTGCCGAACAAAACTGCGCGCTGCAAAGGGACAAGACTATGCACCGCCGACTCTTCCCAGCCGCATTCATTTCACTGCTGTTGATTTTCGCCGCAGCGAACGTTGCGCATGCGCAGACGCAAACAGCTAATCAAGACCGAGTGCCGAACGCTGGTTCACTCCAGGCAACGCACGCATCCGGCAAGCCGGCGGGCGAGTGTCCACTCAAACACACAACGGTCAAAGCTGAAGTCAGCGGTTTCCTGTCCCGCGTCACCGTCACTCAGGATTTCGAAAATCCATTCACTGACAAGATCGAGGCCGTCTACAGTTTCCCGCTCCCGCAAGCCGCCGCCGTCGACGATCTCACGATGCTGATCGGCGACCGCACCGTGAAAGGCAAGATCATGCGTCGCGAAGAAGCGCAGACTGCCTACGCCGCCGCCAAACAACTCGGGAAAGTTGCAGCTTTGCTCGATCAGGAACGTCCAAACGTCTTCACTCAAGCAGTCGCGAACATCATGCCGGGTCAACAGATCCGGATCGTGATCAGCTACGTCGAGACTCTGAAGTATGAAGAGGGTTCGTACGAATGGTCGTTTCCGATGGTCATCGCTCCTCGATACAGCCCCGCAACCACAGACCAAACAACGCCCGTTCAAACGAATAACGTTCCAAGTCAGCTATCCATGGATCGACCCGGACACGACATCTCGATCGAGCTCGTGCTCGACGCCGGCGTCCCGATCCAAACGCTCAACTCCGAAACACACGAAACGGAAGTTGAACGCCCGGACGACCGCCACGCCATCGTGCGTCTAAAAGATCAAAACACGATCCCCAACAAAGATTTCGTCCTCACATATCAAACCGCAGGTCCCGCAATAAACGATGCCGTCCTCGCTCATCGATCCGAAAGGGGTGGCTTCTTCACTCTCATCTTACAGCCACCCCAGCGCGTCTCCGCTGAAGACGTGACGCCGAAGGAGCTCGTCTTCGTGATCGACACCTCGGGCTCGATGGCTGGTTTTCCGCTCGCAAAAGCCAAGGAGACATTGGACCTCGCGCTCAACACCCTCTACCAGCACGATACGTTCAACGTGATTGCGTTTGCCGGCGACACTGACATTCTTTTCTCCCAGCCGCAGCCTGCAACTCTCGAAAATGTCCAGAAGGCGAAGAAGTTTCTGGCACGTCAGAACGGCGATGGCGGCACCGAGATGATGAAAGCCATCACCGCCGCGCTGAAGCCTTCTGATTCCCAGGGCTACATGCGCATCACCTGCTTCCTTACCGACGGCCAGGTCTCCAACGAGGAGGAGATCATCGCGGAGGTGAAGAAGTACAAGAACGCGCGCGTCTTTGCGATGGGTTTTGGCAGTGCGCCGAATCGCTACTTGCTGGACAACATCACCCAAAACGGACGCGGCGACGTCGATTACATTTCAGAAACCGGCGACACGTCGGCCGTTGCGCGCCGCTTTAACGATCGCGTTCGCAATCCATTGCTGACAGACATCACGATCGAGTGGTCGCCGAGTTTGCCGGTCACCGACATCTATCCCAAACGCATCCCGGATCTCTTCAGTGCGAAACCGCTGATTCTTTCGGGCCGTTACGTACACGGCGGCAAAGGCTCGGTTGTGTTGCGAGGCAAGATGGCCGGTCAGAATTTTGTGCGCGAGATTCCCGTTGAACTTCCGGACAAGGAAGAGAGCCACGACGTTCTCGCAACGCTCTGGGCGCGTCGCAAGATCGACGACGTCATGGGTGAGGACACCTCGGGAAATTACAGCAACATGAAACCGGAACTGAAGGAAGAGATCACCGAACTCGGTCTGAAGTTTAAGTTGATGACGCAGTTCACTTCGTTTGTCGCAGTTGACGAAGTTATCTTCACTGGTCCCGACCCAGCACGCCGAGTCGATGTGCCGGCCGGCGCACCGAGTGCTGGAACGCTGCCGCCGGGTCTCGCGCAGACGGTTACAGTCGTGGCGGGCAGCGACCAGGTTCTGAACTCCACTCAGGCATCACTCGGTACGAACATCACTGTTCGTGCTGTCCAGGATCTGCCTATCAACGGACGAAGTTTTCAGAATCTTCTGACGCTTACGCCGGGCACTACAAACGGAAGTACCAATCAGTTCGCGAACTATCCTCAGTCAGGCATTGCCACCAACGGGCAGCGAACGGGGTCAAACATGTTCATGGTTGACGGTGTGAGTGCAAACTTCGGCATCGCACCGGGCGGCCAGAACCCTGGACCATCAGCGGCCGGGAGCACGCTCGCGCTGACGGCGAGCGGCGGCGACAACGGGGTCGCAGCGATCGAATCAGTGCAGGAAATTAGAGTCGACACGTCGTACACGAAGCCGGAGTATGGCCGCGTCCCTGGCGCGCAGGTGAACGTCGTCACGCGTGCTGGAACGAACGAGTTTCACGGCTCGCTGTTTCACTTCTTCGGTAACGACGCGACTGACGCATCCGACTGGTTCGCAAACAGTCGTGGCTTGAAGCAACCGCCCCGACGTCTGAACAACTTCGGCGGCACGATTGGTGGTCCAATCGATCGCGACAAGATCTTCTTTTTTGGTTCGTACGAGGGACTGCGCCTGCGTCAACCGATGACCGGCATCACCGACGTGCCTTCATTGTTCTCGAGGACGGCGGCAGTTCCGGAGATTCAGCCATTCCTGAATGCGTTCCCGCGACCGACGGGCGCGGCACGACCCGACGGACTTGCCGAGTTTGCGTCGACGTTCGCGAACGCCGCGCGCCACGATGTTGGCTCTTTCCGTCTCGACTGGATAGAAGGATCGTCGAGCTTTACGGGTAAGTACACGTTCGCCGATTCGGATGCGGATGAACGCGGCGCGGGCGGTTTCTCTCTCAACACGATGAATCGAATCCGCAGCCAGGCACAGACGGTCACCGGCATCTTCAGTAGAACGTTATCGTCAACGAAGATTCTCGAGCTGCGCGCGAACTACAGTAGGTTGCGCGTGACGGGTTCACAGGCGCTCGACGAGTTTGGCGGGGCGGTGGTTTCGCCGGGTCTGATTCCTTCGTTCGATGGGTCGTTCAATTTCGACCTGAATGCGCGAGGCGCGAACCTGATCACGGGAAGCGAAGTCTCAAATGTCCAGCGGCAACTCAACGTTCTTGGAGCACTATCGGTCGTTTCCGGTAACCATGACTTCAGGTTTGGCGCTGACTATCGACGGATGTCGCCGCGCTTGGGTCTTCGTTTACTTGAAACGAATGTGCTTTTTGATGGCGTTGGTCAGGCGATAACTGGCGTACCGGCGCGGGTTGGCTTGTTCAATCGCGAGGCGTCGCAGTCGCCCGACTTCAACAACCTCTCGCTCTACGCGCAGGACGAGTGGCGCACAACGCCGCGTTTGACGTTGACGTACGGCTTGCGTTGGGAATTGAATCTCGCGCCTTCCAACGACGGCACCCAGCCTTTCGCGGTGGACCAGGCGAACGATCCGACTCAACTCGAGTCAGTTGGGCCAGGCGCATCGCTGTGGCGAACGACCTACGCGAACTTCGCGCCGCGAGCCGGCTTTGCATACGATCTCTCTGGAACAAACGATCCGCAAGTGGTCGTGCGCGGCGGCTTCGCCGTGCTTTACGACCTGGGCCAACAACGAGCGGGTGACGTTTTTGCTGACTCGATACCATTTGTCAGTGGTTCCGGTGCGCCGGCGATCGTTTTCGATCCTCAGCTCAAACTGCCCTACACGCTGAACTGGCACGTCTCTATCGAACGTTCATTCAGCGAGAATCAAACGATCTCAGCGTCGTATGTCGGCACAGCCGGAAGAAGATTGCTCCATACGCAGACGCTATTCGATCAAAACGTCGAGTTTCCTTTCCTGCGACTGACCACCAACGCCGGCCGCTCTGATTACCGCGCTTTGCAGTTGCAATTCAAACGACGGTTTGCGGACGGACTTGGAGCGGGTCTTTCGTACACGTGGGCGCGAGCCTTGGACAACGTGAGCGAGGATTCGGCGAGGAATGTCTTGATGACCAGCGCCGATCCAGAATTCGATCGTGGTCCATCGGACTTCGACGTCCTGCATCAAGTAAACGGGTTTGTGAATTACGATTTGCCGGCGCTGTTTTCGAAGGGCGTCGGAAACAAGCTGTTCCGCAACTGGTCCGTCGATTCGAGCGCCAACCTCCGTTCGGCGAGACCGGTCAACGTTGTGTACCTGTTTCCGACGTCGTTTGGCGTCGCTTACTTCCGGCCGGATTTGGTCGCGGGCCAATCGCTGTACATCTTCGATCCGGCAGTTGAAGGTGGAAGAAGAATCAATCCTGCGGCGTTTATCGTGCCGGCTGGTTTGGAACAAGGCAATCTCAGTCGTAACAGCCTGCGAGGGTTCCCGTTTTATCAGATCGATCTCGCGTTACGCCGTCAGTTCAATTTCAGCGAATCTGTGCGCCTTCAGTTCCGGACCGACGTTCTGAATATCTTCAATCATCCGAACTTCGCAGACCCGGTGGGGCGCGATCGCGTGCTGGGCGGTGTGTTTTCCGGCGGGGCCTTCAGCCCGAATTCAACCTTTGGCCGATCCTCCTCACTCCTCGGCCAAAGCCTCTCCGGTTTAGGCGAAGGCTTCGGATCGTTCTACAACACCGGCGGCCCGCGTGTGCTGCGGTTCTCGTTGAAGTTGATCTTCTGAGAATTACCGTTCGGCGGCGTCGGCCGGGAAACGATCTTTGACGAGATTCAGTTCGACATTGTGTTCCAGCAGCGCTTTCAATCCTGCGAGCACAAACGTGAAGCCCTCAGTTGAGTCGAGCGCCTTCTTCACTATTTCATCGCCGGTGCCGGTGAAACCGGAATTGGTGATACTGACGAAGGTCGTGTTGTCGGGGCGCGCTGTGAAGATCCATTCGATGGTGGATGGTTCATCATACGCGCCCCACTCAACCACGATCCGTTTGTTGCGCTCGACCTCTTTCACCTTCACTTGAACGGAGAAGTTATACATCTCCCAATCCCACTGAACCTCTTTGCCCGCCTCCAATCGCCCGCTTCCCTTCGTGAACCAGAACCGCGACGTGATCGCCGGATCGACAAACGCCTCAAACACCTCACTGATCGGCCTCCGAACGAGCATCTCACTCTTCGCCACTGGCGCTTTTTCAAGCTTCATAGATGGACCTCCCCAGCCTCGACGTTCGCGAGAATTAAGGGTACATTAGTCATCCTCTCAGTGCGACTGGATAACCAAATGCGACGTTCACTCGTGGCTAAGTGGTTCGCGATTGGCCTTGCTATTCGTCTGGCTCTGGGAATTGTCGTCTTTCTGATGGCCTTCATCAACTGGGAGTCGGTAATGTTGTATCTCCTCGATGTTCCAACCCTGTTCTTTGCTTCGTTGCTGGATCATCTTTTCCCGGCCACCGACGTCATCGGTGACGGTGATCTGTACTACATTCCAATGAACCTGTTCGGCGGTATCGTATGGGGCGCTCTGTTTGCTCTAGGCGCTCTGCTCTTTTCCGCCGTCATTCCGGCAAGACGCGCTCGCGTGAGTTGATCTAGAATACAAGTCGATCCGTGTTTAATTCAGGCACTTGCCGAACCCCTCGGCAGAAAACTCGTATTGACTGTTCATGACTGACGACGGCGACTCGATAGACAAGCTCAAGACCGACCAGGGCGAAAAAAAGCGACGTGAAGAGGCGTTGCCCGAACGCATCCTCCGCCGTGTCCTCGAAGGAATGGGCGACGTGGTCGATCGTCGCTTCGGACGCACCGTCGAACCGCGCAGCGGACTCACCACTTCCAAGCTCATCGAGCGGATGAAAAAGTTGATCGACGAGCGCGTCCGCGACGAAGGCCGGCGAGGACGAATCGCGCCGCATCATCTGATTCTGAAAGTCGAATGGGGCACGCACTCCGAAGCGCCGCCCGAGATCCTCCACGATCTCAAAAACGAAGTACTCGCCGCCGCCATCGATCACATCAACGATCATCGTTATCGCACGCTGGGCGCGGTCACCGTCGAAGCCGAGGTGGATATCTTTACCACGGGCATTTCGGTCGATCCGACGTTTGGCGAGTTCGAAGAAGATCTGCGCCGCCAGGACGAAGAACGACGCGCCGCGAAGTCAGGCGTGCAGGTCCCTTCAGGCGCGCCGGTGATGCCGGACATCCAGGTGATCGCGCGCATCACGCTGCAAAACGGAACCCGCGAGGTCCCTTTGATTTTCAAACCCGGCGGCAAACGTCTCAATGTCGGCCGCGCTTCCGACAACGAACTGACACTCAACGACGGTAGCGTGTCGAAGATACACGCCGCACTGCTCATGACAGCCGAAGGCACTCTCCTCGTCGCCGACACCGGTTCCACCAACGGTACTTACGTCAACGGCCGCCGCATCACGTATGGCGAGTCGCGACTGATTGAAGACGGCGACGTAATTGGTTTTGGAGATGTGGAAGTGCGATTCCGCAAAAGTGAGTAGAACTGGATGACCGGAACCACATTACTCTTTCTTCTCTTCCAAACTCCTTCACCTTCTCCGCTTCCGACTCCGCACGTGCCGGAACGAATGCCCGCGCTGTTCACGTTGATCTACGTCGGCGGGTTTGGACTCGTGTTGCTGTTGCTGCTGCTTGGTCTGGTGCGTAATCGCCGCCCTCCTTTCGCGACAGCCTCGGTCCCGGAAGATCTACCGAAGGAAGTCCGGAAACGACTCGGTTCGACTTCCACGAATCGCGGTCTGCGTGCGTTGCGCTGGCTGTTTGTTTTGCTCGCGTTCGGACTGTTCGGGTTTCACATTTACTGGGCCAGGTACGCCGCCGATCAGAACGAAAAGTTTCAGCAGTTGAGTTACAAAGATTTGCGCGTGCGTCGTTTGTCTGAATCGACGTTGCGTGGCTGGATTCTCGACCGCAGCGGCCGGTTGGACCAGCCATTGGCTTATTACAAACGGAACTCGAGCGGCGAGATTCGTCGCGAGTATCCGATGGATAAAGCGTTGTCGCACCTGTTTGGATCCGACCGCGGCGATCCGGGTTTGGAGCGCGCCTTGTTTGGCGTGCAAAGCGGCGCGCTTCCGGAAGCGTGGGAAGTTGTGCGTGGCCGGGGCGTCGAGTTCAAAGGCAACCAGGACGTGCGACTCACGATCGATCGCACGTTGCAACAAACGGCGGTCGATCTGTTGAAAGGAAAGCACGGCGCGATCGTTGTCGTGAATCCGCAGAATGGCGAAGTGCTGGCGCTCTACAGCGAGCCGTCGTACAGCCTTGCCGAGGTCAACGACGAAACTACGTGGATTCGTCTCGAGGCAAACGAACGCGACCGACCGCTGGTGAGCCGCGCGCTGGGCGCTTACTACATTCCCGGTTCGACGTTCAAGACAGTGACGATGATCGCCGCGTACCTCGCCGGCGAGCAGGACACGCAGTTCACTTGCAGCGGCGGCGGTTACTACGCAGCGCCTGGCGCGAACGTGATCTTCGACGACGGTGGTCCGGGTGAGGTACATGGAAAGATAGGGATCGATCAGGCGTACGAAGTCTCCTGCAACCAGTACTTCGCGCAGATGGGCGTGAGGCTTGGACCAGAACGTCTCAAACGGGCCGCGCAATTGCTCGGCATCGGCGCTTACGACACGCCGTCGGAAGCATTGCGTGGACGAAAAGAACCGGAGATTTGGAACGGCAGCAGCGATGCCGTCAAACGCGCACTCGCGCCACGCGAAGCGACGATCGTTACGGGCAAGCAAGTCACGAAATACGACCTCGCGCTGATCGGTTACGGCCAGGGCTACGCCGGACAGATGACGCCATTTCAGATGGCGCTCGCCGCCGCGACGATCGGCAACATGGACGGCAAGTTGATGAAGCCGAAGATTGAATTCAACCTGCCGCCTCAGGCATTCAATCAAGTCGTCTCGGCCGGAGTGGCGGGACAACTGCGCCAGATCATGGGACTTGTCACCGGAGGTCCGAGCGGCACGGCTCGCGGTGTGTTCGCGCCCGTCAAAGCAGCCGGTATAAACACGGGCGGCAAAACCGGCACGGCGCAAAAAGTCGTGCCCGTTTACGATCCAAAGACGGGCCAGCCCAAGACACGCCATCGCGTCGAAAAAGACAACAAGGGCAACATCATTCGCGAGTACGACGAAGTGATCATGGATGAAGAGCATCCGCGAATCGACGGTTGGTTCCTGTGCATCGCGCCGCTTGAAAAACCGCAACTGGCGATCGCCGTGATCGTCGAAGGTGGTGGTTACGGATCGAGATCAGCCGCACCGCTTGCCGCCGCGATGGTTATGAAGGCGAGAGACCTGGGGTACCTGAGGGCAAGATGAGCCACAAGAAGGCACAAAAGGCACAAAAAGAGTCTTAGTTAAATGAAAAACCGCGCGTCATCACATCTGCTGCTCATCCTGATCATTCTCGGTCTCGAGATCATGGGTTACCTCGCGGTCCATCGCGGCGGTTTGCTGCGTGGCTACGAGACGTCAGTGATCGGTGCGGTTCGCGATCTGATGATGTTTGTGCCGCTGATCATAGTCGCGCTGTGGCTCTCGCGCACCAAACGCTTCTCCGGCAACTGGGTGCTGTACACGACGGCCATTCTGCTCTTTGGTTTCGGAATGCTGATCCAGTACCGGCTCTACAGCGATCCGGAATACAACGCGCGCAACAAGGCCGCGGCGCGTGAAGAGAAGATGGAAGCGCTGCGCATGCGCTACATCATGGAAAACTACGATCCCGTCAAGAAACAGATGATGGGACTGCCGCCGACGCCCGCGCAGCCAATCGACATCGCGCAACTGCCAAAGAAAGAGTCGAACTACTCGCTCTGGAACGCGATGACTTCCAGTTACACCTGGATTCCGATCTTTTCGATTCTGGCTTTCGCGATCGCGTACTCATTCTGCGTGCGAGACGGGTTTTTGTTGCTGTTGCAACGGAACAGTTTTCTGATCGTGCTGTTGACGTTGTTACCTTTGGCGGCGGCAGTCGTAACGTCGAGCGCCGGTAAGGCGCTGGGTAACATGACGCCGTGGGAACCGTCGAAGATCCCGTTCCTGGTTGGCTTCGCCGGCATTCTGACTGCCCGTTACAAAGATCTCGCCGAAACTTACTGGGGCATTCCGCGCGCGCGCGACATCGTGCCGTTGCTGGTGATGGCGATGATGCCGTTTGTTCCCTTCTTCGCGTTGAAAGACTTCGGACAGATGCTGATCTTCAGCGGCGCGTATACGACGTTGTATCTCGTCGCCGTCCGTCGTTGGCCGCAACTGTTGCTGTTCGTTGGTTCAGTCGTGCTCGTGATCGGCATTCTCGTCGTCGGCGCGTTGCCGCGAGACATTCAGGAACAGGTGCCGCTCTTGCCGACGATCGCGCGTCCGATCAGTTCCGCGCTTCCAGCTCGCATTCAACAGCGCTTTCATTTGTGGCTCGATGGTTTCGATCCGCCATCGCCGGAAGTCTCGTGGTGGAAGCCCGAATACGACGACGCGTTAAGACAAAACCCGGAGTTGAAGGAACTCGCTTCGCAGAGTCCCGCACTGCAACGGACCGTCAACGTCGACGTCTGGTTCGACAAGTTTGCCTTCCAACCGGCGCAGGCGACGTGGGGAATTTCCTCCGGCAGAACCAGCGGGCGCGGCTTGGGACTTGGTTTTCCGGAAGTGATTCCAATCGCCGATTCCGACTACATTTACGCCGCGATTGCCGAGGAAACCGGCCTGGCGGGTGGGGCCATAATCATCCTCGCGGTGATAATTTTTGTGGTCGCTGGTGTTCGCACTTCGCTGGAGTCGCGTGATATGTTTACGAAGCTGTGCGCGGCTGGTCTGACAGCTTTCATAGGATTTCAAGCGTTAGTGAATATCGGCGGTATTCTGCGAGCTTTGCCGATGACGGGCATCACGTTGCCGTTCGTCAGTCACGGCGGGTTCAGTTTGATTACGAGCTTCGCGATGCTGGGGATGTTGATGGCGTTTTCACATCGAAACGCGCGCGATAGGGTGATTGCCGAGATGCCGGAGACGAAGAGTTCCTCTCCCATTAAGCTGGAGGCAGTAGAATGAGCGAAGACAGGAAAACCTTCAAGGTCCAGTCCTCAGCGCTTTCCGACCGCGGTCTGAACGAACGTCGTCCCCTGAACGAAGATGCTTTTCTGCACGATCCGGAGCGGAACGTGTTTGCCGTTGCCGATGGCGTCGGCGGCGCCGAAGCAGGCGAGGTCGCTTCGCAAACTGCGATTGAAGTCCTCGACGAAGCTTTCCGTCATCAGGTTGACGGCGCGGACGTCGAAGACCTGATGGAACTCGCCATTCAACGGGCCAACGCCTCGATTCACCAGATGGCCCAGGAGCACGCAAAGTTTTCGATGATGGCGACGACGATCGTCGCGCTTCATCTCAAAGACAACATCGCCACGTTCGGACACGTAGGCGACTCTCGTCTCTATCGACTCACGCCTGATGGCATGCTGCATCGTGAAACCGAAGATCATTCGATCGTCGAAGAAGAAGTGCGCGCCGGACGCATGACGCCGGAGCAGGCAGCAAACCATCCGAGCAAGAACGTGATCAGCCGTGCACTGGGCGCCGAACAAGGCGTCGAAGTCGACATGAAGACGATCGAAGTCGAGGACGGCACCGAATTTCTGCTCTGCACAGACGGTATTACTCGTCACGTTTCCGACAACGAGTTGCGCCAACTGCTGGTCCTGAACGGAGACCTCGACGACGTTTGTAGCGAGCTGAAGCGTCGTTGTTACGAACGTGGCGCTGAGGACAATCTGACAGTGGTCATCGTGCGCGTCGGTGAACGTTTGCACGCCGATGACCGACTAGCGGAGCTCGAACCGACGATCTCCCCCGAGAGCCAAACAGTTTACGCGGCGCAACCCAACGGCCAACCGGTGGTATCGACAGCTCAAAACGAAGGCAGTTTCATTCCGGCCTCGCGTGTCGCCTTTCCCGGGCCGCCGGCCAACGCGGCCGTGGCCCAGGAGAGATTGAACGTGGCAGATCCGGCAACGCAACGCAGCGGTGGCAGTGGCGCCGCGAAATTCTTCGGTCTGTTACTCGTGCTTGTGCTGATCGCGGGAGCGTTCTACGCGGGCGCGCGTTACAAGGAACGAATTCCATTCCTCGCCTCCAAAGTGCAACCGGCGCAGACGGCGCCCGTCGCCGCCGCGACGCCGCAACCGGAAGAACCGTTCGTTCAATTCGAGCGCTCGCGACGCCAGGTCGATCAGGATGCGCGTGCGTGGCTCGCGAACGACATCGGCAAGGAGTTGATCAAGTCCGGAGTTCAGAACCCGCTCGACTCGCCAAATCCTGAGTTTTTGTATCTTTACGGTCGCGCAAACTTGCTCACCGGCAACACTGACGAAGCGGTAAAAGCGTTCGACGCCGCAATCGCCAAGGCCGACGCCGCACCTTCGCCCACAAACGCCACCATCAAGAAGGAGGCAATTCTTGGTCTGGCGGCCCTTAGCTTCCGCACGAATCGAGATCGCTGGAAAACGCTCAACCAGTATGAAGAGTTGACGAAACCTCCCGCCAACTCGCCGGCCCCCTAGCGTATTGAAACCCGGATCCTGTTTCGA
>Ga0111538_10011724_pt1 | contig 11600 bp, 8 predicted proteins | sample SoiMethybrSBSTD1_FD_79669 | JGI IMG/M metagenome (GOLD analysis project Ga0111538, IMG submission 79669) | Bulk soil microbial communities from a Populus tree surrounding site in Tennessee, USA - Soil MetaG P. TD hybrid SBSTD1 (version 2)... | ecosystem: Environmental > Terrestrial > Soil > Tree...
GCGGCGCAGATGCTCGCGAGAGGTCTTCGCGAACAGACCTACGCCGTCGATGTCACCGGCGACGGCGATGAAGCGCTCTACCACGCCTCGATTACCGACTACGACGCGGTGATCCTCGACGTCATGCTGCCGTCGCGCGACGGGTTCAGCGTGTGTCAGCAGCTGCGAGCGGCGGGCTCCACGGTTCCGGTCTTGATGTTGACGGCCCGCGACGAGATCGAATCGCGCATCGAGGGTCTGGACATCGGCGCCGACGATTACGTCACCAAGCCATTCGACTTCGGCGAGCTGCTCGCCCGCCTGCGCGCGTTGACCCGCCGCGGCCATCGGCCGCTGACCCCGCATCGCCTCACCGTTGGTCCGCTGGAGATCGATACGCGCGCGCGTCGCGTGACTCGTTCGGGAACGCTGCTCGAGCTGACCTCGCGCGAGTACGCACTGCTCGAGTTCTTGCTGCTCAACGCCGGCGCCGTGGTCGGACGCGCGCTCATCGCGGAACACGTGTGGGACAACGCCTACGAGCCCCTGTCCAACGTCATCGACGTGTATATCCAGCGACTGCGCCGCAAGATCGAACGGCCGGGCACGCGCGCACTGCTGGTCACGCGGCGCGGCGAAGGCTACATGATCGAGACGGGCGACACGACGTGAGCTGGTCGATCCGCGCGCGCCTGTCGTTGTCGTATTCGGCGCTCGTCCTCGCCGTGCTGGCGACGGCGACCGCCGTCATCGCCGGCGTGGAATCGCGGGGCAATCTGGCCCGTCTCGACGCGGAATTACAGCGCCTCAATCTGACCGTCGGCGCGGTCATGCTCAACGAATTTGGCGAAGGTCTCGATCTGTCCGGCGCGGCCCTGGAAGCGAGCACCGAGGTCGTGACACCGGGACGCATCCTGTTGATCGCCGATCAGGATCGATCGATCGTCCGGGCGTGGGGCGGCAGCGTCCCGCAGTCCTGGCGTCCGGATGCCGGGTCGCTCGACGCCGCTGCCTCATCGGTGACGCTGAACGGCGCGAACTATCGGATGGTGGGACGGCGCGTGCTCGCGAACGGCCATGCCTTCGTGGTCCTCGTCCTGGCGGCGATGGCGCCGCTCGAGGCTGACCAGCGCGAACTGTTCGGCACACTGAGCGTCGGTATCGCCGCTGCGCTGCTTGTCGCGATCGTCGGTGGGTTGCTGATTGGGAAGCTGGCGCTGCGTCCGCTGTCGGCGATGGCGGGACAGGCGGCCGCACTCGGCGAGCGGAATCTCACCAGCCGTCTCGTTGCGCCCAACGCCCGCGACGAGCTCGGTCAGCTCGCATCCGCCTTCAACGGACTGCTCGGCCGGCTCTCATCCGTGCTGTCGTCGCAGCGTCAATTCATGGCTGACGCCTCGCACCAGTTGCGCACGCCGGTGTCGGTCCTGCGCACGACCGCGGACGTTACGCTTCGTCGGGAGCATCGACCCGAGCCCGACTACCGGGAAGCGATCACGATCGTGACCGAGCAGGCGGTCCGTCTCACCAGGCTCGTGGACGCGATGTTCGTGCTGTCGCGCGCCGAAGCGGGTGGGCGAACTCTGCGTCCCGAGCCCGTCTACCTCGATGAGATCGTCGCCGAATGCGCCCGAGGGCTGAGCGTGATCGCCGGCGAACGAGGCGTGCGAGTCGAGACAACCGGCGACGCGGACGTCGCCTTCGTCGGCGATGACGACTGCCTGCGGCAGTTGTTCATGAATCTGTTGGACAACGCCGTCGCGCATACACGCGCCGGCGGTCTGGTGACCGCGCATACGCACGTCACTGAACGGCAGATCAGCGTGCGCATCACCGATCAGGGCGAAGGGATCCCGGCGGCCGATCGCGAGAGAATCTTCGAGCGGTTCACACGCCTCGATCAACATCGTCCCGGTGCCGGACTCGGACTCCCGATTGCGCGTTGGATGGCTGAAGCCCATGGCGGCACGCTCGAACTCGACTCGTCCAGCAGCGAGGGCAGCGTGTTCGTCGTGACGCTGCCTCGCGCGGTCCGTGCCGAGGCCCTGCCAGCGCGATCTGACGCTCAGGGCTTCGCCATCCCGACAACCAGCACCCTGAAGGAGTCGGGCACCGGCTGAGGCCGCTGGCCTGCCGCTGCGGCACCCATCGTCGCGGCGGGAATGTAGACGGTGTGCGTCGTCGGATCGAGGGCGATCGTCCGGCCCGACGGTTGCGTCATCAGCGTCTGCACGATGTTGACCGTGTTCCCCTGAAGCGTCGCGACGGTCAGGCTGCCTTCACCGTTCGAGCTGAAGATGTGCCCGGTTTGCGGATCGAATGCGGCGCCATCCGATCGCGCTCCAATCGGCGCCGTCGTGACGACCTTGCCTGATTGGCTGTCAACGACCGTCATCACGCTGTTCGAGCACACGCTGAACAGCCGATGTCGCTTCGCATCGAAGGCCAGGCCCGTCGGCTCCTCGCAGCCGGTAAGCGGCCACGTGGCGAGCACGGTGTGTGTGTTGGGATCGATCACGGCAATGGTGTTCTTGTCCTCGATGTTCACGTAGAGCCGCTTCGCATCGGCGTCGAACGCCGGCGCTTCAGGCTTGCCCATCAGCGGGATCGTCGCGATCACGTTGCCGCTCTTCGCGTCGAATACGGTCGCCGACTGTCCCTGACCATTGAAGGTGTAGACCTCGTGACGCCCGCGCTCGTAGAAGATGGCGTCCGGGTTTCCGCCGGTCATGACCTTCATCACCGGCTTCAGCGTCTTCAGATCGACGATCGTTGACGTGTTGTCGCGACCGTTGCTGGTGAACCCGAGCCCGAGATCGGGAGCCAACGCAATGCCATGCACGCCGGGGGTGTCGGCGATCTCGCCGACGATGGCACCGGTGTCTGCATCAGCGACGACAACTTTCGTCGCATGGCTGACATAAATGCGGTGTGCGGCCGGATCGACGCTGATGTAGTCCCATCCGCCGGGGCCACCGATCTTGATTTCCTTGACGACGCTATACGGGCCTTCGGCTGCCGCGAGTGCGGTGAACGCCGACACGACCAACACGATGACCAGCGCTTTCCTTCGCATGGCTCTACGTCCTTTCAGGCGGTCGACGCCTTCGGTGAAACACTGAGTACAGCCCGGGGATGGCCAGCAGGGTCACCGGCGTCGAGAGCGTGAGGCCGCCAATCACGGCCAGCGCCAGTGGCTTCTGCAGCTCCGCGCCCGCGCCCAGCCCGAGCGCGAGCGGCAGCAGGCCGAACAACGTGCAGCACGTCGTCATGAGAATCGGCCGGAGACGGATCCGGCCGGCGTGAGCGATCGCTTCGTCGAATGGCTCCCCACGTTCGTGCAGATGCTCGGAGACGTCGAGCAGCATGATGCCGTTCTTCACGACCAGACCAATCAGCAGAATCATGCCCATCGCTGCTGACACATTCAGCTCCGTTCCGGTCAGAGCCAGCGGCAGGAACGCACCACCGAGCGAGAGCGGAGCAGCCAGCAGGATCAGCGTGGCAGGCAGCCAGGCGCGGAAATGAATGATGAGAATCGTAAACACGAGCACGACCGCGAGGCCAAACACCATCAGCAATTCACGAAACGCCTGCTGCTGCGACTCTCGCTGCCCACCGATCTCGTAGGTGTAGCCAACCGGTAGCTTGAGATCTTTCAAGTGCGATTGGATCTCGTTGACGGCACTTCCCAGGTCGCGCCCCTCGAGACGGGCAGAAACGAGCGCCATTTGCCGGAGGTTCTCGCGCAGCAACTCCGCCTGACCGTTGGCGCGCGTCGTGTGCGCCAGGCTCGACAGCGGCACGAGACCAGCGTCGCTGGTTCGGATGAGGGTCTCAGGCAGCCGCGTGGGATCGAATCTGAACGAGTCTTCCAGTCGGACGCGAACCGGGATGCGGCGATCGAGGAGACGAAGATCGGTCGGCACGTCACCGAGCCACGAGGCCGACATCTGCTGGCCGACCTGCTCCACGGTGAGTCCGACGCGAGCCGCGGCCACCGGATCGATGTTCCACGTCACCTCAGGGTTGCCGCGCTGCATGCCGACCACGTCCACGACGCCGCTGACCTTCTCGAGCAACTGTTCGACCGAGTCCGCGATCTGCTCGAGCCGATCCTGATCGTCGCCGAATACCTTGACTTCGATCGGCGTCGGCGCACCTTCGAGGTCGCCGAGCATGTCCTGCAGCAGCTGGACGAACTCGATCTCGACGAGAGGTGCCGCCTCGTGCAACGCCGGACGCATCGCCGAAATGATCTCCTCCGATGATCGATCGCGCTGGCTTCGCGGCTTCAGCCGCACGAGGATGTCGCCGGAATTCTGCGCGGTCGCGAACAGACCCAACTCCGATCCAGTCCGCCGTGAGTACGACGCCACGTCGGGAACACCGGCGATGACTCGTTCCATCGCCCGCACTTGCCGGTCTGTGTCCTCGAGCGAGGAGCCGGCCGGCGTCAGGTAGTCGATCACGAACCCGCCTTCGTCGGCCTTGGGCAGGAAGCCGGTGCCCACCGAGTAGAACCCGACGACGCTTGCCGCCGCGAGGATCACCGCCAGCAGGATGGCTGCGAGCGGCCGCCGCACGATCGTCGTCAGGGCGCGACCGTAAGTCTGCGTCAGCCTCGTCTCAGTGCCGGCAGGCTGCCGTTTCATGTGATGACGACGGAATGCCCATCGCGCCATCATCGGTACGACCGTGATCGAGAGCGCGAGCGACAGCAGGACCGCGACAGCGAGACTCGTCGAGAGCGCACGAAAGAACTGGCCGATGACGCCGGACAGCAGGCCGAGCGGCATGAAGACGACCACCGTCGTCAGCGTCGAGCTCACCAGCGGTGCCATCAACTGCTGCACCGCGTCGGTGACGGTCTCGTCTCCTTCCGACGCCCGCCGGTGGATGTTCTCAACCACCACCACGGCATCGTCAATGACCAGGCCGATGGCGACGGCGAGTCCACCCATCGACATCAGGTTGATCGAACCGTGGAAAAGCCGCAGGAACACGAACGTCGGGATGACCGCAAGCGGCAGTGTCGCTGCGGCAATCAGCGTCAGCCGGATGTCACGGAGGAACAGAATCAGGACGACGACGGCGAGGACGCTGCCGATGAGAATGGCGTCGCGCACGTTAGCGATCGCGGCACTGACGAACTCGGCGAGGTCGTAGACCTTGGTCATCCGGATGCCCGAGGGCAACGACGTCACGAGTGTCGCCAAGGCGGCATCGACGCCTTGCTTGACCGCCAGGATGTTGGCTTCGATCTGCTGAGAGATGCTGATCGAAATTGTGTCGCGGCCATTGCCGGTGATGAGCAGCGTGCGATCGGGTGAACCCGGGGTGACGCGTCCGATGTCCGACACGCGGATGGTCGCGCCGTTCTTCACCACTACGGGCGCGTCGGCGATCTGTTCGGCGGACTGCCAGAGACCTGAGGCCAGCGACAGATGCTGCTGGCCGGACTGTGGAAAACGGCCGACCGGGAGCAGCTGGTTCTGGCCTTTCAACGCCTCGGCAACATCGACGACCGACAGGCCAGCGGCTGACAGCCGCGTCGGATCAAGGGCCACCTCGATCTCGCGAGAGTCGCTGGCCAGCACTTCGATGCGTCCCGCGCCGGGTACGCGGGCGAGCTCCGGCTTGACGACGTAGGTCGCGAAGTCGTTCAAGTCCGGCGTCGGCAGCGATCCCGTCATGCTCAGGATCAAAATCGGGAACACCGCCGGCGTCAGCCGCTCGACGGTCAGATCGAGGTCGGTCGGCAATTCTCCGCGCGCTTCGGCGAGACGGTTCTGTACCTGCTGCAGCGCCACGATCATGTCGGTGACTGGATCGAACTGCGCAGAGATCTCGGCCGCGCCGCGAATGCTGCGCGAACGCACGCGGCGAATGCCTGGCACTTCCATCACCGCGGTTTCGATCGGACGCGTGACCGTGAGCGTCATCGACTGCGGCGGCAATGTTCCGCTGCGAGCAATGATCACGATCCGCGGAAACTGGAGTGGGGGATAGATGCTGCTGGGCAACGTGAAGGCGGCAATCGCGCCAGCCACGACCAGCGCGATCGTCACGAGCAGCGCGGCCCGTGAATGCCTGGCGGCGGCAGCGGCCACGCTCATTTTTCGTCTCGTGCAGACAGCGTGACCTTCGCGCCGTCAGGTAGACCGTTCTGCCCGGACGTAATCACCAGCTCGCCTGGTTTGACGCCGCTGGTGATCTCGACGCGATCGTCGGCTTCAATGCCGGTCTTCACGATGCGCCGCTTCGCCGTCTCGTTCTCGACGACGAACACCGCAGTCTCGTCACCTTCATGCACGATCGCGGATGCCGGTACGACGAGGGCGTTAGTGTGTGTCTCGGTGGTGATACCGACCTGGACCGGCGTCCCGACCGGGTAGCGCGTCGGCTTCGCGAAGGCGATCCTCACCGGAACCGTTGCCGTCCCTTGCTGCACGGCCACCGGTCGCGCGACGACCTTCAGGATCGCATCGCCCTCGCTGGCCGGTGCGTCCACGATCCGCGCTGGCGCACCGACCTTGATGTCGAGTGAGTCCAGGATCGGAACGGACGCGACAACCTCGACACGCCGTGGATCGACCACGCGAAGAACGGCATCAGCGGCAGTGGCTTCCACGAGGTCGCCGGGGTTGTGCGATCGCTTGGCGACGATGCCGTCGAAGGTCGCGCGGACGACGCTCCTCGCGGCCATCGCACCGGCGGCTGTCGTCGCCGCCTGCGCCGCGGCAACGTCGGCTTCCGCGTCGGCGATTTCCCTGGTGGCGTCTTCGACTTCCTTGCGCGCCGCGACACCGCGGTCGAACAAGTCTCGGGCCCTCGCGAGCGCGGCACGAGCGTTCTCGAGCCTTGCCTGCGCGCGCTTCGTCTCAGCCTCTTGCTTCGAGACCTCCGCGGCAGTTGACGGAATCTCGAACCTGACGAGAACGTCGCCGCGCTTCACCGTGTCGCCCTCGGCCTTCGGTATCTCGACAATGCGAGCCGGCTCGGGCGCGACCACCAGCAACTCCGCGCCCGGCGCTGGGGCGACGAGCCCTGTCGCATGCGCTTCGGCGGTGATGGATCCGGTTTCCGCAGGCATCGCCGTTACCGGGACGACCGTTTCACTTTCGACTTCTTCCGGCGCGTCTCGATGACACGCGACACCGAAGACGGTGATGCCGACGATGGCCAGCAACGCGGGTGTGCGAGTGATCATGGCGTAGGCGTCAACGGCGCGCCGACGGCGCGCTCGAGATCCGCGATCGCGTTCTGCAGATCGGAGGCGGACTGGATCGATCGCAGTCGCACGTCACGCGACGACTGCACCGCTTGCAGGTAGGCGGCGATGCCGGTCTGACCCAGGCGATACGCGTCATCGGCCATGCGCTCGAGTTCCAGCGCCTGCGGGACGATCTCGTCGCGGTAGCGGACGAACTGTTGTCGCTGCGATTCGGCGACGGCGGCTGCGGCGGTCACCTCACCGGAGATGCGCGCCGCGGTGGCCTCGCGCTCGCTGGTCAACTGGGCGAGCGTGGCGTCCTCGAGCCTGACGGCGGCCTGGTGGGTGGTAAAGACCGGAATAGAGATCGCAATCGCCGCGCGCCATCCTGTGTCGAACTCGGGCTGGGCGACTCTGGTCAGCGCCGCTTCCGGCGTGACATCCGGCGTTCGCAACGCATGCGCAAGCGCGACCCGCGCCCGCTGCTCGTCGATCCGCCGATCGATGGCGAGGAGCTCGGCGCTCGACTGGCGGGCTCTCGCCACGACGGTGTCCAGCGACAACGCGGGCTCGATATCGAGTGATGTCTCGATCGGCGTCGGGGCATCGAGGGGAAAGGCCAGCACCGCGTTGAGGGTGGCGCGTGTCGCGTCAACCATTCCGCGCGCTGCCGTCGCCTGGTTCTCCGCGTCGGCCAGCGCCAGTTGCGCCTGCACGACGTCGAGCCGCGGGACGCCGCCGGCGTCGAACCGCGCCTGCGCCGCGTCGCGGGCGCGCTGAGCCAGCATCTGCATGTCGGTGAGGAGTGCGAGCCGGTTCTCCGCGATGACTCGCGCGATGAACGCACGCCGCACGTCAGCGCGTACTTCGGCGATCGCGACGTTCAATTCAGCCTCGCCAGTCTTGATCGCGGCGTCCGCGACGGCGATGCGGCGGGCTCGTTTGCCCCCGAGTTCCAGCGGAACAGCGAGGGTGTAGCCCTCCTTTGGTGTTTCTTTCGAGGCTTCAAACCGAACCTCGGGATTCAGCCGCTCGGCGGCGACGTCGCGTGAGGCGATGTTGATGGGACGACGAAGTCGCGCGGCGATGATACGGGGATTGGCACTGAGCGCGCGTGTCAGCGCGGCGCTGTAGGTCAGGGCCGCCGCCGGCGACTGCGGCTCGTCTGCCATCGCAGGGCTCGCCGTCGAGACCAGCGTGACGACTGCGAGCACGCAGCAGGCCTGGCGCACGCGCCAAGCATGCTGCGTGCAAGATGAATATTCGATTAACTCAGTTCGACCCGCACTTCCCGCCGGGGCAGCGGTTGTTTTCCTGACAGACGTACTCGAAGAGTCCATCCTTCTCCCATTCAGGTTTGGCAATGATCTCGAACTCCTGCGACCACGGTTTCGTGAAGATCTTGGGGTCGTCGATCGTAATCGAGTAGGAGACCGCGGTTGGACTTTTCCAGCGCAAGCGCTCGATCGTGTGCAGCGCGTCGCTGTGCATCCGGAACTCCTCGCCGTTCGTGTAGTGGTGATCGTCGAGCGCCCACCGCTTGAAATTGGTGGTGTCGATCACCAGCGTGTCGCCTTCCCACTTGCCGACCGAGTCGCCGTCGTACATCGGCTCGAGCCCCTCCCGGTGTGGACGGCCGTCGAGCGGGATGATGCGCGTGTTGCGCTGGAACTCATGTACCCAGATGAGATGGGTCTTCGTCTGGAACAGTTGCATCGCATTGCCCGACAACACGCTGGCGGGGAAGCCGGCCGGCATGCAGAAGTCACGCGGTTCATCGTGCTTGGGATCACCCGTGCGCGGTTCAAAGAACGGCTCGCCACCCGGCTTGAGCGGGGCGAAGTTCTTGCTGTCGAAGATCGTCGCGTTCGAGCGACCGCGGGTGGCGCCCGGAAGATAGGTTGGCCACTGGAACGTGCCGCTGAAGTCCGGCTTGCCGTCAGCGGTACGCGGGACTTGCGACGGCTTCGCCGTGGACGTGTTCTGGGCGGAGAGCGGTGTCATCACCGTCAGCGCACCGAGGGCGAGCATCAGTAACAGCCAACGTGTATATCGCAGCATCATGACCCTCTCAGGCGAGCCCCAAGACTCGCCTCTACTTGGATTGCTGATCGGCGGCTGACGCCGTGAACACGTTGCGGCCGTCCTGATACGTCACGCTGCGGCCGAACCCGTTGTGCGATCCGTCTTTGGCGCGGAAACCATCGACGTTGACGATCGCGCCGACCACGAGCTGCTCCTTCCGGATACCGCGGCGCATCAACTGCCCGGGCGCGCCACCCGACAACGCCCACATCGTGGCCGTGCCGTCAGGGTTCTTCACTTCAACGTAGTACCAGATGTGCGGGTTCGTCCACTCGACCTTCTTCAGCGTGCCGGTCAGCTTGATCGGCTGCTTGTCGTCGAACTCCGCGGCGAAGGAATGATGCGCGAGCAGCTTCGCGCCGCCGAGGACACCAGCCAACAACGCGATGAGTACGAGCCTTTTCATAGGAACCTCGTGATACCAGTCTAGTCTGGCGTTGGTTGCTCCGCTGAATCAATCACCAGGTACTCGACCGGCCCGCGGGCCGATTCAAGCTTGAGGCCGAGTTGCTCTTGCAGCGCAGTGAAGAGCGACGGGCCGTCGCCGCCGGCAGCGGCGGCCACCGAGCGCAGATTGTCGGGCGTCCACTGCAGCTCGATATCGAAGTTGCCGGCCAGGCCTGTTCGATCGATGACCAATGCCTCGACCGCAAACCCGGACAAGGCAGTCGCGAGACGCGAGAGCGGCTGCCCGATGCCTGTCAGCGTTCCTGACGTGCCGCTGGTGTTGACGTTCATCCCGCATGGCGATCGCGTCGCCGCCTCCGCGCTCCGTGCGACGGCGCCCAAGGGCGCTGAACCGGGCCCGCCGTCACGCGCAGGGGCCGCACAGTCCTGCGTTGCAGGCGCGAGCTTTGGGCCGAGGCGTCCGTCGGGCCGCGCGACGACCAGCGCATAGACCTGCTGTTCCTTCGTTTCGGTATGCACGCGCAGCTTGAACCGATCCGCCAGCAGCGTTCGCAGCATCGGGTCCGGCCGCCCCGTGGTGCCTTCCGGTGCCCTCGCGTTGATGTCGAAGCGATCGATTTTGATCCACCCCGGTCCGCCGATCACTTGAAACGGCCGCAGGCGGTAGGCTTCAGTCACGAGTTGATGGAGCGTGAGGTTCGTGCCGACGTACCCGCCACCGGCGCGTGTCGTCGAGCCGGAGCTCGAGAGGCCGCTGCGGTTTGGTTTCACCGAGGTGACTTCGAACGCGGGTTCAGAGGATGACGGCGACGGGCTCTGGGCGAAGGACGTCGCTGACGCCAGGACGAAGAGGACGACAACTGCCGCCCGATTCACTCGGCGATTGTACGGCAGGTGGGTCTCGAGACCCGCCTCTACGATCGTGGGCGCTCGGCGATGAATCGCGCTGCCAGAGCCGTCCATCCCGTCTGGTGACTGGCCCCGCAGCCACGCCCGGTCTCGGCGTGGAAATACTCATGGAACTGCATCAGATCCCGCCAATGCGGATCGTCGGCATACCGCCGCTCGGTCCCGAAACACGGACGATGGCCTGAGGTGTCGCGGAGGAACAACGAGGCGACCCTTCTCGAGATCTCGTGCGCCACCTGCTCGAGCGTGAGATGCCGACCGGATCCGGTCGGGCACTCGACGGTGAACTCGTTGCCATAGAAGTGGTGATACCGCTCGAGCGCCTCGACGAGCAGGAAGTTGAGGGGCAGCCAGACCGGGCCGCGCCAGTTCGAGTTCCCGCCAAACAAGCCCGTGTTCGATTCGCCCGGCGTGTAGTCGAGACGATGCTCGTCGCCGTTGAAGCGCAGGATGAATGGGTGCGACTCGTGAATGCGCGAGAGCGAACGGATGCCGAACGGCGAGAGGAACTCCCGCTCGTCCAGCATGTAGCGCAGCATGCGTTGGAGCCGCTCGCGCGACGGAATGGCGAGCAGCCGGTGTGGACCGTGGTGCGCCGATGTGGCCATACACGTGATGTGCCGGGCGAGGTCTGGACGATTGAGCAGAAACCAGTCGAGCCGCTTCTTGAAGTCTGGCAGCGCGTCGATCGTCGTCTGGTCGAGGACTTCGACCGCGCACAGGGGCAGCAGGCCGACCATCGATCGGATCGGCAGCGGCACCACGTGCCCGTCGATCGAGAGGCGGTCGTAGTAGAAGCCGTCGGCCTCATCCCAGAGTCCGGTTCCGCCGAGCTCATTCATCGCATCGACGATGGCCACGAAGTGTTCGAAGAACTTCGAAGCCATGTCCGCGTAGGTCGGGTCCTCTCTCGCCAGCTCCAGCGACATCGACAGCATGGTCGAACAGAAAAACGCCATCCACGCCGTGCCGTCGGCTTGCCGCAGCTGATGATTCGATGGCA